>FWPU01013100.1_pt1 | contig 10651 bp, 9 predicted proteins | sample 2228361 | NCBI WGS metagenome assembly FWPU01 (sample SAMEA103939777, study PRJEB20133) | metagenome | reverse complement strand
GTCCCAACCTCGTTATGCCATTTTGACTGACTGGGCCACGAATACTGGTAATCTGGGGCCAGCCAGCATGGGCCTGGAGCAGAGGCATACCCCCCGGAGCATGCCTGAGAAGACGAAAGGCACTCCTGGCGTCCTTTGGCTGGCCCAAGGCAGTCTCTCGTCGGACCGCAGGTGGTCCCGGCCTTTCAGGTATGCTCTCAGGCTACAGACGAGTCGGGCGAACTGAAGCGGTAGCCGACGCCGTGGACGGTCTTGATCCAGGTGGGATTGCGGGCATCATCCCCCAGCTTGCGGCGCAGGCGCTGGATGTACTTCTTCAGGGCGTCGGCGGCCTCGACGTCATCGGCCCAGATGACGCGCTGGATGAACTCCTGGGAGAGGGTCATGTGGCGGTTCTTGGCCAGGAGGTATAGCAGCTTGAACTCGGTGGGAGTCAGCACCAGGCGCGTGGCCCCCAGGAAGACCTCGTAGGTGGCGGGATTGATGAGCAGGTCGCCGCACCGGATGGGGCTTTCGTCGCTACGCTGCTTGGAGGTGCCCACGCGCCGCATCAGCGCGACGACGCGGGCCATGACCTCCATCAGGTTGGAGGGCAGGCGGATGTAGTCGTCGGCACCTGCCTCCAGGGCCTTGACGATCTCAATCTCGCTGTGTTCCAGGCTCTCCACAGCCACGACAATGGGCACATCCGAGAAGCGCCTGATTTCTTTGATGGCTACCCCTATGCCCATATCGGCAAGGTCCTGGCAAATCATCACCAGGTCAGGCTCCTCTTCCTCCAGCACCTCCAGCCCGACCTTGCCTTGGGAGGCTACCAGCGGCCTGAGGTCCGGCCAGCGGAGCCTCAAGGCCAGGGCCATCTGCTCTACTTTGCTACCTTCCAGACAGAAGAACAGTACCTTCATGAGGTACTTCCCTTTCTCAAAGCGCGTGCACCCTCACCTGGCATCTGAGGGCACTGTCGCCTGGGGCCCCGGGTTGCACCCGATGTCCGGGACGGCCCATGACGACTCCATTGAGGACCTGGCAGGCTAGAGATGGCGCACGGAAGGGGCTGCCAACATGCATACATACGTAGGTTACGATATCTATAATTAAGCGAAATGTCAACGTCAGTACCACTAGCAGGGCTGACGTGAACCTTCGACGTAGCCTATATGAAATATAACCAGGGCCGAGGAATGCTACCGCTCCTCGTCAACGAACTTATAGCCGACCCCCGGCTCGGTTACTATCAGGCGAGGGTGGTCCGGGTCCTTCTCCAGCTTGGAGCGGAGGCTGTCTATGTGCATCCTGAGCTGGTCAAGGTTGTCCACGTACTCGCGGCCCCAGACCTTGGCCAGTAGCGTCCTGTGGGCCATGACGCGATTGGGGTTCTTGACCAGGTGATAGAGCAGGCTGTACTCCACTGGCGGCAGCTTCACCTCTCGGCCGTTCAGCCGGACCTCGTGCCTGGCGAAGTCTATCAGCAGGTCGCCGCGGTGGTAGGGTTGCTCGGCGACCTGGACGCGCCTGGACTCGTAGCGCCTGAGCACAGCCCGGACGCGCGCCAGCAGCTCCAGGTGGTTGAAGGGCTTGGTGATGTAGTCATCGGCGCCGGCCTTGAGGCCAGCCACCTTGTCTTTCTCGGCGGCACGCGCCGTCAGCATTATGATGGGCGCCCTGCTGAAGGTCCGGACCTGCCGGCACACCTCGAACCCGTCCATATCGGATAGCCCTACGTCCAGGATGATTACCTCTGGCGCTTCCTTCCTGGCCAACTCTATACCCTTCTTCCCCGTGCCCGCGGAAAGTACGACGGCACCAGGCCAGCGAACGCTGAAGGTGATAGCTATTATCTCGCAGATATCGGGTTCGTCATCAATTACCAGGACCTTCATCGGGACCCTCTATAGGTAGGGAGAAAACGACCCTGGCTCCGCCCGTGGGGCTGTCCTCAATCCATATGCTGCCGCCGTGGAGTTCCACCAGAGAGCGCGAGATAGCCAGGCCCAGGCCAGTGCCCGGCACGCCCGAGTCGGCCCGGCCCTGAATCCTGTAGAAAGGTTCGAAGACCCTCTGGCGCTCCTCCACAGGGATCCCGGGGCCTGAATCGCTGACGGAGAAGACCATGCGGTCGCCTTTTCTTTCCACGGCCAGCACAATCTCAGTCTCGGCCGGGGCATAGTTGCGGGCATTGGTCAGCAGGTTCACCAGCACCTGGGAAAGCCGCTGCCTGTCCGCCACCAGCGGCGGCAGGTCCGAAGGGACCGACAGCGTCAGCGTTTGCCCCTTCTGGCTGACCAGCGGGCCTACCAGGCTGGAGGCCTCGGCAAGTAAAGGACTCACTTCTACCCTTTCGAGGTTGAGGGTCAGCGTGGCGTTCTCCAGGTTGGCCATGTCCACAATGTTGGAGACCAGCGTGGTCTGCCGCGCCGCGTTGCGGGAGATGCTCTGCAACAGCCTCCTGAAGTACTCGCTGCCCGGCTCGATGCCAGGTTCAGCCAGCAGCAAGTCCGTGGCCGTCTTCAGCGATGTCAGGGACATTCTTAGCTCATGGGAGAGATTGTACAGCATGAGTGACCGAAAACGCACGAGTTCGTCCAGTTGTCTGACCCGCTCCCTTTCCAGGGCGTAGAGGCGGCCATTCTCCATGACCACCGATGCCTGGGCCGCCAGCAACGCCAGTCTGCGCTCGTCGTCGCCCGTGAATGCGATGTCGGGGGACGCCCTCAGCACGGCGATGGCGCCAAGGATGTTGCCATGTGACCGCAGCGGCGCAACCAGCATGTTGTGGACTCCCAGCCGGGCCGCCGCCTCCCTGTTAACAGGCACGTCGGGCGGGGCCGATGGCACAGCATTGATGCGCCTGACACTGCCCTCCCGCACCAGGTCGGCCCCCACCAGGGCTGCCTGGTCGGCGGCCTGGAGCTGCGCCAGGGCAGCCAGCCCAGGCCCGAAATGGCTAGCCGCCACGTGCAACGCCCCCGACTCCGGGTCCATCAGCAGGAGCATGGAGCCGTCTGCCCGCAGGCACTTGACCACGCAGTCCGCCGTGGCCTGCTGTGTCTTGTTTAGCTCCAGGGGGTAGGTCATGGAAGCCGCGAGTTCCTGGTAAGAGGCCAGGTCCTCCAGCGCCTCCTGGTAACGGCGGGCCAGGGAGCTGGACGCCAGCGCGTGGGCCAACTGGGTGCCCAGGGTAGCCATGAACGTCAGGTCGCTGGCGGCGAACCGCCGTGGCCTGGGCGCCGCCAGGCACGCCACCCCCTCGGGACTGGCATCGGGTGCCGTCAGCGGCACCAGCAGGAACATCCCTGCGCCGACGGCCTTCAGCGCGGCCTGCTGGGCGGGGGTGAGGTCCGATGAGTACCTGGGGCCCGCCGCGTGGGCTACCTCTTCCATCAATCGCACGACGGCGTCCTTGTGTTCGTCGGGCAGGCTGCTCCCGGGTGCCACCTGGAGCCGCCCAGGTCCCTGGGCACCATCCCTCAGCCAGTAGGCCAGGGGCTGGAGTCCGTAGAGCCGGTTAAGGATGTGGCCGAAGGCGCTGAGCAGGGACTCCTCGGAGCGGGCCGAGGCACCTAGCAAGGACAGCTCCAGGAGGGCCTGGTTGTTGTTGGCCAGGCCGATGGCGCGGGCAAAGACAATCTGGACAATGGCGACGGCGGTTGCTGTCACCAGCAGCCAGAGGACGACGTAATAGCCTACAGGGTACGTCCCCTGGGGCGTGAAGAGGCGGGAGACTCCCAGAGCTGCCGCAGTCCCGAGTCCAATAGCTATGGTTATCCACGGGCGCTGGCGCTTCAACTGTGCTATGGTATTCATGTTTCAGCCCTACCAGGGTCTGACGCGCTCAGCCTTGCCGGGCCAGGTCCTTAATACCTGCTGCATCGGGCCTGACCGGGGCTGGCGCCGGCCTTTCGCCTACCGCTGTCGGGACCGTACTGCCTTCACTGCCTTCGTCTTGTCCTACGCAGAACGACATGGACAGGTACCAAGTGGCCTTGAGGCCCTGCCCTTGCCGGCATTTCAGTGCAGGGCTGCGCCCAGAGAGTTCCGAGATAGCTCGTTAACTATATGGACAGACTTTGAAGAGTGCTGACTGAAGGCCTCGCGCTGGGCCGTCTATGTAGCCCCCAAAGGCTTCTTCCGCCTTTAGATTACAATGGCAGATAACCAGTCGCAAGATGCCGCTCCAGGCCCCTGTTGCCCTTTACATCAGCTAGCAGGATTGTGTACTGTCTCTGACGGCAAGGGGGTAACGGTCCAGCCAGGCTGACGCCTTGAGGAGCAGTTGCACCTGTCCCTCACAGCCTGTCCCGTTGGAAAGGCGCACGGCACACATGGGCAAGCTGGCGTCGCATGGGCTGCCCCCACAGGGGGAAGGGACAGTTCTCGCCCCCTTTGGGGGGGAGAGCTAGTGGTGTGTCACCTGTGATTTGATGCATGGTCTAGCCCCCTTCCCTTCGGCAGGCTCGGGGCAGGCTCTAGCCTTCCCCCAGCGGGGGAAGGGACTATGTTCTCTCCCCCTGTGGGGGAGAGCTAGAGAGGGGGCCAAGTCTGTCATCAAAACACCTGTAACACACTACTAGAGAGGGGAGGCTGAGTTTTGCTCGAATACCTGCCCAGCGCCAGGGTGAATCACGCTTCCTGGTAAGGGGAGCAACAAGGCCTCTGACACACCCCCTGAGATAGCGCGTGGAGGTATAGCATGGTCAGTGGAAAGCGGCACGATGTGATAGTGGTGGGCGCAGGCAACGCGGCGCTGAACGCTGCCCTGGCCGCGCTGGAGCAGGGCGCCTCGGTGCTGGTGCTGGAGCGAGCGCCCCTGTACCTGCGTGGTGGCAACTCCTACTTCACGGGCGGCATGTTCCGGTTCGCCTATAACGGCCTGGAAGACGTCGTGGCGCTGCTGCCAGAGATCTCAGAGGACGAAAAGAAGTCCATTGACGTGGGCAGCTACACCGAGGCTGCCTACTACTCCGACATCATGCGGGTCACCGAGGGGCTGTCGGACCCGGAGCTGGCCCATATCCTGGTGTCCCAGTCCTACCCAACCATGCGCTGGATGAAGGACCGAGGCATGCGCTGGGTGCTGGCCTACGGCAGGCAGGCCTTCAAGCACGGCGACGTCTTCCGGTTCTGGGGCGGCCTGGTGCTGGAGGCCGTGGGCGCGGGCAAGGGCCACTCGGACCGCCAGTTCGAGCTTGTGGAGCGTGCGGGCGGACGCATCCTGTACGAGACCAGGGCCACCAGGCTGCTGACCGACAGGCGCGGCCGCGTTGTCGGCGTCACGCTGCGCAGCCCTGACGGCTTCCAGGATGTCTCGGCGAAAGCTATCGTGCTGGCCTGCGGCGGCTTCGAGGCCAACGCCGAGATGCGCACCCGCTACCTGGGGCCGGGCTGGGAGCTTGCCAGGGTGCGCGGCACCAGGTTCAACACCGGCGACGGCATCCGCATGGCCCTGGACGTGGGCGCTCAGCCCTACGGCCACTGGAGCGGCTGCCACGCCGTGGCCTGGGACCTCAACGCCCCGCCCTACGGCGACAGGAACATCGCCGACCTCTTCCAGAAGCACTCCTACCAGTTTGGACTCATCGTTAACATCCATGGCAAGCGCTTCGTGGACGAGGGGGCCGACTTCCGCAACTACACCTACGCCAGGTACGGGCGCGAGGTCCTCTTCCAGCCCCAGCGCGTCGCCTTCCAGCTCTTCGACGACAAGGTAAGGCACCTGCTGCGGGACGAGTACTTCATTCCCCAGGCGTCGGTGGTCAAGGCCAGCACCATAGAGGAGCTGGCCGAGGGCCTGGGCATAGACCGGGAGGGACTGGTGAGCACCGTCCGGGAGTTCAACGCCGCCGTCCAGGACGGCCCCTTCAATCCCACCATACTGGACGGCAAAGGCACGCGGGGCATAGACCCGCCCAAGTCCAACTGGGCGCAGCCGCTGGACACGCCGCCCTACCTGGGCTACGCCGTCACCTGCGGCATCACCTTCACCTTCGGCGGGCTGAAGGTCAACAGCCGTGGCCAGGTCATGGACACGGACGACCGCCCCATCCCCGGCCTCTATGCCGCTGGCGAGATCGTGGGCGGGCTGTTCTACAACAACTACCCCGGCGGCGCCGGGCTGATGGCCGGGGCCGTCTTTGGCAAGCTGGCGGGCACCAGCGCGGCCCAGGACGCCAGGGGCTGAGGCCGCCGGCCTGCCTCGATGGAGTGTTGGGAGGAGATACATGCATCCAGGACTGGCAGTGTTTCTGACAGCAGCGGTATTGGCCGCCGTGGCGTGTTACAGGCCCTCGCCGACGCCGACTCCGCCCCGCCCACGCCGACGCCGCCAGCCTTCGATAGCGGGGTGCTGGCCACCTTCGACGTGGACGGCGAGCGCTTCCGCGTGTGGGTGTCCATCCCCCAGACCGTCCAGCAGGTCCTGGACCTGCAGCAGGGCCGCAGCAGCGCCCACATCCCCAACGGGCGCATCCTGCGAGGCCCTGGCAGGAACGACCACAACGCGCCCTGGAGCTGGCACCTGGACCCCCAGGATATTTCCATGGCCGAGGTCACCATCGAGCTATGCGATGGCAGGCCCTCCTACGTGGAGGACAACCTTGACGAGTTCGTGGACACGGTGCAGCGCTACTGCCCCTGGGGCGCGAGCCTGGTGGACGTGCAGCGCTTTGGACACTAGCGCCAGCCGCCCAGGGACCCGGAGGACCATCAGCCTATGGCAGCGCCTGTGAGGGGGAACGCCCTGGTGATGCAGTCCGGCGGGTGCACGCCTGTGCTGAACCGCAGCCTGGCCGGCGTGGCGCTGGAGGCCGCCCAGCGGGGTGCCTTCGGCGAGCTGTATGGCGCTGTCCACGGCCTGGAGGGCCTGCTAAGGGGCGAGCTGCTGCCCCTGGGCCGCGTCTCCCGCCGGCAGTGGGCCAGGATAGGCCACACCCCCGCGGCTGCCCTCGGCTCGGCCCGGCGCAAGCTGAGGCCCGAGGATGTGCCGGCGGTCCTGGATGCCCTGGCCAGGCATGACATCCGCTACTGCTTCATCATCGGCGGCAACGACTCGGCGGACACGGGGCACCGACTGGCCGAGGCCTCCAGGGCTGCGGGAAGGCCCCTGGCGGTGGTGAACGTCCCCAAGACCATTGACAACGACCTGGTGCTGACGGACCACTCGCCGGGCTATGGCAGCGCGGCCCGCTTCGTGGCGCTGGCCACCATGGGCGCCGGCCGTGACGCCGAGGCCATGGGCAAGGCCGCGCCCATCACCGTCATCGAGGTCATGGGCCGGGATGCTGGCTGGCTGGCGGCCTCAGCGGCGCTGGGCAAGCGCGAGGAGCGCGACGCGCCCCACGTCATCTGTGTGCCGGAAGTGCCCGTGGACGAGGAGCGCTTCCTGGCGCTCATGGAATCGGCCTGCAACCGGTGGGGCTTCGCCGTCGCCGTCATCGCCGAGAACGCCCGCGGCACGTCGGGCGTCCTGGGCGGGCAGCAGGAACCCTGGTACGTGGACGACTTCGGCCATCCCTACTTCGACGGCCCAGGGCGCTACCTGTCGGGCCTGCTGGCCCGCCGGCTCAAGGTGCGGGCCAGGTACGAGAAGCCCGGCACCATCCAGCGCTCTATGGTGGCCTGCCTCTCCCGCGCCGACGTCATGGAAGCCGAGATGGCCGGCCGCGCCGCAGTACGCTACGCCCTGGAGGGCCACAGCGACCAGATGGTAACGCTGGTGCGAGCGCCGGGCCCGGCCTACGCCTGCACCACCGGCCTGGCGCCGCTGGAGCAGGTCGCCAACAGGGTGAAGGCCATGCCGGGGGAGTACCTGGACGCCACCAGCTACTTCGTCACGCCTGCCTTCATGGAGTACGCGCGGCCCCTCCTCGGAAGCCCGCTCCCCAGGTTCGGCCGTATCCCGGGCCTACGGCGCTCTTCCTGACTTCCCTCGCGCGGACTTCGGGAGGCGCGGCAGGGCCTGGAGCAGAACAGGCGGGGCCTGCCCCGGAGAGCCAGGAATCTGGCCCTTTTCCCTTGACACATGGGGTACCCCATAGTAGCATATTTGCAGGCATAACCAATTGAATAGGACACTCTTATCAAGAGAGGCGGAGGGACCGGCCCCGCGAAGCCCGGCAACCGATCGAGCAGGCCCCAGGGCCATCGAAACGGTGCCAATTCCGGCGAGCGCTATGCTCGGGAGATGAGAGTAGCTCCTTAGTCAGGAAAAACTTCTCTCATCCAGAGAAGTTTTTATTTTTGGAGAGAATTCCCCGTGACCCCCGCGAGCGCCCTCAATCTGAGGCCCATCCAGTGGCTGGGTGGCAGAGTGAAGCTGCTGGACCAGACGCGCCTGCCGCTGGAGGAAGTCTGGCTGGAGTTGAGCGACTACAGGGAGGTCGTCAGCGCCATCAGGGAGATGCGTATCCGTGGCGCGCCGGCCATCGGCGTGGCCGGTGCCTATGCCCTGGCGCTGGCGGCCCTGGCGCTGCGGGAGCATGGCCGCGACGAGTTCCTGTCCCGGCTGGCCTCGGCGGCCAGGGAGATACGAGGCGCGCGGCCCACCGGGGCCAACCTGGCCTGGGCGGTGGAGCGCATGCTGGGCGTGGCCCATGGGTCTCCCACGGTGATTACCGCCATTGAGAACCTTGTGGCCGAGGCGCTGGTCATCCAGGAAGAGGACGAGGAGGCCAACCAGCACATCGGACGACTGGGCGCGGACCTGCTGCCGCGCCACAGCGTCGTGCTCACCCACTGCAACACCGGCGCGCTGGCCACCGGCGGCTACGGCACAGCCCTGGGGATCATCAAGACAGCCTGGGCCGCGGGCAAGCTCTCCAGGGTCTTTGCCACCGAGACGCGCCCCTTCCTACAGGGTGCGCGCCTGACTGCATGGGAGCTGGTACAGGCGCGGATAGCGGCCACGCTGGTGCCCGACTCGGCGGCCGGCTACCTGATGCGCCAGGGCAGGGTGCAGGCTGTCATCGTCGGCGCGGACCGTATAGCGGCCAACGGGGACGTGGCCAACAAGATTGGCACCTACACCCTGGCCGTGCTGGCCAGGGAGAACAGCGTCCCCTTCTACGTGGCCGCTCCCACCAGCACTGTTGACCTGGGCCTGCCTTCGGGCGAGCAGATAACCATCGAGGAGCGTCCAGCCAGCGAGGTGACCCACATCGCGGGCACTCGCATCGCACCAGAGGGCATAGACGTCCTGAACCTGGCCTTCGACGTCACGCCCCATCAGTACGTGACGGCCATAATCACCGAGAAGGGCATAGTCAGGGAGCCTTACGATATCGGCCTGGCCCAGGTCGTGGAGGTCCCTGGTGCCTGAGGCGAAGGTCGCGTTCATTGGTGGCTCGGGCCTGTATGGCATGGAGGGCCTGACGGACACCGAGGAGGTCAGTGTCGAGACCCCCTTCGGCCCACCCAGCGATGCCGTTGTCCTGGGCACTCTGGAGGGCGCCAGGGTTGCCTTTCTGCCCAGGCACGGGCGCGGCCATAGGCACTCGCCCACCGAGATTCCCGTCCGGGCCAATATCTACGCGCTGAAGCTGCTGGGCGTGGAGCGCATAGTATCCATCAGCGCCGTGGGCAGCCTGAAAGAGGATATCAGGCCGCGGGACATGGTGGTGCCTGACCAGCTTATAGACAGGACCAGGGGCCGCGTCAGCACCTTCTTCGAGGGTGGCATTGTGGCCCACGTGGGCTTTGCCGACCCTTTCTGCTCCGTCCTCAGCGCGGCGCTGTTCCGGGCCGCCAGGCAGGAGGGCGCCAGGACACACCAGGGCGGGACATACGTGGTCATCGAAGGGCCGCAGTTCTCGACGCGGGCCGAGTCGGCGCTGTACCGCTCCTGGGGCGCCAGCGTCATCGGCATGACGGCGCTGCCGGAGGCCCGGCTGGCCCGGGAGGCCGAGATTTGCTACGCCACCCTGGCGCTGGTCACCGACTACGATTGCTGGCACCAGACCGAGGAATCGGTCTCGGTGGAGGTGGTGGTCGGCAATCTGCTGGAGATGGTGGAGGTCTCCCGGCGCGTGCTCAGGGCACTGGTCAGGGAGCTTCCGGCGGGCCGGGACTGCGCCTGCGCCAGCGCCCTCAAGAGTGCTATTATCACGCGTCATGACCTTGTACCCGACGGCGCCAGGAAGCGACTATCTGCCATTGTGGACAAATATCTCTCTGGTACCAGGGAGGTGAGGTAGATGCCAAGACAGGAGCCAGGCGAGCCATACTACCGAGTCACTGTGGATGAAGCCGCGGGTATGTACGGGAAAGAGGATGTCGTGTTCATAGACGTCCGCCGGGCCGACGAGTACGTGGCGGGCCACGTGAAGAGCGCCCTGTTCATACCCGTGGATGACATCATGGCCCGAATTGACGAGCTACCCCAGGACAAGAAGCTGCTGTTCATCTGCGCCGCTGGCGTGCGCAGCGGCCTGGCGTGCGAGATGGCGGCGGCCATGGGGATCGAGCCGGGGAGGCTGTACAACGTCGAGAACGGCACCCAGGCCTGGATAGACAAGGGCCTGCCCACCAGCTACGGCTATGACCCCTAGGCAGATAGCCATGGTTAGTATGGACTTATGTGTGTCATGGCAGTACCCTGCCCCCATCCCCTCGGCAGGCTCTAACATTCCCCACAGGGGGAAGGGACATGGCCCCCTTT
>FWPU01013099.1_pt1 | contig 10652 bp, 13 predicted proteins | sample 2228361 | NCBI WGS metagenome assembly FWPU01 (sample SAMEA103939777, study PRJEB20133) | metagenome | reverse complement strand
AAAATTTAAATATGCTTTTGATTTTCCAATTTTTGCGGGGATTCTTTTATGTAAAGATTTCAAACAGTTTGAATATTTTTCAAAAGAAGTACCGGGAATTGAAATCCCACAAAATGTTTTAGAAAGTATAGATAGGTTTAAAAATGAATTTTTTAAAATACAGGAGGAAATAATTTTCGATTTAATTGAGAAATTAAAAGGCTTTGCAAATGGTATTTACATTGTATCACCGGGTGTAAAAAAAGAAATTATTGAAAAAACAATTAAAAAGGAGCCTTTAAAAGATGAAGATATATGAGGATATAACAAAAACAGTTGGGAAAACACCAGTTGTAAAAATAAACAAGTTAACAAAGGGTCTTTATGCTGAGATATACGCAAAACTTGAATTCTTCAATCCCCTGAGTTCTATAAAAGACAGGGTTGCTGTTGCAATTATTGAGGATGCTGAAGCAAAGGGTTTAATTGATAAAGATAGTGTTATAATAGAAGCAACAAGCGGAAATATGGGAATAGGGCTTGCCTTTGTATGCGCTTTTAAGGGATACAAATTTATTGCTCTTATGCCAGAAACTGCAAGTAAAGAAAGAATAAAAATTTTAAAATTTCTTGGTGTTGAAGTAATTTTAACTCCAGGAAAAAAGGGAACAAAAAGAGCCTTCGAAGAAGCAAAGAAAATGCTTAAAAAATACAAAAAGGCTTTTATGCCGTCCCAGTTCACAAATCCTGTTAATCCTGAAATTCATAGAAAAACAACAGGACCAGAAATATGGGAATCTATGGATGGTAAAATAGACATTTTTGTTGCAGGTGTCGGAACTGGTGGAACGATAACAGGGGTTGGAGAATTTTTAAAATCAAATAATAGAAATATAAAAATTATTGCTGTTGAACCCGAAAAAGCGCCTTTACTTTCAAAAGGAAAATTCTCAACCCATGGAATTCAGGGTATAGCGTCAGGTATGATTCCATAGGTTTTAAACAGAGATATAATAGATGAAATAATACTTGTTAAAGATAAAAACGCCTTTGAAACTTCAAAAAAACTTGCAAAGGAAGAAGGAATATTTGCAGGGATTTCTTCAGGTGCAAATATGTGGGCTTGTCTTGAAGTTGCAAAAAGAGAGGAAAATAAAGGTAAAAAAATAGTTACAATTTTACCTGACACAGCGGAAAGATATTTATCAACAAAGTTATTTGAACATTTATAAAGGAGGAGAAAAATTGAAAAGGAAAATCGAAGAAATAAATGAAAAAATAAAAAAGGGGAAAATATGTGTTTTAAGGGCTGATGAAGTTGTAGAGATGGGAAAAAGGGAAGAAATAAAGGAAGTTTTCAAAAAGGTAGATATTGTTACAACAGGAACATTTGGTATGATGTGTTCGTCAGGTGCTTTTATAAATACAGGGCATTTTGACCCACCTACAAAACTTCAAGAAGCAACTTTAAATGATGTTAAGGCTTATGGTGGAATTGCAGCAGTTGATATTTACATGGGTGCCACTGAAAAGGCAAATGGAAGGGAAGATTATGGAGGTGCTAATGTGATTGAAGAACTTGTGAAAGGCAAAAAGATTAAACTGAAAGCAAAAGCAATTCCAACTGATTGCTATCCTGGAAGGGAAATAGAGGTTTATATTTCTCTGAATAATTTAAATCAAGCATTCCTTTTTAATCCGAGAAATTGCTATCAAAACTACCTTGCAGCAACAAATTCAACTAATGAACTTCTTTATACCTACATGGGTGTTCTTTTACCCAATTTTGGAAATGTTTCATTTTCAACATCAGGAGAACTATCTCCTCTTCATAAAGACCCTTATTTGAGAACAATAGGCATAGGAACAAAAATCTTCCTTGGAGGTGCGCAGGGCTATGTTGCTTGGGAAGGAACTCAGTTTAACTTAAAGGCAGAAAGAGATAAAAAAACAGGCATTCCAAAATCTCCTGGTGGAACTCTGGCTCTTATAGGCAATTTAAAAGAAATGGATCCCGAATTTTTAAGGGCTGCATATGTGAAAGGTTACGGTATTTCCCTTTTTGTAGGAGTTGGGATTCCCATACCCATAATAGATGAAGAAATGGCTTTTTATGCTTCAATACCCAATGAAAAAATTAAGACAAAGGTAGTTGACTATGGCATTAGGAGGCTTAAAAGACCTGTTATAAAAGAGGTAAATTATGCAGAGCTTTTTTCTGAATGGATTGAGATAAAGAATAAAAGAGCAAAAACACAACCAAGAACAAGCATGTATAAGTCAAAAAGAATTGCTGAAGTCCTTAAAAGATGGATTTTGAATAAAAAATTCTATTTAACAGAATATGTTAAAAGTTTACCAATAGAAGGAGTTTTTAAACCATGGAAAGAAATATAAAGGAAAGAGTGTTTTTGCTTTTTCCAAAAAAAGTTGTGAATTATCCCGTTACTGCTGCCCTTATAAAGAAAAAAAATGTACTTGTTAACATCCTGAAGGCAGAAATTATGCCAAATGAGGATGGATATATGCTTGTTGATATAGAGGGAAAAAGAGAAGATATAGAGGGTGCAAAAATTTTTCTTCAGGAAAAAGGCGTTTCAATTTTTCGGGTATCTGAAAAAATAGTTATTCATGAAGAGGAGTGTATTCACTGTGGTTCATGCACAGGGGTTTGCATACCAGGAGCCCTGTATCTGGACAAAACTTTTAAACTGAAATTTGAGCCTCGAAAATGCATTCTCTGCACTTTATGCAGAGAAACATGCCCTACAAGTGCAATTGAGATAATTGGATAGATTTTACCGAAAAATTCTAAGTCATACTTTACCCTATAAATTGGGAATAAAGTATAAGTTTACCGATATTTTAATCTTAAGTGATAAAAACTTAGATGAAAATGAAATTTTAAAAGAGGTAAAAAAGATTTATGAGGAAATTGAAAAATATAGTTTCACAAAACCCCTTTTTTTATCATCTTTAAAACCTATCTATGAAAAAAATACGACTTTGTTTTTAAAAGAACTCTTTATTTACTCTGAAAAAACAAAACTCGGTCCCCTTGCTGGAATTGCAGGGTTTTTTTCAAAAAAAATTGCCGAGTTTATAAAGAAAAAGTTTAACCCTGAAAATTTAATAATAGAAAACGGAGGAGATATTTTTTTAAAGAAAAATGAGGATTCAAGAATTCTGATCTATGCAGGAGATTCTCCATTCAGCATGAAAATAGGTTTTAAACTAAAAGAGGGAGAATATGGAATAGCAACATCTTCAAAAAAAGTGGGGCATTCAATCTCTTTTGGAAATGCAGATGCAGTAACTGTTATATCAGAAAACCCTGTTCTTTCAGATTTCTATGCAACCTACTTTGGAAACATGGTCAAAAAAGAAGAGGATATAAAAAAGGTTTTAAAAATTGCAAAAAGGGAAAAAGAAATCAAAGGAACAGTAATAATTCTGGATAGTAAAATTGGAATTTATGGGGTCGAGATGTTTAAAAGCAAATAATTGTATGTTTTCTTATTTTATTTGACAAAAGTTTTTTAATTTCATTATATTTAATTTCAAACTATGAAAGTAGAGGATAATAACAAGAGATGCAGGAATTTTCTCAGAGGCAAAATTTTATTCTTCTTTTATCTTTGATATCCAAAAAATCAAGGAGGTCAAAATGATACAAAAAGTGGCGCTATCCTTCAATAATATTGTGCTCTCACAGATAGTAAAAATAAGCGAAAGGGTAAGAGAAAGATCTGTTGAATTTGAAAGAATATATAAAAAGCCCTTTATACAGTTTCAAAGAGGTGACCTTGATCTTGATACACCCGAATACATTAAAAGAGCGATAAACGAAGGGCTTGAAAAAAATTTAACAAAGTATCCAAAGTCAGGTGGGGAGATCTGGTTCAAAGATGCTGTTATAAATCATCTTGAAGAAATGGGTATTAAGGGTATTAAAAGGGAAAATGTAATGGCAACCTATGGAGGTCAGGAAGGACTTCAACTCCTGTTTTCTCTTTTTAGAGGTTCAAAATGTATTGCCTTTTCTCCCTGCTGGAGCTGTATGCTTGATAATATTTTTCCTTACACTGAAACAGATTATAAATTACTGTCCCTTAAGGAAAATTTTAAGATAGATTTTGATGAACTTGAGAAAAATCTAAAATTTGTGGATATTTTATACTTAAACAACCCTCATAATCCAACAGGTAAGGTTTTTACTTTTGAAGAACTTGACAGGATAAATTATCTTTGCAAAAAATATGAAGTTTTAATTGCCTCTGATGAAGCATACAAGGATATCGTCTTTGATGAAAATAAATTTCACAGTCTACTTGAATTTGATAATAAAGATATTGTATCTGTTTTTACCTTCTCGAAAACCTTTGCTGCAACAGGTTTCAGAACAGGGTATACGGTTTCAAGAAATTCTTTTATTATAGAAAAGATGATACTTGGAGATTATTCTCAAACCGCAGGAATTGTTACATTTATTCAATATGCCTTTAAAGTTGCCCTTGAAAATAAAGAAGAAAGAAATAAATGGTTAAAACATTTTATAAATGAATTAAAAGAAAGAAAAGATACTGCTTATTCGGAACTTAAAAAATTCATAAAAGATGTTTATAAACCCAGAGGCGCTTTTTACTTTTTTGTAGATTTAAAAAATTTAATCAAAGAAAATTTAGAAAATTATGATGAATACATCCTCGATTCACTTTTGAAAAAGGGTGTTGCTGTAACTCCTGGCTCTGCCTTTGGGAAAGATTTTGAAGGATTTGTAAGAATTTCAATATCAGCATTAGGAAAAGAATTAATCAGGGAGGGAATTAAAAGGATAAGAGGGAGTTTTACTGATTAAAATATAACATTTTACAGGTCTAATTTTTAGAGTTTTCCCCGTGCTTTTAATTAAAATTTTAAAAAATCTCTCTGAATCTTTCAGCATAAAAAGAAGAAAATAGCACGAGAATTATCTTTAAAAAATCACCCGGTATAAAAGGTAAAACTCCCATAATAAAGATTGAATAAAACGATTTTTTAAAGGAGAAGAATATAGAAAGAATAAGGGTTCCGAGAGTATATATAATTAAAAGGGAAATGAGGGAAATAATAAAAACTTTTATTTTTCTAAAAGGCGGATTTATTAATTTTCCCATTATAAAAGAAGCAATAGGAAAAGCAATTAAATATCCGCCTGTTGGTCCGAATAAAATATTTATTCCTGCACTTGACTTTGCAAAAACAGGGATTCCGGAAATTCCTAAAAGGATATAAAAAACCTGAGATAAAAATCCTTTATAAGCTCCCAAATAAATTCCAGAAAGCAGAACAAAGAATACCTGAAGGGTTATTGGGACAGGAGTAGAGGGTAAAGGGATATAAATATAGGCTCCAAGAGTAGTAAAAAGGGTAAATGTTAGAACAGCTATTCCTTTGACAAGAAATAAGGGCAGTTTCCATTCCCTTTCTTTTAAAAGAATTTCAAGCATCTTAACCTCCTATTTCTTTCAACGCAAGATTTTTACCTTCTACCATATTTCTTAACTTCTCAAAAGCAATTTCCCATGTTCTTGTTCTCAAACCACAATCGGGTGCAACAAATATTTTTTCAGGATTTTTAATTTTCTCACAGGCATATAAAATTCTATCTCTTACAAGTTCAGGTGGTTCTATAAAGTCTGTATGAACATCAATTACACCAAGCCCTACTATAAAATCAAAATTTTTCAAATCATTAAGTATTTTATACCCGGCTCTCGAATCTTCTTTTAGTCCAGATTCCTTGCTATCCCTGTTTGCATATTCAAAATGAATCTCCCTTATAACACCCTGAATTTTTTCAAGATAAGGAAATAAAAGTTTGTAATTGGAAAAACATATATGTATGCTTAAAAAGGCATATTCATAAAGTTCTTTAACAGAATCTAAAAGGGAGTTTATAAAAATTCCAATTTCATAAGGTTTTGTTGTTGCAGCAGGTTCATCTATCTGCAAGAATCCTGTGCCTTCTTCTTTCAAAGCTTTTAAATTAGGATAAATTACATTTTCAGAAATATCTTTTAAAAATTCTTTCCTTGCAATTTTTTTTCTCTTTACAAAATCTATTTCCTTTAATTTTTTTATATAGTATTCATCAAAGGACCAGTCCATAAGTGTATATGCACCTGTAACAGGTATTTTAACAGGTTTTTGAGCAAAGGATGAAATTGTTTTGTATTCCTCTATATGATAGAATTTTTTAAGTTTTGGTTTACTAATACAAGCAGCCTTTTTAAAATACTTATTATCAAAACTTCTCACATATCCTTTGAATTTCAAACCCTCTATATTTTTTATGGGGTACTCATACATCTCAACCCTGTGCTGTTCACCGTCATAAACAAGGTCAAGCCCTGCCTTTTCAAGCATCTTTGTTGCAAAGAGGGAGGAAAAATAAATAATTTTTTTTCTTTCTTCAGAAGAAAAGTTTTTCCTTTTATTTAAAATATCAAAAAGTTCCTCTGATTTATCCTTTAAATTCAAAAAATTAGCCCATTTATAGGCATTATCAATATCCTGGTCAGTTAATTCTCTTTTTGCGATTGCCTTTATCCTCCAGGAAGGTTTTGCAAGAGAGCCTATCTCATGGGTTAAAAATGCCTTCATCTTTAAAACTCCAGGTTTTTTAATAAGTTAAATTTATTATCTGCAACTTTCTTAGGCATAAATAAAAAATCACAATTTCCTGAAAGATAAATATTTTCTGTGATTTCTTTTAAACCCTTTACAAACTTTTCAAGTTCTTCCTTTTTTTCAATCCATGAGTTTTCACAATCAACAATTCCTGCAATAAGTATTTTCTCTTCATCCCATTTTTTAATGTCAGAAATGCTGTTAATCAAAAATTCCTATTCCTTTTAAAGGAAGGGAAATTAAAAATTCCAAACCTTTGTTTACCTTTCCAAAATAGGTTTGAACTGTTATCTCGTATCCCTTTTTATAAAGACTTTCATAAAACTCTTTTAAAATATTTTTTTCTCCTTTATCAATTTTTTCTCTCACAATGATAGGGTCTTCAAAAAATAAAATTCCCTTTCTTTTTGAAAGAATAATATCGCATAATTTTTCATTTATGTTGCAAATTTCTTCTAACTCAATTCCTTCTGAAAATTCTTTAAATAAAAGAGAGGATGGTAAAATTATAAGTCTTTTTGAATTTTCATCTGGTAATTTAAAATATTTCTCAATCCATTCATCAATTTTATCTTCTTTTATTTTAAAATTTTCTTCAAAATATAAAACCCTGTAAAAAAAGTTTGTTTCAAAATATCTTTTAAGTCTGCCTGCATTCACTCCATCTATAATTTCGGAAAGGGGTCTTAAAAGGTCATTCCAGTTTAAAAGACCATCACTTGTGTATTCAAAATCTTTCTGCATTTCAAAAATGCTTCTGTAATCTTCCTCGTATCTTTTGATCACCTCATTTTCAGAAATTCTGCCCCTTTCAAAATCCATTGTTGCACGTACAAGTTCATCAGACCTTGGATAGATTCCATTTAAAAATATTTTTTTCATGACGAGGGGTATTTTAAAGAAATTAAGTTTATAATTTCAAATCTATCATATTTTTATTGGAAGATAGAGCAGGATTTGACCTATGAGTCATAATTTCAACTCATTTGACAAAAGTTTTCAAAATTCTTTAAAATTGTATCTTTTTTCTGAAAATATGATTAAAATAGAATTTGAAAGGGGTGATATGGAAGGAGATAATCATGCAAAGTGGAGAGTGTATTCACTAAGATTTGCGAAATCTACAGAAAAGAAAATTTTGAGGAATTATATTTCCCTCTTTTAATCCCATTTAATTCAAAATTAAATAGCAAATCTGCCCCAAAAATTTTAACTCAAAAAGGAGATATTTTTATATTAAGAGAGGATATTACTCCTCAAATAATCCAGAAGTTCCAGAAAGAAAAAAATATTAGAAAAGTTTATTATTTTGACAGAATTTTTAGATATTCAAGAGAAGGAGAGATAAAAGAGTTTATTCAAGCGGGTGTTGAAATAGTAAACAGGAATGAAAAATCCAGTTCCGAAGTTATAAAACTCGCATTAAAGACATTGAGATTTTTTGATAAAGAGAAATATGTCCTTTCCATGGTAGATGTCAGCGGAAAAAGGATGGATAAAACATTTTTAAAGAGATTCCTTGATAAAAGAATAATTATTGATAAAACCATCTCACCAATGAAAAAATACTACACAGGAATTTATTTTGAAGGGTTTTTATCCTATCTTCCTTTTGAAATTTTAAGAGGTGGTGAATATGAAATAGGAGGTAAAAAATGCGTAGGATTTGCAATGGAACTGCCATTAGAATTGGTATACCAAAAGGCAGACTCCTGGAAAACACGATAAGGCTGTTTAAAAAGGTGGGATTAATTAAAGAATTTTATGAAAAAACAAGAAATCTGAAATTCATAGATGGGGATAAGGAATTTTATGTTTTAAGAAATTACGACATTCCTCTTTTTGTTGAACAGAACTCTCTTGATATGGGAGTTGCAGGATATGATGTCATAATTGAGAGAAGATGCAATGTCTCAATTCTTACTGATTTAAAATTTGGTTACGGGAAATTTGTTTTGGCTGTTCCTGGAAAATCCAGTATACAGAATTTTTATGACCTTAAAAATAAAAGAATTGCAACAAAATATCCTGAAACAGCGCAGAAACTTCTTTCAAATTTAAAACCTGAAATATTTACTTTAAAAGGTTCTGTTGAAATTGCTCCTTATCTTGGTCTTTCCGATGCAATACTTGACATAAAATCAACAGGCAGGACATTAAAAGAGAATAAACTGAGGGTCATAAAAGAATTCTTTGAAATTTCTGCAAAACTCATAGTTAATAAGACCTTTTACAGATTGAACTATGAGCTTGTTCAGAAAATTAAAAGGGGTGTTGAAAATGGAGTACGAATTAATTGTTAGTAGAATAATTGAGGATGTCAGAGAAAAAGGAGACTATGGGCTCATTTATTATATTGGGAAATACGATAGATATGAAATCAGAGGTAAAAAATTGTTTATTGAACATGACGAAATTAAAACCTGTAAAAACAAAATACCTAAAGACTTCCTAAATTATTTTGAAGAGATTAAGAAAAATATTGAGAAATTTGCAAACAGAACAAAATTAGAATCATGGGAATATGAAGACGAGGAAATTAAGTTTGGTGAAAGTTTTTTACCCATTGAAAAAGTTGGTATATATGTCCCTGGAGGTAAATATTCGCTTGTATCTTCTCTTTTTATGGCATTTGTTCCAGCGAAAATTGCAGGATGCAAAGAAATTATAGTGGCAACTCCTCCTTATCCTTCTGATATTATTCTATATGCCTGTGCTTTTCTTGAAGTTAATAGAATCCTTCTTGCAGGTGGTGCTCAGGCAATTGCAGCACTCGCAATAGGGACAGAAAGTGTTCCAAAGATTGATAAAATTGTAGGACCCGGAAATATATATGTATCAACAGCCAAAAAATTGTTATTTGGCGAAGTTGATATTGATATGATTGCAGGTCCCACAGAACTCGTAATTTTATCTGAAGGTATAATGCCCCACAAATGGTGCGTATATGACCTGCTTGCACAGGCAGAACATGATGAATTTGCAAAGTCAATCCTGATATGCACCGATAAAGATTACATAAGGGAAATTAAAGAACTTATGAAGAATAAGATAGTTTACGGTAGAGTTGAGTTTGTAGAGGTTGAAGATATTGAAAATGGAATTGACAGGTTGAATGAAATTGCACCTGAACATGCTCTTCTTGATGTCAAAGAGCCTTACAAGGTTTTAAATAAAATCAAGAATTGTGGTTGTGTATTTGTTGGTTCTCTAACTTCACCTTCTTATGGAGATTATGGTGCAGGTCCCAACCACATTTTACCTACCTCAAAAACCTCAAGGTTTTTCTCTGCTCTTACAGTAAGAGATTTTCAAAAAGCAGTTTCTTATATAGAGGTGAAGAAAAAAGGTCTTACAAAGGCAAAGAATCTCGCAAAATTCTTTGCAGAAAAAGAAGGACTTTTATACCATAAAAAATCTGCAGAGGTTAGAGAATGAGGTTGCATCTTAACGAAAATCCTTATGATTTTCCCTATTCTTTAAAAGGGAAAATACTGAGAACAAAATGGAACATTTACGAGGAAAAAGGCAGGGTAAAGAAGTTGATTTCAAAGTATGAAAAGTTTCCTATATCCGGAATTTTGCCAGGAAATGGGGCAGATGAAATTATATTTTTAATAATGCTTACTTTTAATAAAAAAGTTATCACAAATTTCCCTTCCTTTTCAGGGTATAAAGATTTTTCCAGAATTCTTGGGAAAGATTTTATTGAGGTGGAACTTAATGAAAATTTTGATATTGATGATAAAACTATTTTGAAGATTGAAAATGGGATACTTTTTATAGCAAATCCTAACAATCCAACCTCCAACCTATTTTCAAGAGAGAAAATTATAAAAATAATTAAAAATTTTAACGGTATTGTTGTAATTGATGAAACCTATATTGATTTTTCAAAAGAAATTTCTTTTAAAAATTACTTAAACAGATATAAAAATTTAATAATTATAAGGAGTTTTTCAAAATCTTTTTCTCTGGCAGGAATAAGGTTTGGATATGCG
>FWPU01010084.1_pt1 | contig 10652 bp, 6 predicted proteins | sample 2228361 | NCBI WGS metagenome assembly FWPU01 (sample SAMEA103939777, study PRJEB20133) | metagenome | reverse complement strand
TTGGTCCACGATAACGCGCCCAGGACCAACGCCAACAGAATCGCGATACGAAACTCCGTCCACAAGACCCGCAGTGTGTCGCGGAGGTTGATTTCTCGTAGTGCCAAGGCTCGGACCACCACGGTCGCCGACTGACTTCCCGTGTTCCCGCCGGTGTCCGCCACCATCGGCATGTAGAACGCCAGGATCAGCATGTGGGTCAAGGTATGTTCGAAACTGTGGATGATCATGCCCGACAAGAGGCCCAAGGCGGCGAGGGCCACGATCCACACCGCGCGATTCTTGAAATGGGACCAAACACTGGTGCGAAGATAGGCCCCGGCGAGGTGAGCGCCGCCGATGGCCATCAACTTCTCGATGTCTTCCGTCTGTTCCTGCGTAATGATGTCCATCGCGTCGTCGTGCGTGATGATGCCTACCAGTTGCCCCTGCTCGTTCACCACGGGCAAGGCCAAGAGGTCGTATTTTTGGATGATGCGAGCGGCCTCTTCCTGGTCGTCGTTCACGCGGCAAAAAATCGCGTCGCGGTGCATAATGTCCGAGACGGTCTGATGCGATAGGGCCAGGATCAAGTCCTTCAGCGAGACGAAGCCCAGCAGCCGGCGATTGGCGTCCACGACGTAGGCGTAGTAGATGGTTTCCTTGTCCGGGGCCTCCAGCCGGAGCTTTTGGATCGCCTCCGCCACGGTGATATCAGGCGGCAAGGCGGCGTAATCCGACGTCATCACGGCGCCCGCCGTTCCCTCGTCGTAGGAAGACAGCCGCCGGATGTCTTCTCTCTCCGCCCGGGCCAACAAACGCATCAACATTTCGCGGCGGTCCTCCGGCATCCGCTTGATCAAGTCCACGCGGTCGTCGGGAGGTAGGTCCGTGATGAGGCTCGCCAGCTCTTGTCGCGGAATCACCTCCGTGATCGCCATTTGTACTTCGGGGTCGAGGTGCGCGAAGATTTCCGGGCGAATCTCCGGATCGGCCAGAGAGAGAATCTTCCAGATTTCCTCCGGAGCCAAGGGGCTGATGAACTCGGCGATGGAGGCTGGATGACAGAACCGGCAGAACTCGCGGATGCCCTCCACGTCGTTGGTACGGAGGTAATCGCGGAGTTCCGGGACGAGGAGAGGATTCAACATGATCGCTCCTCCTTGCCGCGCGGACCGGCGGCAGGGAGGGCGAAGGGAGCATCAGCTCCCGGACCGCTCTTGCCGCGTAGCGACGCGCACGGCGAAACAGGTGTGGTGAATTGTCGCTCTTGGTGCGATACGGCAGTGACCGAGGCACCTACCGCCGCTTTCCGATTCGGACCCGTTCATTGCTCGAACACGAAGAACCATGTACCGAACGCGCGCCAAAGAAGATGACGCACACCGAACACAGGGCGCACGGAGACGCCCATCCCAGGTATTATAAAAGTCGCATCGCGGCCAGTCAATCGCAACGCAGGGTGGACCCGAATTCGCCCATGCGATGTCGGCATTTGAGAATTGCACCGGGGGGGTGGTGCGATTGCGAGCCAGGCGAGAAAGGGGGACCTGGGGGTGTTTTCTTGAGCCGTCGCGCAGCCTCGTCCCACGGACGGCCCTGTTTCCTCCCCAAGATGCATCGCTTTCCGTAAAGCCGGGCGGTTGTGTGGAGTTTTCCGAATATCGGGGAGGAATCGACTGTACTTTCCCTATGCATTTTGCCGATGACATCAGCGAACCGCTCCAGTATAAGAGCGGCACGCGGGGACAAAGTACGGTGATACTATGCCCCCAGGGCGAGGGAATTCGCCGGAACAGATTCGGAACATCCCAGAGCAAGCAAGGACGGTCGTCATGGCACTGTGGAAGAGCCTTCTGTCGGGTCGAACTCAGCGGCGGCTTTCTCGGCACATGCGCAAATCGACGCGGCTGCTTTTGGAAAGCCTTGAGGACCGGCAGCTCCTCAGCGGATTGGGACTCAACGATCCCGTGGTGGCTCCCCTCTCCCTGGCGGGTTCCGGCGTCTCGGGAGACTACCTTCCCCCGGAAATCGGGTTGATGACGACGCCCACCGTCCTGCAAAGCACGTCCACGCCTTACGCTCCGCCGACGACCGTGGAGGCGTGGGTCGATGGGCATACCGTACGATTCCGCGCCGACGTCGGCGGCGTTTGGATGGATGGCTCGCAGGACTATCTCGACACGCAAATCATCACTGATTTGATCGTCAACGACGGTTACGTCGCCTGGACGGTGGGAACGCAGGATTCTTCGGGGCGGGTGGTCGCTCGCCGCGTCGGTTTTGCCGTTTACGACTACGACTCGTCCCAATGGATCATCGGCCAATCCGCGAACTTGGGTCGGCTCAGCGTGTTCCAATTCGAGAACCGCCAAGGAATCGTCTCGTGGACGGTGGGCTATCCGGAAGGGTCCGCCTTCGTCCCGCGGGAGATCGGCGCCGCCGCCTACGATGCCACGCTGAAAGAGTGGAAGTTCTTTCAGACGGCCGGCTCGTTGGGCAAACGGATCATCGTGGAAACGGTCAACGACGAGGGTGTGGTCGCGTGGACGATCGGGCTTCCGGAGGGCGCCGGCCACCGCCCGGCTTGGATCGGCATGGCGTATTACGATCGCGAACTCCACGAATGGAAGCGTTTTCAGACCTCGGTGCCGGCCGATCTCGAAGTGCGCAATCTCTCCGTGGGATGGCAGTCCGTCGCCTGGCAGGCCAAGCGACCGGATCGGGGCACGATTCAGGAGTTGGGAACGGCATTCTTCGACACGGCTCGCCATGTCTGGAAATCCACGCAATCGAACTACGGCTTGGGATGGCAAGTGACTGAAGTAGCTTCCAGTTCCGGAATCCAGGCCTGGGCATCGGTGAAGAAAGACGCTTCGGGAAGAGTGGTCCAAAATCGACTTACCCTAACGGCCTACGACTCGCGAATCGGAGGCTTCCAAACCAAGACCATGACGTTGGCTGCCAATCAGACGATCACCCAGCTCGTATCCAACGACGCCATGGCGGCCTGGGTCATGGAATCGACCGACGCCGGCGGCGGGGTGACCCGAAGCCTGGGCACCGCGTTCTACGACGCCGCCCAAAGGAAATGGAAGGTGAACTCCACGCCGGAGGGCACCAACGTCCGCTTCGACGACATTTCCATCAGTAACGGTCTGGTGGCGTGGACGGTGTCCCGGCCCGACGGCTCCGGCGGATGGGTGCGGCGAACCGTGGGGATCGCGGCCTACGATCCCGGGCGGGGACAGTGGAAATCGTTCTCCTCGCCCGAGGCGGCAAACCGTTCCATTGTGGATGTGCAGAATCACAAGGGAATCGTGGCCTGGACGATCGGCCACCTGGAAGGCGATACCTACGTCGCGCGGAACGTCGGGGCGGCCGCCTACGACTATGGATTGGGGCAGTGGCAACTTCGGATTTCGACGCACGGCTTGGCAACGAACGTTTCCATGCTCAACGTGCGGGATGGGACCTTCGCCTACTCCACCCTGAACGACGTCGTTCTGGGAACCTACGACCGGACTTCGCAAAGCTGGCAAATCTACCAGTCCTCCAACCCCACCACGGTCCGTATTCATCAGATTACGCTGCGAAAGGGCCTGGCCGCTTGGTCGGTGGCCTACGCCTCAGGATTCGACGCCACGTTCCAGCCGCGGGATGTGGGGTATGCCGTTTACGACAACCTCGCGGGCGGCTGGCAGACCGCCGTCGAATCCTTCGCGGGCGATCCCGCCAACCGGATCGAAGACCTTCATATCGAGGAAGCAGCGATTCATTTCTCCGTGGGCGGCACGCCGTATCGACGCACGTACGATGTGAACACACAGGCTTGGGGTACCGGAGATCCGACGACGGTTTCTCGGTTCGTGGTCACGCCCACGGCCGTCCCGTTGAACCGATCGGTCGTCTTCATGAACGCCTCGATCGGCTATGAAGACGTACTTTACGACTACGGCGACGGGTATTTCGATGACGCGGGTTTCCACACCTATTCTTCGGTCGGCGTTTATACGGTCACGCAAGGCGCTTTCGGTCCGGCGGCGGTGGACACCTCCATCCAAACCGTGGCCGTACTGCCTACAGGGACCGCCGTGCCGCTGGGGACGGTGAGTACACTCACCCTGACGAATCAATCACCGGCGAACGGCACGCTGTGGTATAGTTTCCAGGTGGCTGCGGACGGGGCCTTCACGGCGGATGTCTCGGGAGCAGGCGTCGGGGCCGGCATCCAAACGGCTTTGGTGAAGGTCGATGCCAACGGCTTGTACCAACTTCTGGCGGCCGACACCGCGCACCTCGGTTATGCCGGCGTGACTGTCGGTACCACCTACTACCTGATGATCACCGGCCTATCCGGCAACGTCGATGTCGCGCTGGCCAACCCGGCGACGCTCTCGCTCAGCGACCCGGAAGTCACGATCTTGGGGACGTCCGGCGACGATACCGTCCTGATCGGATACGACGGCGGGTTTTTCGCCGTTCTCAACGGAGTTCCTTACGAGTTGAGTCCCTTGGTCACGCGCGTGACGTTCCAGGGCCTTGACGGCAACGATCAAGTCATCGTGCTCGGCTCGGACGGCGATGATGTTGTAACGATGGGCGTGTACGGAGGCGACAGCGGCGCAGATGTGACGGCGGCAGGATTTAGCGTCTCGTTGCGCGGAACGGAGCGGGTCCAATTCTTCGGCGGAGCAGGCCGCGACGTCGCTGAAATAATCGACACGCCTTTCGACGACGTCTTCTCGGGCAGGCTGGGGAGCAGCGTGCTGGAAAGCGGCGGCTTCCGTTTCGAGGCCGTGGACACGGAAATCGTCCATGCCTACCGCCGCAACGGTGGGACCGACGTTGCCGATATCTATGACACCGACGGCAAGGACTTCTTCGTCGGCACCCCGCTGTGGTCTCGCCTTACCAGCGCGGATCACGATTATTTCGTCCGCGTCAAAGGGTTCGCGGAGGTGCGCGCTCACGCCCTGGATTCCGGTCTCGATTCGGCCGAGCTTCGCGATTCGGCGGGGAACGATACGTTCATCGCCGCTCCCCAGTGGGCGAGCATGACCGGCCCCCGGTACAAGATCAAAGCCGAGGGGTTTGAGCAAGTGATGGGGCTTTCCATGTCGGGAGGAAATGATGCCGCCTATTTGAAAGGTTCGGCCGGGGCGGAAAACCTCAGCGGGGCACCGGGAGCGATCGCCGTGGCCGGCAGCGGCTTCGTCCAAGCGGCCTACGGATTCCGCGAAACCACCGTCTATTCGATGGGCGGATCCGATTCGGCCTCCCTCACCGATACCGCCGCCGATGATGAGTTCGTCATGGCGCCGCGCCTCGTAACGCTCCAACGCGGAGGATACATCCTTAGGGTTCAGGGCTATTCTTGGATGGAAGTCACGGCGTCCCAGGGGGGAACGGACGTGGTCCATACCTACGATTCGGCAGGTGACGATCTTTTCGAGGGCGGGCGGGGTGCGGTCACGTTGACAGGGCCGGGCTACACCCTCAAAGCCAATCTGTTTGATTACGTGCACGCCTATTCCCTGGCCGGCGGAAACGATCGGGCGGTCCTCCGTGATTCGGCGGGAGACGACACTTTCGTCGGCCGGCCCACCCTGGCGCGACTGTCAGGTTCCGATTACAGCATCCGCCTTCGCGAGTTCGAAGAGCTCGAGGTGACTTCATCCAACGGCGGCAACGACTATGCCCTACTCTACGATTCGAGCGTCGCCGATCATTTGGCCGCGACGGCGTTAGGATTGGAGCTTTCCGGCGGCCCCGCCTCGCAGCCGTTCCGCTATCGTGTGCTCGGATTCTCACAGGTCCGCGCCGTCGCCTCCGACAATCAAAACACCAAGTCGATCGATCCGGCGGCCTTGGCCTACCTCAGCCTGACCGGGCAGTGGTAAACGCGCAGGCGAAGGACTAGACTATGCGCCATCGCTCCATTCGTGTCCGTGCCGCGAGTGCGGCGTGAACGGCGATGGCAAGGTCGGCCCGCTTGCCTTGCGGGGTGTCGTACCCCCCCGAGCCGCGATTGCAGGGCGGGCGGGCGGAGCCCGGCGGTGGTGTCCCCTCGTGCTATTTGACTGGAGAGACATGCTCATGGCCCGACCTCTCAGTAAACTGGCGCCCGACTGGTGGGATTACACGACGCTGGATCCCCAGATTCTCAAGGATGCCGCCAAACTCACGGTCCGCCAAATCGAACGCCTGTCGCGGCCGGGTTTTCGCGTGGTCTTGTACGACACGCTGGAAGATTTCTATCTGGCCGAGGCCCTGGAATACATCCAGGCTTGGCGGCAGTCGACGGCCGACAACCCTTGCGGCATCTGCGGACCGATCGGCCCGACCGAACAGTTGCCGCTCGTCGCGCGGTTGGTCAACGAATTGAACCTCGATGTCCGCGACGCGCACTTTTGGGGCATGGACGAATGGGTGGAGGACGGCTCGCCCGTCCCCACCGATCATCCCTTGATGCTTCGGCCGGATTCACCCCAAACTGCGCATGCCGAAGGATCACCTGCATTTTCCGACGGGCGACCTCGCCGCCTATTCCGCGTCGTACGATGCGATTCGCTGCGTGGTGATGCAGGGCGGGCAAGGGGATGTCAAGCACTGGGCGTTTAACGATCCGCCCCGCCGGCGCGGTCGTTGGAAGGACGATCCTCCCCCGCCGCAGGAATATCGAAAACTCCGCACCCGCGTCACCGACCTGCATCCGGTCACGATCATGCAAAACGCGCGGACCAGCGGCGGGGGACAGGTGAACCTCGTTCCCACGCAGGCCGCCACCGTCGGCCCCGTCGAAACCTGGAAGGCCGAAAAGGTTTCCATCTGGCAGGCGGGCATGCATGACAACCCCTTCGGTATGAGGCTGACCACGCTCATGATCTCGAAGGGTATTGCCGATAGCGCCGTTCCCATGTCGCTGCTGGCCGATCACCCCAACGTGCAGTTCAACTTCTATCGCCCGGCGTTGGCCGAGGTGAAGACCGAGATGCACTGAGCGCGCAACCGTACCCGTCAAGACCCCGGTGAGGCCGCGCTGCGGCATTCGCGGCGGCGGGGACCGCGCGATGCCCGACGGGATGCCGCCTTCACCTGGGACGGTGGTGCTATCACGTTTGCGAGGGCGTCGCGGTCATTCCTTCAGCACTAAATCGATGCAGAGAACGGCGGCCAGAATAAGCTGTCGCAAGGGGCTGGTCGGGGGAACGGCCTCGGAGATGATCAGGGCGTAGGTATCCGCCGAGGTGAACAACTCTTTCGCCAGGCCGCCCCATTTCTTGGTCACCCGCGCCAGCTCGTTGCCGTCGCGTTCGAAATAGAATTCCCAACTCGTCCATTTCCCCCGCAAATCGCACAGATATTGGCCGTTGACGTCCAGCACATCGAAGCGTCCGCCGATGGAAAAGATGCGCTGGCGGAACTGCCCGATCCATTCGTCGTTCTCATTGAAGACCTTGACTTGCGACCGGAGAATGGCGATCCCGCGCGCCACTCGCAGTACCTGGTTCCCCTGCATGTCGCGAACGATGGAGTTGAAGGGCGTCATCCGCTTGTAATCGGTGAAGCGGAGCAGTTTGGTGAAGAACCCCAATCGTTCCTCTCGGCATTCCATCAAAGGCTCGCCGGTTTGAGCATCGAAGATGTCGTAGTTGCTCGCGGCCTTAAACAACCCGACGTGCTCGCGCACGAGGAATTGATTCCGCGACAGAATGGGATGCATGGCCGCTCTCCTTCACAATTCGAGATGGGAAACGCAAAAGCTATAATCTCGGCACGCCCGCCGGGACGGTGCTTTGCAGCTTGATCAAGTGTTGTTCCGTGCGGACGTACAACGCGCCGTCGGCCGCCGCGGGAGTGGCGTGCGAAGGCTCGCCGAAGTCGTATCCGCCCAGCAAGCGGAATTGGCGATCGGCCGCCACGACGAACATTTCGCCCGCGCGCGAAAGCAAATAGAGCTTGTCGCCCAGGCAGATGGGCGAACTGAAGAATTCGCCGGAGAGTCGCTGCCGCCAGACCACGTCGCCGCTCTCCGTCTCCAGGCACGTCAGGGCGCCCTTATCGTAAAGCAGGAAGACGAGACCGTTGCCGGCTATGGGCGTCGTGACGTAGGGCAGCGAGCCGCGAATCTCGTAGGCGACGGCCGGTTCCCTTTGCTTCTCCGGAAGACCGAGCCGCACGGCGACCATCTCCCTTCCGATCCCGCCTTCCCCGGACGATGCGAAGACAAGATCGCCCACGATCAGCGGTGAGCCAACCGTGCGATTGTGAAACACCGGCAGCTCCCAGAGCGCATTCCCGGTCCGCGGATCGAGTGCGTACACGCCATGCGCCCAACTGGTGAAGATCAATTGCGGATCGCCTTGCTCGGGCCGGAAGAGCGTAGGGGTGGAATAGGCGGCTTTTTCGCTTCGCCGGGGCGTCATCCACCGCGTATGCCCGTCCCGAACGTCCAAAGCTGCGATGAAGCTCTCGCCGTCCTGCTCGTTCGGCACGATCAGCAGATCCTCGAAGACCGTCGGCGACGCCCCAAACCCATGCTGGGAGACGAACGGTCCCAGATCGCGCTGCCAAATCATCGCGCCGGACGAGCTGCGCAGAGCGATCACGCGAAGGTGTTCCGGCGTGGCCCAAGCGTAGAAGAGCGTGCCCGCGGACCAAGTCGGCGTGGAGGAGGCGAAACTGTTGAATGCGTGTTTGGGAAAGACTTGCCCCGGGGCCTGGTATCGCCAAATCTCGCGGCCGTCCCGTGCGTCAAGGCACTGGACGAATTGCTCCCCCGTCGCCGGGGCGGCGGACGCGACGAACACGCATCCATCCGCAACGATCGGTGAAGCATGGCCGGTCCCCGCCAACGAGACGCGCCAGGCGACGTGGTTTTCACTCAAGGCGGCCGGGAAATCGCAGAGCGGGATGGAGCCTTGGCCGTTCGGTCCCCGAAATCGCGTCCATTCGTCCGCGGCCCAAACCGCGAGCGTCGTCGGTAACAATGCGGCCGGCAGCAGCACAACCGCCGTCCAGCGCGCGAAAAGGCGACGGACGCCTTTCCACCGTGAGCCTGAATGCAACGCGGGACCGAACCGCGGCTTGCGAACATCGTGATCCATGATGCCACCTCGTTACTTCCGCAAGATGCCACGCAATGATGATCCCGCTCGGATCCTTCTTGCCCGTCCGGCGCGACCGGACGACGAGTAGTATACCATTCCACCTTGGGATCGGTAGCAAGGAGGATTCGCAAAGGCGAGATCGCGGACCAAGGGGCGGCCGCATCGGGACGGTCTCACGAAGAATTACGGCACCGCGGGCCTGCCCACGCCGTTCGCGGACCAGTCCGGAATGGACTGCCGTTGCCGGCGGCTAGCCGACGACGGGAGAGACGGCGGGATAGGATCCCAGCAATTCCAAACGCAGGGATTTTCGTTGGAGAGCCGCGATCGCTCGGCGGACGCGCAACTCGCTCTCGTGGCCTTCAAACTCCACGAAGAAATAGTAGGCCCCCCGCGAGCCCGGCACGGGAAAAGACTCGATCCAAGTCAGATTGAGCTTGTTCTTCTTGAAGATGTTCATGGCCTCGGCCAAGGTGCCCGGGCGGTGTTCCAATTGGAACATGATCGCCGTCTTGTCGTTGCCCGCTCGTGGTGAGGCGGTGTCTTGTCGTTGCCCGTTCGTGGTGAGGCGGTGCCCCCGATGATCGCGAATCGGGTCGTGTTGCCGACATTGTCCTCGATGTTTTCGGCAATCACGTCGAGGCCGTAGTGGATCCCCGCTTGCACCGCCGCGATGGCCGCCGCCCCAGGCTTTTCCATGGCCAATTGGGCGGCCGTGGAGGTGCTTGTGACCTCGACCAAACGGGCGGCCGGCAGATGCTTGGAGAGCCAATTGCGGCACTGCGAAAGGGCTTGGGGGCGGCTATAGACCTCGCGGATTTCCGTACGCGGGCAGCGAGCCAGAAGCGCGTGATGTATCTCCAGCTCCACTTGCCCGCAGATTCGCGTCGGATGCCGCGAGAACATGTCCAGCGTATCGGCGATTCTGCCGTCCGTGGAGTTCTCCAGCGGCACCAACCCGAATTGCGAATGGCCGCGCAAGACCTCCTCGAAGACCGCTGCAATCGTCCCCACGGGGACGTATTCGACCTGCGATCCGAAGCGGTGCAGCGCCGCCAGGTGACTGTACGTGTACTGCGGTCCCAGGTAGGCCACGCGCAGAGGCCGGACGAGCGACCGACAGCCGCTGATGATCTCGCGAAAAATGTTGTGGATCGAGTCGGATCCCAGCGGTCCCTTGGAGGATTCTGCAACGTCGCTCAGTTGGCGGTCTTCGTCGGCCAACTGCACGTCGGGTTTGCCCTCAGCGAGACGCAATTCTCCGAGACTCTTTACATAAGTCGCGCGTTGGTTCAATAACAGCAGTATCTTTTGGTCCAGCGAGCGAATGGCGGCCTGGAGTCGCGGAACCGATACAGGGGGGCGTTTCTTCTCACCGGAAGTCGTTTTGCGAGGGACTTTCGCCATGGCAACACCCTGTCGTTCCGTTGACGGTCCGCCAAAAAACCTTGATTTTACTTGTAGTTACGAACGGCGTTCGTGTCAATTGCGGAGCGGCCGATTCCACGAGAATTGGGTGCGCCACGCCGTTGAAAACGATGGCCCGGAAGACTATTGTTG
>FWPU01013098.1_pt1 | contig 10654 bp, 4 predicted proteins | sample 2228361 | NCBI WGS metagenome assembly FWPU01 (sample SAMEA103939777, study PRJEB20133) | metagenome | reverse complement strand
ATTAACTATAAGTTTATTTCAATGCAATAGAGACCAACAAAACAATTTACAACAGGAGATAAGCGTTAAATATAAAATTGCTGAGGAGTATGAATTTAATGATATTGTATCAGAAGTAGGTATAACTAAGGGAATTAAAGAAAGCATAATATATCCTAAAGTTGCAAATAAAAGGATTGAAAAAGTATTAGTAAAGGAAGGAGATAAAGTAAAGGAAGGACAATTATTAGCGGTTATTGAGAATGAATATGCTTTAAAACAATTAGATGCTCAAAAAGCATTAATAAAATCTATAGAAGCCAATATAGCATCATTAAATTATCAAGAAAAAATACTGGCAAATGATTCAAAAAGATTGAAAAATTTATTTGATAAAGGAGTAATAGGAAAGCAGCAATTAGAACATATATTATCTCAATTAGATTCAATGAGAATGCAAATTAAAGCAGCAGAATCTCAATTAGAACAAGCACAATCTACTTATGAATACATGCAAGCAATGTTTGATAATCATTTCATTAAAGCACCTTTTAATGGAACTGTTACAAAAATATATATGAAAGAAGCTTCATATACTGATATGATGTTGCAAAAGCCATTTGGTGTTGTATCATCTGAAGATAAAATAGAAGTGGTTGTTAATCTTCCTGAAATATATTTAAATGATATAAAAGAAAATCAAGAAGCTATAATTAAATTAGACATAATACCGGATAAAAAATGGAATGCTAAGGTATATCGTGTAGCTCGTGAACTTGATAAACTAACCAAGACATTTGCAGTTGAATTATTAATAACTAATTCAAATTCATTATTAAGATCTGGTATGACTGCATCAGTTAATATAAAGACTGGTTCGCATAAAGCAGTTGCAGTGCCTTATGGTGCTATTCAACGCTATCCAGCAACTGGTGTATATTTCGTTTATTTAATAAAAAACGGTATTGTTGAGCAAAAAAATATAGAGATAGGTCAGATTATTGATGACTTAGTTGAAGTAAAATCCGGTATAGAAAAAGGAAATAAAATTATTATTTCAGCTAATAGAAGAATTATTCCCGGAAACAAAGTAAAAGAAGTAAAGGATTAAAAGCTATGAAGATAACAGAGCTTTGTGTAAATAGACCAATAGCAACGCTAATGTTTTTCATTGGATCGATTATAATAGGTTCAATTGCTATATACTATTTACAAATAGATTTATTACCGGAAATTGAGCCACCTATAATACAGGTATTAACGACATGGCCAGGCGCTACAGCAGAAGATATTGAATCTCAAGTTACAAAGTACATAGAAGAGACACTGGTAAGTGTAGCGGATTTAGAAGAAATTACATCACGCTCTAAAGATAATTTTTCTATAGTTACATGTAAATTTTCATGGGGCACAAATCTTGATGTAGCTACAAATAATGTGAGAGACCGATTAGAATGGATAGTAAGATTTTTACCAGAGGATGCAGAAAAGCCTTTAATTTTTAAATTTAGCAGTTCAGAATATCCGATAATAATGGCTACTATTACTGCTAAAGAAAATTGGTATCGTATATACAATCTTGTTGATAAAGAAATTATTGAGCAACTAAGAAGAATACCGGGCGTTGGTTCAGCATATCCAGAAGGCGGACCTATTAGACAAATATCTATCTGGATAGATCCAGAAAAATTAAAATCATATGAATTGCCTTTATCTACAATAGAAAAATTTATTGAAATAAATAATATTGACATACCATCGGGTTATATAAACATACATACCAAAGAAATCCCTATTACTGTCCCTGGTAGAATTAAAGATATTGATGAACTTAAAAATTTATTATTACCTACCAAAAATGGTAGCTTTGTTAGATTAAAAGATGTTGCAACTATTGAAGATACTTTTAAAAAGCAAAAAAGATATATATATGACGAAAGAGGACAGGCTTTACTTCTATATGTTCAAAAGCAATCAGGTGCCAATACGGTTGCTGTTGCTAAAAAAGTTAAAAAGGAATTAGCTGAAATACAAAAGAATTTACCTTCAGATGTAAAAATAAATATATTATTTGATACTTCTAAATTTATAACTAATACAATTAAAAATTTATCCTCAAGCTTAATAATAGGTGGTATATTAGTTATTATTGTAACTGCTTTATTCTTGCGTAGCTTCTGGAGTAGTTTAATTATTGCTACCGCAATCCCCTATTCAATATTAATGACATTTTTATTTATGTATTTTATAGGTTATACAATTAATACTTTATCTTTATCCAGTTTAATAATTTCAATAGGTATGGTTGTAGATAATTCTATTGTTACATTAGAAATGGTAAAGCGTTTAAAGGAAAGTGGCAATGATTACATTAATTCAGCAAAAACATCTACCAAAATAATTGGTCTTGCTATTACAGCATCGACTTTTACTACCATCATAGTATTTTTACCATTAATATTTACAGGAGGTATTACCGGGATATTTTTTAAGCAGCTTGCTGCAACTATTTCTATAAGTTTAATTATGTCATTAGTCTCAGCAATTACGCTTGTACCCATGCTCGCTTCTCGTTTATTGGCAAAAGAGAAAGTTAGTGGAAAAATATCAAAATGGGGAGAAAAAATCTTAATTAATTCAGAAGAATATTATGTAAAAATAATTACCAAAGTTCTAAACAAACCACAAAAAACAATAGCAATATGTTTAATTATATTTTTATTATCGTTAATCTTAATACCATTCATTGGTTCAGAATTTGTCCCAAAGGAAGATACAAGTGAAGCACGCGTATTTGTTAGATTACCAATAGATAGTAATATAAATACAACATTAAAGGTCGTAAGAAGCGTGTTTGATTTTGCACTAAAAAATATACCGGAAATAGAGCATATTTATATTTTTGCAGGACAAAGCGAGCAAGGATTTAGTGAAGCATTAGGATTTGAAGAAGGCTCTTATGCAGGTGGTGTAGGTCTAAAACTTATCCCTAAAGATAAAAGAAAAAGATCAGCACACGAAATAGCTGACTTATTAAGAAAGGAAATTGAAAAAATACCGGAATTAGATTGGGGATATTCATCGTCTACAAGTTTCATCCAGCAATCTTTAATGGGAACAGGCGGCAAACAATTTGTTATAGACATTACTGGAAGTAATCTTAAAGATCTTAGAAATGTTGCTTATCAAATAGAAGAAAAATTAAAAAAAATACCTAATTTTATAGATGTTAATTCATCAATTCTACCACTAAGAACTGAATTTCATATATCAATTAATGAAAATAAAGCACCTTTATTAGGTTTAAATTCTGCAATAATAGGTGATACACTAAGAACTTATATTGATGGAAAAAAAATAGCATATTTTAGACAGGATAACGAAGATATTCCTATCTTTATTAAAATAAAAGATGCTGAAAATTTAAACTTAAATCAAATCAAAGCTCTATCTATTCCAACAATAGCTGGAAACTATCAAAGTATTTTAAATATTGCCAATATTAAGCAAGGCTATAAAGAAATGAAAATAGAACATAAAAATAGAATGAGATTATATCAAGTATCAGCAAATCTTAAAGATATTTCGCTCGGAGATGCTGCAAAACTCTTTACAAAAGAAATGGAAAAAATAAACATTCCCCCTGGAGTATCATGGAAAATTAGTGGTGAATATGAAGAACAAATTAAAGCATTCAGAGCGTTATTTGTGCTATTATTGTTAGGAATTGTATTTGTTTATTTAATTATGGCTGCACAATTTGAATCTCTTCGTCATCCATTTTATATAATGTTTTCAATTCCTTTTTCTATATCAGGGGTACTGATATTATTATTCTTAACAGGTTCAACAATTAATTTAACATCTTTCATAGGTATGGTAATGCTAATTGGTATAGTTGTAAATAATTCAATTGTATATATTGATTATGTAAATCAACAAAGAAGGGCAGGAAAAAATCTTTATGAATCACTTTTAATAAGTGGAAAACATAGATTACGTCCAATATTAATGACATGGCTTACAACATTTTTTGGTATTCTTCCTTTAGCATTAAATAGAGGTGAAGGTTCTGAAGCATTTAATCCACTTGGTATAGCAGCTATAGGAGGCTTATTGACTAGCACCATAATTAGTCTTATACTCATTCCTTCCGTGTATTATGTTTTTGAAAAGAAAAAAGAATTATCAAATAAATAAAAAGCAAAAAACAATATCTAACCACCCCGATAATAATATTTTTCAAACACTTCTTAAAAATACATCATGGAATATTATCGGTGGCATTGCTATTTTACTTCTTCAATTACTTACCATCCCATATATAGTTAACAAGCTAGGCGATGCTCAATATGGTATATGGAGCTTAGCAAATATTTTAGTTACATATTTCTTTTTCCTTGATATTGGTATATCTACTGCTTGCACTAAATTCCTCTCAGAAAAATATAATAATGCTACTTCAGAAGAAATAAATAACATTTTTTGGACCGCTCTATTATTAACTACCATTTTAGGCTTTACTGCTTCTATTCTTATGGCAATACTATCACCTTTCATAATTAAAAAATTCTTTTCCATTCCAGATAATTTAATTCAATTATCTATAAATGTAACAATAATTTATAGCTTTAGCCTATTTTTTACTTTCATATCAGGAATAATAAAATCAATCCCTTTTGCTTTAAAAAGATTTGACTTAATAAATAAAATTCAACTGATTATTTCTTCAATTTTATCCATAGGAACCGTATTAATTTTATATTTAAGATATAGTTTAATTCATATAGCAATATTGAGTCTTTTTACGCAACTATTATCTGTTATTATGCTTGGTAGAGCAGCAAAAAAAATAGCTCCAGAATTATATTTTACTATATGGAAAATATCTCTCATGACAAAGCTTATTAAATATGGTGGCTTCATATTAATTAGCAATATTATAAGTCCTATATTAATGCACATAGAAAAAGTATTTATCGGAATTCTTATATCAGCATCTATGATTACCTACTATATAGTACCGCATAATTTATTAATAAGATTATGGTTAATAAGTGCAGGATTTTCTACAGCTATGTTTCCAACATTAAGTGAAATTAGCTATTACAAAGATAATATTCTAATAAAAAACACAATTGATAGAGCAATTAAATTAGTTAGTTCTGTAATTGCATGGGTCTTTTTTGGATTATTTGTTTTTGGTGATATATTTTTAAAAATATGGCTGGGAAATGATTTTGCTCTTATTTCAACTAATATTTTAAGAATTTTATGTGTTAGTTTTTGGTTAAATATAATTTCACATATTATTTTTACTTATTTTAGAGCTTCTAATAAACCTCAACTTCCTGCTATTTTTCACATAATTGAGGTTTTTATATACATACCTTCAGCTTATTTACTAATATCCAACTTTAATCTCATAGGTGCAGCTATTGCTTGGTTTATCAGAATATTTTTAGATTCATTAATGTTAATAATAGCATATCAAATTATTGAAAAACCAGATAAATTCCTTTTTCTTACATCAATATTTAATAAAGCAACATTAACTATATTTATCTTTGCCTCTATATTAATATTAATTCGCAAATATTCAGTAATATCGGAAATGAGCACCATAATATTAGCTATTGTTTTTAGCATAACTTCATTTTTAATAATCTGGTATAAAATTTTTGGCTTTGAAGAAAAAGAATTAATCTCAAAACTACTATTTTTTAAATAAACTCTTCTGTTTTTTTAATATACAAAGGTTAGTCGTTTCTTGAACATAAGTATAATTATCTAATACTTTTATTTTATTCTTTAGTGTAGCTTCTTTTAACAAGTTATTTTAATTTATTTTTAGCAAGGGGATTTGTCTTGAGCACGGCAGGATGGATTCCCTTGAGGTCGTTCAGTATCAGATGAATCTTTACCGTAGGAGCCTTCATAGTTACCATTATCCGGAACAACAAGGTAATAATAACTACCCGTAGCAGAAGTATCACTATATGATGTCACAGTAATACAACAAGCAGCTGATGAATGATTATAATTAGTAATAGGCAAACTACCACGATAAATATTATAACATACCACTGTACAGTTTCCACCTGGAGCGGACCAGCTTAAATTTACATTATTACTCTGTTTACTTATCACCAAGGTATTTGACACAGCACCTGGTGGATTAGCAGTTGCACATGAATCGCTCATTTGATCGCACCCAGCAATATTAATGTTTGTAGCAGTAATATCATCTACATACACTCCAGCATCGTTTCCAGATGGATCTGTAAAATATCTTATTTCAATTTGAATCTTTTGTCCTGCATAAGAACTTAAATTAAATACTGAATTACCCCACATTTTTTCAGTGGTTCCATTACCTGCCCATCCTGGTTCAGTGTTCATACTGCAGTTAGACCAATTATAGAAACTACCAGTTTTGTATAATTTACCACTCACAGGGCTTATTAAGGTTCTATTGCTTCCCTGTACAACATGTACATTGGCTCGATCATACCAGTATCCAACACCCTGCGGCTCAATTGCATACCAGTTTGGTATTGTTAATTGAGTTGTTGATGTTGCTTCAAATTCCGGTGATAATAATACATCACATTGGTTATTTTGGTATGCGGATGAATGAACGCTACGAGTGCTACCCCCAGGATTAACCTGAGTCGAACTTAATGCCCATGTACCTTGTTGCACACTCCATCCTTCAAGTCCTGTAGCAGGCTCAAATGCCCATGTTTTATTACCGCTAATAACATCAATTTCATGCTCAAAACCAAAATTATTTATATCAGGCGGATTTTGACCCGCTGCTTGCACTGCTATCTCAAAACTTCCCCACTCCTTACATAAAGCTTTATTTGAACCTATCCCTACTTTATATGTAAAATTAACATCAGCTGTTGTATCTTTAGGTATATCGCCTACATCGATTGGCATAGGAGTTGTTATTGTTATAAATGCAGAATTTGAAGTAATTGTGACTTGAACATCTTCTGCTGTAGAACTTCCCACACTTTTAACAGATACTTTTGCATTCACAGTCTCGCAATTATCCGGATAAGGATCTGAATCACCACCGGATGGATTCCCATCAATTTGAGCACTCCCTTCAACATATTGTGCCCATGACGGACCAAGAGATGGTAAACATATATCAAGTGTATAAGTACCTGTTCCTACATAAACATTACGTGTTTGAGTTATATAATTAGGCTTAGAAAAAATAATAGTATAGCTATGATTAGCTTGTGTTAATCGAAAATAACGCCCAAAATCATCAGCATGACTCATACGCTGCGCTTCTCCGTGGGTATATACAATCTCCTGAATATCAACATTTGCGTCCAATGGTGCCCCTGTACTGCAGTCAGTTACATGACCTTGAATCGACGGTGTATCGAGTGTATGATTAAGGAAAAATTGCCATGCGGTTCGTTGCCTCTGCACAGTAATATCTCTCCATGTTGCATAATCTGGTTGAAATCCTCCAGTGTTTACTTCAATTACATATGTAAATGTACCCATCTCTCCATAAATATCATCAACACTCCCACCATCTGCAGGATATATTGTTGAATATATCGGACCTATCTTCCAACCACCAGGATTCCCATCATCCTTTACTAAAATATTATTTAATGCTGTTCCCAATTCTGCCATTGCAGCATTCTCATCTGAGTCACTGCATCCATAAGGCCATAATATGTATTCTCCATAAGAATGATAGGATAAATTAAATATTGGATATAAATTATGAAAAAATTCATTAAAACCCGATATCTCCATTTCTGATTCCGGCGCTGAACCTCTATATGTATCGGAAGTACATGAACCACTGGAGCCTCCACATGCATTCCAGTTAAATGCATAATTCCTATTCAAATCAGTATAATAAATTGGGCATGTTCCATTATGTCTATTCTTTCGCCACATATTATTACTGTTGAATACATACCATGCTCCATCAGGATTCATAGTCGGTATAACATATATCTCTATATTATTAACCCAATTCTGTACTTGCGGATCGGTAGCATAATTTGAAGTTAGATAAGTAATCATATCTACTGCTATCTCAGCTGTCATAACTTCACGCGCGTGATGCTGTGCGTCCAGTATAAATACTGGTTCATCTTCATGTACATTAACATTATCAGAAATTTTCATTGCATATATATATCGGTTTTCATAAAGAGGTCCCTTAACTAAAATTTTTTGGGCAATATTTGGATAATTTGCTTGTACTTGATCCATAATAGCTGATATTTCAACTGGATCCAAATAATCAGACAATCCTGCCGGTCCTAATGGACGAGAATACTCAATTATTTCATAGATATACCCTAAGCTTAATAATTTTATTTCATCTTCATCAGTACCAACTACATCTATCCAATGGGCTTGCCTATTAATTCCGGCTATATCAAAACCTTGCATTGCTAATTCTCTGATAATTCTCTCATTATCAGTATGAATACGCATTAACTTATATCTAACATCTTGATCAGCTAAACAAAATAAAGTAATGCCTGCAAAAACTATAACCAGAATTATAATACTTCCTATCAAACTAACTACATTTTGCTTTAATTTCATAAGCACCTCCGCTATCTATAAAACCTGTTCAATAATTTAACACAATCCAAATCATATTACAATATGCTTTTCTTAAGAAACATAATAAATAATTTGCATATCTTTTTGTTCCATAAATAAATTTTCAAATACAAATTTTTTTAAGAGGAAAAAATTAATAAACACTTAAGCATTCAATTAACATATTATAAATTAAGAAATATCATATCTGCCTAATACTCGGCAAAAACACTTATCAATCATTCCTTTTTTCCTGCTACAATATCAACAAAGATAATAATAACCTGAGCAGCGAGGAGTGAAGTCATATTTGCATGATCATAAGGTGGACTAACTTCAACTAAATCCATGCCAATAAATTTTTTTCCTTTACAGATAATTTCTAAAAGTGAAAACACTTGCATAGGTGTTAAGCCACCGAATTCAGCAGTGCCGGTTCCGGGTGCATAAGCAGGATCAAATACATCTATATCAAAAGACAAATAATATAATTCATCCATTGGCAGATGTTTTAATAAATCAATTCGATTATTATGTATATTATCAGCTGTAATGATATTATGACCTCTTTTGATAGCGTCAATGTATCTATCTTCATCATTAAGAAAGCCATGCAATCCTATATGTGTAATAGTTTTAATATTTGGCATTTGCTGTATATGGAATAAAGGGCTTCCATGACCTAATTCAGCTTGACCAACATTTTCCCATGTATCTATATGAGTATCAAAATGAATAATGTGTATATTTTCATAATTACAAAAAGCTCTAAGAATAGGATAGGTAATCGAGTGATCACCCCCTACAAATACAGGCAATGCTCTCTTATCTATTATCTTTTTAACAGCTTCAGTAATATTCTCAAAGCTTTTTGAAATATCTGCTGGAACTATTGATATATCGCCTGCATCCCTAATTTGTACATCTTTAAGTATAAATTTTTTTCTATTAATATCCCAAAGTGATAGCTGATTTTCTTTTCTATGTGTAGTATTAAATAACAATGATTTATGATATGTGTACAATAGAGAAGCATTTCGTATTGCATTTGGACCAAATCGGGTCCCTGAGCGATAAGTAGTCCCCATATCATATGGTATCCCAATAAAAATTACTTCACCTTCTTTTATTTCGTCCAAATTATAAATAATTGGGACACCCAAAAATGTACCAATACCAGAATATGGCATCCTTACATATTCATTCATATACACAATCCCTTTTCTTAAAAATTAATCTATATTATCAACTATACAAAACTTTTTCAATAATAAATTTTTCCCTTTTATATCAACCACTATTATCATTTAAACCTACTATCAATCTCATATAAGATTTTTAACAAAATTTAATATAAACGCATACAAGTTTCAAATAATTAATTTATTGCTAATTGTAATAATTTTAAATAAATCATATAATAATTTTTGTTTCAAAGGTAACTTACCATAGAAAAAATGGATGCAAAAAGCAAAGAAATAACATCTTATTATAAAAGAGTCATAAAAAATACTATATGGAATATAGGTGGAACAGCCTGGGCATTTATATTCCAGATTCTTCTGATACCTTATATAGTTAACAAAATGGGGTATGAAAAATATGGAATATGGAGTTTAATATGGATCCTGCTTAGCTATTTTGGATTTTTAGAATTAGGAATAGGTGCAGCAACCACAAAATATATGTCACAATCATATTCAGTCAATGACTATAAAAGCGCTAACATATTATTTTGGACTTCATTTTGGACTAATATCATACAAGGATTACTCGGTACTATACTGATTTATTATTTAGCAGCTTACGCAGCTATAAATCTTTTTAATATATCTCAAAATTTGATTCCATTAGCAGCAAAAGTAATAAAAATTTCAAGCATAGGATTACTTTTCTCTATTATATTAGGCACATTAAATGCTGCTGCTGCTTCATTGCAGAGATTTGATATAATTAATAAGTTTGGTGCAGCTACAAGTTCTTTACAATTAATAGGTTCAGCAATGATTCTTTACTTAAATGGAGATTTATTACATATTATAATTTATTATCTATTAGTTCAAATCTG
>FWPU01013097.1_pt1 | contig 10655 bp, 12 predicted proteins | sample 2228361 | NCBI WGS metagenome assembly FWPU01 (sample SAMEA103939777, study PRJEB20133) | metagenome | reverse complement strand
GGCGGTTGAGGACGTTGACAGTCGTGCCCTGCGCCAGGAGGCCGATCTGATTATAGGTCGTGCCGGGGCCGGAGCGGACGCGCAGGTTGACAGTCGTGGTGGCTGTGACGCCCGTGGAGGCTGCCGGAGCAGCCTGCCCGGTCTCGCTGGAGACGGGGACGCCGCCGAGGCTGCCGGTGAGGGTGGTGTACCAGGCGGCCACCCAGCCGCGCCCGCCCTGGAACTCGATGAGCAGCCAGTTCGCGGCCTCGTTGCGGCCTACCACCGGGACGGTCGTGCCCGCAGGCAGCAGGCCAATCTGGGCATAGTTGGTGCCGGGGCCGGAGCGGACGCGCAGGTTGACGGTCGTGGTAGCCGTCACGCTCTGCGCAGCCGATTCACCGGCCAGCGCCGCCGTCATGGGCAGGATCAGGAACATGACCAGGACAACAGCGCCAACACGTGCAAAGAAAGCGAGGCTTCGTTTTCTCATGTGCAATCTCAGCTCCTGCGAATATATCAGCGACCCGCGCCGTGCCTGTGCGCGGCCCGGTAAGGCCTCAGGCCCTTCCGGCGCGCAGCCCATGCGGTGCGCTGAGCATGCGAACGCGGGTATTGTAGCGTGAGCGCCGGGAAGGGGCAACGCAGCAGGGGCAAGCGTATGGAAAAAACCGGTTAGCTGTTGATCGGGCGGCTAGGATGGTCACTCGTCATAGCGCGCCCGCCAGGGCCGCTCTTCCTCCTGGCCGCTGAGCCAGCCGGTGCGTGTTACAGCCCGATAGTCGAACTTGGGAACGTAAGGCTTGAGGTCGAGCAGGGGGGTGCCGTCCAGAACATCGATGCCCCGGACGTGCAGCACATGCCCCTGGCGGCTGACCAGTTCCACAACGGACAGGCCGATGGGATTGGGCCGGGCCGGGTGGCGGGTGGCAAAAACGCCGTGCGGCTCGTCGTCCAGGAAGGGGCGAACGACCATCTGGGGCCTGCCCGCTCTATGGAAGACGTACAACAGGATCAGGTGGGAAAAGCCTTCGATGTCCTTCAGGCCCTCAATGAACGGCTCGAATACTTCCACACGCCCCTCTGCCCCGGAACGGGCAGACTGAATAGGTGTATCCTCCAGCGAGGTGAAGGGCGAGCAGATCACGCCAATAGGTTGGAAAATAAATGTGTCTTGCATAGCCGGGCCTTGAGTGCGGAGAGCAGCCTGATAGGTCAGGCGCTACGCCCACGATAGTCATGATAAACGAAAAACCGCCGGAGACACAACACCCGGCGGCCGATCAAGCCTATGCAGGGCAGGCGGCACTACCCCAGGTGGGGAGCCAGCCTGTCCAGCAGGCGCTCCTTGGACATGTAGCCCACGATGCGCTCTACGGCCTCACCGTCCTTGAACAGGATCAACGTGGGGATGCCCATCACGCCGTAAGCCTGCATGGTGTTGGGATTCTCATCCGCGTCGAGCTTGGCAACCGCAAGGCGATCCTCGTACTCTTCAGCCAGCTCGTCCACGATTGGGGCAATCATCTTACACGGCCCGCACCATTCAGCCCAGAAATCGACCAGCACCGGCTTATCCGAATCGAGGACGTCCGTCTCGAAGCTTTCGTCGGTCACAGGGAAGGGTTTTGCCATCAGAGCTGCACTCCTCTTGCTTTCTTCAATGGTTTCCTGAGTTTCCTGATGGAATTGACGCCCTCAGAGGCGACAAACTTACGCGCGCGGCGAGCCAACATTTCGATGTTACCACGCCGGGCAGGTGCAATCAAGGGGTGGCCAGTGTTTGGGCGCAAATGTGATTCCACGACAGGCCACCCTTGTCCCGATGTCGCCTCACCGGGATCAATAACGAGGCGCGGAAGAGGGGTGCAGCGGATTCTGTATCCAGGCTCTAGTCTCCCTCCGGCAGCAGCGGCTCAGGCGCGTCGGCCGGGGCGGCGGGCACGGCATCCCGAGCCGATACTGCCAGGCGAGCAGACCGGGCCTCAGGGCGTGGCTGCCCGACCTCCGGGGCGGCAGGGCGCAGCTCAGGGAACGGGTCACGGTCGAACATCTTAGCATGGATGTAACGGAAGATCACGCGCAGCGTGGCGATGGTAGGAGCAGCCAGAACGATGCCAAGCACGCCGCCAATGGTAACTCCGATGATAATGCCGATGATGACAACGACCGGGTGCAGGCGCACGCGCGCGCCAACGATCCGGGGGATCAGGAAGTTGAGGTCGAACTTGGTGAAAATCAGGTTCGTGCCGATGACGATCAGGGCAAAGACGACGTTGGACACAGGCAGATAGGTCGAGCCTTCGATGAGGGCGACAATGAGGGCGACGATCAGCCAGATAGTATGCCCGACGCTGACCAGGAACTCCAGCAGCCCAGCCAGGAGGCCCATCAGCAACGGCTGAGGTAGCCCGATGGCAAAGCTGAGCGCGGTGATGATCAGCGTGACGACGAAGGCCAGAATGACCTGACCCCGGAAGAAGTCAGCCCAGATGGCATTGATGTGGTTGAGCAGCATCTCAACGTCGGGGCGGTAGCTGGAGGGGCCGAGGCTCTTGACCCACTCGACAAACTGGTGGGCATCGGCGGTGAAGTAAAAGGCGATAAAGACCGTGAAGATGACAAAAAGTATGGTCTTGCTGACGCCAACGAGCAGGCCGACCGACTGGGCGGCTGCTGCGCGGATCAGGCCGCTCAGCGCCGCCGTTACCTCGTTGACAAGGTCCTCGACGCGCAGCTCAACGCCGGGCAGGACCTCGATTGTATCGGCACTGGAGGCCTGAACATAGAGGATGAAGTCGATCAACTGGTTGCGCAGGTCGTCGATCTGCTCGATGAGCAGCGGCGCGAGGAATATCCCGACCGGGACGAGCGTGCCAAGCAGCACGATATAAACGACGAGGGTCGCCAGGCCGTGCGGCAGGCGCGTGAGGCGGGAGACAAATCGGGCCAGCGGGTAGACCAGATAGGCGATAATCGCGGCGACGATCAGAGGGGTAAAGACCTTGCGAAAGGCGAACACAGCCAGCGCGAAGAGCACAAACAGGATCACGCCGATGATGAGCTTGACCGTCGTGCTCCAGGGCGGGCTGTGCTCAGGAGTGGTCACAGGTTCTAATGCCATAACAGCCATCCTCACTCGACTCGCAGAACCGTAAGATTACGGTGCCCAAAACACTCACGTACAGAATTATACCAGACGGAGAGAGGGATCGACCCCGAACGCGCGGCCCGCGTCAGCGGCCCAGGCGGCGTAGCACAAAGACCGTGACGGCCAGCACCGCTACGTCGAGGACAAGCAGGGCAACGATGTTGGGCCACAGGACGGCAACGCCCGCCCCTTTGAGCATCACACCGCGCACAATCTCCATGTAGTGGCGGACGGGCAGAATGGTCGAGGCAGCCCGCAGCACGAGCGGCAGGCGGGTGATGGGCACCATGTAGCCGGACATGGTGAGGGCGAGCATGATGTAAATGAAGACAAAGGTAATAGCCTGCTGCTGGGTGCGTGCCAGGGCGGAGAGCATCAGGGCAAAGGAGACCTCAGAGATCAGGTAAAGCAGGGTCATCAGGGCAAGCAGGAGTGGCGAACCGCGCAGCGGCAGATTGTAGAAGATCAGGACGACCATCAGGAGAATCACGAAGTTAGCGAAACCGACAATGATTGGGCTGATGGCCTTGCCGAGGATCAACTCAACCTGGCGGATAGGCGTCACGGCCACCTGTTCCAGCGTGCCGATCTCGCGCTCGCGGACAATAGCCATCACACCGACCAGTGCCCCGATCTGGAAGACGATCAGGGCCAGAAGGGCGGTTAGCTCGTAGGGACGGTCTTCAAGCGCTTGGTTGTAAAGCGCCTCGTGGCGCAGGTCGATGCCTGACTGGAGGAGTGAGCCGCTGGCTGAGGCGAGGGCAACCTCCCAGCCGAGCGACTCGATGGCCCCCTGAGCCGCGGACTGGGCATCTCCGGCAACAACAACATTGGAGCCGTCGAGGATCAACTGAATGGGTGTCACCCCGGTGGAGGACTCGGCGCGGAGGTCGGCGCTAAAGCCCTCCGGAATCACAATCACGGCCCCGGCCTTCCCGGCGTCGATCAGCGCGGCGGCCTCATCGAACGTCGCGGGGAAGTGGCTGACGGCTACCTCAGGCGTGTTGTCTACGGCGGCAATCACCTGGCGGCTGAGGTCGGAGCGATCCCGGTCGAGCACAGCAACCGGGATGCCGGTTGTGCCTCCGCTTACCCCGCTGCCGATCAGGATGATCTCGGCCAGTGGGCCGACGAGGGTGAAGATCAGCAACAGGCGATCCTGGGTGAACTGGATCAGCTCTTTGACGATGAGCGAGCGCAGGCGATTGAACATCAGGCGGCCCTCAGGCGATCTTCTTCTCAAAGAGCGCGACGGCTGCCGCCACGCCGACGATGCCCATCAGCAGCAGGGCAGCCAGCGGAAACCACAGGTCAGGCAGGGAAATGGCTTTGAGGGCGATGGCACGCGAGAGCGTGATGTAGTGCGTGGTGGGCAGGAATTGCGAGAACAGCCACGAGGCAAAGGCATCCGGGTTGACAGGGTCGGAGAGGCCGCTGAGCAGAAAACCGGGCATAAAGAGCACAAGCAGAATGATCACCATCGCTGTCTGCTGGGCACGGGCAAAGTGGGCGACGAGCAGGCTGAACGACATGCAGGCCAGCAGGTAGGCCGCCGTCGAGAGTAGCCAGAGCAGCAGGCTGCCCCGAAAGGGCACGCCGAACCAGAAGATGGCTACGGCCAGCGCAATCAGCGCACTGCCCACCCCGAGGATCAGGTAGACGAGCACCTTGCCGACGAGCACGTCCGAGCCAAGGACGGGCGTGGTGACGAGCGTCTCCAGCGTGCCGGTCTCCTTCTCACGGGTGACGCCCAGTGCAACGGCCATAGCCGGCAGGATCAGGACGAGCGCCATTAGGCCGGGGATCATGCTGTATTGGGAAGATAGATTCTCGTTGAACCAGGCCCGCACCCGCACATCAACCGGGGATGGCCCTGCAAAACCCAGCTCGGACAGGTAGCGGTGGGTGCGCGCATCAAGTGCGGACATGACCTGCCGCGCCGCGGAAGCATCGACGCCGTCTACGACGCTGTGGACGGAAGCCAACCGGCCCGCCGCAAGCGATGCGCCAAAGCCGGGCGGGATGATCAGGACGGCGTCAGCGTGACCCCTTTGCAGGATGCGGACGGCGTCATCGTAGCTGCGCGGATAAGCAACGACATGGAGATGGCCGTCAGCGGTCAGGGCGCGGACGTAATCCGCCGACTGGGGCGTCTGATCCATATCCACAACCGCGATATTATTGTCACCCACGTCAAAGGTGAAGATGTAAGCCAACAGCGTCAGAAGGAGGGCCGGGGCTAACAGCACCAGAAACAGCGCGCCGGGATCCATGACGATGTGGACAAACTCTTTGCGGGCGATAGACCACGTCCGGCGCAGGGCCAATGCAAGCCAGTTCATACCTTTTCCGGCTCCATTCATGTCATCCCCATGATCATACCGCGCCGCAGCGAAGTTGCCATTGTGACATTTGTCACTGGCCCCAGCGCGAGAGCCGTGATATACTCCCCCTGAGTATATGACGAGGCCAGGAGGACTACGACGCCATGCCCATTTACGAATACACCTGCCCTCAGTGCGGGAAGCGATTTGAGAAGCGGGTGAGCTTCAATGAGGCCGACGAGCGGCAGCCGTGCCCCAACTGCGGCAACCGGCACGCCCGGCGGCAGATCTCGCTGATCGGCGGCGTGAAAGGCAGCGGAATGAGCGGGAGCGGGCTGCGGGCTGCGCCAGGCTGCGGGCCGGTGGGTTGAGCCAGCTAGTCATGCGGCGCCGGAGGCGCCGGACTGGCAACAAGCAAGGGGCAATGAGCGCCAAGCGCGGAGGGGGAGGGTATATGAGGGTCGAGTCGGCGCAGGAGCGGGAGCGGCTGGGCAAGCGGCTGCGACGCATCGAGGGACAGGTGCGCGGCGTGCAGCGGATGATTGACGAAGGGCGCGACTGCCGGGAGATCGTGCAGCAGCTTGCGGCCGTGCAAGCCGCTGTGCAGCAGACGAGAGTGGAAGTGATGCGCATCTATGCCAGCCAGTGCCTCAGCGACCCAAACCAGGACAATCAGGCGATGCTGGACTATCTAGTCAATACGCTGGGCAGGTGGGCCTGACCGGCAACCCACCCGGAGCGTGATAATTTTTCATGCTCGATGGAAGATAGGGCAGCTACACCGGGACAGCTACGGGCTGTCCTTTTTGATTCAGGATGGGTTGGCGAGGGGCCGAGCGGGTTTATAATGGACGGGGAACGGAGGAAGGGACGCATGGGAACCAGCACTGTCCCCGTCAGTGGGGAGGAGTGGGACCACATCGTTGAGGAGCAGGGCGGGCACCTGCTGCAAACATCACGCTGGGGGGCGCTGAAGCGCGCCTTCGGGTGGCAGGACGAGATCGTGGCGGTAGGGGACGGGAGGCGCATCGAGGCGGGGGCGCTGGTGCTCTTCCGGCGGCTGCCGCTCGGAGTGGGAACGGTGGCCTATGTGCCACGCGGGCCGGTCGTGGACTGGGACAACGGGCCAATGCTGAAGGCGCTCCTCGACGCGCTCGACGCGGCGGCAAGGCGGCGGGGGGCGGTTCTGCTGAAGATCGAGCCGGATGAGCGGGACACGCCCGCGCTGCGCGACCGGCTGTCAGGGCTGGGCCTCCGCGAGTCGGCGCACGCGGTGCAACCGCCGCGCACAATCCTGGTGGACATCACGGGCAGCGAGGACGACGTGCTGATGCGGATGAGCCAGAGCACGCGGCGCAAGGTGCGCGTCGCGCAGCGCAAGGGAGTCAGAGTGCGGGAGGGGAGCGCAGCAGACCTTGACTCATTCAACCGGATGATGCAGGCGACGGGCGCGCGCAACGAGTTCGGGGTACACAGCCCGGCCTACTATCGCCGGGTCTATGAGCTGTTCGCGCCGGAGCACGTGGCGCTGCTCATGGCATCCTACGAGGGCCGCGACCTGGGGGGGCTGTTCGTCTTTGCGCTGGGAAAAACGGCCTGGTACCTGTACGGCGCATCATCGGATGAGGAGCGCAGCCGGATGCCGACCTACGCGCTCCAATGGGAGGCGATGCGCTGGGCGCGGGCACGTGGGTGCACGGTTTACGACCTGTGGGGCGTACCCGACGCGGATGAGGCAGCGCTCGAAGCCCAGTTCCAGACGCGGCAGGATGGGCTGTGGGGCGTATACGGCTTCAAGCGGGGGTTCGGCGGGAAGGTGGTGCGGAGCGTCGGGGCATGGGACCGGGTGTACCGCCCCCTGCTCTACGGCGTATACCGGGCAGCGATGGCGCAGCGGGCCGGGATGGGAGGATAAGGGTGAGGAATGCCGACCACACAGGTAACGCAAAGAGCGGCGGGTGAGGCAGCAGGGAAGGGGTTTCGATCCACGAGTGGCAGGCGCAAACCTGACGGGTAACGGCAAGATATTCCGTTACGACGAGAGTCGGAAGCGGCGGGCAAGGGCCGCGGCGCTGGCGGGCGGGACGGCTGTCGTGGCTGCCCTGGGCGCGATTGTCGCCGGCTACCTGATCGACGAGCCAGGTCAGAAGGCGATGGTCGGCTTGCCCTTCGTGCTTGTGTTCGGGCTAGCAATCCTGTGGCTGGCCGCCGGGGCCGCCAGCCAGATCATCGTAACCACATCGGATGTGGAGGTGAGCAGTGAAGGCATCACGCTGCACCTGACAAAGGGGTGGGCGGTGCGCCTGTCCTGGGAGAGGCTTAAGGAGGCGTCGGTCAGCGAGCGAGTGCTGGGCAGAGACTACCGGCGCCCGGGGCTGGTCGGGGAGCGGTTCACACTCGTGCAGACCCGCCACCTGACCGTGCTGCACACGCTGGCGAGCAGCCAGTACGGGGTCGGATTTGCGCCTGTGTTCGTGGTGACGGCCTGCCATGAGGGATACGAGCAGGCGGCGCAGCGCATCAGCGCGGGAGTAGATTCAGCCTGCTGATGGCGCCCATTGCGCGAGGCGCGAACCGGTGGACAATGATAGAGGGACACGAGGCCGCCAACCGTGCTGAGTGGCGGGAGCAACCGGCAAGGAGAGAACCGGATGGAGGACGGGTGGATCACCAAGGCCGAGCTGATGGATCGCATTCAGGCCAGCCGTCTGGCACTGGACAGGCTGCTTGGACAGTTGAGTGAGTACCAGATGACCGAGCCGGTGTTTGCGGGCGGTTGGTCAGCCAAGGACGTGGTGGCGCACATCACCGCCTGGGAGCAGCGGTTGCTCGGCTGGCTGGCGACAGCCGGGCGCGGTGAGGCCCCGCAGATTCCAGCCCCTGGCTACACGTGGGACGACATGGACCAGCTGAACGAGCAGGCCTACCACGAGTACCGTCCCTACTCCCTGGAGTCGGTAATGGCCAGCTACCGGGCCTCACTGGGGCTGATGTTTGCCGTGCTGGAGCAGTTGACCGATGATGATCTTAACGCGGCATACTTCGGGCCGGGGACAGTGGCCCTGTGGAAGTACTTTGCGGGCTGCACATACGAACACTACGCCGAACACGGCGAGGCGATCCGCGCTTGGTTGGAGGAGACGGGGGGAGTTCGCCGCTAGGGAGGGGCGAGTACGGCGCAGTGCCGTGAAACACACCGGTTGAGCATGCAGATCTACACCAGAACGATAACCGAGCGCGACCCCTGGAACGCCACCCTGGCGAGGATGCCCTACGCTCACGTGCTTCAGGCATGGGAGTGGGGCAACTTCAAGGCAAAAACAACTGGCTGGAAGCCGCAGCGGCTCGCCTTCATGCACAAAGGTGAGGTGGTGGGGATGGCTCAGGTGCTGACGCGCCAGGAAGGGCCGTTCCGCGTGATGTACGTGCCCAAAGGCCCGGCCGTTGACTACACCGACGGGCCACTGCGCCGGGCGGTAATCGCGGAGCTGAAACGCTACGCGCGCGACCGGAAAGTGATCTTCATCAAGATCGACCCGGATGTAGTGACGGGGATGGGCGTGCCGGGCGAGCCAGGCAGCTACGAAGACCCGCTCGGCCAGCAGGTCCGGGCCGAATGGGAGGCGGCAGGATTCCGCTTCTCGGATGAACAGGTGCAGTTCCGGAACTCGCTGGTCGTGGACCTGCGGCGCAGCGAGGACGAGTTGCTGATGGCGATGAAGCAGAAGACCCGCTACAACGTGCGCCTCGCCGGGCGCAAGGGAGTCACGATCCGGTTCGGCGATGCAGACGACCTCGACCTGCTGTACACGCTCTACGCCGAGACCGCCCGGCGCGACGATTTCCTGATCCGTCCGCTGAGCTACTACCGCAAGGCGTGGGCAGACTTCATGCAAGCCGGGCTGGCGCAGCCGATCATCGCTGAGTACAAGGGCAAAGCGCTGGCGCACGTGATCATCTTCGGGCTGGGGAAGCGGGCCTGGTACTTCTACGGCGCATCGTCGGACGAGGAGCGAAACCGGATGCCAACCTATCTGCTCCAATGGGAGGCAATGCGCTGGGCCAAGTCACAGGGGATGGCGGTATATGACTTCTGGGGCGCACCGGACGATTTCCACAACCCGGATGACCCGCTGGCGGGCGTGTTCCGGTTCAAGGAAGGATTCGGCGGAACGGTGGTGCGGCGCATCGGGGCGTGGGACTACGCGCCCAACGAGCGGCTGTACGCATGGTACAGGCGCGTCATGCCGCTGATCATCCGGGCAATGCAGGCAGCGGCGCGGGTGCGGCGGGGCGGAGCGGATCAAGGAGCGCAGTAGGGGACTGCCTGGAACCCCGATTCATAGCAGATGAGCATGGATAAGCGAGGCTGAAATGGGCAAAGCGGGATTTGTGGCGCTGGACTTCCGTGAGTATCCAGCGGAGGAAATGGCGCGCCGCGCGGCAGCATTCTACGAGGAGCTGCGGCGGCGGCGCTCGGTGCGCCACTTCTCCGATCGGCCCGTGCCGCGCAGCATCATCGAGGACTGCCTGCGAGCGGCGGGCAGCGCGCCCAGCGGCGCGAATCAGCAGCCCTGGCGCTTCGTCGTGGTGAGCAACCCGGCCACCAAGCGGCGCATCCGGGCGGCGGCAGAGGCCGAGGAACGGGCCTTCTACGGGCAGCGCGCGCCGGAGGACTGGCTGAAGGCGCTCGCGCCGCTCGGCACCGGGCCGGACAAGCCATTCCTGGAGACTGCCCCCTATCTGATCGCGATCTTTGCGGAACGGTACGGCGTGGGGACCGATGGGCGGAGGGTTAAGCATTACTACGTGCAGGAGTCGGTCGGGATCGCCACCGGGATACTGATCGCCGCGCTGCACCATGCCGGGCTGGCGACATTGACCCATACGCCCAGCCCGATGGACTTCCTCAATGACATTCTGGAGCGGCCCCGAAACGAGCGCCCGTTCCTGCTGCTGGTGGTAGGCTATCCGGCAGAGAATGCAACTGTACCCCCTATCCGGCGCAAGAGTCTGGAGGAGATCGCAACATTTATCTGACGCTCCAGGAGAGTATGCTCCCACCCCGCTCCGTTCGAGTTTTCTAACCGACGCCCCCGCCAGCCTATTCTCCCTTACAACCTATGTTAGAATGAAATACTGAGAAAAATCGACCCCGCGTCGTGGTCTTGTTCCTCACAACAAGGGGGTTGCGGATGGCC
>FWPU01013096.1_pt1 | contig 10655 bp, 9 predicted proteins | sample 2228361 | NCBI WGS metagenome assembly FWPU01 (sample SAMEA103939777, study PRJEB20133) | metagenome | reverse complement strand
GCGAAGTGCCGTCACAAATTACGGCACTTCGCTGCGCTCCGTGCCTGACTACGAACTGACTCAACAAGGTGACCCCGTGGCATCTGCACCGACCGTCGAACTGTTTGCCATCGGCACAGAGTTAATTTTGGGGCTGATTCAGGACACGAACTCCTACTGGCTCGCCCAGCAAATCGCGCAGTTGGGCGGGCAACTGCGGCGCGTGACGATGCTGCGCGACGACCGCGAGGAGATTCTGCGCGGGTTGAACGATGCCGTCGAGCGCGGCACGGACATCCTCATCACCACCGGCGGTTTGGGTCCGACGCCCGACGACATGACGGTGGAAGTGGTCACGCAACTCATCGGCTCGAAAACCGTCATTCACGAGCCGACTATTGAGTTTTACATGCAGCGGCGCAATCTGAAAAGCCGCGAGGAAGTCACGCCGAACATGGTGAAGATGGCGACGATTCCCGAAGGCGCGGAGGTGTTCTTCAATCCCGTCGGCTGGGCGCCGTGCGTCAAGGTGCGGAAGAATCAGTCGGTCATCTTCATCCTGCCCGGACCGCCCCGCGAGATGGAGGCGTTGTTCACGCGCTACGTCGCAGAATTCATCTCGTCCAACTACGCCATCAAAACCGCCAAGCAGCGCGTGCTCGTTCACATGTTTGAATCGGAGGCGTCGCCGCTGATGCAGAAAGTCATGCAGCGTTTCCCCGGCACGTATCTTAAAGGCTACGTCGCGCTGCGCGCCTCTGCCGACCATGCCCTGCCGATTGACATCTTCGCCACCGGCAGCGACGCCGGAAATGCGCAGGACGTTCTCACTGCCGCGCTGGACTACTTCGCGGAACTGGCGAGAGAAAAGGGAAAGCCGGTGGAACTGTATGAGGGAGAGTTGGAAACGCAAGCCTGAGTTTGGAGTAATGGAGTAATGGAGTATTGGAGTATTGGAACAACGGCACAAACAGTTCACCGCTCCGTTATCTCAACACTCCACCACTCCATTACTCCATCACTCCATTGCCTTCATGCTCCGTGCCATCATCTTCGACTGCGACGGCGTCATCGCCAACACTGAACCGCTGCACCTGGCGGCGTTTCAGAAGGTGTTGGGGGAGGAGGGCATCGTGCTGCTGAACGAGGACTACTATCGTTACTACCTTGCCCTTGATGACCGCGCCTGTTTCCAGACGACGTTTTCCCATCACGGCATCCCGCTGACGCAGGCGAAGTTGGAGGAACTCATTAAGCGGAAGAAAGAATACTTCGAGCCGGTGCTGCGGCGAAATTTGCAACTTTTCCCCGGCGTGGTAGAGTTCATCCGACGGGCGGCAGCAACGTATCCGCTGGCCATTGCGTCGGGCGCGTTGAAGTATGAGGTGGAGTTGATTGTCCAATACGGCGGTGTGCGCGATTGCTTTCAGGTCATTGTGACGGCTGAAGATTTCGCCAACAGCAAACCCCACCCGGAGCCGTTCATCAAAGCCTTGCGACTGCTGAACGAAAAACGTGAGGACAAAATTCAGCCCCACGAGTGCCTCGTCATTGAAGATTCTTTTCACGGCGTTCAAGCCGCGCACCGCGCCGGAATGCGCTGCCTGGCGGTGACGAATTCGTATCCTCAAGAGCAACTGTCCGAAGCCGAGATGGTTGTGGAGAGTTTGGAAGGACTCGCGTTGAAAGAGGTGGAACGGCTATTCAACCCCCCAGCAACCCCATAGAATTTGACCTGACGCCTCAAGGCGGAGACGCGAGACAGGGGACAGGAGACCAGCTCATGCCTGTCCAACCTCCCGTCAGTCCGCTGCGCACGCTCGTTTTCACGCTGCTGTTTCTGGCGGGCTTCGCTGTGTGGCTGCAAGGGTGGCTCGCCACCAAACAGAAGCAGCAGAAAGCCTCCGCGACGAGCGCCGGTCAGTCTGGGCTTGACCAGACAGATTTGATGCAGGTAGAACTCACCGCGAAAATGATGTGGGGCATGGAGAGTTTTCCGGGGCAGGCGCAACAGGCGCAGCAGATGCACGTCCAGATTCGTTCCCTTCTCAAAGAGATGGCGGACCAGAAAAGCACCAGCGCCGCTGTCAGTCGCAAGTTAGGTATCCTCAATGCAGAGTTTGGAGAAAAGCAAGAAGCCCTCAAGCGGTTCATGGAAGCCAGACGCTTGAGCAAGCGAGGTCCAGCGCAGATACTTTTGGAAGGACGAATGTGGCAGAGCATTTATGGCGATGGCGCGTTGACGAAAGAGAGCCTCCCCAGCATAAAAGAGACACTGCGCTCGTTGCGTCTGGGCTGGTACGAACATCTCGTCCTTGCCGCCGCCTATCGCAAAGTGGGCGACCACGCTTCAGCCGCAGACCAACACAACGCGCTGGTGCAAAAATGCGCTCCCACGTTTTTCGCCCTCATCGCCATCACCTTATTGCTGATAGTCGCCGGGATGATGGGGCTGGTGTTGAACATCATCGCCTTCGTGATGCGCTCTGGGGGAAAACTGAAATTTGGCGCATTGGACAAAACCGCGCTGCCGGGGCGTCCTTTGATGGAAACGTTCGCGCTGTATTTCTTTCTGCAAAACGTGCCGCCGGTTCTTTTCAGCGGGCGATGGCACACGATTTGGCTGATCATTCCGCTGGAACTTCTGCCGCTGGCGAGCCTCATTTGGCTCTCCTCACAGTTGAAACTGTTGAGGTTGGACTTCAGCGAAATCGGCTTGCGCTGGCGCGATGGGTGGAAGGAAGTGGGCTGGGGCATCGCCGGGTATCTCACGGCGATTCCATGGCTGGCGGGCGCATTGATTCTTTTTGCTCTGTTTCTCAAGCATTTTCACCTCCCTCGACCCTACCACCCCATTCAAGACGCTCTCGAACGCAGTCCCAGCACGGCAATGCTGGTCTTCCTGTTTATCATCGCCGCCGTCCTCGCGCCCGTGATGGAAGAGATTTTCTTTCGCGGCACACTGCACGGCGCGCTGCGGCGGTGGTGGGGACCGTTCGTCGGCACGGTGTTGAGCGCGACGTTCTTCGCGTTGCTGCATCCGCAAGCCGCCACGCTGCCCATTTTCGGACTGCCCATCTTCGTGTTGGGCGCGCTGTTTTCCTGCATATACGAACTACGCGGCTCCCTCATTCCTAATATCGTCGCGCACGGCATCAACAATGGACTGGTGCTGGTGGTATATATGCTGGTGGCAAGGTGAGGGGAAGGAAGGGGAAAGAGGGGGAAGGAGGGGGAAGGAAGGGGAAGGAGGAGGTAAGGGGAAGGAGGAGGAAGGAAGGGGAAGGAGGAGGTAAGGGGAAGGAGGGGGGAGGAGAGGTATCCCCTTCCTTCCCCTTCCTTCCCCTTCCTTCCCCCTCCTTCCCCTTACCTCCTCCTCCTTCCCCTTCAACAAGGAGGCACTCATGGGCTTAGAAATTTTCAGTCTCTCCGGCAAATCCGCCATCGTCACCGGCGGCAGCAAGGGGCTGGGCAAGGCGATGGCGCAGGCGTTGGCGGAAGCGGGCGCGGACGTGCTCATCACCAGTCGGCATCAAGACGAAGTGGAAGAGACCGCCGCCGCGATTCACAGCGCGACGGGACAACGCATCATTGGCGTGCAAGCGGACGTGACGAAACGCGACGACGTGGAGGCGATGGTTCAACGCGCTTTGACAGAGTTTGGCAAAATTGACGTCCTCGTCAACAACGCGGGTATCAACATCCGCAAGCCATTGCTGGAGTTGAGCGATGACGAATGGCAGCAAGTGATGGACATCAACCTGACCGGACCGATGCTCTGTGCGCGCGCGGTGGGCAGGCACATGGTCGAGCGCAGGTCAGGCAAGGTCATCAACATCTCCTCCACATTAGGCGTCATCGGCATCCCCGGTCGCACGCCCTACGCTTCCACCAAAGGCGGACTCATCCAGTTCACCCGCACGCTGGCGTTGGAATGGGCGCCTTACAACGTCAACGTCAACGCGATATGCCCCGGACCGTTTGTCACCCCGCTCAACCGCGTGTTGTTGGAAAACCCTGAAGTGTATCAACAATTCGTGAGTAAGATTCCGCTGGGACGCTTCGCCGACCCGAAAGAGTTAAGCGGCGCGGTGATTTTCCTCGCGTCAGAGGCGTCCAGTTACGTCACAGGCGCAACGCTGTTCGTGGACGGCGGCTGGACGGCGCATTAGCAAGGTGGCAACGAATCGAAGGGCGAAGTATAATCTAACGTGATAGAACCCCTACCTCAAACCATCGAAAACGGAGATGTTCCATGCGCATCCTTGTCGTTGAAGACGAACAACGCATCGCGCGCTTTCTCAAAGAAGGGTTGGAGCAAGAAGGTCACGTCGTCCAAACTGCGCTGAATGGCGCAGCGGCTCTGACGCGCGCCCGCTCGGGTTCGTATGACCTCATTCTGCTCGACTGGCTGCTGCCCGACGTGGACGGTCTGTCCGTGTGCCAGACTCTACGGGCGGAGGGCAACCGCACGCCCATTATCATGCTCACCGCCAAAGATGCCGTCTTCGACAAAGTGCGGGGGCTGGACAGCGGCGCGGACGATTATCTCACCAAGCCGTTCGAGTTCGATGAACTGTTCGCCCGTATGCGCTCGGTGCTGCGTCGCGCCGAGGTGGGCGCGCCCCCACAACTCGTGGTGGCGGACCTTGTCCTTGACTCGGCGGCGCATACGGTGACGCGCGCGGGCAAGCCAATTGCTCTCACTCCCAAAGAGTTCACGCTGTTGGAATACCTGATGCGCCACGCGGGACAGGTGTGCTCCCGTGAGGATATTTTGCGACATGTGTGGGGTTACGAACACGACCCGATGACGAACATCGTGGACGTTTATATCGGCTACGTGCGCCGCAAGATAGACCGCGGCTTTGACCGCCCCTTGCTGCATACGGCGGTCGGTATCGGCTACAAACTGGAGGGGTAAGGGTGACTCTGCGCCTGCGTCTGACTCTCATTTACGCCGGTCTCTTGGCGGGGGCACTGCTCACGTTTGCGGTCGTGCTGCGCGCTCTCTTAGTCCGCAATCTCTACACGGAGTTGGACGCGGAGATTGTCAGCCTTGCGAAAGGCACGGGGCAACTGCTGGAATTTGAAATCGCGGAGGCGGACCGAGAAGGAGAACTCAACATCGCACCGCACTTTTTTGAGTTGGAGAGTCTGGCGCAGGGATTGTATCTGCAGTTGCTTGACCCGCAGCGACGCACCGTTTTCGTCTCAACCAACCTGAACACCGAGCGTTTGTGGGAAGAAGGCGCGCCCCCGCCGCGCGCCGCTGCGCTGAACACTTTCCATCACCGCGCTCTGGGACACCTGCGACGCTACGCGCACGTTGTCCGCTCGACGCGGGGACCGTTTACGGTCATCACGGCGAAGTCTCTCGCTCGCGTGGACCGCGCCATCAGCGCGCTCCACCGCCTCCTGTTTTTCACGCTGCCGTTTGCCCTCGCGTTGGTCGGGTTCATCGGTTACGCGCTGGCGGGGCGGGCGCTGCGCCCGGTCGCAGACATCACCGCCACCGCGCAGGCGATTCGCTCCGGCGACCTGAGCCGCCGCATTGCCCTGCAAGGTCCCCCTGATGAACTGAAGCGATTAGCGGATACGTTCGACGAAATGATTGCTGCGATAGAACAACTGCTGAACACACAGCGGCGGTTCCTCGCCGACGCCTCGCACGAACTGCGCACCCCTTTGACCGTCATCCTCAGCGCGCTGCAGGTCAGCCTGCGCGCACGCCCTGCGGATAAGGAGGGAACAGCGGAGGTTCAAAACCAGTGGCGCGAAACGCTGCGTGTCGTGTATGAGGAAGCGCGGCGCATGAAACGATTGGTGGACGATTTGATGACCCTCTCGCGCGCCGACATCGGAGAGCAGCCCCTGCAGCACGCCCCGCTGTCGCTCGACGACCTGCTCAAAGAGGTGTGCGAAGCGGCGCAGTGGATGATGGGCAGCCGCCGACTGGAGATTCAAGCCGATGAGGAGGTCATGGTGGTAGCAGACGCCGACCGCCTCAAGCAACTGATGATGAACTTGCTCGACAACGCCGTGAAGCACACCCCACCCGATGGCATCGTGTTTGTGGGATTGCACACGCAGAAGGATCACGCCGTCGTCATGGTCAGCGACAATGGCGTGGGCATCCCGCTCCAGCACTTGCCGCACGTCTTCGATAGGTTCTACCGTGTGGACAGAGCACGCAGCCGCGACAACGGAGGCGCCGGCTTGGGGCTGGCGATTTGCCGCTGGATTGCTCAGGCACATAACGGGACGCTTGCAGTTTGCAGTGAAGAGGGGCGCGGGACGACGTTCACCCTCTCACTGCCTTTGTCCTCCTGAAGTGACCCCAATTTTACCACCGAATCTTTACCACCGAATCGAATTCGGTGTCTAAGAGAGGAACGAAAGTCCCGATGCATCGGGACTCGTTTGCGGTTCCGCCCCGATACATCCCGATACATCCCGATACATCGGGATTCATCGGGGCTTGTCCGCCGTTGTAGATGAGCGGCAGAAAATTGGGGTCACTGCAGCGTTGTCTTCATCTTGACTGCTGGAGGGCGAGAATTCCCCTTCCACTTTGTGGTGGCTGACAACAAAGCGAAAAAGGATTTCTCGCCCTACGGTTGAGGGGTTAGAACTGCCCGCTTAACAACGTATTGCTGTCGGCGTCTACGACGGTCACGCGGTCGCCCGTTTGAATCGCAGGCACCGTGTCGCCACGGCTGGATTCCAGTTCCAACTTGCCTTCACCTTTTCTGTCCAGCGTCAATGTGCCCACAGGGGCGTCATTGACAAGGACGGTCAGCACGGTGCCGGCAGGCAGGTTGACGTGCTCCGCTTCGACCTCGAATTTCCTCTGCTGTTTCTTCTTCTTTTTCAGGACGTGATACTCCGCTGTCCCTTTGGGCACGACGCCGTTGATGGCGTCGCCTGAGAGAAGAATCTTGCGCTTCGCGCCGCCCGCTTTGCGCGACGCCACGCTGGGCGCAACCCCGACCCACAAACCGACCAACATCACACCCACAACCAACCAAACGACCTTCTTCATACAAACCTCACAACTTGATAGTGGGATGAGCGGTAGTGAATGGCACGGCGTCCGTTCTCTATCGTTCATCCAAGCAGGGGAAATCCCACAGACAGTATATCCACATTGACTCACCCATCACCATGAGAATTCGATGAGAAAGCGTCTGAAACGGACACAACACGGTTTCGCGAGGGTATACTGTGGTGCGGGATTTCCCGCCGGGGGATTTCCCTTCCTACTGAGGTTCACTCAGACGGACGTAAAGGGGGTGAGAGTTACCAAGAAGGTTGAGGGGTTCATCCTTCTGGGGCTGTTCATTACTTGGGGCGGAAAAAGCGCGATGTGCTTTCCGTCAGGAAAGAACAAAGGAACCCGCCTGAGTATTTTTCTCAGCGGCGACCCCGTCAACGTGCTGCCCAAGGGGAACACTGAATACCGTGAGAACACGACCAAGAAGGACAAGGTGAAGCGGACGTTCGAAGTCGAAGCCGAGCGCGTCAACCTGCCGGACGGCACCGTGTTGACGGCGAACGGGAACGGTGTTTCTGTGGGCACGCTGACGTTGAGCGAGCGCGAAGACGGGTTAGAACTGGAAACGAGTCACGGTGACACAGTGCCCGCCATTCAACGAGGAGACGTCGTGACCGTAACAGATGAGAACGGTTCGACGGTGGTGAGTGGGCAATTTTAGGGTCGTGGTTTCTGAACTTTTGCAATTCACGCAGACGCATCGAAAGATAGGAGGGCAGGGCTGCCGTCCAACTGCTGGGAGCAATAAGCCGTGTCCTCCTGTTTTTTTGCGAAGGAGGTTAATTTAGACAAATGAGCCTGTTTCAAGGTCGTAGAAACTGCCTCACGTGGATTACCCTGATGGGGCTGATGTTGGTGAGCGCTCTTCCGTCTTTCGCTCAAGCGCGGTATACGATTACCGAAATCGGGACGCTGCCCGGATATCAAAGCAGTAGTCTCGCTTACGGTGTCAACAACCTCGGTCAGGTCGTCGGTATCTCCATGCTCACGCGCCCGCGCCCCGGACCGCGGGGCAAAAAGTTCTCAGAGACATTCACTCACGCTACTCCGTTTCTGTGGGAGCAAGGAAGGATGACCTACCTTCCCGTGCCCAACGGTGTTACAGACGCTGCCGCCTACGACATCAACAACCTGGGGCAAATCATCGGTCAGGCAGGCGGTCCCGTGTTGTGGGAAAAAGGCGTCCGTTACAACCTCAACAGCCTGATTCCTGCCAATTCGGGATGGGTGCTGCAATCGGTGTCCAGCATCAACGATCGTGGGCAGATCGTGGGTTACGGCACGCACAACGGTCTGCGTCGTGGCTTCATTTTAACTCCTCAGTAAAACGCTATGACATTCACATTCACGAAGAACACGAAAGAGACTAAGATTTTTCTCTTTGTGTTTCTTCGTGTCCTTCGTGAATTGTTGTTCAGGTCAGGAACAAGCATGACAAGTAAATTTGCTCAGATTAGTTTTGCATTGAGTCTTTCCGCCGTCATCGGGCTTGCCGCAGCGCATCCCGCTGTCGCTCAGACGGGCTACACCATTCAGCAGATTACGCCGTATACGCCACCGCCGGGCTACACCACCGCGCACGCCTCGGTGTTCGCCTACGGTCTCAACAATCACGGTCAGGTCGTGGGACAGTGTTACTACTCCAAGAGGGTTAAGGTTAGGCGCTGGTGGCGCACCTACTACCAGTATCGCGCTTTCCTCTGGCAGAACGGAGTCTCGGTCAGTCTGGGCACGCTCCCGACGACGCGCGACAGCACGGCGACGGACATCAACGACGCCGGAACGGTGGTCGGATACTGCGTGACCAACACCGCTGTCCCCAACCGCGCCTTCGTTTGGAGCAAGGGGGTAATGACTGCCCTTCCCACCACGCTGCGCCCCGCCAGCGAACCCGCTGCCATCAACAACGCGGGGATCATCGTGGGGAAGGAATACTTCTCCAACGCTCAGTCCGGCATGCCGGATACCAATCACCTGCCGGTGGCATGGGCAAATGGGCAGGAAATCAACCTCGGCGGGAGCGTGCCTTGCATCGGCGCGGCGACCGGCATCAACAACCTGGGGCAAATCATCGGTTGGTGCAACTGGTTCATCAACGGTCACTTCCTTGGAGGGAGTTGGATTTTCCACGACCTGAGCCAGTTCAACGACGACGATAATCCTCCCCCGTTCATCTCAAAGTATGGAACCTTCAACGACATCAACGATAACAGCGTCATCGTGGGCTACACCGGCTCTAAAGGCGCCTACGGCAACTACAGCGCGACGATGTGGAGCAACGGCGTGCAAACCGTGCTGGACCCGATGCCCTGGTATCAAGCGCACAGCGAGGCTTTGGGCGTCAACAACTCCGGCGCAGTGGTGGGCTACAAAGACTTTGGAAGCGGATCCCGAGCGACGCTCTGGCAGAACGGCGCGGAAATTGACCTGAACACGCTCCTTCCTGCCAACTCCGGCTGGGTGCTGATGTTCGCTTACGACATCAACGAGTCCGGGCAGATCGTCGGCTACGGGAAGTATAATGGTTTGTATCGCGGTTTCCTGCTAACGCCTCCTTCAAATCCAACCCTCACCTCTCTCGGACCGAACGTTGCGGCGATGGGCAGTCCGGATATAAACATCACCGTCAATGGAAAGAACTTCGTCAACGGAGCAGTCGTCTACTGGAACGGCGAGCCCCGCGCCACGACTTTCGTCTCCGCCACGCAGTTACAGGTCAACATTCCAGCCTCCGACCTCGCGTTCGCGGGCAACGCCAGTGTGACGGTCAGCCATCCCAACGGCGCGGTCTCCAACGCCGTTCCCTTCCTCATCGCCGCGCCGGTTCCGACTGTCACGGACATCAGTCCGAACTCCGCTGTGGAGGGCGGTCCAGACTTTCTGCTGACCGTCAACGGGAGCGATTTCGTTCCCGGTGCGGTTGTGCGATGGAAAGGGCAGGATCGTCCGACGACCTACGTTTCGCCTTCGCAACTAGTGGCGCTCATCCCGGCAAGCGACATCGCGCTGGCAGGGGCGGCGCGCGTGACCGTTTTCAACCCCGCGCCCGGTGGGGGCATTTCCAACGGAGCGACCTTCACCATCACGGCTTCCGGCGGCGGTGGAACAGCGGTCGCCGTCGGACAGCCCAGCAACATTGACGAAATCGCCGGGACGTTTGACTTTGAGGAACTGACGAGTTTCTCGGGCTTCACGTGGGACGGCGGCATCGTTCACATCGTAACGAATGGTTCGACGGTGTTCAAGGATCCGAACGGCAACGTCATCTCCAAAGCCGAGTTCTTCTGGTATGTCTTCGACGGCGCGGACGTTCGTGTGCAGGGAACTTATAACGCTGGAACAATCACTGCAACAGAGGCTCAGGCGTTGTAGGTTGCGCCTCCGTCATCAAGCGACGTTGCAACAAAGCGAAGGGGGGTGAGGTCGCTGCGGCGTTCTGAACGCCGGACAGATGCCTCACCCCCCACCATTCTGTCTATCCAATGGGAAAGGTGCATTACGTAAAATTTGCCACCCTCGTAAGGAGGCGCTGCTCCGACAGAGGTGGGGCAGGAGGCAGGAGGCAAATTTGACGTCCTGCGCCCCGCGGGAGCCCTCCTCCCGCCGCATCGAATTCGGC
>FWPU01013090.1_pt1 | contig 10661 bp, 7 predicted proteins | sample 2228361 | NCBI WGS metagenome assembly FWPU01 (sample SAMEA103939777, study PRJEB20133) | metagenome | reverse complement strand
CGGGCGGAATTCGGAGTTCGGCTGATGAATTGTTTGTAGCAGGAGCTTCCTGACTTCTGCCCAATTGTTTCGTTAGGCTAGGTTGGCAAGCGAGCTTGTTAAGCTTGGCGGAACTTTAGGAAGGGTGCCCAGCTGGCTTGCAGCCGGCGGCGAGGCTTTTGGTCAGGCTAAGCTGTAATCGGACCCAGTCTTTTGACCCATTGAGGGAAGGTGATTGCAAGGAGGCAGTTAATGGCACGTCTGGTTTGCCTGTCGATAGGCTTAGTTGCTTCGCTGGCGCTTCCTTTCGTCGTTCTGGTGCCACGGTTCGGTGACGCGGGGTGGGAGGGAGCTGGCGAAAGCCCGGCGTCACCCGTGGTGGCTGAGCGGCCTTGCAGGGGCACAGTGCTGCTCAGACCACAGCTAGGTCTTCTACCGGTCGACGAGCAGGGCGAGCGCGAGGCGGACTCTGGAGCTGCGGCGAGCCTGCTGGCGGCAGAAAGCGAGATCAGCTCGCCAGCCCTTGGCGAGGCGAACCGCCCAGCAGCGCAGCACTGCAGCGCAGGCGGCAATGCAGGGAAATCGACAAGCCAGACGCTCATATCTGACAGAAAGTTGCAAGACAAGCAGCGGAGCCAGTTGCCGGCAGAAGGCCACCCGAGCGGTAGCAGGATCGTCTGCGACGGCGACCTCTGCTGGGTGGAGCCGGTCGGTGCCAGCCAATCAGAAGAAGAATCGAACCGCAACCATCCTCAGCGCAGTGTGGACGCCCCGGCCGTTGTACTGCTCATGGAGCCCTTGGCCGACTAATTGTCGGCAGCAGGTACCGGGCCTGCTTACCTTTGCTCTCCGCCTGACCCTAAACTCTGCTCGCGTCACGCTCAGCAGGCAGCTGACACTTTCAGTAGGCTGGTGAGAACCGCCTCTAGTTGGCAGGAGCGTCACGCACGTGCTCAAGGAACTGTTGCTGCAACGAATCGTAATCGGTGCCCAGCAGTTCGCTGAGCGTAGCGGCGTTGGCTGAGCCTGAATAGACGGCATCGACATAGCGGAGGAATGCGTCGCGGTACACGCCGTTTCGGTAGTGCATAAGGAACCGGCAGAGGCATGCTGCCTGGGAGTATAGGCTCTGGATTCGCCTGCCGCCGAACTCGCTCATCCTCAGCCCGCCGAACTGCTCCAAGGGCACGTAGTCGCCGGCTAGGATACGTAGCCGGCCCACCTGCAATCGCGGGCAGTCCCAGCGCCCGAGCATGTAGCAGGGCAGACCTTCAACCACCCAATAGTTGCTCGCGCTGAGCAGGTCTGCCGCAGTCCGTCTCGTCTCGCAAAAGAGCTGGTGCGTTGCCTCGTGATACAGTGTCGCTGTCTCCATCTTCCGGTCGGCAAAGAAATAGGCGATTCGGGCACGCGGCACGTAAATCCCAACTGTGCCGGCAAGCTCCATGCGCACATGCTTGCCTGCCTCACGAAGGTACTCCTCTCTGGTCCTGAAGAAATGGACGCGGAACCGCTCCGTTCGCTCCGGCCGCCGCAACGTGCCCACAGCGGTACGTCGGTCGCCGCCGCCAAAGAGTGCGGCCAGCTCGCCGTCGCGGGCAAAGCAGCCGGCAAATAGCCTGTAGAAAGCGAGGTAAAACCGCTCGAGCCGCTCAGCAAACTCGACGCCACGTTCAAGTGAGGTATTCGTCCGCACCAAGTAGTGCTGCGTCTCAATCTGCCAGGCGTGCGACCAGTTGCTGCGCAGCCGGTTCACCTCTTCGGCCGGCAGCCATCGGCCACGCCAAAGCTGCTCGCCCGCTTCGTAGCGCCGCTCAGAGCCTTTGGGTATCCAGCCGAAGTGCCGGTGCCAGACGTAGCCGGCCCGCAGCTTGTTCGCCGTATAGGGGCTGACCCAGCGGTCGCCGTGCCGAGTGAAGCCGAGCAGCGCCCGAGTACGGCCGTGCTCCGGATCGAGCTCGATCACTTGCCAGAGCAGCTCGTAGCAGAGGGCGATCCGGCCGGCACGGAACGCCTCCGAGGCCAGCTCAAACAGCTCGCGTGCATGCTGCCGACGCAGTCTCTGCCATGCCGCGCGGAGCGGCCCCTGGCTCGTCCCGCCGTTCGGCTCGCATAAGAGCCCGGGCCGCTTATCTGCAGGCGCTCCGAACGTGCTCGGCACACGAAACCGGATCAGATCATCGGTCGGCTCCTGGAGCCACTGGTCCAGTTCGGCGACCAGGTCCGCCGCGCCAACATGCTGGCACGACTCACGCATTGCCCGCACCTGGGCAAGCCAGCGCCGCTGCAGCTGCTCAAGCCGCTGGCGAAGCGCTCCGGTCACATCTGGCCAGGCGGGCCCTTCAGCGGCTTGGGCTGGCACCGGCCTGGCTAGAGCGCAGCCGAGCCCAGCGCCGGCCAACCTGGCAGATAGCCACACAGGGCAAGCAGAAACGTGTATCGGTGCTGAACGGACGGAGAGCGCAACGAGCGCCAGGAGCGACAGGGCGCTCACACTGACCATCGCTGCTAAGCCACCATACTTGATCGAACCCATAACTGTCCGACTCAAATAACCTGTCTTTTCATTGCTTCACGCCACACGAGGATCGTTATCTGCAGCGTACAGAACATTGTGCACGCGAAGTATAACATACTTCAGTTGCCCGGCACCGGTCAGTCAACGTCATGCGGAACCGCATGCCGGCAGTCTATTTGAACCGGTCCGCTGCTAAAAGGCAGAGGTTAACGGTGAGGAGTTCAGGAGTCCGCCTTGAAGTGAGCCCTGGGGGCCGGGGACCGAGCCGCATTCCTGGCCTAACTGTTTGCCGCCAGCGATCGATTGCCGCGACGCGCTCTGGTTGACCCGCGTCGCCTCAGTTGCCTGAATCTTGCCTTCGGGCTAACTTGGGCCGATAGCGACCCTGTGCGCACAGCCGGGGCTCTCACGCCTGGTGGACCTCCAATCGGGCCGCCCGGGCACAGACGGTTTGGGCCAGTTAGCTGCTCGCTGGCATGTGGCAGATGCTGCCAATATTTGGCCACTTGAGCGCCCAGTCGATCGCTCTCGGCGTACACGTCGCCGTCGCTTGACGTCGTGAGGCGGCACGGCTTGGTTCGCAAAGCCTTCGTGTGTGCTGCGGCGACAGGGTCGCGGCAAGCTGGGTTGACGGCCCGGCAGTGTGCGACAGCTGACGGCCGAGCCTGCGGCCGTTATATGATTCGCCGCGGTCAATCCTGCTCCACGCCGCCAGAGCCGGCTACGCGGACGCTTGGCCTTTCGCCCCTTCGCTGACAGGTCGGGAGCCACAGCGCTACGCTACCACGGGGCAGTGAAAGGTCCACAGCAACCGATACAGTTCATGGTCGGAAGGCGGGATTTATAGACACGGCTCTTGTGGGTAGATGGCTTTTCCTAGAACGTTCCTTCCGCTATGTCCTCGCCGCCGGCGCGTGTGCCTAACGCTAGCCAGGCCTTGAAATCAATGTCATCGCTGATGAACCGCACGGCGCCGTCCAGGAACAGCACGTTCACGCCGCCGTCGTGGTAGCTACGCGGCGGGAATGAACCGACGGCGTTATAGGTATTGTAGCGGGCGCAGTCGGGTGCGGGCGAGTTCGGCACCTCGTGGTGGTTGTAATACGTGTAGCGGCCGCCGCAGATAAGCCATGTGGTGCCACCCTTCGAGAAGTGTTTGCGGAAATTGTTGACGGCAGCCCAGCACAGGTCTGCGAAGTGTCCGGAGGCAGGGGGGCTCCAAGGGGGCACAAGCAGGATAAAGTCGCCGGGCGGCGTATAGACCTCGCCGTGACCGTCGCCACGCAGCCGCTCGCTGAACGCCGCCGTGGTCGCTAGCCCATCGGTAACGTCGCGCGGGCCCACTGCGTGGTACACGTCAAAGGCACCGTCATAGGGCACCCAGAACAGCCCGTTCCGCAAGTACGGGCCGCGACCCATGTTGCTGCGATAGCTGTTGTCCGCCGCCTCGTCCGGTATCTGAGCTGGGTCGGAGGGACAGAGGAACGCCGCAACTTGCTGCCCGCAGGCAGTGGTGTTCATCGCATAGTCCGCTATCCACGGCTTAAAGATGACGGCGGAAAAATTCAATGCATTGTAAATCGCCTTCTCGCCCAGGTAGGGCAGCAGATGGCAATGCACGCTGTAGTGCCCCTGGTGCGGCGGGCCATGGAACGGCTCTTTCAAAAGGATCGGCGGCGGGTAGACCCGATGCGCCGCCTGATAGGCCTGCAAGGCAAGCCCGATCTGCTTCAGATTGTTCTTGCAGGCAGCCAGCCGCGCCGACTCACGCACCCGTTGCACCGCCGGCAGCAAGATTGCCACAAGCAGCCCAATGATGCCAATAACCACCAACACCTCGAGCAGGCTCAAAGCGCCTCGCCGACAACTGACTGGCCGAACATAACCAATCAACGGCCGGTACCCATTCGACATGACCGCGACTCCTGGTATCCCAACCGCCCTGCAGGTCCGCCGCCTCGTTGCCAGCCTCTGCCTCCGGCCCAGCCTGGTAGCGGCGGCAACGAACGAGCACAAGGTGAGCAAACCAACATATACTCCTACCGCTGAATTACAGCGGCGCTGGTCAGGTCCATGGCCGGAGGCTGCACCTGGTGATGGAAGCGGGCCAATTCCACATGCAGTTTCGCCTCGCCGACGGTTGTGCGGGCGATGATGTGATCGTGTCGGCGCAGGTGCATTTCGGCCGCCGCCTCGCTAGCAGGCTCGGGGGCCTGCGCTGAGTAGCGCTGCGCTGAGTTGACGCTTTGCAGCGCGGCAGCTTGCTGATCGGCCGGCTCACCGCCTGCCCTACGCTGACCATGCTGGTCTGCAACGTTGCTGGCAACGTTTACCCGCAGCCAATAGACTACGCGCTGGACGGGCGCACGGGGGGCTGAGCCGCTGGCCGCAGGCTCGATCCGCTCGCGCCGCTGCACCTGAACCTGCAGGCCGGGCCAGTCGCTGGCCAGCTCTTCAAGTTCCGGCTCCGGCTCGTCCGGCGCGCCGACCAGGACCAGCCGCACCGTACGCCCCTGCTCGCTCCGCTCGCCTGCCGCGGGCAGTTCCAACCGCAGCCAGCTGGGCACAAACTGCGCCTGACGCATGTACGGCACCTCGAAGCGCAGATGGAGCGTGAAGATCGGGCGGGAGCCCCCGCGTGCAACAAACGCTATGCGCCTCTGCTGCCGGCCGAACCCACCCGCGTGCGTACACACCCGCAACTCGACCGTATCGCCCGGCAGGCAGCGGGCCCGGCCGTAGCGCACCGCAGCATTACATGCACAGCTCATACGCAGCCGGTCCAGCTCGATCGGCCAGCTGCCCACGTTGCGTATGCGGAACTTGCCGCACAGCTTCTGGCCGGCACGCATCGGGCCGAACTCGGCCAGCGTGCCGTCCAGCAGCTCGAGCCGCCAGCCCAGCCGCGCCACGCTCACAGTCAGCGGCTCGCTCGTGGCCAGGCTCGCTACCTCTTCGGCCCCTCCAGCCTCCGCCCGAGTCCAGCCTGCCCGCTGCACCATCGGCCCAAGCCAGCCAACACGCCAGCATAAAGCAGCCGCCGCAACGCCAGCGCCTGCAATTACCAGAAACCAAGCGACAACCCGCCTCATGGCAGAACCAACATCGTTGCTCAGGGTAGCCAAGGCAGCCTGCCGGCCGCAACCGAGCAGTCGTTGTTCGCGCCGCGATCTTACGTTGCACCGCGGCAGTGCCCCTCGTTGCCAGGATCAGCCTGGGAACGCGCCAGCTCGGAGGCTGTCGCTCCGGTACACACCACTGGCCGGCCAACTCCGCTGAGCAGGGACGCCCAGCAGTGCCGACGAAGGAGCAATGGCGAACGGCCAGTGGCAGCGACCGGTTACAGCTCCTGCCAGTTACCGATCGCCGATTTCCGGTTCCCCGCCACCTGTTGCCGCCACTGGCCCGACCCGAGCAGCTCCGCTTCAAAGCCTGCCCCGACCGCGTTAAACGAGGCTTGCTAGGCAAACGTTCGAAATTCCAGCGTCCACCTCTGCTCACCCACGCACAATCCTGCACTTCGCAGTTTTCAAGTTGCAATTCCTCATCTGCCGGCCAATGGCCTCTGTTTCCGCCCGCCGCTCACGGCTAAACGACCCTTGAGCTCAACGCTCAACCGACACAGCCGGGAGCCAGAGGTGAGAGGGCCGGAGGTCCAGAGAGTCAGAGGCCAGGCAAGTCTCAACCAAGCAGGAAGCACAAAGAACCAGGCACCCTTAATCGTCGGCTCTCAACTTTTTCAACTCTTAGCCCTCAACCAAGCCAGTAGCGTCACAAGAGCCGCGCAGCCGATGGCCAATGCATAAAGCGGCCAGCGCCGTCCGGCTGGCCGCGGCGGCGCTTCGCCCTCAGCCCAGACCACGAGCACCCGGCCGTCCCAGCGCCGGGCAAGCTGCTCGGCAGGCACGCGTACGGGCAGCCGGCTTGGGTCCAGGACCAGGAACCAGCGCTGCCACCGCTGCCGATCGCCGGCCAGCTCACCCTCCTGTCGGGCCGGCGCGCCGGCATGATCAGCCCGGCGCACCGGCAGTGGCTCGGCCACAACGAAATGCGCCACTGCGGGCTGGCGGCCCGGAAAGTAGGCGATAACCGGACGGTTAACCCGCTCAAGCGGCATACGATACGCGGCGGCACGCAGCCCGAGCCGCTCGAACAGCCGCTTCAGCTCAGCCATCGACATCGGCCGCTCACCCGACCCGGCCGGCAACGCACCCAACAGCCGCTCCAGCTCCACCGGTCGACCTAGCCGCTGCAGCAGCAGATACGCAGCGGCCACCCCGCAGGAAACATCTTCGGGAAGCTGCCTAGCTGCCGCCTGGGGCGGCTCAGCTTCGCCCTCCCAATCGCTGGCCGGATGAGCAGGGCGGACCGACCCCGCCGCCAGCCCATCATCGCTCCGGACCACAGAGCGATCGGCATGGTCGGAATCGACGCCAGGCTCATCGCCTGAGCCGACTACCGGCAGCACCAGAGCTGCCCAGAGCAGGCTCTGCCGTAGGCTGTACATCAAGGGCATCTCACCGCCTGTCGCCCATTTGGGTGACTGAGCCGGCCGGCTCGCGCCGCCTGCGGTTCGCTGCCGAGCCGGGCCCAGGGCCAGCGCGGCGGGCCCTGCCTGCAGGGATGGCCAGCTATAATGGCGGCCGAGCTAGCTGAGCGAGCCAGGTCTGGCCGGTTGCTAGCAGCAGATGGCTGCCGAGCTCAGGCCTCCTAACGTGGCGGGCGCAAACGGCCGGTCCGTTGGCCCGCGAAAGGGCTGTTATTCTGACCGCCAACACACGGCTTGACCCTCGGCCAGGCAAGCCGGCCGAACCTGCTCGACCCAGGGCTATGCCTCTAGCAGACGCACCACGGGCCGGCCAACTCGGCTGAGCAAGCACGCCCGGCAGAGCAGGCCGGGATCGCGGTCGCAAGCAGCGCCTGGGAACGCAGATGCGCCCGGCCGGGCCCGACAGCGCGCTCAAACCCTGGCACTTGCCCTGCCGCACGCTTCCTCCAATATCCGTGCTGCCTGTCCCTTGCTCCCTGTCGTCCACCGCCGGCAACTACCCCTTCCACTCCAATCTTGACGGTCGGACAGCTCGGATGGTCCGTTCGCACCGTGATGAGACCGTGCCGCCTGCCCGGCTCATCACCGACCAGCTCAACGCGCAGCGTGTGCAGCGCTGCCGATCCCGTTGTTAGCGGCTGCACTCGCACGCCCAATACGCTGCACTCTATCAGGGTCAGCACAAACGGCTGCCCATCGGCCGCGCGCAGGATGACGATTCGCTGCCGGCCCTGGCCACGCTTCAGAGTGCCGAACAGGAAGCATGGCGGGCTGATGCGTATGGCCGGCAGCCGGCGCAGGCGTACCGGCACGGACAGTTCCGGGCCGGCCCAGCCGCTACCAGCGGCAGCAGTCGTGTCCGATCTGGTCAGTGCACCGGCCGGGCTGCTGAGGGCGGAAGGCGGTGTCGCGCCAAGCACTTGAAAGCGCCCTTGGTAGCCGCCTGGCCCCACAACACGCTCGCTGGCACGTACCGTAAGACGAACACGCCAGGTTAGCTCCCAGAGCAGTGGTCGTCTTAGAGCGTTTTGAAGTGCGGCAGTCCCGTGCCGGTTTGGTCTCTTTGAACTGCGGCAGTCCCCGCTCGCTTTCGCTACTTTGGAGTCCAGCACTCCTGTGCCGCTTTGGTCCTTTGCACCGGGCCGCGTTCGTGCCGATCCGGTTCCTGCGTTTGCAGAACCAGTGTCAGCATGCCTTTGCCGCCGCCCCAAAGCTGCAGAGGAGTGTTGCAGTGCAAAGCGGGCCGACCCGGCCCAGTTGGCAGTCACGAAACCCGGCAGCTCGCCGGCCAGCTTCGGTTGGCCGACCTCGTCGGGTCCGCTACTGATAGGCCGCACGCCCAGCGGCTCGATCGCCACCAGCTCCAGCTCCGGCGGCAGCTCCGCCAGCTTCGGCAAGGTCAGCTCAGCCGCCTTCGGCTCCGCCTCAGCCCTTACCCGCTGGCGCAGCGAAAGCTGCACCTGGCCCGGCTCGTCGCTGACAAAATCGTAGTGCAGCGCCGCAGGTTCAACTTCCAGTTCCGGCAGCACGGCCAGCTCAACTCGTACTCGCAGTTGCCGCTGCAGCCGCTCCGCCGGCCAGTTCAGCCGCAGCGTCGCCTCATACGCCTTCCGGTCGGCCCGCTGCGGCGGCTTGATCCACATCGTCACCGTCGCCGCACCGCCGGCACGCACCGGACTCGCCGGCAACTCCACCCGCTCACAGGCACAACTGCGCTGCAGCAGTGCTATGTGCATCTCAGCGCTACGCCGGTTCCTGAGCGTGAAGTTGCAATCGACAGTCGTGCCAGCGCCAAGTTCGCTCAGCAGCAGCGGCGGCTGCACGGCGGTAATAACCGGCAGCGCCGTCTGCCGATCACCGCCACCGCTGCCCTGCCTCCCCGCCGCCGGCCTGCCACGCCCCGAGCACCCGCAGGCCGACAGGGCGGCCGCCACAACGAGCAGCAGACAATAAAGCGAAAATCGAATGGCCTCATACATGGCGCCAACTTCCCACCGGCAAGCCCTCATGCTCCTGAAGTGCAGGAAGCTGTTGCCGCTTTCACTTGCAGCGAAGCCGGGCAACACGCGGGTCCTATTCCCTGATTGCCGTCCCGCCGCTCGGCCTTCCGCCCCCCTTGCTCCGCACTCTCACCCCTTGCCTCGCCTCAGCGCCAGTGCCGCTCCGGCCACGAACATGGCTGCCAGCAGGACAGTGGTCGCGGCCACGAGCCAATCCGTGCTGGTCCACCGCGCTCGGCTGGGGCGTAGCGGTCGTGGCGGCCCGGCCAGCTCCTCGGCCCGGGCGGCCATGGCCGCCAGCCGCTTCCGCGCATCGGCATCGTCCATACCCACCGTGTAACGCTCCATCGTTATCTGGTTAAACACCCGCGTACCGGGCGGAAACTCGAAAGTAAAAAAGTCAGGCTTCAGCCCTGCATTGATCCTTACTGACAATGCATCCACCTTCAATTCAAACTCCAGTCCCTTTGGCCAGGCTTCGTTTGGTGTTTGCCGCCCTTTTACTTCTTGGGCCAGCCACAAGCCCTTCTCAAATTTGAACAGGCTCAACTCCCATTCTGAAACCAGCTTTCCCTCCAGGAAATACTGGAATCGCACTGGCGCGTAGTCGTGCCTGGGGGACAGAGTAAGAACATTGTGCCAGAGTTTCCTTCTGCGTTCTCTGGCATCTTCCTTCTTGGGTTTCGGCCAGGCAGGATAAATAAGTTGTACGTCCTTTTCCGGGCCCTCAGGCATGTAGATCACGTATCCGCCACCCATGAAGGATCGCTTTGTCTGCTCGTGTATCCTCGGCACAAGTAAAAGTTCGCCGGGGGAGCAGTAGACGCGGAAGTTGAGCGTCATCGGCTTCCGAATTCCGCCGTTTCGGTAGCCATATTGAATGTCTTCGTACATTCCGCGCAGCTCGTCAGGGGTTTTTGCGTAAACGAAACGGATGTTACGTCTTTCTCGTGCGTTCCATTCGATGTAGCGCAGGTACTCGTATCCGTCCTGCTTGTAAGCGTAGAAACCATCGCGCCATCGCCTTGTCCCAGGTCCTTCGGGCTCGCCAGGGGCCCATCTGTCCGACTGAGACTTGAGCTGCAGGTCCTGAATGGGCCCATACATATCCCACAGCTTCTGTGCTTTCTGCTGCGCCTGAGTTCGGTCTGCCAGTTCCGCTGCGCTGAAGGTACAGGAAGACTTCAACGTCAGCACAACAGTCCATGCGACGGGCCAGAAGCAAGCCATATTAAGCCTCCCGTCAGAACCGGCTCCATTCGCCCGAATATACTTGCTGGATGAGTCCCTGGATAGCTGCTCAAGACGCCGACACCAAGATTGTGCCGTTAGAGTTACTGCTGTTGTTGGCAACCCTGCGCTGGTATGCGTGAGAGCATCGCTCCGGCCAGGTGCTGATCCAAGCTGGCGAATCTCACTTCCCGGTCTTTATTTTCCCGGCCTGGCAGTCGACCACCTTGCACGCTTTGCAGTCAACGGGCTCTCCTCCTGTCGATCGCTTAAGATCACAGATAGTTAACCTTCGTCACTCTTCTGGGACCACGGCGCTGGATAAGCTTCAGAGGCGCGGCCGTGACCCTGAGCCGAGGCAACTTAAGCAAGGAGCGGAGAAACT
>FWPU01009971.1_pt1 | contig 10661 bp, 7 predicted proteins | sample 2228361 | NCBI WGS metagenome assembly FWPU01 (sample SAMEA103939777, study PRJEB20133) | metagenome | reverse complement strand
CGCGGTCAGGTAATACGGACCCATGTCGAAGAGCGGCCCACCACCTAGGGCGTAGTAGAAGGCCGGATCGGGATGCCAGTGCTCATGCCCATGGCACAGCATGAACGCGGTGGCTGCGACCGGCTCTCCAACGGCTCCCTGGTCAATGAGCTCGCGGCACGCTTGCAACCCGGCGCCGAGGAACGTGTCCGGCGCACACCCGACGCGCACGCCACGTCGCCGCGCTGTATCCAAGAGACGCTCCGCATCGGAAAGCTCGATCGTTAGCGGCTTTTCGTTATAGACAGACTTTCCTGCCTCTACGGCGGCCAGGGCAATCTCCGCATGCGCCGCGGGAACCGTCAGATTGAGCACCAGATCAATCTCCGGATCAGATAGCAGCGCTTCAACCGTGAGCACGCGCGGCACACCGTAGCGCTCCGCCTTGGCGCGTGCCCGCTCCGCGATCAGATCGGCGCAGGCAACGACCTGAAGGGCCGGGAACCGGCTCAAGTTCGCCAGGTAGACATCGCTAATCTTGCCGCAACCGACCACGCCGATCTTCACGCCGTCCTCTCCTGGCCAGCTCACGCTCGTCTCTGCGGCCCGCTCAGACCTGGCGAGCAGCCCAGAGCAGGCCCCGCTCCACGATTGTCCGCGCCTCAGGCACTCGAAAATCATCCGCGGTGTGTCCTATGGAGCAATAGAACACGCGCCCGTCGCCCCAGCGCCGTTTCCAAACGACCGGCATAACCGTTCCCGCAATCCATGGCACGTGCTCACCGCTGAACGTGGTCGTGGCGAGCACTTCGTTGGATGGGTCGACATGGAGATAGTATTGCTCGGACCGGATGCGGAAATCGCTCAACCCCGCCATGATGGGATCGTCGGGGCGAATAATATTCACCGCGTAGTCAATGATGTCTCCTGGATGTGCGACCCATTGCCCGCCGACCATGAACTGGTACCGGGGATTCTGCCGGAAGCTGTCGGCCATTCCCCCATGCCACCCGGCAATACCGACGCCGCTTTCCACCGCCGCCAGCAAGCCTGCCTCCTGCTCGGGGGTGATGGTGCCCATGCTCCACACCGGCACGATCAGATCAAGCGACCGCAGCCGCTCGGCATCGCGATAGACATCAAGCGTCTCTTCGATGTCGACGGCAAATCCTCGATCGTGCAGGAAGCGTGCGAACAATTCCGCGCATTGCCGTGGCTGATGACCTTCCCATCCACCACAGACGAACATCGCCGACGCCATATGCCCTCCCCGTAGATCCCGTGCGCTCTCTCGGCGCCGCCGTGCCTCCACTCACACCGGCGTGTCTCGCTGGGCTTGCTGATACCGCTCGCGGCATTCGGCGATCACCCGCAGCGCCGTACTCGCATCGTGCCAGCCCAGAACCTCGGTTTGCTTGGGCTCCAAGAGCTTGTAGGTCGCAAAGAAAGTCTCGATCTCACGCAGCCAGTGCTCCCCAAGATCCTCCAGGGTTGCCACGTGTGCGTATCTGGGATCACCAACCGGTACCGCCAGCACCTTAAAGTCCGATCCCTTTTCGTCGTGCATGTCTAAGCCGCCCAGCGGGCGCGCTTCGATCACACAGCCGGGGAACGTTGGTTCCTGGACCAGCACGAGGATATCGAGGTGGTCTCCATCTTCCGCAAGCGTGTCGGGGATGAATCCATAATCCGCGGGGTAATGGACCGAGGAGTAGAGCACGCGGTCCAGCCGAAATGTGTGCGATCGCTCGTCGTACTCATACTTGTTCCGGCTGCCCCGTGGAATCTCAATGAAGGCCAGTACGGTCGGGGGTTCCTCGCTCGGCATCAGAGAACCTCATCAGACAACAGCAAATCCATCGTTACCATTCTGCTCTCATCGCCCCTATGAGCCAAGAGACTGTTGTGCATGGGAGCGTTACCTTCATTGGCACGGACTCTGCATCGTGCTCAGTGCCGCTTTTCCGGCCGCGCCAGTGGCTGCCGATAGAGCCGCCGACGATCCGCTTGAACTCGCCACCAAGGAAAGGGGTTGCCATGCTGTTCTATTGTGCGTTCACGTGGTTACCTGGGACAACTCGCGAGCAGGTGGCACGGCGCGTTGTTGAGCAAGACGATGCCGGGATGAATCATCCCGAGCGCATACGCGGGTGGTACAACCTTGTTGGCGGAGGCGCCGGATTTCTGATCGTCGATTATGACGATCCGCATGAGCTCACGGCCTTCCTTCAACCGTACATGGACCTCATGAGCTTCGACGTCCGGGCAATCACGGAGAACACGTACCCGGAGACACTGCGAGAACTTCGCCAATTTATCGGACAGCGCATCTAGCGCTGGTACAAAGCCCGCTTCTCCGCGCTTACCGGCCATCCGGCAAGCGCCCGCCGGAGCCGGAGTGGCACTGCCGGTCGTGATTGCTGCCGGCAGTGCCATCGTGAATTTTGACAGATGCACCCGCCAGCTATTCGGTGGCTGGCGTGGCTTCCGGTGTCGCTGCCGGCAGTGATTCGCCGAGCGCCCAAACTTGGAACTGATCGAACGGGGTCAATGCCCCAACGACGGCGTTGTCGCTGTAGAAACCCGAACCCACCCAAACATCGCCAGCATCCAGCCGGGCGCTGAGATCGAGCGTCGTGATGAACGATCCATTAACCGCTAGATAACCAGTGGTCCCGATAACTGCCATCTCGATGACGTTGATCTGCCCGGGTCCCGTGCGCAGCCCCGGCACTGGCCCGGTAAAGGTCGCCGGATTCGCTCCGTTGGCGAGCAGCCAGACACCGTCGGAACGAATCACCAGGCGGTAATGCTCGTCTGGCGCGGTGTGGCGGAAAGCGATCCCCACATCCCAGGGATGCTCATAGGCCGGGAAGGGATTCTGGAACCGCACGCGCACGTAGAAGTCCCGCACCGTCACCCCGGCAAAGTAGCCGTTGATCTGACCGACGTTTTGCTTCACAGTTCCCGCGAATGGCCCGGACAGCCGCTGCCCTGCCAGCGCTTGGGCGCGCAGGCGTGACAACGCCACCGCCGCGCTCACCTGACCAGCCGGCGTTGCGACTGGCGTTCCACCAGGAGCAGTCGCATCGGCGCCCAACGTCCATACCTGGAACGAATCGAAGGGCGTCAGCGCGCCATCCACGATGGATTCGCGGAAGAATCCTGAGCCAACCCAAACGTCCCCCATCTCACTATGAGCGGAGAGATCAAGCATTGCCGCAAATGCGCCATTGACTGCCAGATAGCCCGTATCGCCTATCACCGCAAGCTCAAGCTCATTAACCTGACCCGCACCGAGATTGAGCCCGTCCACCAGGCCCGCAGCCCGTGGCTGGCCGGCAGCGAACGAGAGGAACCACGCTCCATCCGACCGGACGATGATCCGCCAGTGGCGGTCCGGCCCGGCATGCCGGAAGCCGATGCCAATATCGAAGAGATGCTCGGTAGATGCGACTGGATTAACAAACCGGGCTCGCGCGTAGAACTCGCGTAGGCTCACTCCGGCAAAATAGCCATCCAAGGTGTCTTGGGCCTGTTTGAGTGAGCCAGCATGGGGACCGGAGACGCTCGGGCGGCTGAGGGCATCGCTGCGGAGGATGGCAACTGGCACCATCAGCAGGTCACGGTTTGGCGCTGGTTGAGGACTTGCCTCTTGTGCCGGTGGCGACGCAACCGGAGTCGCCGCATCCTGCGCAGTTGCCGCCGGCGGCAGCCCCGCCACCAGGGTAAACATCAGCCAGGCAAGCACAGCCGCGCTCACAGCCATCCGACGGTACAACACGCGCATGATTTCCCCTCCACAGAAGCGGCCGCGCCGCCCATCCCCTTCCACAACTCCGATCCCTTGATGACCCCGGGCGCCGGGCGCCCGTGCGAGGCGTGGCGCGCCTACCGTACACGCGCCACACGCTGCTGGCAAGTCCCTTCGTCCGACCGCGCCAGACCACACCTTGCGCGTACAATGGTGCTTATGAACAACCGAGGGCCGCGCGACCCCATCACCCCTGAAATCGGCAGTGCGCCTCTGATTGAGATCATCCGCAACGAGATGACAGAGCAGGGCGGAAGGATGACCTTCGCCCGCTTCATGGAGCTCGCGCTCTACCACCCAGTCCATGGCTACTATCTCGCACCCGAGCGGCGACCGGGTCGTCCCGGCGATTTCCTGACTGCACCCGAGGCAACTCCGTACTTCGGCCTGACACTCGCGCGGCAGATCGCGGAGTGCTGGGAACGCCTCGGCAAGCCAGCACAGTTCGAAGTCCGGGAGTACGGCGGAGGCGTCGGCGGCCTCGCCTACGACATCATTGCCGGCTTGTCCGATGCGGCGCCGGACGCCGCCGCCGCGCTCCTGTACCGCCTCATTGAAATCAACCCGTACCGCCGGGCCGAGGCGGCGGCGGCGATGGCGGAGGTAGGACTTGCCGATAAGGTGCTCATCGAAGCTCCGGAGGCTGAGCGCCCGCCACTCTCGGGCGTCCTACTCGCCAACGAAGTCGCCGATGCCTTTCCCGTCCATCGCCTGCTGGTCAGAGCGGAAGGCATTCGCGAGCGGTATGTCGCCTGGCACGATGGCCAGTTTGTCGAGGAAGAAGGCCCCCCAACAGTTGCTGCCCAGCGCGCTGCTGAGACGTTGCTCCGCGAGGGTGTTGTGTTGCCGCCGGGCAGCGCGATTGATGTCAGCCCCGCGGCTGCGGAATGGTTTGCGTCAGTCGCGGCGCACATCACGCGTGGCTACGCCCTTGTCATTGACTATGGTTACCCGGCACGCGACCTTTACGCCGCACACCGGCTGGAGGGAACCGTCCGCGGCTATTTCGCCCACACTGTCACCGATAACGCGCTGATCCGCGTAGGTGAGCAGGATCTGACCGCCCATGTCGATTTCACTGCGCTCCAGCGCGCCGGGGAGACGGCTGGGCTGAAGCTGGCAGGGTTCACCACTCAGGGAGCGTTCCTTGCGAGTCTCGGCTTGGGCGATTTTCTCCTCCGGCTCCAGCAGGATCCCGACACGACGTTGCCAGACTACTTGCGCGCGCAGGCAGCCGTGTTGCGCCTGATCGATCCTGGTGGATTGGGCCGCTTCGGCGTGCTCATCATGGCCAAAGATGCGCCCACCGACCCACCGCTGCTTGGCCTGCGGGAGCGCCCTCCCTCCTTCTAAGGGGCTAGGGATAGGCGATCGCACCTGTTGCTTCGCGAGCCGTCCGCGCGAACGGAGCAGTCAGCCAGTAGCCGGTTATCGGAACAGACCACCATGTCTGCCGTGGATTGCCGTGTCTGCCCGAAATCAGCCATGACCAATTTTCCGACGGGCACGATTCATCGCGCCCCGACAAGCCGTTAGCCCCCAGTCTGTGGCTCCGGACTCCTGACTCCCACCTCTTCCCCGAGCCTCATATCCGGCAGTGATCCCACTGCGTGTCTCAGCCGTACTGCCTACGGTCACACGATCGGTGACGGCTTGTTCAGGATCAGTTCACGTGCAGGAGGATCACCATGTCTCTCTGGTTCAAGAAGCCAGGCGGCTGGCGGTATATCACCCGTCCACTACTCCTGATCGTGCTCGCAGCCGTGCTGTTGTCGCCGTCTGGTCTGAGTGGATTCTCAGCCAGGGCAGCCATCGATCCGAGTTGCCAGACCGCCTTCTTCGTCTTTACGGACCCAAGCAACCAGGGAGCGATAAGCCAGCGCGGCCCCATCGTCAGAGCCAAAGACAGTGGCATCCTTGGCAGTTACACGAGCGGCCGCTTTGCCGATTACAGCATCAACGGCCTGCAAGACATCACAGTGAATCAGGTGACAGGCCGGGCGACACCCACAGGGTCATTCATCGCTACCAGTCCAGACGGAGCCCCAACGTTCACGTTTCGCTATGCAGGCAAAGCGGATCTCACCACCGGCGAGGCCACGGGGAGCTTCGCTGCCTATGACGGCACCGGCGCGCTCGACGGCTTCCACGCTAGCGGCAAAATCCAGGCTGTGATGGTCGGTCCGGCCGCATTCGAAGGGGTTGATATCGGCCACTGCTAGCGCGCAATGTCCCTGTCATGCTCTGGCCCAAGCCGCCCCGTCTTCCCAGGCGACGCTGGCCGGGCTGGAGCATGACTCTTGTGAAGCGCACGAGCGCGACGTGCGTCGATCGCGCTTCGAAGCGCCTAACGGCGCTCAACAGCAAGCCGCACGCCGAGTCCGATCAGCACGACGCCGGTGATGCGCTCCAGCGCGCGCTGCGCGGTCATGCCAATCCGGCTGCTGCCAATTTCGCTCACGACCGTGCCGTAACACATCAGCCAGCCGACGATCATGGCTTCGAAGGCAACTAGCATCGCGAACAGGCGGAGGGGAGAATCCCCAGGAGCGACGAACTGGGGCAGGATGGAGAGAAAGATCACTCCGGCCTTAGGGTTGAGCAGGTTTCCCAGCGCTCCTTGACGCACGGCCGATCGAGCTCCAATTCCACACTGGTGCACACGGAGATGGGCCGAAGCCTCGGCGGGACGCGCTGCTCCGCGCAACGAGCGGATCCCAAGCACGATGAGATAGGCGGCACCGATCACCTTGAGCGAGTAAAACGCGACTGCCGAGCGATTGAGCAGCTCTGCGATGCCCAGCGTCGCCGCCACCGCCCAGCCAAGAATGCCAAGCCCTACACCGATCGCGGTGAAAGCGCCAGCACGGCGGCCTCCAGCGAGCGCATTGCGTGTCACAAGGGCCATATCCGGTCCAGGGGTGGCGATGAGCAGGGCAGAGACAGCGACAAAGGAGGCGAAGCGCGCATCAACGATATCCATGGCTCTTTGTACTCCTCTCCCTACGCGAAAAGATGCTAGGCGCCTCGCTGATACAGCGTCGTGCCGCTCGCCAGGCATTTGGCATACCAATCCTTGGCGAGCGGCGAGCGATGGACCTCCCTATTCTGCTGGGGTGTCCATGACGGTGATGACGAGACGTGGCGGAGTGCCACTCTCGCGGCTTCCGAGGAGGAGCACAGCGTCAGGCGTGCCAGAGATGACGAACGTGATCGTTCCATCACTCGTCACCGTTCCGGTCACATCAATTGCTCCTTCCACCCATGGGTCGAGCCATTCAATGGCCGCAGGCGCCCCGCCGGCGCGCAGCGCTGGCGGCAGGCCGAGCACGGGCGACCCGGCGTAGGTAGCGCTGGCTTCGTCCACCCAGTAGTCCGGCACATACGTCACGGTGCCGCCCGCCGCTCCATGCTCGCCGACGTTGGTGAGCATGAGCTTCGCATCCACGACCGTGCCCGCAGCGACGCCCTCGACCTGGAACGTCAGCAGAGCGACCGCCCCATCCGGCCCGCCAGCCGCCAGCACCCCAAGGGACTCGGGATCTTGCGGCTGGTCAGGCGCAGCAGCGGAAACTGCCGTGTCCGCCAAGGGCAGGAAGACGAGCTCGCGTGGCACCGGCTCTGGCGTGACTTCCGGCGTGGGGGTGTCGCTCACGGGCTCGGGCACCGGCGCGGGTTCTGCTGGGGGCGAGGATGCGTCCTCACCCTGTGCGTCGCTGCCCTCGGTATCCGTTCCGGTCACGTCTTGGCCTGATTGATCGTTGTCAGAGGGCACCGGAGTGGGAGCCGCCGTTGGGGTATCCTCCGGCGCTGCCTCCGAGGTCTCATCAGGTGTCGCTTCTGGAGTCGCTTCCGGCGTTTCCTCCGGCGTTGCTTCCGGTGTCGCTGGCGTCTGTTCCGCTTCAGGTGTCGCCTCTGGCTCAGGTCCGGCACTCGGACTGCTCTCCGGCTCATCAACGTTGGCCGCTTGGACGCCACTGAGGCCAAACACCGCTGAGGCGGTCAAATCGCCACTGATGCCGACCACAGCGATCGAGCCGGACGGGCCATCGGGCACCGTCACGCGGCACGTGAACGAGCCGGTGCTGGACGCGATGATCGTGCAGAGCTTCGTGCCAGGATCTGCATCAGTCTGGTTCCAGAAGACTTCAACGGTCTTCCCGGCGTACCAGCCCCGTCCCTTGACGAGCAAGGCGTCACCTGGCTGGCCGCTCGCCGGTGACAGCTCGATCTGCTCGACAACGGTGAACAGGAGCGTCCCGCTTGCCCCGCTGCTGGCGCCTCGCAGCTCCACAGGCTGGGGACCGTTCGGCATGAGCGGTACCCTGGTGCGAATGCTCACGGCGCCGGAGCTATTCGCTTTGCCGCTGCCGCTCACCGTCGAAGAACCACCCCAGCGGAGCTCGACAATCTCACCAGGGGTGAATCCACTGCCCTGCACCGTGACATAATCCCGCGGTGAGCCACTCTCTGGCGACAGCGACATCACGACGGTGGCCGTGGTGCTGCCAGAAACAGTCGCGGCTGTGACGCGGAAGGTTGCCGATGCCGAGCGGCTACCACTGACGCCAACAACCGGATACCGGGTCAGCGCCACATTGGGCACGGTGAACTGGCACGTGAAGGAGCCCGTTGTGCTTGCGGTCACGTTGCAGACGCGCACGCCGCTGCTGGAGCTGGTGCGATTCCAGTACACGCCAACGGTCGCACCCCGGTCCCATCCACGCCCCTTAACGGTGACAGCGGTGCCGCCCGGCCCAGACGTCGGAGATAGCGTGATGCTCGGAACGATTGTCAAGAGCGCCGTCCCTTGCCGGCCGCTGGTGCGCCCCTTGAGCTTCACGGGATGTTCGCCTGCCGGCATGAGTGGCACGCTGGAGATGACGCTGGCGTTGCCATTTGCATCCGCGGTGGTGTTTTCCGCAGGGGTGGTACTGCCATCCCAGAAGACGTCCACGATCTCGTTCGCCGCAAATCCGGAACCACTCACCGTCACGCGCTGCCGCGGGCTGGCAACTGTGGGCGAGACCGTGACATCGAGGGCCAGCACCTCGACGGTGTTCCAGGCGCGGACGGCGCTGGTGGTGCCATACCCGGTAATGGGATGAAGTCCTTTGGCACTATTGATCGGGATGGCGAACGATCCGCTTCCGCTTCCGTTGCCGTTCGTGGTGAGCTGTGTTAGCACCGGGCCGGATTCCGTCTCCCACCGGATCTCGACAGTCTCCGATGCCCCAAATCCGGTGGCCTGGACCTGGATGGTCTCCCCTTCAAATCCACCGCTGGGAGATCGCTGCACGTTAGGGATGATCTTGAACGACTTCGACGCAGTGGCGCCGCTCGAACGTCCCTTGGCCGCAATCAGCCGGTAGCCGGCAGGCATTTCTGGCATCGTCACCTGCGCGCTGATGCGACCCAAGGCGTCCGCCACTGCGTTGGCAATTGGACTCGTTCGCGTTGAAGAGAAGTAGAGATCGACCGTCTCACCTGGTTGGAAGCCGGTGCCCGTGACCTGGACCGTTGTGCCAACCGGCCCGCTGCTGGGGCTGAGCGACATGCTGCGCGTAGTCGTGGGCGTGCCCGATGGCGTCGTGGTCAGCGTCGCGGTGGGCGTCCGGGTCGCGGTCGCCGTCGGAGTGGCGGTCGGGGTCCGCGTCGGTGTCGCCGAGCCACCAGGCGTGGACGTGGGTGAAGGCGTCGGCGTAGGAGACGGTCGCACGGCTGCGGAAGACTGGCCGCAGGCACGGGCAGCGGCGTCAGCGTTTTCTCCCGTCTGCCACAGGAGCGTCACGCGCACGCGGGCGATGCCATCGCCACGCCGGAAGCCGATACCCGTCCAAACGCCATCGCCGAGGTCAATCGCCGCGCGATTGCCAACTTCATAGCCGACGTTGGAGATGCCGATGCCACGAGAGCTGACGCCATAGCCGACGTCGAGCCCATCACGGGCAGCCTCGGCCCCAATATAGCCTTGGGGGAGCATGTTTTTCGTTGTCGAGAGATTGTTGAGGACGCGCTGGCTTGTTGGATCCCACCAGTTGTCGTTCGTGAACCATGGCCCGACGTCGAGCACCTTCCCGACCCGGCAGGCGCCGGTCGTTGGATTGGTGACCCGAACGTAACAGTTATCGCCGCAGGCCGCGACATACCGTGAGCCGCCGGGGGTGGCCCATGGGCACGAGCTTTCCGTGCACGCTGGCAGAGAGACGAAGAAATCGCCCTGCTGAATCACATGTCCGGCAGAGGTGGTTTCGCCGAACAGACCCTCCTCCGTCGCCGTCACATCGTAGGTGCCTGGCCCAACCATCTGCGTCTTGCCACCGCTGCCCGACTGCACCGAGAACGAGACGCTCGCGGTCTTGCCGCTCGTGACGCCGCGCGCTTTGAGCGTATGGGTGCCGGTGCTCAGATTGGGCACGAGGGCGTTGAGGCTGAGCGCACCGCTGCTGTTGGTCTGCCCAGATTGCCAGACCGCCGTGTTCGTGTCCCATGTCAGGTTGACGGTCTCGTTCGCGCCAAATCCGCCAACGCTCACGGCAACGAGAGTTCCAACAGCCGCTGCGCCCGGCGTAATCGTGACCGAGGCTGGGCCGCTAACGGTGACATTGGCGGTCATGGACACGCCGCCTGACGTCGTGGCCACCACTGGGTAGGACCCCGCGCCCACCTGAGGGATGCTGAACGAGCACGTGAAATTGCCCAGGGACGTTGTGGTGCCTGAGCACACGGTCGTGCCCGCGTTGTTGCTCGTCTTGTTCCATGCCACCGTGATATTTTGGTTGCCTGGGAACCCTTTGACCGTCACGCCGATCGACGTGCCCGGCGCACCGCTCTCCGGATTGAGCGTGAACACGCGCTCGATATACAG
>FWPU01013089.1_pt1 | contig 10662 bp, 8 predicted proteins | sample 2228361 | NCBI WGS metagenome assembly FWPU01 (sample SAMEA103939777, study PRJEB20133) | metagenome | reverse complement strand
CATTGGCGACACGACCGCCTCCGCAGGCCTCGGACGGTAGGCGCTCTCGGAGACCGGCTACAAGTCATAGTAGAGATAGAACTCGAACGGATGCGGGCGGATGTTGAGCGGCTCCAGTTCACGCCGTCGCTTGTAATCGAGCCAGGTACGGATCACGTCTGGGGTGAAGACGTCGCCGCGGAGCAGGAAATCGTGGTCCTCTTCCAGGGCATCGAGTGCCTCGGCGAGCGATTGGGGCGTGCTCTTGACCTGCTTGGCCTCTTCAGGCGTCAGGTTGTAAAGGTCCTTGTCGATGGGCGGGCCGGGATCGATGCTGTTCTGGATGCCGTCGAGGCCGGCCATGAGCATGGCGGCGAAGGCCATGTAAGGGTTACAGGACGGGTCAGGACAGCGGAACTCGATCCGCTTGGCCTTCGGGCTTTTCAGGTAGACAGGTATACGGATGGCGGCGGAGCGATTTCGCTGCGAGTAGACCAGGTTCACCGGGGCCTCGTAGCCGGGCACAAGCCGCTTGTACGAGTTGGTGGTCGGGGCACAGATAGCGAGTAGGGCATAGGCGTGTTTGAGCAAGCCGCCGATGTAGTAGCGAGCGAGGTCGCTGAGCTGAGCGTAGCCGTTTTCGTCCCAGAACAGGTTCTGCTTGCCGCGCCAGAGGCTCTGGTGTGTGTGCATGCCGGAGCCGTTATCGCCGAAGATAGGTTTGGGCATGAACGTGGCGCTCTTGCCGTGCTTGCGTGCGACGTTGCGGATAATGTATTTGTAGTACATGACGTTGTCGGCCATGCGTGTGAGCGTGGCGTAGCGCATATCAATTTCGCCCTGGCCGGCCGTGCCGACTTCGTGATGGTGCACTTCAACGGGCACGCCGACCTCACGCATATGGAGCACGATCTCGGAGCGGATGTCCTGCAGCGAGTCGGCAGGCGGCACCGGAAAATAGCCCTCCTTGTAACGCAGCTTGTAGCCCAGGTTCGGGTTCTCCTCGCGGCCCGAGTTCCAGATGCCCTCGGCGGAATCTACGCGATGGAATGCGGTGTTCGCATCGATGTGGTAGCGGACATCATCGAAGATGTAAAACTCCAGCTCCGGGCCCCAGTAACTGATCTCGGCTATGCCAGTGTTCTTCAGGTAGGCTTCGGCCTTCTGCGCGATGTAGCGTGGATCGCGGCTGTAGGACTGGCCCGTGATCGGATCGAACACATTGCAGATGAGGTTCAGCGTTGGCACGGTCAGCAGTGGGTCCACATAAGCTGTGTCCGGGTCCGGAATCAGCAGCATGTCGCTCTCCTGTATCTGCTGGAATCCGCGTATGCTCGAACCGTCGAACCCGATGCCATGCTGGAACAGCTCCTCATCCATGTGCTCGACCGGGATGGAGAAGTGTTGCCAGACGCCGATCAGATCACAGAAGCGCAGGTCAACGAACTGAACGCCGCGCTCCTTGGCCAACTTCTGAACATCCTTAGCTGTCTTCGCCATGAAATGCTCCTCATCGCATGCTCTTGCAACGTGGTTGAAACGAATCGCGCAGCGCTGCCACGCCGGCCCCTCAATGAGCAACGTCCCAATTGGCCTCCACCGGCTACGGGGCGCGGCCTGATCCACACCGCTCAGATGTCTGCGTAAAGGACGAACTCGTACGGGTGCGGGCGCTGTCGCACCTCGTCCGCCTCCTGCGTCTTCTTGTACCAAATCCATGTGTCGATCACGTCCGGCGTGAATACGTCGCCGCGCAGTAGAAAGTCATGGTCGTTGCGCAGCTGCTCCAGCGCTTCGTCGAGCGAGCTGGGCGTCTGCCTGACCGTCGCCAGGTCCTCCGGCTCAAGGTTGTACATGTCTTTGTCGAGTGGCGGGCCGGGCTCAAGCCTGCTTTGGATACCGTCGAGGGCGGCCATGAGCATAGCAGCGAACGCCAGGTACGGGTTACAGGAACAGTCCGGACAGCGGAATTCAATCCGGCTCGTTCGCGCGTTGGCCGACTCAACGGGTACGCGAATGGCCGCCGAACGGTTCCGTTGGCTGTAGGTCAGATGCACGGGCGACTCGAAGCCGGGCACCAGCCGCTTATAGCTATTAGTTGTCGGGGCACAGAAGGCGAGCAGTGCGGGGGCGTGAGCCAGAATGCCGCCGATGGCGAAAAGGGCAGTGTCGCTCAAGCCGGCGTAGCCGGTGCCAGCAAAGAGCGGTTCACCCTCCTTCCAGAGCGAAAAATGCGTATGCATGCCTGAGCCGTTGTCGCCGAGAAGCGGCTTGGGCATGAAGCAGGCAACCTTGCCGTTGCGCCTCGCCACGTTTTTCGCAATGTACTTGTATTTGAGCACCGCGTCGGCCATCTCGACCAGCGGCTTGTACTTCATATCAATTTCGCACTGGCCGCCCGTAGCCACTTCGTGATGCTGTGCCTCGACTTCGACCCCGCAATCGATCAGGTGCAACATGATCTCCGTGCGCAGGTCTTGCAGCGTATCGGAAGGTGGTACGGGGAAGTAGCCTTCGCGGTAGCGTATCTTGAAGCCCAGGTTCGGCGCCTCCTCTCGGCCCATGTTCCAGCGGCCTTCAATCGAGTCGATAAAGTAGAAGGCTCTGTTAGAGTCCTGTTCGTAACGGATATCGTCGAAGACGAAGAATTCCAGCTCCGGTCCAAAGTGCGCCTCGTCCGCTATGCCGCTTGATTGCATGTAGGCAACCGCCTTGCGGGCCACATTGCGTGGGTCACGGCTGTAATCCCGGCGGGTGACCGGGTCCTGAATATTGCAGATCATCGTCAGCGTGGGCACAGCGGTAAACGGGTCGATGAAAGCAGTATCCGGCTGCGGTACGACCAGCAAGTCGCTTTCATTGATCGCCCGCCAGCCTCGAATACTGGAGCCGTCGAACCTGATCCCGTCCGTGAAGGTTCGTTCCGTCAACGCCTCTACCGGCACCGTGAAATGCTGCCACATGCCAGGAAAATCCATGAAGCGAAGGTCTACTGCTTTCACCTCCCGTTCGCGGCACAGCGCCAAAACCTCCCTTGGTGTCATCGGCCTCGTTGTCATCACCTTCGCCTGAACTGAATCCCCTCGGCCGGTCAATCCGCTCCTGCATGCAGCCTACACTGGCGGGGTGAAAAACCACGGTGCCCCACGGCCGGCAGCGTTCGTTATGGATGCAGCGATCTTGTGCCCGCAGCCAAACCGGTTGAGCACTCCTAGTGCCAACCGCGGAAGCTAGAGACTCTGCAATGTCGGTTGCCGTCCGTAACAGCTAATACGTCAAGGAGTTGGGCGCAGCAAAGTTATGTGCACCTCGGCTGCAGTCCTTTAGCGCATGCACATACAGCGAGCACCACTGCTTGCGAATTGTGCAAACCGCCACCGCCTCTCATGGTCGCAGTACAGTGGCCGTGGCCCACGTTTTGGGGCCTCATCGAGCAAGCTGTGAGGGGCGAGGGAACCGGCGGATTAGCCCTGATGCAAGAGGCAACCATGAAGCGGTTCCAGGATAGGCACAGCTCCTTTGCCGCGCAGGGGTAGCGGAGCGGGGCTGATCGCAGTGAAGTAAGTTACCCGACTACTTGGTCTCGTCCGGGTCAGCCTTGTCCGCGCTGTGTTTCCGTTTCGTGTCTTGCTGCTGCGAGGTGTTGGACGGGCCCTTTTCGGTTTCCGAGTTCTTGAATGTTTGAGAAGTGGTCCGGCCCGCTTGCTCGCTCGCCGGGGCACTGAGCTGCTCCTTCGCATCAAGTTTTGCTTCGCGGGATCGTGAGCTAGCTGGTTTGTTCTTGGCGCTGGGTTGCGTGTCGGCCGGCTTTTGTTCGATTGGTTGTTCTTTGGACCTAGCGGATTGCCCGCTCTGAGCGCCTGGTTGTTCCATCTCTGGCGGCAGTTCTGGAATCTGCACGGGCTGTTGGTCTGTGTCGGGTCTCGTTTGCGGCTGCTGCACCGGCAGTTCGGGCAGAGCCGGGGTCGATTCGATCTTGCTTTCGGCCAGCTCCGGCAACTTGGGCGGCTTGTACTCAGCGAACCATTTGTAGAAATCGGCAGCTTCGCCGGATTCGAGCTGCTGGGCTAGTAGCTTCGCTTCCTCGCCAATCGGTGTCGCAAAGTACTCTTGGGTGATCTGTTTGTATCGCTCCAGTGCCTTGCGGCGTTCGCCCAGTATTTCCCAGCACTTGGCCTGCGGCAGAGCGGCACGCTGGCGCATGAGCGGAGTTGCGTCCGGAGAGTTGAGTATGCGCTGGTAATGCTTGATCGCTTGGCGCAACTGTTCGGCCGCCGCCTCGCGCTCCGTCAGCAGCTTGCCTTGTGCCGAGGAGCAAAGGTAGTCGGCCAGCTCCAGCTCGGCCCAAAGCGCGGCGTCCGTACCCTTGTACTGAGTCACAACACGCTCCAGGTCTTCTGCTGAGCGAGCCAGGAAGAAGCTTTCCCAAGCTCGGAGCCGCAAACGGTTGGACCGGCCGGCAACCAAGGATACGACAAGGGAAACGACGATGAGAGCACTGAGGCCCGCCGCGATGTACGGCACCCAGTCCTTGTAACGCGCGAATACGCCGGCGAGCCATCTGGCCAAATCGTTCGTCTCGAGCTCATGCCTTCGTTTCGCCTTCATTCTTGGTGCTCCCGTTTACTGCCTCACCGGTCTGTCTACCAGTCCCAAAAAACAATTCGGCATCGCTCCTTCCCGTAGCACGCGCTCAGGGACGTACCAGATTCTGCACGCCGGCAGCATCCCGAGCTGCACCTAGATCGTCTGTCGCCGAGAGCAGCCCGGCCGGGATAGCTGTGCACCGTGCGACTCGCAAATGCGGTGAGACATCGCCCAGCAGGGGCGAGGCGCCCGGCCCGTGCCCCAATTCGGTTCAGGCCGCTACGGCAGATCGCAACTATAGATTGGTCAAGCAACTAGGTCAAGCGCAGATGCGTGGCGCCGTTGTGGTTGCCAACCACAACCAGGCGGCTTGGCGGGCGATGCGGCGGCTTTTACAGGCGAAAGGCTCCGCTCGGCCGGCTGGGCATGCTGGTTGCAGGCTTGCCAGAGCGCTTGCGTATTTGGCAGATGTTGGCCTAAATTGCAGCTTTGTGCCGGCCTCTGCGACGGGCCAGCGGCCACTGAAGTCGCAGCGTAGGTTCATGTCCGGCCCGGAGCCCGAGTTCCGTCCGAACGGTTGTTATTTCCCCAGCTGATCCTGGAATTGGAGCTAGGCCGGAGCCAAACTCACCCGGCGGCTGCGGAGCGAGTTGAGGAGGAGGCATGGCTGAGGTTGAGGTGGTGGTTGTCGGGGGCGGTGTCATTGGCGTTTCTACCGCTTACTATTTGGCCAAACGGCGAAAGCGTGTGCTGCTGTTGGAACAGGCTGACGAGCTCTGCTGGGGCAGCTCGCGTGGTAACGCCGGTCAGATTACGCCCGGCCACCTGCCGCTGCCCCAACCGGGTACCCTGCAACGGAACCTGCGCTGGTTACTGCTGCCCACCAGTCCTCTCTACATACCGCTCCGCTACGACCCAGCGCTATGGCATTGGCTGCTGCTTTTCCTGCGGGCATCGAGCCGGCGACACTTGCTGCAGAGCACCCGGGTACTGTGCCAGCTCGGTCGCCTGAGCTTCGAGCTGTTCAGGCAGCTTGCCGCTGAACTCGATTTCGGTTACCAGTGTCGCGGCCGGCTGGAGGTCTGTCGCACTGGGCGAACCCTGGGCGCGGCGGTAGGCGAGGCGGAGTTGCTGAACCGCTTCGGGTTCGGCTACGAGCTGCTCGACGGCAAGCAACTACGACAGCGGGAGCCGGCGATTGAGGCGGATGTGGCTGGTGCCATCTATATGCCCGACTCGGCCCACTGCAATCCGCACCGCTTCGTGCTCGAGCTGGCCCGAGCGGCGGAAGGCATGGGCGTGGAGATTCGGCTTGGCATCGCGGTTTGCTCCGTGCTCCAGAGAGGCGGGGAAGTGGTGGTTGCTACGGGCCGAGGAGAGCATGTTGCCCGCTGGGCTGTCGTCGCTTCCGGCGCTTGGCCGCCACCGTTGCCGGCTGCAATTAGTCGCCGGCTGCCATTGCAACCGGGTAAGGGTTACCACTTAGACGTGGTGCCGGTCGCAGCCCAGTCGCCTCGGATACCATTGATCCTGCTACAAGAGCGCATCTTTGTTGCCCCTATCGATGATTTCCTTCGTATGGCCGGAACTATGGAGTTGAGCGGGTTCGACTTGAGCGACAACCCGGTGCGGGTTCGAATGTTGGCCGAAGGTACCTGCCGCTACATGCCCGCGATCAAGCAGGCTCAGATGCGATCGCGCTGGTGGCACCTTCGCCCACTGTTGCCCGACGGCCTGCCCGCCATTGGGCCGGTGCCCGGTGCTGAGAAGATCTGGCTAGCCACCGGTCATGGTATGCTTGGGCTGAGCCAGGGGCCAGGCACCGGCTACCTGATCGCCGAGGGAATTGACACTGGCCGGACCAGCATCGACCTTACTGCCGTACGCTTGGATCGGTTCCCGGCATAGCACGGGTCCGAGCATCGGGGCCGGACCGCTGACGCTGAATGGTGCGCCGTCGCACAGCAGGTGGCCGATAGGACAAGGCCATGAAGGGTGCAGGCGCGAATCGTCTCGCTCTCATCGAGTTGGGCGTTGAGCGTCATACGCTGATCCTGTTCACCTCAGAGAACGAGCTTCATCGCGAAGGTGGACCCGATCACGAGTTCTTCGATTCCAACGGCCTGCTGCAGGGCTACAAGCGAGACTTGTTCGGGTGCGGGTACAGGGCACGGTGGCCAGGCACGGTCGAGCCGGGTCCCGTGTCGAGCGAACTGCCAGAGGCTATTGCCGGCAAATCATTCGTACCGACTCCGCTCGGCCGGCCCAAGAGCCAGCAGGATCATGGATATTTGTACAGGCATCGGCGGTCCAAAGTTGTCATCCGTCAAGGCAAATGGAAAGCGTGCAAGTGAAGGCCGACTCGCCCGTCAAACTCTACGACCTCGAGATGGACATCGGAGAGCGGCGTCACTCACGGCCTGTCATCCGGATGTGATGGCTAGGATGAGAAGTATCATGCGGGATGCCGTAAACAATTGAAATGCATCGCCATTCTGGACTTGCAGGGCGTCTGGGGCAGCTACGTTCGCACTTGCAGCAAGGAGCTGACCTGGTTCAAGCGCGACCCGATAGCCGCCAACCCAGGCGGTGAAGAGATGCTCGGCCGCATTCGCGCTCGATACGTCACGCCGGATGAGCGCAGCCCGGACGGCAGGGCGGTGCGGTAATGAGGGGAGCGTGGTTGACCCGGCGTATCCTGGCGCCGGCTTCTTGCACGAGCAATTATTATGCTACGGCCAAGCATACGTCCATTGCAACCGCCGTTCCGCCTCCGGCGTTACATGCCCATCGCCCGGTCTCCGAAAGGGGACCGAGATCTATAAAGGAGCGGGCCGGGCGGGCTCGCTGCACCTAAAGAGCGGCTCAGGGCATACCCGGCTGAAGGCGATACCGGGGGTTTAACACAGCGGTTTGCCGTTACCCGGCCCCATTCCATACAATAAAGATGCGTTAAGCTCGCTGGCGTACGCTGTTTGGTCGCTGGAGCATTGGGCTGCGGCGCTGATCAAGTAAGTCGGCCGACGCAACTGCTGGAGCGAAAGGCCCGTAGCCCTGCAGACAAGTGGGAATAGTGAGAGTTCGATTGGGCAGACAACGGTGCTTCGGGCGGCGACGAACCGGCTGCCAGTCCGGCATATGGGCAGCTGGGCGACGGCCGCTTTGAGTTGTTTTGCTCTGAATGGCGGTAAAGGCCGGACCCATTACCGCTGTTTCAGAAACGCGAAGCGAGAAAGTCTTGGATGCTAACCCCGTCGTTTGAGCAAGATGAGCTGCTGTTACGCCAAATCCGACGCCGTGGCAGCGCGACAGTAGAGGAGTTGGCCGAGCCGGTGGGCTTGACGCCAGCTGCAGTGCGGCAGCGGCTGACGAGGTTGATGAGCCAGGGGTTGCTGCGTCGCGAGGTCGTGCCGCCGAGCCAGAGCAACCGCAGTGCACGGGGACGGCCTGCCTACCGATACTTGCTAACCGATCGGGCCGAACGGTTTTTCGGGTCGAACATGGCCGACTTCGCCGCCACTCTTTGGCATCAGATATTGGCGCTCAAGGACACACGGCTCCGGGAGCAGCTCGTGCGCGGTACGATCGACGGTCTGCTAGAACGGTATCGGCCGTACGTACAGGGACAGAGTTTGCAGGAACGGATCAGGCAAGTCTGCTCACTTCTGGCTGAGCGTGGCGTTGAGGTTGAGCTGGAGCATCGTGACGGGGCCATTGTGCTTCGCCAGCTCGATTGCCCCTACGCTGCTATGCCGCATGATGAGGCGTGCACGATCTGTTCGCTGGAAAGAACGCTGATCTCGGAGCTGCTTGGCTGCGGCGTCTTATGGGGCCAGCGACGTAAGGACGGCTTAGGATTCTGCGAATATGTGATTCAGATTGATACGGGCGACAGAGGCATGCATGGCGCCGACAAGCGTGATGCTGGCTGGCAAGAGTTTGACTACGCTATTTGATCAAGGCTTGCAGCCATTGCGTACCTGACGCGCACTTCCACGGCAAGAGCACGGACGCTGTTCGCTACCGGTGCAGCCGCAGTCCAGAATTGCTGCCGGTAAACATCGCCGCATCCCGCACTACAGTCACTTCAAGCTGCTAGCTGTCGGACCAGAAACGTTAAACCAACTCTGCAATACCAACGGCGGTCCTGCACAGGCAGACTGTCATCGGTCGCTAGCGAATCGCAAACTAGCCTCTCGCTCCTGACAGCATAAAGCACGGGCGGGCAGCAACATTGCTGCCCGCCCTCTGGCTCTAGCTTTTTCTGCTGCCAGCCGCATGTACAAGGCCGCACTCAGAGGCGTAGCTGCTGCTGACTCGCCGCACAGTGGCCACGTACGTTGCAAATGCGGGCCGACATCGCCGGCTAATGCGAGCTACAACTACACTGACTCCGGTCCGCTGCCCAGGTCACATTACCCAGTGCCGGCGTTGGCAAGCAGAGCAAGCCAGCCCACAATTGGCCGTCGACCTAGCCACCCGTTCCCTAGGCGACCGGCATCCGGTCGTCTAAGCGGATGCTTGCAGAATTCAAACCGCCCAGTCCACATGCAGGCCATCCCGTGCCGCGGCAGGTCTTGCTCTAAGTTCGACCTCGGCCAAGCACGACAGTCGCTGGTGCAGGCTGCGTCGTGTGACTAGAGTGTGCCCTCAAGATCTTCGAGCTCCATCTCGTCGGCATCAACCAATGTCAGCTCTTGGCGATCAAAGCCGTCTCCGCCATCTAGCTCGATCTCATCGGCGGTGACAGTGTCCATGTACAGGTCGTCGTCGCCATCGCCCAGTTTCACTTTCAGTTCCTCCGCCACATTGGTCGGATCGATGGCGACCACATCATTGCCGTCACCGGTGTTAACCTTCATGTCGTCACCTACGTTGGCGTCGGCAATGCTGACTTGGTCATCGCCGTCATTGGTCTTTATCTTGACGTCCTTGCCAATATTGACCGATTCGAGGTTGACCACATCGGCTCCGCGGCCAGTCTCGATCTTGAGCTCCTCATCGACGTAGACGTCGGCAAGCTCCACGTTGTTGTTGCCGTTCTTCAGCTTCAGGTTCAGATCGTCACCCACGGTGACCTCTGTGAGCTGCACGAGGTTGTTGCCATTGCTGTCCTTGATCTTCAGGTCGTCCGGTACAGCGGCACCTTCGATGGTAATCGAATCGTTGCCACGGCCGAGGTTGATCTTGGCGTCGTCGTTGACGCCGTTGAGCACCGCCGGCTGATTGGCGCCGTTGACTGTGGTTCCGCCCGTGCCCGTGATCTGATACGCGCCATTCGGCAGTTGCGTGATCTGGACCGCATTGTTGCCGCCGTTGCCGCGTACGATCAGGTCGCCATCGTCCACGTAGGCCCAAACATTGCCCGCTTGGAGCAGTATTCGCTCCTCAAGAGGCTCGACACCCAATCGCTTCCGGTTCGTCACCCTTCGCATCTGCGATCCTCCTTCTCTTTAAGGCAACCAGGTGATCAGCCAAGCAGCTAACAGGCACCACAGCACCGTCACGCCACTGCGAAAACGCTTACTTGGCCCAGTCAGATGGTGCGACTCCATGCTCGGCACCTGACGTTGCTGCCACTGCTAGCCCTGAGGGCTACTAGCTACACCGCCGCACCCTAACCGGTTCTGTAAAAGACAGCGCTCTGGGCTCCGCGCAGCTGACCCATTCGAGCCTACCGTCTCCAAAGCCCCCAGACGCGCTAGTCGATCAACTTGCCAAAACGCCGCCATTTTAGCGGCTGACTTTACCCGGCCTCCGGAAGGGCTGTCAAGTCTCTGTCGCCAAATTCGGCCGTTAGCGAGAAGCGACAGCTTGCCTTTGCTGCAGAAGAGGTGATGACATTTGGCCAGTGGCAACTGCGATATGTTGCTTATGGGGCCATGTGCGGATGGCGAGAGCTATCAGACGGAAGGCGATCGGCCCGACTATATACAAGACGCTCCGGCGAGCAGTAAGTATCCTAATTTGCCCGATGTGAGTGGCTAAACCGATACAGGCGTGGCTGCACGATCTGCGAACGCTAGCAATCGCTCCTGAAGTGATTTGACCTGGATCGGCCGCTCTCTGAGTGCGGCGATCGCGTCGACGGCGGCA
>FWPU01013088.1_pt1 | contig 10662 bp, 9 predicted proteins | sample 2228361 | NCBI WGS metagenome assembly FWPU01 (sample SAMEA103939777, study PRJEB20133) | metagenome | reverse complement strand
GTGGTAAAAGGCTTTATATGTAATTCGTCGAGGCGGTCGTGACGGGGAAGGCGGGGCTCAAAACCGGTGGCAATTACGGTTACCCGGATCTCGTCTTTGAGATTTTCGTCAATGACCGCGCCGAAAATAATGTTGGCCTCCGGGTCGGCAGCCTGGGCAATGATCTCCGCCGCCTCGTTGACCTCGAAAAGGCCCAGGTCTGCCCCCCCGGTAATATTGAGCAGGACCCCCTTGGCCCCCTCAATAGATGTTTCCAGCAGGGGGCTCGAGATGGCCATGCGGGCAGCCTGGGCTGCCCGGTTTTCTCCCGAGGCCACCCCGATCCCCATCAGGGCCGAACCGGTTTCCAGCATGATGGTGCGCACGTCGGCGAAATCCAGGTTTATCAGGCCCGGAACGGCGATGAGGTCGGAGATGCCCTGTACTCCCTGCCGGAGGACGTCATCGGCGATGCGAAAAGCTTCGAGGATCGAGGTTTTTTTCTCCACCACCTGGAGCAGGCGATCGTTAGGAATGGTGATCAGGGTATCCACCTTGCTGCGCAGATTGGCGATCCCTTTATCGGCCACACTGGTGCGGCGCCTCCCTTCAAAGGAGAAAGGGCGCGTCACCACGCCTACCGCCAGAGCCCCGGCTTCCTTGGCCGCCTCGGCCACAATGGGGGCAGCCCCGGTACCCGTGCCACCTCCCATCCCGGCAGTGATAAAAACCATGTCCGACCCCTTCAGGGCTTCCAGTATGGAGTCGCGGCTCTCCTCGGCCGCCTTCTGGCCGATCTCCGGGTTAGCCCCCGCCCCGAGGCCTTTGGTCAGCCTTTCCCCGATCTGTATCTTCTGGGGAGCATGGCACATGGAAAGGGCCTGGGCATCGGTGTTGATGGAAATGAAGTGTACCCCCTTGAGGCCGGCACTGATCATGCGGTTGACGGCGTTGTTACCCCCTCCCCCCACGCCCACCACTTTAATTACCGCAAGATGATCCGGTTCCGCAGCCAGTTGGCTCATGCTTCCCACTCCCTCCCTCTCACAGAGTTTCTCCCTCCGGACTTAAATCCCTGCTGAAAGGAGATTCCCCAGCCAGGTACGAAAACGCTCCCAGACCCCACCCCATAGGGTACGGGTTACCGGGGGTTCCTGGGCCAGCAGCCGGGCGGCATACTTTACCAGGCCCACCGTGGCGGCGCAGCCAGGGCCGCGCACCATATCCTTCAAGCCGCCCGCCACCTCGGCAGCCCCCACCCGCACCGGCAGATCCAGCTCTGCGGCCGCCAGTTCCGGCAAGCCCCGCATCTGCGCGGCACCCCCGGTGAGCACCACCCCGCCGGGCAATATGCGGGTATAACCGGAGCGTTTCACCTCCCTGGCCACCAGGCCGAAAATCTCCTGAAGCCGCGGCTCGATGATCGAGGCCAGCACCCTCTCCGAAACCTGGCGGGTACCGTGGCCACCGACCTGAGCCACCTCCAGCAGGACCTCATCCGGAGCACGGCCGGTCAGAGCCCAGCCGTGTTTAATCTTAATGCTTTCAGCGTGAGGTATGGGGGTGCGAAGGCCAACGGCTATATCGCTGGTTATGTGGTCGCCCCCCAGGGGAATGGAGGCAGTGAACCACAGGCTGCCTCCTTCGAACAGGGCAACGTCGGTGGTGCCTCCCCCCATGTCTACCAGGATTACCCCCAGATCCTTCTCCGCCGGCTCCAGGACCGCCTCACCAGCCACGAGGGGCAGGAGCACCACCTCCTCGACCCCCAGCCCGGCCCGGTAAACGCATCGCATCAGGTTTTGCATGGAATTGATAGCCGTAGTTACAATATTGGCTTCCACTTCCAGCCGCGTCCCCAGCAGCCCTACCGGGTCCCGGATACCGTTGAAGCCATCCACGATGTAACCCCGGGGGAGAACGTGGATGATCTCCCTGTCAGGGGGAATGTGAATAAGGCGGGCCGCCTCGAGGACGCGGTTTACGTCCTCAGTGGTGATCTCCTTGTCCTCGCGCGTCACCGCTACCACGCCGCGGTTGTTGAGGGAAGAAATATGCCCACCCGCAATACCCAGGTAAACCGATTCGATGTTTACCCCGGCCATGCGTTGGGCTTTAGACACCGCTTCGCGAATCGACTTCACGGTGGCCTCGATATCCACCACTACGCCTTTTCGCATTCCATGGCAGGGAGCAGTACCCAACCCGATAATACCGGTCAGGCCCTCGGGTCCCACCTGGCCAACAACGGCCGCTACCTTGGTGGTCCCCACGTCAAGCCCGGCTACGATATCCCGCGGCAAGCCTTACCACCCCCAAGGGGATACATTCAACAACCCGCCGCCGCTTCCCTTTTTCTGTTCCCTTACTTTTCGTGGGTCCATTCCCGGAGCAGGAGCCTTCTGATTACCCCCAGGTTCTGGAATACACGCACCCCCATGGCGAAAAGGGCAGCATAGTAAAGCTCCACCCCGAGGCGGTCACCGATGTACGTAAGCAGAGCAGCGAGCATGGCATTGCCGAAGAAACCGCTGATGAAAACCATGTTGTTGAAAGTACCCTGCAAGCCGGCCTTAAAACCTCCGAAGGTCGAATCAAGGGCAGCCAGAAGGGCGATGGACAGGTAACGGGTGTAGAAAACCGGCACCTCGAGGGGAAGGTAGAAACCGGCCACGACGCCAGCAGCGAGCCCCACCACAATTAGCCACATCACCTGGTTTCCTCCTTTTCTACCGGCTGAGCATGCTGGAAACGCAGGCTGCCCCGGTAGGCGGGTATGGTTATTTCTTTCTCCCGGGTCAGCTTGACGTCTATCCCCCAGAAGGCCAGGGCTTCAATAATCCCTCCCCGCATCATCAGAGAAGCCTCCAGGGTCTGGGGATCGCCGATAGCCTTTATTTCTATAGGAGGGGCGGTACGCGTGTTGTTTATGGAAATCGTGGGGCCGGCACAGCGGATCTCGGATGTTCCTACCAGCCGTTGGCCGTTGATAGCGATGGCTTCCGCCCCCGCTGCTGCCAGCTCGTTGACCACCTTGAGGATATCATCATCATGGATTATAAAGGCGGCGGGATCATCCCCCGACTGGCGGGCTTTCTTGCTATCGTTAAGGGTAAGGATTATCCCCGGACCCCTGACATCCACCAGGCCGGCCATGATCCGCGCTTTCCGCAATTCCTCGTGCAAACCGGTAATAAGGGCCTCGCCCTCCGCCGCCTTGTCCAGCCTGGCCCGCAGGCCGGCTAATTCCTCCTCCAGGGCGGTTTTTTCCGCCTCAACCTTCTTGAGCACCGCCGTGACATCCTCGATCCTTCTCCAGGGTGGCGAACCTGCGAGATCCTTCTGCACCCTGAACTGTACGGCCATCATCATACCCAGGATAAGTGCGGTAATAGCGAGGGTCATCTGTCCGGTTGTGGGTTTTATCAACGGTATCATCCTCCCCGTGCTGGTCACCTCAAGGATTTTCGGGGGGCAGCCCCCGGATTTCGTGCCGTTCGGTCCTGACGGTCTGCATCATGTCCGGGGAACCCTTGGGCTTGATAATCGGGTTATCCCGGTACCGAAGGTCGATATATTCCACCTCCATCCCCCTGGTACGGATATCCACCAGTATGGGAACCGCGGTCCTTATCTTTTCCTCCAGCTCGGCGCCGGGAGCACCCAGTATAAGGGGGATGGCCTGCCGCGAATAAAGAACCACACCCTCGGGGCGATTCAAACCGACCTCGGCAAAATGGGACAACCAGACCCGGTCCAGTTGCCCCAGGGCCCTCAGTACCCAGGCCACCCCCTCCCAGGGCACCACCTGGCCAACCTTAACCTGGCCGGCCGGCACACCGGAGAGTACCGGAACATGACGCCCATCAATGCCAGCCACCACCTCCAGCACCAGCCCCTCGCCGCTCAATAGCAGAAAGGAGCTGTAATAGGGCATTACCGCTACCGGACGTCTCTCGCGAATGGTAATTCTTACTGCGGCGGGGAGCTTCCTTGTAACCCGGGCTTCCTCTATCCAGGGGTTGGCCAGCAACCTCTTTTCCACCAACGAGGGGATAATCTGCCATAAAATCATTCCGGGGCTTAGCCCGGCAATCAGCCTGATTTCTTCTTGCTGCAGATGGCCGTTGCCGACTATCACCACTTCCTCCAGCCGGAAAGGGGGGGAATTAAGCCCGAAGAAGACACCCAGGATCATAAGCCCGGCCAGGAGCAGAAAAGGAAATCTTCTACCGGCTTTAACAGCTTGTCCCTTTCCGGGTCGCAGAAAATCACCCCCTCCGGTATAACCTTATTCTACCATACTTTTATGTAAAGAAAAGGGCCGTTCAGGCCTCTTAAAAAACCCTAACTCCGGTCAGCGCGCCGGATATCCGCTCCTACCTTTTGGAGCTTGACTTCCAGCGCCTCATAACCGCGGTCGAGGTGATGGACTCCCTCCATGGCCGTAAGGCCTTCCGCCACCAGCCCCGCCAGTATCAGCGCCGCGCCTTCCCGTAGAGAAGGGGCCTCAACCGAGGCTCCGGTCAAACGAGGTACCCCCCGTACTATGGCCGTACGGCCCTCGGTGGTGATGTTGGCGCCCATGCGACGCAGCTCCGCCGCATGCTTGAAGCGATTCTCGAAGATGGTTTCGGTAATGATGCTGGTACCTTCAGCCACCGCCATGCAAGCCATCATTTGCGGTTGCATGTCGGTGGGGAATCCAGGGTAGGGGAGGGTCTTGAAGTCCACCGCCCTCAAACGGTCGGGGGCCTGAACTATTATGGTGTCCCGGTCTTCATGGATGATGACCCCGATCTCCCTGAGCTTGGCGGTGATGGCCTCCACGTGCTCAGGGATAACATTCTCCAGCCGGAGCTCCCCCCCGGTTATGGCGGCGGCGGCCATGAAGGTCCCGGTCTCTATACGGTCGGGGATGACGGTGTGTTCCACCGCCCCCAGCTCATCTACTCCCTCAACCCGGATAACCGAGCTTCCTGCCCCCTTGATGCAGGCCCCCATGCTGTTAAGAAAGTTCTGCAGGTCTACAATCTCGGGCTCCTTGGCGGCATTCTGGATTATCGTGGTTCCCCGCGATAATACCGCCGCCATCATAATATTCTCCGTGGCTCCCACGCTGGGGAAGTCCAGGTGTATCAGGTTTCCGGACAGGGAGGTTGCCTCGGCGTAAATATAGCCGTGCTTCTCCTCGATCCTCGCCCCCAGGGCCTGTAGCCCTTTCAGGTGAAGGTCGATGGGACGTGGCCCGATGGCACAGCCTCCCGGTTGGGATACCATTACCCGGCCTGACCGGCCCAGCAGGGGGCCCATGAGGAAGATGGAGGAACGCATCTCCCGCGTGAGTTCCTCCTTAACCTGGGTGGAAACCAGTTTGCTCGCCTTGACCCGGATGGTTCGCCTCCCCTCCGCGTCAACCTCTTCCTTAATCTCCGCCCCCAGTCCCTTGAGAATATCCACCATGACCTTGACATCGCGGAGGTCAGGGACCTGATGCAGTACACATTCCGCCGCGGTAAGGACCGTCGCCGCCAGCATGGGCAATACGGCGTTCTTGGCGCCACTGATTCTTACCGTACCGCGGAGCCGGTTCCCCCCTCGAATCACGATTGCTTCCATCTCCCACCACTCCCGCTGCCGTAAACGCCGAGCACCTGAATCTCCGGTTCCAGGTAGACCCCGAAGGCCTTCCCTACTTTTTCCTGTATCTCCTCCATGAGGGCCAGTACGTCACGGGCCGTGGCCGATCCGCGGTTGACGATGTAGTTGGCGTGCAGCTCGGAGACACAGGCATCGCCGCGGCACAGGCCCTTGCAACCCGCAGCCTCGATAAGCCTGCCGGCGAAATCGCCGGGCGGGTTCTTAAAAACACTCCCGGCGCTGGGAAGCCCGAGCGGCTGGGTAAGACGCCTTCTTTCCAGGTTCTCCCTGGCCCGCGAGGCTAACATCGCGGCGTCCGCTTCCTGGAGCCGCAGCACGGCCTCCACGACCACGGCCTTTCCGCCCGCCAGGGAGCTGGTACGGTATCCGAAGCTAAGTTCTTCACGGGGAAGCACCCGGATTCCCCCCCGGAGATCCATAACCGTAACCTCTACGGCTAACCGCCCCAGGTCTCCCCCGAAAGCCCCGGCATTCATCACCAGGCCACCGCCTACCGTTCCGGGAATACCGACGGCAAACTCCAGCCCGGCAAGGCCCCTCTCGACCGCCATCCAGGCGGCCCGGGTAAGGGAGGCTCCTCCCTCTACCACCAGGTGCTGCCCTTCGAAGCGGGTTTTGTCCAGCCGGTCCGCAACTTTAATTACCAAACCCCGGAAGCCCTGATCCGGGGCCAGAATGTTCGTTCCCCGCCCTAAGATAAAAAAAGGCACTGCGTTGTTAACGGCAAATTGTAGCAGGCTATTTAGCTCTTCCCTATCTGCAGGTACGGCCAGAAAATCCGCCGGCCCTCCGATGCGAAAGGACGTATGCTTGCTTAACGGTTCATCTACCTTCAGCTCGCCTCGGAATATACTACGCAGTCGGGCGGCTATTGGTGATTGCTCCATTATCCTCCTCCTCCCAACTACCCGCGGTTCTGGGTTCACAGGAGGCCGCCCGGCGGTACTTCTCCGCCAGTGCCTCACCCACGGAGCGGATATCCCCTGCCCCCAGGGTGAGCACCAGGTCTCCCGGCCGGGCCATTTCCATGACCAGTCGTAAAATTTCCTCACGGTCGCGAAGGTAGAGAGGCCGCTTGCCCTGGTACCGCTCCACGGCGTCCACGATGAGCCCGGCGCTGACCCCCTCGATAGGCGGTTCCCCGGCCGGGTAAATGTCGGTAATGATAAGCTCATCAGCCAGCCCGAAAGCCTGGCCAAAAGCGCCGTGAAGGTATTTCGTACGGGTATAACGGTGGGGTTGGAAGATGCAAATAACCCTCCCCGAAGCGGCGTTCCTGGCAGCTTTCAGAGTAGCCTGCACCTCCGTGGGGTGGTGGCCGTAATCATCCACCACTCTGATTCCGTTCACCAGGGCCAGGGTTTCAAACCTCCGCTGCACCCCCCGGAAGGTGGCGAGGGCAGAAGCTAACGGCTCAAACTCCAACCCGATCTCTCTCCCCAGGGCCACCGCGGCCAGGGCATTGGAAATGTTGTGGACACCCGGCACCTGAAGCCTCAGCTGCCCCAGTTCCCGGCCCTGGAAAAAGACACGGCAAGAGGAGCCCAATTGCTGGAGGTGAATATCCCGCGCCGTGTAATGGGCCTTGGCCTTCAAGGCATAGCTGAGGTAGCGCCTCGAGTATCGTACCGACAGCTCACCTACCACCGGGTCGTCTACGCCCAGTACCGCTAACCCGGCCTCCGCAACCTGATCCAGAAAACGCTCAAAAGCCAGGGCAATGCGGTCGAGGGTCCCGTAATAATCGAGGTGATCTGGCTCCACGTTGGTTACCACTGCATAATACGGTGCCAGTTTTAGAAAGGACCCGTCGCTCTCGTCAGCCTCGGCCACCACATACTGGCCGCGGCCCAGCTTGGCGTTACCTCCGAAGTCGTTGAGCTCTCCTCCAATAAGTACGGTGGGATCCAGCCCGTTCCTCTCCAGCATCAGCGCAACCATGGAGGTAGTGGTGGTCTTCCCGTGGGTACCGGCCACGGCAATACCCCGCTTGTTCTTCATCAGGCGGGCCAGCATCTCCGCCCGCTGCATCACCGGTATGCCCCGCTCCCTGGCCGCGATCAGCTCCCCGTTGGTGGGAGGAATGGCAGAAGAGACCACCACCTCGGTGGCTCCTTCAACGTTTTCGGCGCGGTGCCCGGCATAGATAGTGGCCCCGAGCATCTCCAGCTTGCGGGTAATTTCCGAAAGGTGCAGGTCGGACCCCGAGACCTGGTGTCCCTGCTCCAGGAGAATCTTGGCAATGGCGCTCATCCCTGCTCCACCAATACCGATAAAGTGATAACGTGGATTCATAGGGTTGAATAATCCCTCCTCTGAGCAAAAGAAAATCCCCCACCACCTGCTGCATCACATTTTATTCCAAAAAATCAAGGGGAGTGAATAAAGCTTGTCCCCGCCAGAGATTTCATTTCTCCACCAGGGAAAGGATACCCTCAATGATGGTAAACAGGGCATCGGGCTTCCCCGCCTCTTTACTGGCCACGGCCATATCCCGCAGGCGAGCAGGGTTGGCCAACAGGGAAGCAATCGACTGCACCAACCTCTCCCCTGAAACCTCCCGGTCACTGATCAAAACTGCCGCCCCCTTACTTTCTAGAAGGCGAGCGTTATACTCCTGGTGGTTATTGGCCACGTGCGGAGAGGGGATTAGTATGGCAGGCAAGCCTCGGGCGGTAATCTCCGCCAGGGTCATCGCCCCTGCCCTGGATACCACCAGGTCAGCAGCCGCCAGGGCATGTTCCATGTTATAAAGATACGGCCTGATCGTAATATTTCCAGCCTTTTCTACGTCTATTCCCATATCCCGCAGGCGTTCCTTTACCCAGGAATAATATTCCCGTCCCGTAATATACAGGAGCTGGGCCGGTAGCCGGGTACCACGGCTTTCAATGACCTCAAGCATGGCCCGGTTGATGCTGCGCGCACCGCGGCTGCCGCTGAAAACAAGGACTATCGGCCGGCCGGGATCGAGCCCCACCGCGTGCGCTCCTTCTTCTCGCCGCACCTCCAGGATCTCCCTGCGCACCGGGTTCCCGCTCACCACCAGCCGGGCGCCGCGGGGAAAAAAGCGGCTCGCTTCCTGGAAAGGAACAAAGACCAGGTCAGCCCAGCGAGCAAGGAATCGGTTAGTGGTTCCCGGGAAAACATTCTGTTCCTGGAGGGCGGTAGGGATGTGCATGGCCATGGCCATCAACACCACCGGGCCGCATACGTAACCGCCCGTTCCCACCACCACGCGGGGCCTGAAACGGCGCAAGATCCTCAACGACTGGATACAGGCCAGGGCCGCCCGGGCCACGCCGGAGACCTTCCGGGCCGGCGATTTTCCCAGAAGCCCCTGCACGTCAATAGTCGCCAGGGGGATTCCCTCTCGGGGAATCAACTCCGCCTCCAGCCCGTTGCGGCTACCCACGTACAGGAGCTCGGCTTCCGGTAACCGCTCCTTGAGGCCGCGGGCTATGGCCAGGGCAGGGTAGATATGCCCTCCCGTACCTCCCCCGGTAAGCAGAATCCTCAATCTTGTCCACCTCGGTTAATCCCCAAACTTACTCCTAGCGTCGGCAATAACGGGATACGTTGAGGAGAGCCCCCACCCCCATCATGGTAAAGACCAGGGAGGACCCACCGAAGCTGAGGAAAGGCAGGGGAATCCCCGTAATGGGCAGGGTAGCCGTAACCACCCCGATATTAATGAAGGCCTGCAGGGCTACCATGGTGGTCACGCCGGCCGCCAGCAGGCTGGAGAAGGTATCGGGTGCGGTGATCGCCGTCTTGTAACCCCGCCAGGCGAACAGGAAGAAAAGGATTACTACCATGGCCGCCCCTATGAAGCCCAGTTCCTCGCCCAGTATGGCAAAGATGAAGTCCGTATGACGCTCCGGTAAATAAAGGAACTTTTGCCGGCTCTGCCCCAGTCCCAAGCCGAAGAACCCCCCGGATCCCAGGGCATATAAGGACTGGATAATATGGTAGCCAGAACCCAGGGGATCCTTGAAAGGATTCAGGAAAGCGAGGAACCGCCGGAGCCGGTACTCCTCGCTGGCGATGGCCACCGCCATGGCCGGGATAGCAGCTACCGCCAGGAGTAAGAGGTGCCACAGGCGTGCCCCCCCTACGAAAAGCATAACGTATACCGTCCCGGCGATGGCCACCGCCGTTCCCAGGTCGGGCTGAGCCAGGATAAGGATGAAGGTGAAGCCCAGGAGGACCAGGATGGGGCCCAACCCCCTGAACAGGCTGGCAACCTGCTGTTGTTTGCGGGCCAGGTAGTCGGCCAGGAAGATCACGAAGGCCAGCTTCATGGTTTCGGAAGGCTGAAAGGCCAGCGAACCGTAGCCCAGCCACCGGGTAGCCCCGTGGGAGGCCCGTCCGATCCCCGGCACCAGCACTAGCACCAGCAGGAACAGGGTTACCACAAGCACGGGCACCGCCAGGCGCTGGATGTGCCAATAGTCCAGGTTCATCAGAAAAACCATGGCCGTGATACCGATAAAAGCCCATGCCAGTTGCCTCTTCAGGAAGTAATACATGTCCCCGTAATCCCTGAGGGCCTCAACGGCGCTGGAGCTGAAGACCATAACAATGCCGATAGCCAGGAGGGTAAGCACGGTCAGGAACCGGGCCAAGCGCGCCACCCCCTTTAAGGTTATCCCCGCGGCCGCATGCGTTCTAGCGCCTTCTACCATAAAAGAAGGCCGACGGCGGCAAAGAAAAGTGCCGCCAGCCAGAAACGGTGTACCACCTGGTTTTCCGTCCAGCCGGCCAGCTCGAAGTGGTGATGGAGGGGACTCATGCGGAAGACCCGGCGGCCGGTGGCCTGAAATGTTACCACCTGCAGGATAACCGAAAGGGTCTCCAACACGAAAACCCCGCCGATGACGGGCAGCCACAGCTCGGTCTTGGTGAGGAGGGCTACCCCCGCCAGCGCACCTCCCAGGGCCAGGGCTCCCGTATCACCCATGAAGACCTTCGCCGGGTGATAGTTAAAGAGCAGGAAGCCGGCGCAGGAGCCGGCGAGGG
>FWPU01013087.1_pt1 | contig 10663 bp, 9 predicted proteins | sample 2228361 | NCBI WGS metagenome assembly FWPU01 (sample SAMEA103939777, study PRJEB20133) | metagenome | reverse complement strand
AAAGATTTGCTGGGGCAACTGGTTTTCAGGCTTGAGGCCGTACAAAAAGCCCAGCGCAACAAGTATATTTTGCTTAACTGCCCCAACGAAGCCATTGAATCCATTACGCATATTCTGCCGGGTATGAAAAGTCCTACCGTTTTGCCGCTGGCCATGCCGGGTTGGAGTTCCCTGCATTCGGTGGTAAATGAAGACGATTTCTGGGAAAAAATCGGGCAGTTAAAAAACCTTGGCGCACAGGGTATTTTGGTTATTCCCATTGAAAAAATGATAGTTTAGTCCATCTTTAATTATGAAATTGATAATAGAACCTGCCCGAACGGAATGGAAAATAATATGCGCAAGGCCGCAACTGGAATTGAATTTTCTGGAAGGCACCGTGCGCAACATCCTGCTTCGGGTAAAACAAGGAGGCGATGCCGCCTTACGGGAATTTAACAGACAATACGACGGCTGCGAAACCGAAAATCTTAAGGTAACCGATGAAGAATTAGAGCAGGCTACTGGCCGGCTAACACCGGCACTTAAGCAGGCTATAGCCGTGGCTGCTTCTAACATAGAAAAATTTCACCACAGCCAATTCGGTACACCTCAGGCCATTGAAACCACACCCGGCGTGGTGTGCTGGCGCAAAGCTGTGCCGCTTAACAGCATAGGCATTTACATACCCGGAGGTACCGCACCGCTTTTTTCTACCGTACTTATGCTGGCCATTCCTGCCCGCCTGGCCGGTTGCAAAAAAGTAATCCTCTGCACTCCACCTGATAAAAACGGTAACGTCCACCCGGCCATTCTTTACACTGCCCACCTTACAGGCGTAAAACAAATTATTAAAACAGGCGGTGCACAGGCCATAGCAGCCATGGCCTATGGAACCGAGTCGGTTCCGGCAGTTGATAAAATTTTTGGCCCGGGTAATCAATACGTTACCAAAGCCAAAGAAATAGTGGCCCGCCAGGGCATTGGTATCGACCTGCCGGCCGGCCCCAGCGAACTGCTGGTGTGGGCTGATGAATCGGCTAACCCCGCATTTGTGGCAGCCGACCTCCTCTCGCAGGCCGAACACGGTGTTGACAGCCAGGTTATGCTGGTATGTAACACCGAAACACTGGCCCGGAAGGTTATAGAAGAGGTAACCTGTCAACTGCAGGGTTTGCCCCGAAAAGATATTGCCGAACAGGCTTTGAAAAACAGCCGGGCTATTGTGCTAAGCAAAGACAACGAAGCGCTGGACTTTATTAATGCTTATGCACCCGAACACTTGATTATCAACACCCGGCAAGCGGAACAAGTGGCTGAAGAGATTCAAAATGCCGGCTCGGTTTTTTTAGGAAATTATACGCCCGAAGCCGCCGGCGATTACGCCTCGGGCACCAACCACACCCTGCCTACTTACGGTTACGCCCGCCTTTACGGAGGCGTTTCGGTAGAAAGTTTTACGAAGTTCATCACTTTTCAACGCATTACGCGCGACGGACTGGCCCGCCTCGAACCGGCTATAACAGAAATGGCGCGGGCCGAACAACTGGAAGGGCATGCCCGCGCGGCCGCTATACGCCTATCCAAGGAACCATGACGCACTTTAACCCATCTGCCTTTATCAGGCCCCACCTGCTTACACTCAAACCCTACAGCACCGCGCGCGACGAATATCAGGGTAAGGCCGGCATTTTTCTGGATGCCAACGAAAACCCCTACCCTGCCGAATGGCACCGGTATCCCGATCCGCATCAAAACCAACTCAAACAGGTTATCAGCACAATAAAAAACGTCCCTGCTGAAAAAATCTTTATCGGAAACGGAAGTGATGAAGTGATTGATCTACTCATTCGGTTGGTGTGCCAGCCCGGTCAGGACCATATTATCATAACCGAGCCCACATACGGCATGTACGAAGTAAGTGCTCATATAAATAACGTTCCGGTAAGAAAGGTATCGCTTACGCAAGCGTTCGATGTTACGGCCGAAGCAATCATCCAAAGAACTGATAACCAGTCGAAAATCCTGTTTCTGTGTTCGCCTAATAATCCTACCGGAAACCTGCTGAATAAAAATCAGATTGAAAACATACTCGATAACTTTACCGGTTTAGTGGTAATAGATGAGGCCTATATTGACTTTGCTGACGACCCGGGATTTTTACCCCAACTGGATAAGTGGCCTAACCTGATAGTGATGCAAACCTTGTCGAAAGCCTATGGATTAGCCGGTTTGCGCATTGGCCTGGCCTTCGGGCATCCCGAACTCATAGCATGGCTAAATAAAATCAAACCTCCTCAAAAACTGGCCATTGAAAAATTAAGCCGCATGAGCCAAATCCGTAAACAGGTGGAGGAAATAATTTACCAGCGTAAACTGTTGGCCGGGCAATTGCAACAACTGCCCATAGTAGAACAGGTATTTCCTTCGCAAGCCAATTTTTTACTGGTTCGTTTTACCCGTGCCCGACAGGTTTATCAATACCTGCTAAGCAAAGGCATTATTGTGCGCGACCGTACTGCGGTGCTGCACGGCACCAACTGTCTGCGCATAACCGTTGGCACGCCGCAGGAGAACAACCAGCTGATTAGGGCACTTCTACAACTTAACCTAAAGGCATGAAACCCATACTCTTTATCGATCGCGATGGCACCCTGATTACAGAGCCGCCTGACGAACAGATTGACAGCCTGGAAAAACTGGAGTACTATCCGGGCATGTTGCGCTGGTTAAGCCAACTGGCCGAAGAAACCGATTACGAACTGGTGATGGTAACCAACCAGGATGGCCTGGGTACCGAAAAATTCCCCGAAGAAACCTTTTGGCCCGCTCACAACAAGCTTATGCAAACGCTGGAAGGCCAGGGCATTCATTTTGCAGCCGTTCATATCGACCGCTCGTTTGCGCACCAGCAGTTGCCTACCCGCAAGCCCGGCACCGCCATGTTGCAGCAATATTTTTCGCATGCCTATAACCTTCCAAACTCGTGGGTAATAGGCGACCGGCTTACCGATGTGATGCTGGCGAAAAACCTGGGATGCCGCGCCATTTTACTTAATGACGAAAGCCTGGAAGAAGAAGTGCAACGGCTGGGACTTACCGATACCTGTATTTTAATAACCAAAAGCTGGAAAGCGATATACGAACGCCTTCGCAATCCGGATCGCACGGCCACCGTACAACGCAACACGCTGGAAACCCGCATTGGCATTGAACTGAACCTGGACGGCCGCGGAAAAGCTACCATCCGCACCGGCATTGGTTTTTTCGACCACATGTTGGAACAACTGGCCAGACACGGTAACCTGGATTTAACAATCGAAGCCCGGGGCGACCTGCACATCGATGAACACCATACCATTGAAGACACCGCCCTGGCGCTTGGCGAAGCTTTTGCACAAGCGTTGGGCAATAAACATGGTATTAACCGCTATGGCTTTGTATTGCCTATGGACGATAGCCTGGCCACAGTGGCCCTCGACCTGGGCGGAAGACCGTGGCTGAAATGGGAGGCCGCCTTTTCGCGCGAAAAGATAGGCGACATGCCCACCGAAATGTTTAGCCATTTCTTTAAATCGTTTACCGACACCGCCCGATGCACCCTGCACATTCGTGCAGAAGGTGATAACGAGCACCACAAAATAGAAGCGATATTCAAAGCCTTTGCACGCTGTCTGCGCATGGCCGTTAAACGCGAGGGAACCGAACTGCCCACCACCAAAGGAGTTTTGTAAGGCATTTAGAGTAACCTTAAATAATGTGTACACCTTGTTATGAAAGTAGCCATCATCCGTTATAATGCCGGAAACATTCAGTCGGTAGCCTTTGCCCTGGAACGGCTGAGCGTTGATTACATGGTTACCGATAAGGCGGAAGAAATTGGCCGGTCGGATAAGGTAATTTTCCCGGGCGTTGGCCAGGCACACACCACCATGCAATACCTGCGTTATCATAAGCTGGACACGCTCATACAAAACCTGCGCCAGCCCGTGCTGGGCATTTGCCTGGGTATGCAGCTGTTGTGCCTACATTCCGAAGAAGGCAACACCACCTGCCTGGGCGTATTTGAAGAGACAGTGAAAAGATTTCCGGATGAAAAAGGATGCAAAGTACCCCACATGGGGTGGAATCAGGTGGCTTTAACCGCAAACGGACTGCCGCAACTCGTGCCGCAGGCCGATTTTTACTTTGTGCACAGTTATTACGTTCCGGTAAACAGCTACACGACGGGCGTTTGCGAATACATTTTACCTTTCAGTGCCATGATGAAAAAAAATAACTTTATGGCCGTGCAGTTTCATCCGGAGAAGTCGGGCGCTGCCGGCGAGGCAGTTATACGTTACTTTCTTCAATCGTTTTGACCGTTGCCATGAAAATGAAAATCATACCGGCTATCGATTTGATTAAAGGAAAGTGTGTGCGGCTTATACAGGGCGATTACGGAAAGGTTACCGTGTACAGCGCTGACCCCGTTAAAGTGGCCCGCCATTTAGAAGAAGAAGGATTTGAATACCTGCACCTGGTGGACCTGGACGGGGCCCGGTACGGGCAGGTAGTAAACTGGAAAGTAATTGAAGGCATAGCCGAAAGCACCGCCCTTAAAGTAGATTTTGGCGGTGGTGTTAAAACCGAAGCGGAAATAGAACGACTTATGGGCCTGGGCGTAGAATACATCAACGTAGGCAGCCTGGCCGTGCTCCAGCCGGAAACTTTTACGCGGTGGCTATCCGCTTACGGGTCGGATAATTTCATTCTCAGTGCCGATGTGCAGCAGGAAATCGTGCAGATTTCCGGATGGCAGGAAACTGCCGGCATTACGGTTTACGACCTCATTCGCAAGTTCCCCAAACTGCGCCACGTAACCTGCACCGACATAAGTTCCGACGGCATGCTGCAGGGGCCTAAACTACCCTTATATAAAAAACTTAAGGCGCGCTTTCCACAACTGGGTATTACCGCCAGCGGAGGAATTAGCAGCGCAGACGATATTGAGCAGCTTAACTACCTGAAACTGGAAGGCGTAATCATAGGCAAGGCATTGTACGAAAAAAAAATAACCGCCGAAGAACTAAAAAACCGAAATCTGTTATAATGCTAACCAAGCGCATCATCCCCTGCCTGGATGTAAAAGACGGGCGCACCGTTAAAGGCATAAACTTTGTTAACCTGAGCGATGCGGGCGACCCCGTTGAAATGGCTGCCACTTATGCCCAACAAGGTGCCGACGAGCTGGTGTTTCTCGACATCTCCGCCTCGCAGCAGGCCCGTAAAACCATGGTAACCTGGGTGCGCGAAGCAGCCCGGCAAATCAACATCCCCTTTACGGTAGGCGGCGGTATCGGCTCGGTTAGCGATGTGGCCCAGCTGTTGGATGCCGGTGCCGACAAGGTTTCGGTAAACACCGCGGCCGTGCAACGACCCGAATTAATTAACGAGTTGACACAGGCCTTCGGTTCGCAATGCATTGTTATGGCCATTGACGCCCGCAAGGTGCATAACACCTGGGTTGTACATACGCACGGAGGCACCCGCCCTACCGAAAAAAAACTTTTTAGCTGGGCACGCGAAGCACAGGAACGCGGTGCCGGCGAAATTCTGTTTACCAGCATGGACCATGATGGCACCCGGCAGGGATTTGCTTTAGATGCCCTGGAAAAACTTAACAACCTACTTACCATACCGGTTATCGCTTCGGGCGGAGCAGGCGTATCCGGGCATTTTATGGATGCCTTCGTGCTGGGAAAGGCCGATGCCGCACTTGCCGCCAGCGTATTTCATTACGGAATGATAAAAATTCCGGAGTTGAAGAAATTTTTACACCAACACAACATCCCCGTTCGCCTATGAATGTAGTTTTTTCCAGCCCCCATACGCTTCTGCCGTGCATTATCCAGGATGCCGACACCAATAAGGTACTGATGTTAGGCTACATGAACGAAGAAGCCTACCGAAAAACAGTAGGCGAAAAGCGCGTAACCTTTTACAGCCGCTCCAAACAACGCCTGTGGACAAAAGGCGAAACCTCGGGAAACTTTCTGGAAGTAATTGAAATAAAACCCGACTGCGATGCCGATACCCTGCTGATTAAAGTAAAGCCTGCCGGACCGGTATGCCACACGGGTGTCGATACCTGTTTTGGTGAATTCAATAGCAGGAACATGCTGTCGAGGCTGGAAGACATCATAATACAGAGAAAACAAAATCCGCAGGATGCTTCGTACACCTCTTCGCTCTTCAAACAAGGCATAAACCGCATTGCCCAAAAAGTAGGCGAAGAAGCCATTGAGTTGGTTATCGCATCGAAAGATATTGACGATAAGGCTTTTTTAAACGAAGCAGCCGACCTGTTGTATCATTTTCTGGTATTACTTGCCGCCCGCCAAACAAGCCTTGCCGATGTAGAAAAAGTACTGGAACAAAGACACAACCCATAGTACATTACGGTTTGACCTATTAACTTTAAGAATGAAAAATAACGAAGTCCGCCTCATTAATGGTTTTCCGTTTGTAAAGTACTCCAGGCCGCATTATCCTCACGAAGAACTGCTACAGCGAAGTGCCTGGTTTTATCAATTTATGAACCAACGCAGAAGCGTGCGCAATTTTTCCGACAAACCCATACCGCGTGAAGTGGTCAATAACCTCATTCTGACGGCATCAACGGCACCGAGCGGAGCCCACAAGCAACCATGGACGTTTTGCCTGATAGAAGATCCGGAAATCAAAAAAAAGATACGTCAGGCAGCTGAAGAAGAAGAATTGAAAAACTACACCGAAAGAATGAGTGAAGAATGGTTACATGACCTGCAGCCGCTTCAAACCGACTGGCACAAACCCTTTTTGGAAAAAGCTCCGTGCCTGATTGCCGTATTCAAACGCCTGTATGAATTTAATACCGACGGCTCCAAAAGTCAGAATTACTACGTAAGCGAATCGGTAGGGTTAGCCTGCGGGCTGTTGATAGCGGCCATTCACCACGCCGGGCTTGTAGCGCTTACACACACGCCCAGCCCTATGCATTTTCTTTCCCGCATTCTAAATCGGCCGGAAAATGAGCGCCCCTTTCTTCTTATACCCGTTGGGTACCCGGAAGAAGAAACCTGGGTACCCGATCTTACCAGAAAATCGCTCTCAGAAATTGCAGTAAATTATTAGGAATTAAATTCAAGCAGACGAAACAGGTTTGTTCCGTCCCCTACGGGACGGAATATGAATGGGATGGTCGCGAATCTGTCGCTATTCAGTTACTGACGGAACGAAATTTTGATTATTGACCACTGGAAAATCAGTTCCGTTATGCACTGAATATCGCTACTTAAAATAAAAGAAAAATTTCTGTTATGAATGCGCTTTTTTAGGGAAATTGAGAAAAAGATCCCTTAAAAAATAGGTCGCATAACGACTACCAATTATTTTTGATCAGTTACACTTATTGGTTGAACACAGCAGACATCAAAACTCCACATTGTGGTACACTCCGTTAGAACAGGTACGGCACGACAACCTTCCGGTTAAGGCCGAAGGTTTAAAAATGGATTTACCCAACAACATGCGCACGCATTCCTGAATGCCCTCGGTAATGGAGGGATGCGGATGGACGCACTCGGCCAGTTCTTCAATGCCTTTGTTCATTGAGATGAGCAGCGCCACGGCCTGTATAGCACTTGAAGCATGGTTACCTACTACTTTCATGCCCAGAATTTTCATATCCTCATCGTTGTTAACCAATAATTTAATAAAGCCCTGCGTGTTGCGTTTGGCTATGGCACGAGGAATACAACTGTAATCTACCGTGGCTACTTTATAGTCAATACCTTTTTCGCGCGCATGAATTTCATTAAGTCCTACCCCGGCCACCTCGGGGTTCAAAAACATAATAGTGCTTATATTTTCGTACACCAGCTTTCGTTTAGGATTGCCAAATATTTTTTCAACCGCGTAACGACCCTCCAACTCACCTACGTTAACCAACGATATATCAGCCGTTATGTCGCCTACTGCAAATATGTGAGGTATATTGGTTTGTGTATCGTTGTCTTCAATGCCGCGCTTTGAAATATGAATATCCACTTTTTTTTCATCCCACAAATCTTCGTAATTTGGGGTCCGGCCGACAGCTACCAGGGCTTTTTCAACATTAAAGATTTCGCATGCGCCATCGTTATACTCCAGTTCGTACTCCACCCTGCCATGTTTTATTTCCATCCGGATTAAATGCGAGTTCCGATGGATAAGCACCCCGTTATTTTCCATGTTGCGTTCAATTACGCGCACCACATCTTCGTCTTCAAAAGGTAAAATGCGCTCGCCCTTGTCAATAAGGTTCACTTTTGTTTTTCCAAAACCCGAAAATATGGTAGCGTATTCGCAGCCAATAACCCCGGCCCCGACTATTACCATGCTTTCAGGGAAGTCGTCCAGGTTTTCAATGCCTTCGCTGGTCATTACTATCTTCTCATCAATGGGCAACTCAGGCAAATAACGCGGCCGGCTGCCGGTAGCCAGAATAATATAATCGGCCATAACAAGCTCACGGCTGGCTCCGTTAAGAATTTCAATTTCATGTTCGCCGGTAAGGCGGGCAGTGCCTGTTTTGTATGTAAGATATTGCCCCAACGGCGACTGTTTAATTAATTCCATGTGCTCTTCCAGCATGTGCCTGCGTTCGGCTACTGCCTTGCGCACCTCGGCCTGTATTTCTTTGTACGAAATTTCGGGCACCTGAATGTTGTACCTGCGCAGGCTTTTGAGGAAACCAGCTGCCTCGCGCGACAGTTCCCACCAGGTTTTGGAAGATAATGCTCCGTTGGTAACACCCGCCCCGCCAAGCCGGGTGCGTTCAATTAACAATACTTTCTTTTTAAAGTCCAGTGCCCGCATGGCGGCTGCATAGCCTGAAGGACCTGCTCCAATAACGGCAAGGTCGAATTTTTCCATAAATGTGGGTTGTTTTAACGGGTTAATTTACAACTAACTATTCTTTGATTGCAAATATTTATTTTTACACCACGATGTCAGTCCTTAAGAGATATGGCGCATTGGGTATAAACCGGACACCCCGGTACCTGCACCGCAGCGTGATGATTACCAACTATTTTGCCCTGATTTTGTTTGGTGCCACGCTTACTTATACCTTGTTTATGATAGCTATTACGGGCATTACTCACGGTATATGGCGTGTTACCATAGCCATGTGGGTATATCTGCTTATACCCTTATTGCAATATTATGGCTATCATGTTGTGGCTCGTTTGCTGGCCTCCTGCTTTATTCCTGTTTTTATCATCTGGTTGCTTACACAATCCAGTCAGCAAAGCGAAATTGTTTACACACCCTCTTACTTTGCCCCGCGCCTGCTGGTTATGGCTACCTGCATTATGCCGTTTATGGTGTTCGATACCACCCGCGAAAAGAAATGGATGGGCCTTTCTTTGTTTATCTGCGCAACATGCGTGTTGGGTTATGATTACCTGCTTTTATTAACCGGTCGAAAAGTAGGCCTCTATGCCGAAACCAGCCGGTTTTTATACTATAACCTGATATTTGGCTTACAGTTTCTTATCATCACCTCAGCAGCATACATCATGAAACGGTTTACCGATAAGGCCGATGCAGAAAACGAAAGACTTATTAAGGAACTTGAAAACGCCAACCGCGAGCTGTCGGACCTGCTTTCCGAACAGGAGGCGTTAAACGAAGAGTTACGTGCACATACGGGAGAACTTCAGGCCAGCCATGAAAAACTGGACGAGGCCCAAACGGTTATTGAAGCGCAGGCCAGGCAACTTAGGTTATACAACGAAGATTTGGAAAAGAGCATTCTGCTTAAAAACGAGGAAATAGTTAAGGCCAATGTCGAGCTGGCCAAAACCAACAGCGAGTTGCGGCAATTTTCATACTCCCTGTCGCACAACCTCCGTGCGCCTGTTGCCAGGGTTATCGGCCTGGTAAATCTGCTGGCCCGCACCGAAGCGCAGCTTAATGATGAACAAAAAGAATATCTTAAGTTGTTAACCCAATCGTCTGCAGAACTCGATAATCTTATTCGCGATATGAAAAAGATAGTGGATGTGCGAAATGAGGTTTATAAGATTAAGGAAAAAATTGATTTACTGGAAGAGGTGTCGCGCGTGCTGTTGGTGCTTCGCGAAGCCATACCAAGCGATGCCCGGATCACCACCGACTTTTCTAAAGCTCCGTTTGTTTATGCCGTCCGTCCTCTTGTAAACAGCATTTTGTATAACTTAATAAGCAACGCCGTTAAGTACCGCTCGCCCATCCGACCCTTGGTGCTTAGCTTATCTTCGCATATTGAAAAGGAACATATAGTTATTAAGGTAACCGATAACGGCCTGGGCATTAATCTGGAACAATTCGGCAAGGACCTGTTCGGCATGTACAAAAGGTTTCATACCCACACCGACGGAAAAGGACTTGGTTTGTACCTGGTAAAAACACAAATGGAACTGATGGGGGGCTCTATTACAGTTGAAAGCAAGCTGAATTCCGGTACAACTTTTATCTTAAGCTTTAGTAAGCCGGCTAACATTGCAGGGCAGGTGTGCCTGGATACTGAAAACGGTACCTTGTACTACCATGCACCGCTAAGAGCCTGTGGCATTGTTTGGAAAAACAACATTTCGGGCGAAGCGTACAAAAACATGTTTATTCAGGCTGTTGAAAT
>FWPU01013086.1_pt1 | contig 10664 bp, 6 predicted proteins | sample 2228361 | NCBI WGS metagenome assembly FWPU01 (sample SAMEA103939777, study PRJEB20133) | metagenome | reverse complement strand
CGTCGATGAGGAGGATCTCGGGCTCGTGGACGAGCGCCATCGCGAGGGCGAGCATCTGTTGCTGGCCGCCCGACAGGTCGGCCGCGGGCACCCGCAGCCGCTCGCGCAGCACCGGGAAGTGCTCCAGCGCCCGGGCCGTCCGCCGTTCCCGTTCGGCCCGGCCGTACAGGAACGCCGCGGCGCGCAGGTTCTCCTCGACGGTGAGCGGCGGGAACGTGGCGCCGCCGCCGATGAGCTGCACGATGCCGATCCGCACGCGCAGCTCGGGGTCGCAGTAGGTGATGGTCCGCCCGTCGAGCCGGACGACGCCGCGGTCGGGGACCCCGAGCCCGCTGATCACGCGCAGGAGGGTCGACTTGCCCGCGCCGTTGGTGCCGAGCAGCGCGAGGGTCTCCCCCCGGTGGACGTCGAGGTCGACCCCGAACAGCACCTGCACGCGGCCGTACGAGAAGTCGAGGTTGCGCACCTGGATCACCGGCACGGACGCGCCCGGGGCGCTGCGGCGCTCCCGCTCGGCCTGCTCCTCGCGCAGCTCCTCGACGACCATCGCCATGTCGCCCCGGATGTGGCGCGCCCCGAGCGCGATGAGGAGGCCCCCGGCGAGCGACGACGGGAGGACGACGGCGGTCAGCGCGACGCGGGTTCCGTAGGCGTCGGAGAGCAGGCCGGTGAGGATCGCGCCGAAGAACGACCCGAACAGGAACACGTACACCCCGATCATCGCGGTGCCGCGGGCGCGCAGGCGGTACGGGATGATCGTCGAGACGACGGCGGGCAGGATCGTGAACGCGGCCCGGGCGAGCGCGGTCGCCACCGCGAGGAGCGGCACCACGAGCCGGATGTCCGGCATCCACACGGCGCCGACGAGCCCGGCGCCGAACGACGAGATCAGCGCCCCCACGAAGGCCATCGCAGCGGGTGGGCTGCGGCGGAACAGCGCGTCGGCGCGCCGGCCCGACAGCGCGATCGCCACGAGCGTCGGGACGGCGACGAACGTGGCCACGATCCCTCGCTCGAACGCGTCGAGCCCGAGCTCCTCCTCGTAGTACAGGCTCAGGAACAGCGGTGCGCTGAACAGCGCGAGCCCGAGCGTGGCCATGCCGACGAGGAAGTAGTGGAAGCTGCGGATCTTCCTGAGCCGTTCGAACGCGACCGACAGGGAGATCGGCAGGTCGTCGTCGGCCGGGGCGAGCTCGTGGCCGAGCACCGCCCGCATCTCGTGGCGGCCGCGGCGCGGCTCGGGGATCGTCAGCGCGGCGAGCGCGACCGGGAGCGCGAGCAGCCCGATGGCCACGAACGCGACGCGCCAGCCCTCCTCCCCGCTCCCGAGCGCGGCGGCCCCGCCCGCGAGGAACGGCGCCACCATCGTGCCGACCGACTGGCCGGCGCCGAGCACCGCGAACACCTTGGCACGCGCCTGGATCGGGTACGTGTCGATCAGCAACGGGCCCGTGACGGGCAGCGACGACGACTGGCCGAGTCCGGCGCCGAGTCGTGCGAGGAACATCTGCAGCGCGTTCTGGACGAGGCCCGTGAGCGCGACGACGACGGACCACGCGGTCATCGTGACGCCGACGAGCGTCCTGCGGGGCAGGCGGTCCGACAGCGACGACATGGGGATCGCGCCGAGTACGAACAGCACGCCGGTCGCGCCACCGATCGCGCCGAGGACCGCGTCGGAGACGCCGAGCGTGCGCTGGATGTCGGGGGCGAGAACGTTGAACGCCGCGTTGTCGAACAGCTCGATCGCCCCGAGGGTCGTGACGATCGCGATCGTGCGCCGGCCGCCGCGCCGCAGCGCGTCGCGCAGGGTCAGCTCCTCGGAGGCGACCCCCGGCAGCTCGGCGTCGTCGACCTGCGGCGCGCAGGGGGGCGCCTGGCGCCGCGCGCGGCGTGCCTCCTCGTCGAGCACGGTCGCGACGAGCGATGCCGCGACGGGAGCGTCGGCCGGCTCGTCCGGCTCGCGCATGTGCTAGTCGACCCGGATCGGGGTCGCGCCGTCGACGGGGACGAACTCCTCGCGCGCCGCGTCGTAGCGCGAGAGGAAGACGTAGTCGCCCGCGTCGTGCTTGTCGGGTCCGAGCGACCCCTCCGGCCCGGCCGACATCTCCAGCGTCGTGAACGACTCCAGCGCCTCGATCACGGCCGCCTGGGTGAGCTCGCCGGCTGCGGCGGCCTGCTCGATCGCGTCGACGAGGGTCAGGAGCTGCAGGCAGGTGACGGCGGTGTAGCCGTAGCCGTCGGAACCGCGCTCGAACCGTTCGGCGCCGCCCGCGACGGCGATCTCGTTGCACTCATCGGCGGCGGGCGTGGGCTCGGGGAACACGGTGTCGATGCCCCACGCGCCGTCGTAGTTGTCCTTGGCGTTGACGAAGAAGCGCGCCACCGTGTCGGTCACGTTGTTGCCGATCGTCGCCCATTCGGGCTCGAAGCCGAGGTTGGCCGCGGCCTCGACCGTGGCGGCGCCGGCGAGCGTGAGCGCGGTGAGGAACACGAAGTCCACTCCGGCGTCCTGCAGGCGCTGGATCGCCACGTCGTGCTGCTCGCACCCGGCGGCCGCGCTCCCCTCGGGGCAGGGGAGCACCGAGATCGCCGCGACCTCGTGGCCGAGGGCCTCGAGCCCCGGCACCAGGCCCTCCTCCACGGCTTCCTGCTGCTCGGTGCTGTCGACGCGGACGATCCCGATCGTCTTGCCGTCGAGCAGGCCCTGCTCGTCCAGCACCTTCGGCCAGGCCCGGTACTCGCGCTGGCGGCTCACCGAGGTGTGCGTCGCGACCGAGAACAGCCGGCCCTCGCCCTCGTCGTAGAACGAGTCGGGCCAACTGTCCATCGTGATGGTGATCGCGCCCTCGTGGCGTGCCGAGCACTCGACGGTCTCGGGCGTGATCGCCGCGGTGATGACGACCGCGAACGGCTGGGCGTCCTCGGTCGCGCGCAGGAACGCCTCCCGGCCCGCGTCGGGGTTGATGGCGGCGTCCGCGCCGGCGATGACGTGGGGGACGAGTTCGATGCGCCGTCCGGCGACGCCGCCGCCGTCGTTGACGTGCGCGACGACCGCCTCGAGCGTGGCCTGCGCGTCGCCGATCTCGGGCGCGAGGTTCTGCTCGCTCAGGGCGGACAGGTCCGACGCGATCAGCGAGACGCGGATCGTGTCGTCGGTGACCCCCTGTACGGAGCGGGCGTCACCGGCCTCGCCGGAGCCTCCGTCCGCGGCGTCGCGGTCCTCGCTCGACTCGCTCGTGCACGCCCCGAGCACGAGCGCCACGGCGGCCCCCAGCGCGGCCCAGCGACGCCGACTCCCCATCGGTCTCCCCCCGGTCCCGCCGCCCGTTCGGGGCGGCGTTGCATAACATATACAGCCTTCGGAAACGCTTCCACCGGAGACTCGGAAACCCGTTCCTCCGGCTCGGCACGCGCTACGCAGGGGCGGGTGTGACCGGCCGGTCGCCGTGCACCTCGTCGAGCGACGGGCCGATGCGCGCGACGAGCGGCGCGAGCGCCGCGCGGTCGACGCCGTAGAGGTCGGCGGCGGTCTCGCCGAGCATCCGGCGCGCCTCGTCGACGGGGACCTCGCGAAAGCGCTCGCGGATCCAGTAGCGGGTGTAGGGAAACGTGCCCTCCGGGTGGGGCAGGTCGTTGCCCCACAGGAAGTTGCCGACCCCGACGAGGTGGCGCCGCTCCATGTCCTCGACGCCCGGGGTCGACGCGGCGAGGAAGCAGTTTCGGTCGAAGTACTCCGTGGGCTTCATCGAGATGGCCTCGCGGAACACCTTGCCCATCTTCTCGGTGTTGTGGCCCCCGACGAACTTCTCGTCCATCTTGGCGAGGATGTCGGGCGCCCACCACGCGCCGTTCTCCGCGATCACGTAGCGCAGGCCGGGGTGGCGCTCGAACACGCCCGACCAGATGAGCACCCACAGCGGGCGCGCCGCCCACCAGTAGGCCTCGGTCGCGTAGATCGCCATCATCCCCGGCCCGAGCCCGTAGTCGGCCGGGCCGGCGCCGGAGTGCGTGTGCAGGACCATGCCGAGCTCCTCGCAGACCGCCCACACCGGCTCGTAGCGGGGGTCGAGGTAGGCCGGCGCGTCGAACCACCGCGTCGGGATGAGCACGCCGCGCAGGCCCATCCCGTGCGCCGCACGGATCTCCGCGACCGCGGCGTCGACGTCGTGGAGGATGGGCACGACGGCGACCCCGATGCGCCGGTGCGGCGCCTGCGCGCAGAAGTCGGCGAGCCAGCGGTTGTGGGCGCGCGCGCCCGCCATCGCGAGCTCGGGCTCGGTGCCCGCGCCGCCGTTGAGCCCCGAGCCGAACGGTGACGCCGAGACCCGGCCGGTGCCGAGGACGTCGGCGTCGGGGAACAGCACCTCGGCGGCGACCCCCTGCTCGTCGAGCACCCGGTTGCGCACGTCGGAGTCGTACGCCGCGGTGAGGCCGCCGTCGCCCCCGGTGATGCGCTCCCACTTCGCGACGAACTCCTCGTTCTGGCGCATCGCGCGCGACAGCTCGAGGAGTTGCCTCACCTGCTCCTGGTACTCGTCGAACGCGGGCTTGTACCGCTCCTCGAGGTAGTCGCGGTACACGGGTGCGGGCGGGCCGGCGTGCCCGTCGGACGAGATGACGAGATAGCGGTCCACGGCACCTCCGCGCATTCCAGAACGACGCTCCGAAATGCCATCCGAAAACGCGGGCCCTGTCAAGGAGCCGCGGGGCGGATTGGATACGTTATGCAAATGGCCCGCCTGCTCCCGGCGCCGAGCCTCGGCCTCGCGCCCCGCACGGCCGCGGAGCGGGCCGCCCGCTACGTCCGGCGGCTCGTCTTCGACGGGCACCTGCGGCCCCACGACCGGGTGCCCCAGGACGACGTCGCGGCCGCGCTCGGCCTCAGCAGGATCCCCGTGCGAGAGGCGCTCATCGCCCTCGAACGGGAGGGGTGGGTCCGCATCGAGCCGCACCGCGGCGCGTTCGTGAACCCGCTCGACGAGGCTGCGGTGCGGGACCACTTCGAGCTCTACGGCCTCACCTTCGGGCTCGCGGCGCGCCGGGCGGTCGAGCGTGGGGTGGCCGACGAGCTGGCGGCGACGCTGGCGGACCTGAGCGCGGCGGCCGCCGGCACCGACGACCCGGCCGAGTTCGGCCGGCTCGCCCTCGCGTTCCACGAGGCGGTCGTCGAGGCCGCCGCCTCGCCGCGCATCGGCGTCGTGCTGCGCGCGATGTCGACGATCGTGCCCGGCAACTTCTTCGCGCTCGTGCCCGATTCGGTGCCGATCGAGCGCGAGGGCCTCGAACGCCTCGTCGGAACGATCCGTGCGGCCGACGCGGACGCGACGGTGGCCGAGTACCTGCGCATGATGCGCCTCCAGGCCGACCAGGTGGTCGCGCTGTTCCGGGAACGCAACCTCTTCGGGAGCGGGTGATGCACTTCGTCCTCGTGCACGGCGGCGCGACGACCTCGCGGTTCTGGGACCGGCTCGTGCCGTTGCTCGCGCACCCGGCGCTCGCCGTCGACCTCCCCGGGCGCGCGGGCAAGGAGTGCGACCCGATGGCGCTGACCGTCGACGACTGCGTCGCGTCGATCGTTGCCGACGTGGGGTCCGCCGGTGTCGACGGCGACGTCGTGTTCGTCGCGCACTCCTCGGGCGGGCTGTTCGTCCCCGGGGCCGCGGCCGCGCTCGGCGAGCGCGTCCGCCACGTCGTGCTGTCGGCCGCGTCGGTGCCGCCCGAGGGCGGGACCGGGCTGGAGTGCATGCAGCCGAAGCACCGTGCCCGCACCGAGCAGGGGATCGCCGCCGCCCGCCGCGACGGCTGGGTGCTCACGACGCCCGGCCCGCCCGAGGACCCCGAGGTGATGCGCCGCGCCTACGGCGGCGACCCCCTCGACGACGAGACGCTCGCCTTCGTCGTCGACCCCGCGCGCGCGGTGAAGGACTCGATGAATTTCTACTTCCAGCCCGTCTCGTGGCGGGCGGTCGCGCACGTCCCGGTGACGTACGTGAAGGGCCTGCGCGACAATCCGATCCCGCCGGCGCTGCAGGACGAGATGATCGCCCGGTTGCCGAATTCCGTGGAGGTGGTCGAGATGGACGTGGGTCACATCCCCGCGGTCACGCACGCCGCCGAGTTCGCGGCCGTGTGCAACCGGGCGGCGGGTGCGCGATGACGCGGAGCACCACGCCGACGGAGCTCTACTGGGACCCGTTCGACACCGAGATCGACGCGGACCCGTACCCCGTCTGGCGGCGGCTGCGCGACGAGGCGCCCGTGTACCGCAACGAGCGCTACGACTTCTGGGCGCTCAGCCGATTCGACGACGTCGAGGCGGCACACAAGGACAACCAGACGTTCAGTTCCGCGCACGGAACGGTGCTCGAGCTGATGTCGCCCGACGTGGTGCGGGGCGGCAACAGCTCGATCATCTTCATGGACCCGCCCGAGCACACCCAGCTCCGGGCACTCGTGTCGCGCGCGTTCACGCCGCGACGGGTCAGCGCGCTCGAGGGCCGCATCCGCGAGCTGTGCCGAGAGCTGTTCGCGGCGGTGGAGGGCCGGGACACGTTCGACTTCGTGCAGGACTTCAGCGCGCGCCTGCCGGCGGAGGTCATCGCGTCCCTGCTCGGGGTCCCGGACTCCGACCGGGAGTTCGCGCGCCGCCACATCGACCTGGTGTTCCACATCGAGCCCGGCGTCGGGATGATCAACGAGACGTCGCTGCGCGCCCAGATCACGCTGTGGGAGTACCTGGGCGCGCAGCTCGAGGAGCGGCGGAAGGCGCCCCGCGACGACATGCTGACGGGCCTCGTACAGGCGGAGATCACCGGCGACGACGGCTCGACGCGCAAGCTGACCGACCACGAGGCGACCGCGTTCGCGAACCTGCTGATCAGCGCGGGCACCGAGACGGTCGCCCGGCTGCTCGGCAACGCGGCCGTCGTGCTCGCCGCGCACCCCGACCAGCGCGCCGACCTCGTCGCCGACCGGTCGCTGATCCCCAACGCGATCGAGGAGCTGCTGCGGTTCGAGCCGCCGTCACCCGTGCAGGGCCGCTGGACGACCCGGCCGGTCGAGCTGCACGGCACGGCGATCCCGAAGGACGCGAAGGTGCTGCTGCTCACCGGCTCGGCGGGGCGCGACGAGCGGCGGTTCCCCGAGCCCGACCGCTTCGACGTCCGTCGCCGGATCGACCACCACCTGTCGTTCGGGTACGGGATCCACTTCTGCCTCGGCGCGGCGCTCGCGCGCCTCGAGGGCCGCATCGGGCTCGAGGAGACGCTCGCGCGGTTCCCGGCCTGGGACGTCGACCTCGCGCACGCGCGCCGGTTGCACACGAGCACCGTGCGCGGCTGGTCGTCGGTGCCGTTCTCGCCCGCACGCGGGCGATGACGGCCGGGCGCACGGTCGCCGACGCCGAGCCGTTCCCGCAGCCGCCGCCCGGGCGGCGGCACGGCCCGAACGTGGTGGTCGTCGTACTCGACGACCTCGGCTTCGCGCAGCTCGGCTGCTTCGGCTCCGACGTCGCGACGCCCGCGATCGACGCGCTCGCCGCGGACGGGCTGCGCTACAACCGGTTCCACGTCACCGCGCTGTGCTCGCCGACGCGCGCGGCGCTGCTCACCGGGCGCAACCACCACCGGGTCGGGATGGGGCTGCTGCCCGAGGTCGCGATCCGGTTCCCGGGTTACACGGGCCGCCTGCCGCGTTCGGCGGCGACCGTCGCCCGGCACCTGCGCGACGCCGGCTACTCGACGTTCGCGGTGGGCAAGTGGCACCTCGCGCCGCGCGACGAGTGGAGCGCGTCGGGCCCGTTCGACCGGTGGCCGCTCGGCGTGGGCTTCGAGCGCTACTACGGGTTCCTCGGCGGCGACACCAACCAGTGGGCGCCCGAGCTGGTGTGCGACAACCACCCCGTCGACCCCCCGGGGCCGCCGGGCGACTACCACCTCACCGAGGACCTCGCCGACCGGGCGATCCGCATGATCCAGGACCAGCAGCAGGCGACGCCCGGCAAGCCGTTCTTCCTCTACTTCGCGACGGGCGCGGTGCACGCGCCGCACCACGTCGCGCCCGAGTGGTCCGGCCGCTACCGCGGCGCGTTCGACGACGGCTGGGACGCGTGGCGGGAGCGCACCTTCGCCCGGCAGGTCGCGTCGGGGATCGTGCCGGCGGGCACGACGCTCACCCCGAGGCCGCCGTGGGTGCGGGAGTGGTCGTCGCTGCCGGCGGCGGAGCGTCGCCTGTACGCGCGGATGATGGAGGTGTTCGCGGGCTTCCTCACCCACACCGACGCGCAGATCGGTCGCATCGTCGGCTTCCTGCGCGACCTCGGCGTGCTCGACGACACGCTGCTGTGCGTCCTGTCCGACAACGGCGCGAGCGCCGAGGGCGGCCCGACCGGTTCGGTCAACGAGCACCGGTTCGCGCACGGCCTGCCCGAGGACCTCGCCGAGAACCTCGCGGCGATCGACGAGCTCGGCGGACCCCGCGCCTACAACCACTACGCGTGGGGCGGCGCGTGGGCGGGCAACACGCCTCGGCGCCTGTGGAAGCGCTACACGTGGCTCGGCGGGACGCGCACGCCGCTCGTCGTCCACTGGCCGGCCGGCACGGCCGCGCGCGGCGGGATCCGCTCCCAGTTCTGCCACGCCGTCGACCTCGCGCCGACGATCCTCGACGTCGCCGGGGTCGAGCCGGCGCCGGTCGTCGACGGCGTCGAGCAGATGGGCTTCGACGGCGCCTCGCTGCGCGCGACCTTCGACGACCCGGACGCGCCCGCGCCGCGTTCGACCCAGTACTTCGAGATGCTCGGCAGCCGCGCGATCTACCACGACGGCTGGAAGGCGACGACCGACCACGTCGGCGGCCAGCTCGCGGTGGAGCGCGAACACCTCGAGGGGTCCACCGCGTTCGACGAGGACCGCTGGCTGCTGTTCGACCTCGCCAGCGACTTCTCCGAGGCCCACGACGTGTCGGCGCGACACCCCGGCCGGCTCGCCGAGCTGGTCGCCGCGTGGGAGCGGGAGGCGGAGCGCAACGACGTGTACCCGCTGGACGACACGTTCATCGGCCGGGCGCGCGCGATGTTCCGGCCCCGCTACCCGCCGCGGCGGCGCACGGTGTACCGGCCCGGCGGCGGGCCGGTACAGGAGGACGCGCTGCCCCCGCTCGGCAACGGGTTCACGGCCGTGGCCACCGTCGAGGTCGGCGACGACGGCGGGGAGGGCGTCGTGTACGCGTTGGGCGACTGGACGAACGGCTTCGCGTGCTACCTGGTCGGCGGGCGGCCGGTGCACGTGATCAACGGGTTCGGCCACGCGCACCGCCTCGAGGCGCCGGCGCCCCTGCGGGCCGGGCGCCACACGATCGGGTTCCGGTTCGAGCGCGAGGGTCTCACCGGCGTGCTCCTCGTCGACGGCGAGGAGGTCGCGCGCCAGGCGCTGCCGCACGGGCTCCCGTTCCGCTGGCAGATCGGGGGCGCCGGTCTCACCGTCGGGTACGACCGCGGCCTGCCCGTCCACGACGACTACCGGCCCCCGTTCCCGTTCCGCCCGACGCTGCACGAGGTCGCCTTCGAGATACCGTGGATCGCGCCCGACGAACCGGACGGCGCGGCCCGGGCCGCCTACGAGGTCGCGCGCCGCGGCGAGTGACGACCCGGCCCGTACCGGGGCCGCCGGGCGCGGCGCGCCGCGTCGAGGGCGCCGTCAGTCGATCGCCTTGGCGGGGTCGCTGTAGAACTGCTGCGCCCACTTGCGGTGGGCGAGGATCCCCGTCTCCTCCTTGGTGAGCACGGGGCGCTCGACGAAGCGCTTGTTCTCCCAGATCGGGATGTCCTGGCTCACGCCCGCGAGGAAGCGGTCGCCGATGTCGCGGGCGGCGTCGGGGCCGAGCGACCGTGGCGTCACCCAGCTCCAGCGCACGTGCACGTGCTCCTCGTCGATCGGGGTCGTCGACGACAAGAAGGTGAACGCGCCGGGTGTGCGCAGCACGCCGAGGCCGAGGCCGAACGACTCGCGCACAAACGTGCCACCACCGGCCTCCGTGCGCTTGTACGGCTGGTCGGTCACGAACTGCTCGGTGTCCCACGGGATGTCGGGCGTGCCGTGCACGTACTGGAAGTGTGCGAAGTCGTGGTTGTTCTCGGCCATCTCCTGGCAGCACGTCGCGATGACGAAGTCCCGCGTGTAGGGCTCCGACCACTCGGGATCGGAGAACTCGGGCACCTCGGGCACCTCGTAGAACGGTTCACCGCCCTCGAGGTGGTGCCACGCCCACACCATCCGGTTGCGCTCGACGGTGGGGAACGCGCGCACCCGGGCCCGGCTCGGCACCTTGGGCGAGTCGGTGTAGGGGATGTCGGTGCAGCGGCCGCTGCCGCCGTCGTAGCACCAGCCGTGGAAGGGGCAGCGGATGCCCTCGCCGTCGACGCGCCCGCCCACCGCGAGGTTCGCGCCGAGGTGCGCGCAGTACGCGTCGACCAGGCGGGCCGCGCCGGACCCGGTGCGGAACAGGGCCAGCTCGCGCCCGAAGTAGTAGACGGGCAGCACCTCGCCGGGGCGCAGCGCGTCGGACGGCGAGACGATGAACCACCCGTTGGGGATCGGGAACGGGAACCGCCGGCCGCGGGTGCGGCGCACGACCGTGCGGCGGGCGGGGTCGAGCGTGATCTC
>FWPU01013084.1_pt1 | contig 10666 bp, 9 predicted proteins | sample 2228361 | NCBI WGS metagenome assembly FWPU01 (sample SAMEA103939777, study PRJEB20133) | metagenome | reverse complement strand
GTAGCCGAAACGTTGTTGCCTACAATATGGAGTTTTTCGTGAACACCACACCAAACAAAACCCATCACAGGATTTTGACACACATTGTTGGCAATCAACGCCATTCCCTGTTTACCTGCATAATCTGCTACCACCGCAGATAGATAAACACCAGCATTGCGCACCTGGTTGTTTGCTATCACCACAGCCTTTGCTGAGGTGTTAGTTACCAAAAAATATGCCTGTCTATCTGACAGAAGAGGTATAACCAGATTGTTGTTGGTGACAATTCCAAAAACGTTTTGAGATAAAAGTATAATAGGAGCACTTGAAGAACCCGACGCATTTAACGTGGTGGTCAAAACAAAAGAATTGTTTGACACCACCACATAATTATCAAAACCAGAAACTAAGTTAACGAACTGTCCATAATAGCAATCCACAAACTTGTTATTAAATAAGAAAACATCGCAGGATTGAAAATTAAAAGACATTGTGTTGTTGCTCATCTTTCCGTAAAACTCACTGTTTTGCATCAAAACAAAACACTTCCTGACACTGCTGTTCCATCTGTTAACATTGATAGCATACATGGCGGTTGTGGGGTTGGCAGTATCCCAATATATTTTACAGCGGTCAAAAATTACTGCTGCTTCGTCAAAACCCATTAAATCGGCGGTTGTATTGTTAGCACAACGGAAGATGGCATTGTAAAAATAACAATAACGCAAACCATCCTCTACAGCACCATTAATCAGCCTTTTATTGGTAACATTAACCTTCCACTCACCACCATCAATAAATAATACAGAACCGGCTCTGGGGGACAGGTAACCGTTCATTGTCACCACCGCCCCCCGCTCTGCCTTGATAATCAAGGTTCCTGTTATGGTTAAATCGTTGTTCAGAACATAATTACCAGCAGGCAAATAGAGCATCCTGCCGTTGAGATTGGCTATTGCTGTATCCAAATCGGGATAGTCTTTAGCATTGACAAAATCTTTGTCCGCAAACTCTATCCCTGTTGCGTCAGATTTTACTCTCAACTGCTTCAAAGCCGAACCAGCATAAGAAGATGGAGTATCGGTCAATCCAAGAAAGTTAGTAACTACATCGCCAAACTCTAAACCGTCTTCTGTAGATTTAACTTTCACTAATTTACCACTTTGTCCAGCATAGCCGGCGGGGGTATCAAGCAGGTCGGTAAACTGGTCATAAATAGGTGGCTGTGCTATAAACTCCAAACCATCTGCCGTAGCCTTGACTGCTACAAGTTTATTAGCAGCATTCGTGTAGTTTTGTGGCGTATCAATAAGTTCGGTAAACCTCATGTCATCAAAATACAAACTTCCATTGCCCTGTTTGACCAACTGCCCTTCAGCACCATATTCGTCTGGAGTGTCTGTCAAAGAAAGAAAAGACGAAATAGACGTCTCTTGAATGCTTGGAGGAGTGGTCTGAACAATATCAGGCAGTTCCTGAACAACGCCACCTGTTACCACGGGTTCAATCTTCTTCCGCTTTCGCTTCTTTTCCAGTAACCGAAAATGAGTTTCCGGCATGTTTTTATTACCAAAAACAGGCAAACGCCTCATTGCGCATCACCCCCGCTTATCTCAAAGGTGTCCCCAATATCATCCACATCCAGCAGTATCTGATGAATGTTAACTATTGCTTGATTGGTGTCCATCAAACCCCCTTCCTGCGACTGACCTGTCGTAACAGCAGGAGTAAAAGATACCCTTACAATCAAATATTCGCTAACAATGTTGGGATTAATATGAAACATGTTGTCCCCCTCAAGCAGTGTGCTTGGAGCAATAACATAATCGGGATTGTCAACAAGACCCCATTTTGGTATGTTGCCCTTTTTATACAATCGTATCTTAAAATTTTGTGGAGAAGCCGTAAAGGTCAGAGTAATTAATAGACGCTTCCACAAGCCCTTTCGGTTCCGCTCAGGAAAAGCATACAAGGGCGGGAACACCACATCCCTGTCCCTGCTAAAACGGTCAGCCAAAACGGGGTCTTGGGTCTCATAAAGATAAATATCATCAGGCTGTATATAACCATGCAACCTGTCTATGCTAAACCTTAGTCTACCACCTGTTTCTGGAACATAATTCCAACTCATAATTCATCACCCCCAAACAATATCGGTGTGGTATCCACTGACCTGCTTCGTTTGTAAACATATCTTGATGCACTGCCATGCAGTCCAGTTCGTTGGGTCATTTTGGTTTTCCCAAACCAGTTTGCCTGCAGGAAAAACGATGTTAAGATAGTCCCTGCCCCTTTCCTGCGTAAGCATCAAAAACAAAGGTTGTAACAATAGTTTTTGTTCGGACTTCAAAATACGCCTCAGGTCTATGTTTGAAACCAACACCAACTCGTCGTTTGGTGTCAATAAATAAACTCCCGTACTTGACAAAATAAAAATACCTTCAGTAGTTTCCCTTACTGACCAACGATTTATCGGCACAGGCAGGTCTACATAAACAGAGAAGAAGTAACCTTCTGTCTCCACCACCCGATACCATCCGTTGCTGGTAGCAACAAGCATGTAACTGCCCCAGTTAATAATGGCATAAATAGGAGCATCCAAATAAAGATACTGCCCATCGTTGTCCTCAATCGGTTCAGGTTTGAAAACCAGTTTTCCAACGGCACTAATCTTAAGCACATTGTTTACCCCAAGCACCAGCCTGTTGGCATGATTAGCCATTGACCCAATGGGGTCGTTGGCTATGTTTACACTACCAAAGGGCGGACTATTAACCCCACCGAAAACATAATCGGCAGGATACCTGTCCTCGTAATACCACTTGTTAAAATCTTCAGGCGGAACTAAAACGTCTTCCACAACCAACTGCCACTGCGGTATAACGCTGGTCTGCCTGTAAAGCAGTATGCGGTCGCTATCCGAAGGGAAAGACTGTGCAATGTAAACATCTATTCCCACGTTGTTCGGACTACCACGAACCTCTACAATTGGAGAAGGCAGTCCCAATATGTTGCGTCTGCCAAATACCATACAATAGCGATATAGAGCATTTTCAACCCCCCTTTCTGCACCACCAACCGCTATCGGTGTAAGAGGCGATGAAGGAATGGTAAAGTTTTCTTGATGCCAACCCCCCACATCAAACCAAACATGCTTGTTAACCGCCGTATTGTCTGGATTAATAAAACAAACCAGAAAATGATACTCGTCTTTTGGAATATTCCCGAACTGCAAAGGAACAACCGAAACTCGTGTAAAGATGCTTCCTGTGCTGTTCAAAGTAAGAACTTCCTTCGTGGGCTGAGCAGAACCGCCTCCCCATCTGAAGGAAAAAAGCGTTGTTTGAGTTATCCAGAAAAAGAGAAAACCGTCCTGGTAAGGTAAACGCTTTGTATAAACAGGCATGTTGTCCGCCCTGAAGTAATAGTTCGGTATGGGCGGATTACCGCTTGTCTCGTATGGATTATATAACGACGGCAGCACCACATCGGTTAGCACCAAAGTATTATCACCAACCAGATGTGGCAACATGTTCTTACACCACCAGTAAGATTGTTCAATTGTGGCATCATTCAAACTTTCCGGGAACGTCGCTGTTGGCGGAAAAGGTAAGGGTTTCCACATTGGCATCACCTACCTATGATTGGTACAACATCCAAGTTAAGGTATTCGGCAGTCTTACGGAGTGTCTTCTCAAAGGCAACAATTCCTTCGCTAAACTGCTTCAAATATGCACCAGCCTTGTTCAAAGCGTCTTCACCACCAAGATTAATCAGCACATGAGCGGTTACATAACCGATAATAAGAGGGTCAAAAACGGTGGGAAAACCAATCGGAACATCAGAAACACCGCTGAGAATATTCGGATATTCATAGGCAAACAGTCTGATGCCCCTGTAACAAGAATAAATAGGAGCAGGATGAATAAAAAGTCTATCACCATTCAAAGCATAATACTTCGGCTCTTTTGCAGGCTCTTCTACAAAAACATCCGTCGTCTCCTGAGAACCAAGCACCGTTGTTGATTGTAGTTTTAACCACTTCGCCGTTTGGTTCCAAACCCTGATGGGCGTCCCACTACTCCAGTTTTGAGCAACTGTTCCGTTTTGCCCTCTGCTGACCGTTAACGTGTTGTCCGTTTTACTGTTAACCAGCACAATCTCCACAAGAGGAGTTTCGCCAATAATCAATCTATCGCCTTGGTTTATACCAGCAGCATCCGTCACCGTAATACTGGTGGCACTTCCAGTAATATCTTGAGACAAAGACGTCCCAAACAAAGAATAAACCGAAACCGAAACCAGTTTCAATATCTTATTCGTCAAAACATATTCTCTTTGACGAGAAGTCGCATCTAAATAAATAGAACTAAAGCGATAGGGCACATAACTAAATACTACATTAAAAGCCTCATTAATCTTTCTCGTTATCTCTTCATCAGTAATGGCTATGGTGTCCGCTATTCTCAGGTTACCCCTAATCGCTGTAATATATTCCTGCAGTGTCACGGTGCATCACCCCCCAAACAGTTCTAATTGATATGTTTCTTCTATCCTGTCCCTGATTGCATTTCGCCCAGTATATTGCTTGAGCATCCCAGCAACCAAGGGTATCGCTTCAAAGCGCCTGACAACATTTATTAACTTCTGAGCATTGTCTATCCGCATGGCTGTCGGCATAGTCAAACATTTTTCAGGCATATCGGCATCATGTATGTCAACCTGCTTCCATGCCTTCGGAGCCGTGTTCACATGATAAAGACTGCCTTCCCGAATAATCCAATCAAGCACTTCCTGCAAAGCCTGCTGTGGTCGTTTCTCAAAGAAACCACGTAAAATGCTGTTTACAACATAAACGTGTAAAGTGGTATCGCTTCTTGACTTCAAACTGTTACCATGCAGAATTATCTTGTCACCCTTACGCAAAGCGTAGTTCTTCTTCTTCACAAAAACGCCTGCATCGTAAGTTTCCATCTCCAACGTGAAAACCCCACCAAAACGTCTCAGGTCTTCTTCCGTTGGGCGTTTGCCACTGAAGTAAATACCATCGGTGTCTATCTCTATGGGAATTTTACCCTCACCGTAAAGAGTATCCGATAGACCTCTAATGTATTCCCTGCCAATGGCTGTTATCTTTTCTGCGCTGTTCACGTCGCTAAGCAAAAAGTTGGCACCGAGAAAGCCGTAGAAACTGTTGACGATAATCTTCAATGCTTGTTGAACAGCAAAGTAAAACGCCGACTGCTTTGCCTTTTCCTTAGCCTTCAGACGACTATCCAGCAAAGTCTTGACCAGCAGAGGGAACATGCCCTTTTTGTCCCATGCAGGACGAATATAATTTATCATGATGGTAGGATACATGGATACCACATCTATCTTGTAAACAGGCTCAATGTATCCAGCCATTAACAAATCTACATGCGCCCCCTCGTAGTCCTTTGGCTCAGGGGGGTCAGGAATGGAATGCGCCACCAGCACCGGTGGTAGCAACCAGTTTTCAAGCAAATAACCGTTACCCATATAGGCAACATCCCAACCAACAGGAATTAACCCGAACAGACCCTTAATATAAGCAGTGCCGAACTGGTATAACGCCTCAGTCTGCTCAAGGTCTTCCAACAAATAGGTTAACTTGTTCTCCGACGTCTCCTGCTCAATCTTCTCCGCAGTGGTACGACTGCTCAGGTTCAACTGCTTGGCAATCGCCTTTAAACCGAAACTGGTAAGCCGAACAGCACCGAAGGCATCCAGCCTCTGAAAGAGAATGTAGGTATCCAGAATGTTTGTTCTGCTCACCCCCTCATATACATACCGCTGAACAGTCTTGGTCTCCATGCCTATACGAACACTGGTCTGCCTGACAGACTGTGGAACCCATCGGCGCAAAACAGCCCCGTCAAAGCCGTAGTAATTGTGACCAATAATCAAATCGGATTGACGAACATCCAGAAAGTCCTTCACAAAATTGCCCACCACATCCGTCCTGTGCCTGAGCAGAACGGTATAATCGGAACAACGAACACCGACAGCATCCAGAATGGGGTGCTGTAGTTTTCCAATCGTTTCTACGTCTATCACCACGTAATCGGGGCATGTTGATACACGCATACCCCATTCCCGCAGGGTCATCATAGCAGGGTCTAAGGGGCGACATCCCGTGTTTGGATATGCATTGATATAAGCATACTCTCCAAACAACTTCCGACTGCTATCATACAATAAACCGCAGGGTTCCTTACTAACAAAATATCTCTTGTTCGGTAGGTAGATAGAACCCTGCTTCGTCTTGATGCAGAGCGTATGCCCCGATACTATGTCCTGTATCCTCATCTGATGACACCCCTGTGTCTATGGTCTCAAGGTCGGTAGCCAATGCACCGTAGGGACACTCATACCACTTCCCGCACCGATTAGGCGAACAGGTGTAGTGCAGTGTGTTAGCAGGGAAGTATTCTGTCAAACCATTTTCTAAGGCTACACCTATAGTATACAACTTTTTGAGCATCCAATCAAGCAGGGCAGACTGGTCGTCCGTTCTCAAATCATACTCCGTAATCTCAACCCCATTGCTGGTCAAGAAAAGAAACCGTAGTTTGTGAACAGGAATATTCATGGTCTGTCTGACTACCCACGAATAAAGAGCCAACTGCTTCACATCATACTTGTTCTTGAAAGAAGACCTCTTCAAATCGTAGATAATAGCAGTATCGTCGGCTGTGTAACCCACTATGTCCGCCATTGCTATCAGTTCCATTCCCGCTGTCACTATCATTCGCTTTTCAATGTCCACCGATTGGACGAGGTCGTTGCGTAGTATTTCAAGGCACTGCTCTGCCCATGTGTCCAGCATCGGCTCCCAGCGGCTGAGGGCGTCCATGTAAATGCTTAGGTCTCCCACCAGTAAACGGGGAGTGTCCTTATAATGCAAACACTGCCGTATTATTTTGTCCTTGTTCAAATCGCCCTCAACACCGTAAGCCATGCCTATCTTCTGCTCCAGATACTCGTGGACATATAAACCCACGAACTGTTCTGGAAATAGAAACTGCTGTGGATTTTGCTGTAACAATACCAAACGCAAAGGACACTGCAAATAATTCAAAAGCATAGAATAACTTAATCGCATCTGCTGTAGACCTCCACCTTGTCAACTTCTGCCTTAATCTGCGTTACGTCCGAATTGGAAAAACCAAATACCCGCTTGTATAGCAATAAAGCGGACTTCTCATGGTTTGTAGGCTTGTAATCCGAAAATCCATGTGCCTTCTGAAACTCTTCCCAAGCAGCGTTCTTGTGCTCTTTTTTGGAAGGAACGGCAACAAATATGGGCGTTACTATGTCAAAAGCATAAAGAAATCCCGATATAACCCCAGCACAGAAAGGCAGATTGCGATTGAGAGGCAACGGCGTCTCCATCAAATAAACAGGCTCTATACAGTATCGCTTAGCCGTCGCCTGCACAGCCTCTGCTACCTCGTAAATGGTTCCCCTAAGTGTAGCAAAAACCGCATCACCCTGTTGGGTAACAACGAAAATACCACAACCGCTACGAATATCCTGAAGTTTTTCTATCCTGATACCACACCTTTCCCAGTAAGTTTCCCACAAAGCATTTGGACGTGGAAGCCTTGACCAGTTTTCCTGCAGGTTCGCCTCGTAAGCGATAAAATCAGACGCAGGCGGGTCTATAGCACAAACCCCACGATACCGCAGTTTGGGTTTCAAAGTTAAATAGGTTGTGGTTATTTCCATCTCTTTACCCCCTTGAATAGGGGGAGAGTGCTTCTCCCCCCCCCATTTTTGCTATTCACTACCGTCGGCTACCAAGTTTGTCGTCCAGCGTCCGCTTAATGTCAGTGTCGGTGAAATCGTAGCCGTCGTCCTCATTACCCCAATCTTCGGGTTCGGTCAACGAAAGAAAAGCCTTGATTTGCTTTTCGGAAGACCGCAGATTGAAATTGCTTCTCACGAACCGCAACAGGTCTTCCTCGTCGTCACAGCCGTAAACCTTAACCCACTTCTCAAGGCTATCGTTGCGTCTGCCATTGCTGTTGTCGGAACCACTGCGCTTGGTGCGGAAGATGGTCGTGTTGCTAATTGGGTTCTCCAAAACTTCCTTCAGCACCTCAAGCGGGTTGAAGTCCCACTCCATTTTGCCATGCTCAAAATTGCCACTGATGAAAATCCTTGGCAAAGAGTAGAGATACCGACCAATACCAATGGCACTGAGCACTCGGCGGTAAGCGTCGGTGGTTGCCGACTTCCATGCCTCAGTCTGAACTTCAGACCAGCCGAACTCTTCAATGTGAATGCTCTGGAAGGTGTCAGCGTCCGTAATGGTCAGGGAAATCTTCACAGAGTATTCACCGTCCCTGCTGACAGGCTCAAGCGTAAAGGCATAGAGCAACCCCAAGTTTGCCATCAAACTCTGGAACCGCTCCATTGCTTTGCGCACATCTATATAGAACGCAACCCAAGCACCATCGCGGGTTCTGGAGAACGAATACGGCTTGTATCTGTGCTCCTCAACAGGAAACTGCTTGGAAGCCAATTCGTAAAGTTTCTTCAGTTTGTCCGTAAAGGTCAGATGCGTGTTCATCTCAGTTGCCTCACTTTCTGTTGTGTTTTGTGTAGTGTCCAGTGTCTCAATGACGGTGTCGGTATCGGTTTTTCTCAGACGTCCCATGTCTCAGTCCCCCCTTTTGTTTTGTGTGAGGCTACCCTTTTCTGAGTAGCCATCTACATTATACACTATACCCAATCCGCTGTCAAGTCCCAAACGGGTTTGCTTGAAAAATCTGGTAATTCACTTTGGCTCAGCGGTTTGAGATGACCGTATTCAATCGCATAGGCTAAGTCCTTGTAACGCCATATCGGGTCGTTGCCTATGCTGTCTACGTCTACGGCTACAATCGGAATAGCATGCTGATTGAGCATCACATATTCGCGTTGCGCCCATTTTACATAGCGGTTCTGAATGTCCCGCAATTCCACAGGAATGTTTTTGCTGAGCAGAATGATTATCTGCGTCGGATAAAAACCAATCTGTTCGCAGATATATTCCATCTCAGCAATGGGTTGTTCGGTGTTTCCATACACCACCCCAGACAGAAAACTGCGGTCACCCACTATCTTGTCAAACAGAAAACCTTTCTGGAAGGCGAAGAAAAAGCATCGCCTCTGGTGGTTGTAATCCTGCTGAATGGAATATGGGTCATCGTGAATAGTATAGGCAATCGGCTCCCGATACGGGAACCAACCGTATTCGCAAAGATACTTTGCGGTAGGGGTTTTGCCCACACCATCTACACCCTCAAGAATGACCCACCGAAACTGCTTCCTTTCGTTGCGAATAAACTCCAAAGTGTCATCCACGCTCTTACGCACTTCGGGGTGCTTGTCTAAATACCATTCAGGCAAAGACTTCAGGCTGCGCCATGCCACCACGCAAAGACGCTCCAATATCACATTCCAGTCCTTAGCATTGGTGAGAGGCACAGACCTGTCGTCTATGAATACGAAATCGCCATGCTTCACGTTTGTAATACCAGCAAACGGGAAACCATATTCCCTGAGGAGTTTTTCTAAACGCCCCCAGTCTTCCTGTTTTCTGCTGGTAAAATACCAAACCTCAAAGCCGTTGTCTGCTAAGTATCGCAGAATGCCCAGAGCCTCGTGTCTAATGGCTGAGGGGTGCGTAATCAGGCTCCCATCCAGAACCGTATTGTCAAGGTCTACTGCAATCTTCATGCTGAAAGCCTCCTTTTTTGAGTGTCCATTATTATAGACGCATCGGGTTCCAAAAAAGTTTCATCATCTTAGCCTTTGCGTCCAATTTTTTTCTAAATCTCGTATGACCTGCTTTGCTAAATGGAGATGTTCTGTCACTGCAGTCATCGGGTCTATGGCAGAAATTATCTCCGTATCTGCCACGGTTGGCATTTTCAGGCTGGTCTCCATTAACGAAAAATCCAGAGACCTGAAGTCTTCCAGTATGGTCTCGGTCGGCTGAACAGGATTGACTATCAAAGCCTGAAGCAAATAGCGTGTCTGAAGATACGCCAACAGGTTCCTGCGATAAGCATGGTAGTCTACTTTGTCCGCAGGACTTGTTGAAAAATATTTTTCCACCTCGGGGTCGTAGATTACCCACAGCAGATTGTGGGTCACAATGATGGGCTGACTGGTAAACAACAGCCTGCCCACATGGGAAAGATGGATAGCCATGCTGTTCAGTTTGTTCTTCCCCAAAGCAGTAAAGGGAGCAAATTGCCACCATGTTCCCTTGACTGCTTTTCTTAGCAGTGCCCTAAGGTCGTTTGGTTTTTCATACCCTTCAATCGCAATGATGATTTTGTCTACCATCTTTTTCTACCCCCTTATGGTTGTTTGGGGCTACTGCGCCACACAGCACCAGTTGGAGTTGCCAACGTCGTCAGCATGGCGTTTTTTGCGCCTCTGCTGAACCCGCATTTTTATTCTATCACAAGCACAAGGGAATGTCAATAGTTTGAACTGCTATTTTTGCTTGTTCCCTTGAAAAATATTTTGTACAAAATAGCATAGGGGAAGGGGGATGAAAAGAGAAAGGGAGAAAGGTGACAGGAAGTCCAATCCGGCCAAGAGTTATTGCAGTATTAAGCATGGCACCACCTGGCCTTGCTGCTTTGGGCTCCCCCTTTCT
>FWPU01011724.1_pt1 | contig 10666 bp, 5 predicted proteins | sample 2228361 | NCBI WGS metagenome assembly FWPU01 (sample SAMEA103939777, study PRJEB20133) | metagenome | reverse complement strand
GGTGCCAGCGCAAACACCGCCACCGAAGCCCAGCAGGCGCGGATCAGGTCCCAGGCAACCTGGCTGCCGTCTCGATCCAGGTAACGGCAATAGAAGTCTCGCTCCTCTTCGGCGACGCGCTCGTACCACCCCCGCGCCGTGTCGTTGTCGTGGGTGCCGGTGTACACCACACAGTTGCGCGGGTAATGATGTGGCAGGAAGGGATCGCTGGGTCCGCTGCCAAAGGCGAATTGCAAGATTTTCATGCCTGGCAGTTGAAAACTCTCCCGTAGCTCGACCACATCCGGCGTGATCACCCCCAGGTCTTCGGCGATGATCGGCAGCTCGCCCAGGTCGCGCCGCACGGCGCGAAAGAAGTCCTTGCCGGGCGCGCGTACCCAGCGCCCTTTTTCGGCGGTCTTCGCCTTGCCGGGGATTTTCCAATAGCCGGCGAAGCCGCGGAAATGATCCAGGCGGACGATGTCCACCAATCTCAGCGTGGCGCGGATGCGTTGCAGCCACCAGGTATACCCGCTGGCTTTGTGCGCCTGCCAGCGATAGAGCGGATTCCCCCATAACTGACCGGTGGGCGAGAAGTAATCCGGCGGCACGCCGGCGACGTAACTCGGCTTACCCTGTGCATTCAGGGTGAAGAGATGGCGGTGAACCCAGACATCGGCGCTGTCGTGGGCGACGAAGATGGGGATGTCGCCGATGATTCGGATGCCCAGCCGGACGGCGTGCTCTTTGAGCGCCGCCCACTGACGGAAAAAACAGAACTGACGAAAGATCTGCCGTTGAATGTGGGGGGCATAGCTGCGCCGCGCCTCTGCCAGGGCAGCCGCTTCCCGATCGCGCAGGGGTTGTTCCCAACTCGTCCACGGAGCTCCCCGGTGGACTTCTTTTAGCACCATGAACAGGGCAAAATCATCCAGCCAGCTTGCTTGCTCCTGGCGAAACTGTTGCAGCGCTTCTTGCAGATCGGCGGAAGCCGACCGCTCAAAGCGAGCGTAAGCCCGATCGAGCAGGGCAAGTTTCCAGGGGATGAGCGCGCCAAAATCTACCCGCTCCGCGGGGAAGATCGGCCTGTCGTCCAGGTCAGCCGGCAGGAGCAATCCGTCCTCCAGCAACGCCTCAGGGCTTACCAGCAGCGGGTTTCCAGCAAAAGCCGAGAAGCACTGATAGGGCGAATCGCCGTAGCCGGTTGGCCCGAGCGGTAACACCTGCCAGAGCCCACAGCCAGTTGCGCCAAGAAAGTCGAGCCATGCATGGGCGCGTGGCCCCAGGTCGCCGATGCCATAGGGTCCGGGAAGACTGCTGGGGTGCAGCAGTATCCCTGAGCTTCGTTCAAACTTCATACGGCAGCCTCTTCGTTTGGATGGTTTCGCCCTTGCGCACGATAGCGGCGGGGAAATCTGTTTCCACCACATCGGTGTCGATGACCGCGCCGGCTTCGATGATGTATCCTTCCGGAATGATGCTGTTTTTCCCCACCATGGCGAGGATGGGTGTCGAGCTGGCTTGCAGCTCACCAACGCGGGCATTTTTTCCGATGCGGACGCGCTTGTCAATGATGGCGTGTTCCACCACCGCGCCTGACTCGATCACGCTGTCGGTCAGGATAATCGACTCGCGCACCACTGCGCCCGGATGCACCTGGACTCCCGGAGATAGCACACTGCGCTCCACCCGCGCCCCGGCGGCGATCTCACAGCCGTCGGTAATCAGGCTGTCTTCGACAATACACCCCCTGGATAGCCAGACTGGCGGCCGTTCTTCCGTGCGGGTGTGGATGATCCACGAGCGGTCGTTCAGGTTGATCGGCGGCGGCTGCACCAGCAGGTCCATGTGCGCCCGCCAGTACGTATCTACCGTGCCAACGTCAACCCAGTAACCGGTAAATGGGAACGCGAACACCCTGGCTTTTTCGGCAACCATGCGCGGGATGATGTCGTTGCCGAAATCGTGTGTGCTGTCGGGTCGGTTGCGATCTTCCCACAGGACGCGATCCAGCGTCTGCAGGTTGAAAACGTAAACGCCCATGTTTGCCAGATTGGAGGGCGGTACAGCCGGCTTTTCGACGAAGGATTTGACGCGATAGTCGTCCCCCACATCCAGAATACCGAAGCGTGAAGCCTCGGCCATCGGCACGCGGATGGTGGCGATGGTTAAATCGGCGCCGTGGTCGCCATGAAAGGTGGTCATGGCGTCGTAATTCATCTGGTAGATGTGATCTCCAGAAAGGATCAGGATGAGATCTGGATTGCCGTGCTTGATAAAGCGGAAATTCTGCTGTACGGCGTCTGCGGTTCCGTGATACCAGTCGGAGGTGCGCCGGGCTTTGTACGGCGTGTAGATGCGCACACCGCCGGTGAAATCCCGGTTCAGATCCCAGGGGCCGCCAGCGCCGATGTGTTCGATCAGCGAGTGGGGGCGATATTGAGCCAGCAGCATAACATCGAAGATGCCCGAGTTGACGCAGTTCGACAGGGTGAAATCAATAATGCGATATTTTCCGGCAAAAGGCACGGCGGGTTTGGTGCGCTTGGCGGTTAAGACGCTCAATCGGGCGCCTTCGCCGCCGGCCAGGATGATTGCACGACTTTTCATCGCTATTCTCGCTTCCTCATCACGATACTCTTACCGTTCCAGGTCTCCGGGAGCAGGTTTTGCGCTCTGAACCGGCGTTGGATGCTGCTTTTGTCGCTGGAGGCGCAGATACAGTTCCATATACTGCCTGGCGGAGCGATCCCAGGAAAAGTCCTGGCTCATGCCGCGCCGCTGCAGGACAGACCAGGCTTCGCGGTCTGGGTAGACGGTCAACGCCCGCCGGATGGCAGCGGCCAGCTCGTCCGCATCAGCCCGTTCGAATAAAAATCCACTTCCGGCGGGTGAAGCGTGAAAGTCCTGGATGGTGTCGCGCAGGCCTCCGGTTGCCCGCGCCAGCGGGACGCAGCCGTAGCGCATGGCGATCATCTGGGTCAACCCACACGGTTCATAGCGCGATGGAATCAGCAGCACATCGGCGCCAGCGTAGATGCGACGGCTGAGAGCGGCGTCGAAGCGCAGCACCGCTCGCACCCGGCGGGGAAAATCGGCTTGCAGCCGGCGCAGCGCTTCTTCCAGGGCGGGGTCGCCAGAGGCCAGGAAGACCGCCTGCCAGGGGGCGTCGGCTAGCTGGTGCAGCGCGGCGGGGATCAAATCAATCCCTTTCTGGGCATCCAGGCGAGAGACCACTCCCATCAGCATCGTCTCAGGGTCAGGGTCGAGGCCAAGTTCGCTCAGCAGGCTGCGCTTGTTTTCCAGGCGGCGATCGAGGCTGGAGGCATTGTAGCGGGCGGCGATGGCTGAGTCGGTCTCCGGATTCCAGGCGGCAGTGTCAATCCCATTTAGGATGCCACAGATGTCATCGCCGCGGCTGGCGAGAAACCCTTCCAACCCGACGCCGAACTCGCTGGTGAGGACTTCGCGGGCATAGGTTGGGGAGGCAAAGACAATCTGGTCGGCGGTCAGTAGACCGAGCGGCAGCGGGATATCCTGCGCCCAGTGGGGCAGGGGGGAGTGTTGCGCCGCAGGCAAGCCGAATTGCGCCAGGGCTGGTCCGGCGCCGGCGCCCATGTAAGGCAGATTGTGCACCGCCATCAGGGTGGCGGTGCGGGAAAAGAACGCTTCGCCGAATACCGAAAGCGCATACACCGCCGGGGCGGTGTGCCAGTCGTTGGCGTGCAGCACGTCCGGCTGCCAGTCGAGCTGGCGCGCCAGTTGTAGCGCAGCCAGCGAGAAGAAGGTGAACTTGTGCCCATCGGCAAGGCTGTCGCTGGAATATACCGGCGCCTCTGGCGGGATGGGCGTCCCTGAAATAAAATAGGTCGGTATTTCGTTAAACCTGGTAACAAAAACTTTTGCCTGGATTGGTCCAGTGGCATGGGGAATTTCAAACAGCGCCGCCGTCTGCAATTGGAGCGAACGCCGCTGAACTTCTCCATAGTAAGGGATCGCCAGACGGATATCCACTCCGCCCAGATCGAGCAATGCCCGCGGCAGCGCCCCGGCAACGTCTCCCAGACCGCCGACTTTGACCAATGGCGCCGCCTCGGCGGCCAGAAACAGGACCTTGAGCGTTGTGTCTTTCGCTTTCAATGTTGCTGAACCAATTGGATGGAAGTGATGGATTGTGAATTAATTGTACTCGATTTAGCCAGTTCACGTTCAACGGCTTCGGTCGTGACGAATGTCACTTGTCGAAATCCCTGGTGTGGTGGTATCTTCGATCTGCTGAATGGCGGTTTGCTGCGATGACGATGCGCGCCTTTTGCATTCATGCCCACTTCTACCAACCGCCTCGAGAAGACCCGCTCACCGGCGTCATCCCGCCCGAAAGCGGGGCAGCGCCCTATCCCAACTGGAACGAACGCATCCACGCCGAATGCTATCGCCCCAACGCCGAGCTGGGCAATTTCAGCCGCATCAGCTTCAACATCGGGCCAACGCTGTTCGACTGGATGTTTGACTTCGATGTCTCCACCAGTCAGAGCATCGTCGCTCAGGATCGGGCGAACGTGCGCCGTTTTGGGGTTGGCAATGCCATCGCCCAGCCCTACAACCACACCATCTTGCCGTTAGCCAGCCGCCAGGATAAGCTCACCCAGGTCTATTGGGGGTTGCGCGATTTCGAGCACCGCTTCGGGCGCAAAGCCCAGGGGATGTGGTTGCCCGAGACGGCGGTAGACCTGGAGACGCTCTCGGCGCTGGCGCAACAGGGGGTCGAGTTCACCATTCTCGCTCCCTGGCAGGTTCAGGAAGACAATCCGGATGTCACCGAGCCCTATTGGGTGGAGCTGCCCGGGGGGAAGACCATCGCTGTCTTCCTCTACCATGCCGGCTTGAGCGGGGGCATCAGCTTCAATCCCAGCTTGACCGTCAACGCCGATGTCTTTGCCCGCCACCAGCTCGCCAGCCAGTTCCGAGCGGAGAAAACCGGCAGCGGGGAAGCTCAGCTCATTTTGCTGGCAACGGATGGCGAGCTTTACGGCCACCACCAGCCGTGGCGCGATCTCTTCCTCCAGCATCTGGTCAACGGCGCCAGTGGCGTGATTGGCGTCATGCCGACATTTCCGGCGCTCTGGCTGAGGCAGCATCCGCCCCGGCGGAGCATCGGCATTCGGGAGAGGACATCGTGGAGCTGCCATCACGGGGTGACGCGCTGGATGGATAGCTGCGACTGCATCCCTGGCGACGGGAGCTGGAAGCGCGGCTTGCGCGCCGCTTTCGATGCCCTGGCGCAGGAGATTGACCGCCTGTACCTCCAGTTCGTTGCTCCTCACGTCGCTGATCCCTGGGCGTTGCGTCATCAATATATCGAGGTGATGTTGGGCAATATCCCCGCCGAACAATACATCCGCCAGCGCGCCAGCCGCCCCCTGGATGAGCAGACCGTTACTCGCATCCATCTGCTGCTGGAGGCGCAGCGCGAGCGCCAGCGCATGTACACCTCCTGCGGCTGGTTTTTTGACGATTTTGATCGCATCGAGCCGAAGAACAACCTCGCCTACGCCGCTCAGGCAGTGCGCTTATGCCACATAGCTACCAGCGCAGACCTGCAAGCGCTGGCAGTCGCAGAGCTGGAGAAAGTGGTCAGCCAGCGCAGTGGCGTCCGCGCTCACCGTCTGTTTTTGCGTCACATGCGACGGGCGATGTTGGACGGCCGCTTGATCGTGGGGGATTGACCTAACCTGCTGACCGCTGACAGCAGTTTTTGCACCTGGTAAGCCGACTCCTTCTCCGCCGCCAGCAAGCCGCGAATCAGTCGGTAACGCGGCTGCGCCAGGCGAGCCAGACTGACTGCACCGCCAGCATCCCCGGCGCTGAGCAACAGGTTGGCAGCGTACAGATACCAGAGAAGCTCTTCAAAAGCTTCCTTATTGAACCAGAGCACGCCCTGGTAGCGGTTGATCTGTAAGAAGCGCTGCACGTCGCCGTCTTGCAGCCACCTCTCCAGGATGGCGGCGAGACGATCTTTGTCTCCGGCGTCTTCAAACCATGTCTGATGGCTGATCATCAAACGCACCAGGCTCGCCGCTTTCGCCTGTGCCGCTTCGTCGAGGCCGAGTTCTGCCAGGCCGCTTCGAATTAGCCTGTCCAACAGGAGTTCATCAATCCAGGCGCGGCTGATCTGCTGCGCCTGTTGCGGGTTGACCAGTTCGCCAAGGCGGTGGGTGAAAACCCAGGCGAGCAGCGCGCCCCAAACCTGCGCATCGCCCGACCCGAGCGACGCTTGCGACGTCGGGCCGTGGATCAGATAATCCAATGGCTTCAGCCGTCGTCCGCCTTTGCCGCTGGCGCTGCGCTGGAGCGTCAGCAGCGCCCCCACCTCGTTCTGGATTTTGTTCACGATATCGGTCGCCGCGGCGCTGCTGGCGGTGATAGCCTGCACGCCCGCCAGCAAGCGGGCGACTTTTGCCGTAACCTCGTCCATGACCGCCGGGGTGGCGCCTTCCAGCCGGTGATCCATCAACCAGCGCATCTGTCCGGCGTTGACCAGCTCGCGAAATGGAATGTGCACCGGCTGCAAGAAGATTTCCCGCAGCGCTTCTTCGATATTGGGGACGCCCCTGCCGTTGAGATAGGAACACAGGTGGCTGTAGCGCCCCCATTCGTCGTCCTGCACCTGCTGAAAGTCCAGGAAGACGTGGTATTGGTAGGCGGCCAGCTCAATGTACAAGCCGCGCTCCCACAGCTCCTGGTTGTTGCGAATGTATTGCAAACCTGAAGGCAGGTCGCGAAAGATGGTGTACACACCTGGCTGGCGGCTTAGGTTCAGGCCCTCTGCCAGAGGTTTGAATTGCAGCTCGCGCGTCCCATCCGGCTTTTTCAAGGGGTAGGCGGTGGAGTTCTTGATCCAACCGCGCGCTTCGGCAAAACGATTATGGTAGATAACCAGAGCGCGCTCGTCGCCAGCGCGATTCGAGTAGGCGAATACGTCCTCATTGACCGTCCCATCGGCGGTGCGAAAATCGTAGAGCAGGAAATTCGCTGCCTCGGCGAACAGGTAGCGGCGCTTTAGCAACGGGAAGATCTCGCGCGCATGTCGCTCGATCAGGTAGCCGTCGGGCTGCTCATCCCAGTAGGCTTTGCGGTATTCCATGCCGTATTTCTCGGCAAAGCCCTCGATCTGCCCATGTCCGAACATGGGCAGCCCCGGCAGAGTGCACATCAGCGTGCAGATGCCAAAATATTTATCGCCCTTGCCGAACTGCTCTACGGCAGTGCGCTCATCGGGGTTGTTCATGAAGTTCACGTAGCGCTTCAAGATCTCCGGATCGAACTCGAGCGTGTTTTTGATTACCAGCCGGTATTCCTGGTTCTTCTCGTCGCGCAGCATGTTCATAAAGGCGCTGTTGTACACGCGATGCATGCCCAGGGAGCGGACGAAGTACCCCTCCATCAGCCAGAAGGCTTCTGCCAGCAGAAGCGTATCCGGCGCCTCTTGAGCCACACGGTCAACCACCTCGCGCCAGAATTCCACCGGCATGGCGGCGTCGAATTGCGCTTTGGTCAGGCCGTGCTCAGCGCGCGAAGGAATTGCCCCACCGCTGCCTGGTTCGGGAAACCACAGGCGTTGATAGTGGCGTTTTGCCAGGGTCATGGCGGCATCGAAGCGAATGATGGGAAACTTACGGGCGACGTGCAGGATGGTCTGGATGACCGCTTCGCGCACCTCCGCCTTGAGGTAGTTCAACTGGGCGGTATCGTTCCAGGGCATGGAAGTGCCATCGTTGCCGTGATAGATGTACTTTTCCTCTCCGCTCCAGGTGTCGACGCGTTTGAAGACCACTGCCGCATCGGTGTTATTGTAATAATGATCCTCTAGATAGATCGCCACCCGGCTGTCCCACGATAGATTTGGACCGTTGAAGGTATAGGACGGAAACGGGCTGTAATCCAGCGCGATGAACCAATCCGGATGTTCGATCACCCAGCGCGAATCGATGCCCATGTGGTTGGGCACCATGTCCGACGCCAGGCGAATGCCGCGCTGCCAGGCGCGCTGGCACAAATTCTGGTAGGCTTCTTCTCCGCCCAGGTCGGCGGCAATGTCGTATGAGAAGAGCGAGTAAGCCGAGGCGACCGCCTCCGGGTTGCCGCGGAGCTGCTTGATGCGCCTGGAAGCCGGGCTGCGCTCCCACAAGCCGATCAACCACAGGCCAGTGAAGCCGCGGCTGGCCAGCCGATCCAGCTCTTCATCGGGAATCTGATCCAGGCGGGTGAGATTTGCCTGGTATGTCTTAGAAAGTTGATCCAGCCAGACGTAGGTGTTCTTCGCCAGCAGCACCAGGTTGGGCATCCAATCCCGATCGGGGCTGAAGCGCTCCGGCTCTTTTTCCAGGCCGGCGAACTCGTACACCAGCGCCGGACCCGGTCCAAAGAAGATGGCTTTTTCCTCTTCTTTGATCAGGTCCAGGCTGGTCAGCAGGCGGTACAGGTGTTTACCGAGCATAAAGCTCCATCGCCGGCGGATGAACTCCAACTGACCGGCGAGGGAATGCGGGCTGGCGAGCGCCGGGCTGCGCAGCAGGTCAATCAGGTTTTGCCCCTCGGGACCAAATCCCGGCTGAGTGGCGAATAACTCGCGCAGGCTCTCCATGATACCCGGATAGGCGGTGTCGCGCTCCAGGTCGGCGTCCTCGAAAAGCTCCAGGTATGGCGCATAAGCCGGGTTGAGGTTAGCCAGCCAGAGCATCAGCATCTCTTCCAGTTCCACCTCCCGGTGGCTCATCTCACCCGTGGAGCCGGCAAAGTAGTCCTCCAGGCTGATCTCGCGGCGGTAGACAGCGATGGGCGGGAATTCCGCGGCAAATCGCCGCAGAGCCTGATCAACTGCATCCTTGCCGAGCTTCTCTTCCAGCCAGGCGAGCGCCTGGGCGTTGACCTGTGGATTGCGCTCGCGGCGGTAGGTCTCGATCACCAGGTGTAGGATTTCATCGATCAACCCCATGGCGTTGATCTGCCCCGCCTGGACTGCCTGCTCGGGGAAGTTCACCAGGTCTCGCCTGGCGTTCATCTTCTGGGCGAATGTCCGGGCGTGGTGGAAATTCGCCAGGATGACATTGCCGCTGGTGGTGAACAGGGATAGGTCGAACTGGTAGCGATCGCGCGCCTGACGGGAGATATGAAATTCCATATTTTGTTTTCCTTATATTTGATTTTATCATCATGTATTTTCGGGAAGAACATTGTTTTCGGGGGCAAGGACGTTGGGACTTCCTGCGCTGTTTCAGGTGCAGGGTAAGCTGGCAGCCGTAGACTTCCTAAAGTGGGTTTTCTGCACCGTAACGCGATAGAACAGTCTTTTTCAGGAGGTGTGATAATCCGCTTGCCAATTAAGAACAATGTCTATTGAATTGTTGTTTTAATCGGTGTATACTGTTTTACAAGATAAGGGGGACATCGAGCAGATATTCGTTCTAGTTTGCAATCACGAGGAGGTGAAGCCTTAAACGAAGTTATCCTGATCGTTTAATTCTTCAACATTGGCTTGGAGAAAGGAGCAAGCACATGAAAACGGTTTTTGTGCACCCGGAGCGCTGCATTGGGTGCAAGCAGTGCGAAGCCGCCTGTGCAGTTGCCCATTCACAAACGAAGAACCTGTTTCTATCCGTCTTTGAGTCTCCCGCGCCCAAGCCCCGCATCCACGCAGAACCGGGTTTCATTCTAAACACCGCTTTCCCGAACAAGTGCCGACATTGCAATCCAGCCCCTTGTATGGCTGTTTGCCCGACAGCAGCCATCCATCGCGCCGCTGATCTTCCGGAGATCGTCCTCATCGAAGCACGCAAGTGCATTGCCTGCGGCATGTGCGCGATGGTCTGCCCATTCGATGCCATCACCTATCATCCTGCGGCTGCTGCACCAGAGAAGGCAAGCGTTGCCATCAAATGCGATCACTGCATTGAGCGCCAACGGCAGGGGATGACGCCCGCGTGCGTCGAAGCCTGTAAGGTTGGTGCGTTGCAATTCGGTGAAATCAATGAGCTGGTGAAAGCGGCTCGCACGCACTACGCCGAGGCTGTCTCGGTAGCGGTTACGCAGGTTCGCAAGGAAATCGTTGCCCTGCCTGCCAACATCGACGCCTGGCGACAATGGGGCGCGGCAGTTACTCACATGAATGCCGATGGCAAGAAAGGAGCGTGAGCCATGACGGCTTTCAGCGGTAATGGATACAAGAAATTCAGCATCAACGCCGACACCTGGGCAATGCTCGAAAAAGCCCGCCAGGAGGGGATTGAGACGGTCTGGGATCGCCTTGCCCGGCAACAACCCCAATGTGGTTATTGCAACCTGGGGACTTCATGTCGCATCTGCGCCATGGGTCCGTGCCGTGTGGACCCCTTTGGCGAGGGGCCGCAGCGAGGAGTCTGTGGGGCAGACGCCGACATTATCGTCGCCCGCAATCTGGCGCGCATGATCGCCGCCGGAGCCTCGGCCCACTCGGACCACGGGCGCGACATCCTGGAAACGCTATACCTGGTTGGCGAGGGAAAAACCGACACCTATAAGATCAACGAACCTGAAAAACTGAGGAGATTGGCGGCCGAATACGGCATCGCCACGGAGGGTAAATCCGATCAGCAGATCGCCAGAGACCTTGCCTGGGAAATGATGGAAGATTACGGCATGCGCCGGGAAA
>FWPU01013081.1_pt1 | contig 10671 bp, 11 predicted proteins | sample 2228361 | NCBI WGS metagenome assembly FWPU01 (sample SAMEA103939777, study PRJEB20133) | metagenome | reverse complement strand
GACGGCGGCCACCGGGTCGGCGCCATCGGCGTTGCGGGCAGCCATCATGGCTCGCGCTCGCCGGCGGCCGACGCGGCCCGCGGCCGGCCGCGCAGCTCGTCGATGGTGACGCCGTATGCGCGCGCGAGGCCCGCGAGCGTGCGCGTCGACGCCGCGCCGTACATCTCGGCCCGGCGCAGAGCGTGGAGGGTGATGCCGGCCCGGACAGCGGCCACCATCTGGGTGATGCCGGCCCGGGCGCGCGCCGCGCGGAGGGCGGCGGCCAGGGCGAGGTCCAGCGAGAGAGCGCGAGCAGCCATGCGCCCAGGGTGCCCGAGGGCGCAGCCGCCGTCAGTCAGGCTGATGAGCCACGGCGCGTTTCGGCAGGTCGTACCGCCTCTGCAGCTCCCGGACACGCTCCCAGACCGATTGCCGCGCGGGAGGGTTAGGACGGACCGATAGCTTCAGTTCTTCTTGTTGGGCCTCGGCCCAGGCGTTGGCGGCGTCCTCGAGCGTTCCTCCGAGTAGGTGCCAGCGCACGAAAGCCCAAAGGTGCCAGCTCTCGACCGTGCGTAGGTGGCGGATTCCATCTCCGAGAGCGTCTTTCTCGCGCTTTCGCCAACCGTCCGGCTTGTCCTTGCTGTACGCATCCGCGTAGCCGCGCCGCTTGTTCGCCTTGGTGCCCACGGGCAGCGGCGCGGCGCGACCAGGAATCACCCCCACCACCTCGAGGCTGTCGCCCGAACCAGCGAGAAAAACCTCATCGGGGCGCCCGCCGTCGCGCCATCCGCCACCGCCCGAGAAGTTGGCCCACCCGCGGGCGGGCAGCTCCTCGCGCGGGACGACGTGCGACAGGCGCACCGCCCAGAAGCGCAGCGTGCGATGCGCCGCCTCCACCACCCATCCGCCTCGCGTCCGTCCTTCCTCGACACGCGCAAGGTTCCACCGGTCGGCCCACGCCAGCACGTCCGCGCGCAGCTCCGCCAGCTCGGAACCAGGCCAGCGCGACGGCGTTCGCGGTTGTTGGGCGAGCCATGCTCGACGCTCGGGCGTGAGCAGCTCGGCGAGGGTGGCGAGCACCTCGGGCGCTCGCTGCTCGATGGCGCCCAGAAGCGCGACTCGATCCGCGTGCGCGCCCGTGCCCTCAATCAACCTGCGCGACAAGCGCCCCTCTCAGCGCCTTCACCGCGTTGCTGTCGAGAAGAGCGCCTCCGACTCGCCGCTCGAAGTAGAAGAGCGTGTAGCCCTTCTTCGTCACGGTGTCGCGGACGAACGTCATCCGCCCGATGTCGGTGATGACGTAGGCGCGCTGGAAGCCGCCGACCAGCACCGACCGCGAGCCAGTCGCGGGCGCCTCGAGGTTCGCGTCTTCGTGCACAGGCAGGCCCAGAAACGTGGCCGGCTGGCCGACGGTGAGTGGCGGCTGCCAGAGGTACTGGCCCTGCGTGTCCTTCAGCTTGCGCATCTTCTCGACTGCGTTTGGGTGCGCGAGCCAGCTCGCGTTCCGGCGGTAGCGCGGGGCGAGCTTGTAGAGCAGGGTGATGAGCGGATAGGCCTCGGCGCCGGCCGTGCCGGCCACCTCCCCATCGCGGCCGCTCCTCACCTCCTCGATGGTGCCCCACGGGCGGGTGGCGTCGCCCTGTTCGGCGAACGGGTACGAGAGGATGCCCATCGGCCGGTTGATGCCGTTGCCCTTGGCGAACGCTTCGCTCTCGGCCACGCCGAACTGCTCGCCGATGCTTCGCGCGACGAAGCCGGCGACATCGTAGGCCGCGTCCTGCAGGAGCCAATTCGTCACCGGAGCGACCGCGTACAACGCGCCGTGCGCCGGATGCACCTGGCCCAAGTCGGGCGTGGCCGTCTCGGAGCGATCACCCCGCTCGCTCGTCCAGGCGGCCGCGGCGAGCGTGCGGGCCACCGGGATGTGGTAGTCGCCCGTGTCCGTCGTGTGCACCTGGGCGAGCTGGCGCATCACCCCCATCTCGGCGCCCACCTCGGCGATGCGCGACGCGAACTGGGGCGGGGCGAGGTAGCCGCCGGCCGGGTCGGTGTCGATGCTCATCGCCTTGAGCTCGGTCGGGTCGCCCGACCCAAGAAGCGGTCGACCGCCTTCATCTCCTCGCTGTCGTCGCCGGAGCCCCGGCCGCCCATGGCGAAGGCCTCGCGGTTGAGCCGCGCCTCGAGCTTCTTCTCCAGCTCGGCCACGCGGCAATTCATCTGTTCTCGGTACTTCATGTGTGCGCTGGCGATCTCGTCCAGCGCCATCTTCAGCTCGATGTTCATCGGTATTTCTCCTGGAGAGGGTGTTTGCCCGGTCGTCTCGGTCAGCGTCGCGCAGACGAGCCGCCGTGGATTCGACTGCCAGCCCCACAGCGTCGCGCAGGAGGCCTCCGCCGAGCGCTCCGCAACGTCGCGCAGGGAGCGCCACCTGGTGACCGGTGCGCCAGCGTCACGCAGGGGGGACCGGACCAGGTTCCGCGCCGAGTATACAGGATTCCTATACGGTGGCCGATGGATTGTGAGGCATTGAGCTACGAGGCGGACGCCACCCCTTGCTGCGAAGCCAGCTCGCGCAGGTCGCCTCGAAGGCGCGAAGCCGGGCCGCATACTGGTCGTCGTTCTCCGCGTCGGCCTCGAGCCAGGCCGAGCCGGCGATGATGACGCGCTCGAGCGGCGACAGCTGCTCGATGGGGCCGCCGAGGGGCCGCCCCCGCTGAAGCCTCTTCAAGTGCGCGGGGCACAAGCCGCACGCGCGCCAGGCAGGCCGCTCGCAACCTTCCACTTCGCAGTAGTGCGTCTCGGGCATCAGTGCTTCGACGGCGCCGCGGAGTCGTCGAGTGGATCCGCCGGCCGCGGCTGCGGGCGGACGCGGTACATGGCAAGGGCCGGGCCGAACAGGAAGCGCTCGGCCTCGTCCGGCTCGCCCTCGCGCTTCACCGGCTCGACGCGGGAGCGGGCGCTCGGCACGCACCCGAAGCGCTCGAGCAAGCCAACCACCGTCTTCGCCAGGCTCGAGAAGGCGTGCGCCGGCAGCCGCGTGTCCTCGAGCTTCGCCCGCAGCTTGACGAGCAGCTCGAAGGCGGTTCTGTCGCTCTCGGAGAAGACGCGCTCCACCTGCGGCGCCAGCGCCCGCCAGATGGCCTTCTCGCGCGCGGTCGGCTTCCGGGGCGGGGGCCCGACCGCGGCGGCCTTCACCGCCGGGCCCGGCCGGTCCCGGTCCTCGCGGTACGTCCCGCGCAACAGCTTCTCGGACGTACTCCGCTTGTTCTGCCCGCCGCGCATGATGGAAACGATGACCAATCGGTCATGAATGCGTCAAGGAGCCGCCGGGGCGTTTTTTCTCCGCTGACGGCATGCGCAGAAGGTTCCCGCGCCGGTCCCGGAGCGCGGGCCTCCAGAGATGCACACCCCCACGCCTTCGCGGCCGGCTCCTCGCGGCGGATGGCCACCCCGGCCAGCTCGAGCCTCAGCGTCTCCACCTGGGCGCGTAGCACCAGCGCGCTCGGCGAGTCCCTCGAGGGCGCCACGCGGTAGGGCACTCCCTCGGACGCGAGGCGCTCATTCAGCGCGGCGACGAAGGCGGCGCGGTGCTCGGGCCGATACAGCGCCGTCCACATCATCGCCGCCTCCCTTCGATGAACGCGGCCAGGTCCGCGGGCGCCACGCGGATGGCGTTCGACACGCGGACGTGCGGCAGCTCGCCCCGCTCTACCGGCGCGTAGACGGTCGCGGTGGACACGGCCAGGCGCTCGGCCACCTCGCGCACGGTGAGCAGCCGCCCCGCGCCCCCGTCGAGCACTCGGAGCCGCGCCCGGCCGCGCGTGAAAGCCCGCACCACGGGCGCACCACGCGGGGTCGTCTCTGTGACAGACGGTGCTACCGCGTGCAAAGTCGCCGCGTCCGCACCGCTCGTGTTTTCGAGGGCATGCGAATGCGTGACACACTGAGAGAGCGTGTCCGACCCTCCCGACGCGGATTCACACGGCGGGGGTCGCTGGTTCGAAACCAGCAGCGCCCATTCGACGTCCCCCGGTCGTCCTCGGCGAGCTCGGCCGGGTGGTCGGGGCTGGCACAGGTCGATGAAGCGCATCGGCCGGGGAATGGCGCGCGGCCAGAGCTTCATGTCGCAAGCCGGGCAGGGGCGCCGAGGTGGCCGCTCGCCGAATCGTCAGCTCGCCGCCGAGCCCGTCAGCAACCGCTTCGCCGCCTCGATCGCCTCGTGCGTGCCGGCGAGCGCGAGAATGTCGCCGTCCTTGAGCACGTCGTGCGCGGTGGGCACCGAGATGCCCGTCTCGCCGCGCTGGATGGCGAGCACGGTGGCGCCGGTGACGCCCCTGAGGTTGATGGACGCCAGCGTCTTGCCCACCGCCGGGCTCGCGCCGGTCAGCTTCACCGAGACGGGCTTGCCGAGGCCTGGCAGCAAGCTCTCGACGGGCAACAGCGGCGCCGTCTCGGGCGAGGCCGCGTGCGACCGGGCCTGCCGCGCCAGCGCTTCGACCACCATCTGCGCGCCCGCCCGCACGTGGCCCTCGAGGTTGGTCGCCGTGCGCCAGAAGACGACCAGCAGCACTGCGAGCGCCCCCACCACCACGCTCCCCGTGTAGAAGCCGCGGACGAACGGCTGCGTGATGGCCAACAGCGGCAACCCGACGATCAGCACGATCGCGAGCTGAATGCTGACCAGCAGCGCCTTCCGCGGAGCGGCCGCGAGATCGAGCCGGCCGTCGGCCCGCGGGGGGAAGACGGCCTGCGCCAGAAGCAGCCCGAGCCCGCGCGCGAGCTGCACGATGCCGAAAAGGAACGGCACGCACAGCGCCGCCGCGCCCACCACCACGATGGCCTTCGCCGTCGTCGGGCCGATGCCCGCGTGCGCCTCGAGCGCGCCGCTCAGCGCCGGCATCGCCAGCGACACCCCGATGATGATCGCCACCAGGAGCGCTGCGTCTCCCACGAGGAAGAGCACCCGGCGCCGCACGGTGGCAGCGAGCGTCGCGCGCCGCGGGGTCTCGCGCAAACGCTCGATCCACGTGCCGTAGAGGGACACGAACGTCTGGAGCGGCCTGGGGAGCTGGCGGTCGACCCAGGACGCAAACGGCCCGGACGCGCGGATGAGCCAGGGCGTCGTCAACGTCGTCACCGCCGAGACCGCCACCGCCACCGGGTAGAGGAACTCGCCGGTCGCCTTCAGCGAGAGGCCCAGCCCGGCGATGATGAACGAGAACTCGCCGATCTGGGCCAGGCTCATCCCGGACTGGATGGACACGCGCGTGCCGTTGCCGGTGAGGAATGCCCCCACGGACACGCTGAAGATCTTGCCGGCGATCACCACCCCGACGAGCACCAACACCGCGACCCAGTGCTTCAAGACGAGCGCCGGGTCGATCAGCATGCCGACCGACACGAAGAAGATGGCGGCGAACACGTCTCGCACCGGCTGGACGAGGTGCTCGATCTCCTTTTCGGCGCCGGACTCGGCGACGAGCGAGCCCGCGATGAACGCTCCCAGCGCGACCGAGTAGCCGAACGCATGGGCGAGCAGGGCGATGCCGAAGCAGATGCCGATGCTGGCGACGAGGGTCGTCTCGGTGCGCTGGAGCCGGACGATCGCCCGCACCATTCGCGGGACGACGAGCAATCCCACCGCCACCAGGCCGACCAGGAACGCCACCAGCCGGCCCGTGGTGATCGCCAGCTCCCGGGCGGACAGGCCTGCTCCGGACGCGACGGCGGTGAGGGCCGCCATGAGCAGCACCGCGATCAGGTCCTCGACGATGAGGATTCCGACCACCAGCTCGCGGACGCGACCCTTGATGCCCTGCTCGTCGAACGCCTTGGCGATGATGGTGGTGCTCGAAATCGCGATCAGCGCGCCGGTGAAGAAGCTCTCCAGCGGCGTCCACCCGAAGGCGCGGCCCACCGCGAACCCGAGCCAGATCATGATGCTGCACTGGATCACGGCGGTCAGGCCGGCGGTCGGGCCCAGCCTCACCAGCTTGCGCAGGCTGAACTCGAGCCCGAGCGAGAACATGAGGAGGATCACTCCCAGCTCGGACAGCGTCTGAATCGTCGCCACGTCCGCGAAGAGCGGGAAGGCCACGTGGGGCCCGACGAGGAGGCCGGCGGCGATGTACCCCAGGACGACGGGTTGGCGCAGCCTGTGGAACACCACGGTCGTCGCGGCCGCCGTGCCGAGGACCAAAGCGAGCGCCTGGATGAATTCGTGCGCGCTGTGCATGGGGCGATGGGTTTCTACCCGGAATGGCGGCCGCCGATCGGGGAGATCGAGTCGCGGGTCGTCGCATGGACCGACCATGGGCGCTGCCCGCAAGATGTCGGGCATCATGCTTACGACGTCTCGACTCGCCAGGCGGCCCCACCGGCTCATTCTGTCGTGCGCGGCGTGCCTGCTCCCTTCGGCGGCGTGGGCCGGTGCTGCGGGCGGCGGCCGGACCACCATCTGGAACATCGCCGTATCGATGGTGGCCGCGAGCCTTTTCGGCTTCGTGGCGAAGGTGCTCCGGCAGCCGCTCCTCCTCGGCTACATGCTGGCGGGCGTCGCCGTCGGGCCGCTCGGGCTCGAGCTGATCTCCGAGCGCTCGGACATCGAGACGCTCTCGCAGATCGGCCTCATCCTGCTGCTCTTCATGATCGGCCTGGAGATCGACCTGAAGCGCATGTTCCAGGCCGGCCGGCTGGTGGTCGTCACCGGGTTGGTGCAGTTCCCCATCTCGGTCGCGCTCGCCGCCGGCATTCTGTGGCTGCTCTCGAGCCTTGGGCTCGATCTGGGGCAGGGGCCGCAGGCGGTCCTCTACCTGGCGGTCGCGGTCAGCATCAGCAGCACGATGATCGTGGTGAAGCTCCTCTACGACAAGCGGGAGCTCGACACGCTCGCCGGTCGCATCACGGTCGGCATCCTCGTGTTCCAGGACATCTGGGCCATCGTCGTTCTCGCCATCCAACCGAACCTGGCCGACCCGCGGCTCTTGGGCCTGTTGCGCACGTTCGGCGCCGGAGCGGTGCTGGTGGCCGCGTCGCTCCTCTTGAGCAAGTACGTGCTGCCCCGCGTGTTCCACGTCGTGGCCAAGATTCCCGAGTTGATGCTCGTCTTGTCATTGGGCTGGTGCTTCCTCGTCGGGGTCGTCGCCGCTCATCCGGCCATCGGCCTCTCGATGGAGATGGGAGCGCTCATCGCCGGCGTCTCGCTCGCCACCTTCCCGTACAACATCGACGTGAACGCCAAGGTGCTGAACATTCGCGACTTCTTCATCACGCTGTTCTTCGTTTCGCTGGGAATGCAGATCACCGTGCCCCGGCCCGGCGTGGTGGGCGTCGCCTGCGCTGTCGTCGCGGTGCTCTTGCTCACTCGGCTCGTCGGCGTTTTCGGAGTCCTCCACGCGCTCAAGGCGGGGCATTGGTCATCGATCCTGCCGACGATCAATCTGGCCCAGATGAGCGAGTTCGCGCTCGTCATCCTCGCGCTCGGCGTCTCGCACGGGCACGTCGGCGCCGACACGCTGGCCATCGGTGTCTGGGCATTCGCGATCAGCGCCGTCGGAGCCACCTACCTCATCGCCTACAGCCACGTGCTCGAGCGCATCATCCGAAGGGTGCTGTCTCGGCTCGGGCTCGCAGACCTGCGCGCGAGCGTGAGCGAGGTGCGGCGGGCGGAGGAGGTGCTGGAGTGGGTGCTGTGGGTGCTGCTTGCGTATGGGGAGGAGTTAGGGCTGCGGCCGCCGGAATTCTGGTGAGGCGTGGGCCCCTGGGGAGGAGCAACGACAGCGGGCGGCCTTCGGCCGCCCGCCGCCGTGTTTTTTCGGCCATTGCAGGCGGGAGTGGCGAACGGGGCTTTCTCCGGGGCCAGCCCTTACCCTCTCCCCATCAGAAACGGATCGCCACGTACGTGCCGTAGATGAGCCAGAAGAGAGTCATCCCCAACCAGAGCGCGTGGCGGAATGGAGGGGTTTCCGCATCCGGTAAGCGGTGAGCCCATACGTGGTTCACCAGTATCCCCAGTACGCCGTAGAAAATGAGGTTGCCCACCACACCCGCATAGGCGGAGTGTCCTCCGATCAGCGGCACCGGAAAGGTCGTCGCCCGGGCGGTGAAGGCAAACCATCCCTGGCGTGTGCAGAGCCCTTCGTAGATCGGCATCACCGCCGCCCCGAAGAGCGCAGTCGCCAGCGGGCCCAGCCATCTTTTCCCCCGTTCCGCGATCCGCCATCCGATGTAGGCGGTGGACGAGACAACGCCCCCCCATCCCAGGAGATAATATACCGGCGATGCGCCGATGAAAGGGCCCATAGCGGCGTTGTGTACCAGCCATCCATCGCGCACATAGGCAGCATCCATCGGTATGGCCGCCAGGACGGCAAAGGGCCAGAGCATCAGAAACCATTGCAGCCTGCGTTCTTTGAGGAGCAGTGCCCCCACCAGCCACACTGCCAGCATCAGCGTGCTGGTCACTGGCCCCATCCACCGCCCCAGCCCACTCAGCAGCAGTCCCAGCGTAGAGACCGCCAGCCCCAATGCGACAACCCCATCACTTCGCCGCACAGGTTTTCCTCCTATCGCTACCGGAGTGTTTCACTGGAGGGTGAGGGCAATCCACCTCACCCCATCTTGTTTGACTTCATACCAATCGCGTATGAAAGAGTCATACTCGTCTATAAACAAGCAACAGCCTCCTGAATCCATTTCCAGCCAGCTAACCGCTTTGGTATTGTACCTTGACATTGCGGATAAATCTGACTGGCCTGAAGCACGGGATGACAGGCCGAAAATGGACAAAAGAAGCCCTAGGCAATGGGTGAGGGACCCCCGGCAGGAACTGGCCGGATTCCTTCAGGAGACATCGCCCCAAAGCGATTTGCCAGCCTTGCCGTCAGCTCTTCCAATACCCCATAGGCCATCTTTTCGTCGTCTTCTTTCCTTTCAGCCCGCCACACTTTGCTGCCAGGGGGGTACCCGGAAGAGCAATACCTCTTCCAGTGTCCAGATATGATCGGTGATCCCCGCTGCCATCGCCGGGGTGCGCTGTTGCCACTTTTTCGGCGAGCCGTTCCCTTTCGTCGGCTGCGGCTCCGCCAGTGGCAGACGGAGCCCCCAGTGGGGCAGGCAAAAGTTATAATAGCCCTGGAACAACACTGCTTGTGCCCGCAGCCCCGCGGCCGTTTTCGCCAGGGCGATCGTTCGTCGCCGCAACGCCGCTACGTGCTGGCGAAAACGGTTATTCAGCCGCTCAATCAGCGCCGTATTGACCTGCCAGCCCAGGGCCTTCAGCGCTTTCTGCACGGAATCGGCGCTACCATAGACCACTCGGTGGGTGACGGCTACCACCCGTCCCCGCACCCGCTGCTTCACCACCTGGGCATATTGCAACCCCTCCACCGGCATCCAGCGCGGCTTGGGAAGCTTGCCCCGCTGCCCCCGACGAGCAATGGTCACCCACTGGCCGAAGTGGGCTACCAGAGCCTGAGTATAGTGCGCCAGCTGGTCGCTCAGAAACAGCGGCACGCATCGGGGGTGTGCAGCAAATCCTTTCCAGGGAGCGGCACGCCCGTGAAAAAGGGATAAAGTGGGTTTTTGAGGGCGGCGAAGCCGCCCTCAAAAACCCCACACCCCATCCTTTCCCATGCGGGGCGAATTGCTGCACAAGCCCGCATCCCACTGCCAGCGATTCCCAAACGGCGTGGACCAGCCGCAGAGCCGTCTCCAGGCTGCGGTCCCCTACCACTGCCAGGAGCAATTTGCTGACCGGGTCCATCGCTGCCCAGAGCCAGAGGCACAGACGCCGTCGGCGTCGCCCATGGCGGACAATCTCCTCAGCCGCTTCCGGCGCATCCCGCACCTGGCGCAATAGGGCGCATAGTTCATCCATCTGCACCTGGCTCAGGTGCAGGTTGTGCAGCAGGAAGCGGGAGACCGCTTCTATGTGCTGGCTGGCCTGGACGAGCCAGTCCTGCACCGTGTTGGGGTCTACGCCAAAAACACGGGCCGCCTGGCGGATGCTCATCCCTTCGGCCAGAGCAGCCAACACCCGGACGATGGTTTCCACCGGGGCAGTGCAGCGATGGAAGGGGGTGCCATACGTCTCCAGGAAGGTCTTCCCGCAAACGGTGCATTTCCACTGTCGCCAGCGCCCCCCGTTGGGATGCCCATTGGCGACGATGTTGCCCCGGCCGATCCAGCCGAAGTAGGGGCATTCGGGGTTGGGGCAAAACGGACGCCGGGCATCCACGGAAGGGGGTCGGCCCCGCCGACGGATGATCGGCGGTGGCGGGTCCGGTGGGTGCGCCTTATCCACCGAACAACAAGGGCAGGAAGGCCGTTCGGTGAGCGAAGGAGTTTTAGGGGAGCGGGATGGTGACGAGGAGGCGTCCGCCCTCCGATATCCCATTAACGCCAGCCACCAGATGACGCCCTGCCCGATAGTGAGCAGAAACAAAAAGATAACCAATTGAAGCGAAGCGGTTGCCATAGGCATTCCCCTAATTCGGGATGCCTATGATATGCCACAAATCGCTCCATTTGGTAAATTATCCGCAGTGGTAAGGTACACTACCCAAACTTATATCAATCGCGTTTGGGTATGTCATATTAGAAGATATCCTCAATCATTGCTCCTCCCCCCTGCCTCCCTCCCCGTTGCGGCTGCCGCCGCACGGGGAGAGGGGATTTTTGTAGGGGTTTTGG
>FWPU01013080.1_pt1 | contig 10671 bp, 8 predicted proteins | sample 2228361 | NCBI WGS metagenome assembly FWPU01 (sample SAMEA103939777, study PRJEB20133) | metagenome | reverse complement strand
GACATCCATGTCGGCACCTCCGCAAAAGGGTCCTTGCGGAGGGCAGTTTCCTCGATTCCGTCAATTCACGCAAGACCAACATAGCGCTGTAGTACTAACTTCGGCTCTGCCAGCATTATAACCGTCAATGGCCTATCTTGCGCGATTGCCCTGGCGGGGTCGCAGATGGCAATCTGCCGGGCGCCGTTGTGGGCCGCAGGAAGAAACCAGGCGCAGCTTCGCCCACATGCATTCTCGTCCGCTGGTCTGCGGCGCAGCCACCGGAGACAAGGACACTCAGGGCGTACTGTGGCATGCGTCCCCCCCCAAGAAGAATGTTAAGGTTCGAGTGCGGCTGGACCCTGTTACAGCATACGGTGGTTGACAGGCCGCAAGCGCGCAGGCTAGCATCGGTCTGGCCGGTGTGTTAGGCGTGTTGAGCCTGGGGCTCTTGCGCCTTGCACCTTACGGCCGTCATGCCCTGTGTGGCCGTCACGCCCGTTCTGCCGGGCTTGTTGAGCCGGTACCAGATGCAGAGGTGTCCCATGGCCGCAACCGATCGTCGCAGGTTTCTCTCTGGTGCCGCTGCGGGTCTTGCAGCGGCCGCGCAGGCAGCCGCTCGCGGGTCTGCCACACGAGCGGCTGCCACAGATCGTCTCGGCGTGGCGCTCATTGGCTGCGGGGGCCAGGGCATGGCCCACCTGCGGCTGCTGGCCAATAATGATCAGGTGCGTATCCTCTACGTGTGCGATCCAGACGAGCAACGTCGCGACGCGGCCGCGCAAACGGCACCGGGTGCCAAGGCGGTCTCCGATCTGCGCAGCGCCCTGGATGACGAGCAGGTGGCTGCGGTGTGGATCGCCACTCCCGATCATTGGCATGTGCCCGCCGCCCTGCTTGCGATCGGGGCCAGCAAGCATGTGTACGTCGAGAAGCCGTGCAGTCACAACCTGTACGAAGGGCGAATGCTCGTGGCAGCCGCACAGAAGTCTGGACTGTGCGTGCAGCATGGCACACAGAGCCGCAGCTCGACGTTCATTTCGCGGGCCGTGCAACTGCTGCGAGAGGGTATTATCGGCCGCGTTTGCGTGGCGAGGGCCTGGAACGTGCAGCGTCGTGGGCACATCGGCCGTGCTCAGCCCTCAGAGCCGCCCCGTGGCGTGGATTACGACCTCTGGTTGGGCGCGGCGCCGTATGTGCCGTTCCAGGCCAATCGGTTCCATTATCATTGGCACTGGTGGTACGACTTCGGCACTGGAGACATGGGCAACGACGGCGTGCATGAGCTGGATTATGCCCGCTGGGGCCTGGGCGTCGATACGCATCCCACGCGGATTGCCGCCCTCGGGGGCAAGTATTTTTTTGACGACGACCAGCAATTCCCCGACACGCAAACGGTGGTCTTCGAGTACCCAGGCGGCAGCGAGATGGGAGACGAGCGCCAGCTCATCTTCGAGATGCGACTCTGGTCGACCAACTATCCGTACAACGTCGATAATGGGGCGGAGTTCCTGGGCACAGACGGGCATATGGTTCTCAGCAAGCGCGGCAAGCTCCTGGTATTCGATGCGCAGGGCCGGCGGGTTGAGGTGCCGGATATAGAGCCGGCGGCACCCGATCTGGCGGCGCATCACCAGAACTTCCTCGACGCCATCCGCACCGGTACGCCGCTGGCTGCCGATGCGCGCACGGCGCATCTTACTGCCTCGCTCTGCCACCTGGGCAATCTGGCGACGCGCGTGGGGCGGGTGCTAACGTTCGACCCCGAGACCGAGCGGCTCTTGGCAGACGAAGAGGCCCAACGCCTCTTGGGGCGTACGTATCGTGACCACTGGGCGACGCCTGGCTCGGCCGCCGTCGCGTCCTAGCAGGGCTTATGCAGGCACCACAATCTCGCCCCGTCCCACGGTAAGCAGGTCGCCATGCCATAGTGTCCATTCTTGGCCCAGCAGGTCTGCGGGTACTGGAAAACTGCGCCGCAGCAGGGAACGAAGCAGCATATCGAGAAAACCAAGTCGGCAGCGGCCGCCCGCGCGAAACGTGGGCAGCAGTGCCGGGCGCTCCCCGCCCAACAGGCCAAGCGTGCCGCGCCGCATGCCCGCCGCCGGCCGTATGCCGCACCCCCCAAATGCCAGCAACGTACCCGCAATCATGTTCACTGCCGCAAAGTCTCCCACGCGGCCACGCACGGCAATCAGCCCACGGCGCAGGGTATGCCCCACCTCGTTGCCCGCGTCCCCCTCGATCAAGATCGTGCCCCGGTTCATCCCCTTGGCGCTGCCCCGATAGGCAGAGCCAGCCAGATGGCCTGCCCGGCCACGCACGTGGATCAGCCCGCCACGCATCTCGCCGCCTAGCCAATCGCCCGCGTCTCCGAACACGTGGATCTCGCCCCCCTTCATCTCCGAGCCCACATGCCGGCCCGCCGCTCCCTCGATGACGATAGTCCCTTCCTTCATGTGCGCCCCGATCCAGTGCACCCCACCCAGGTTGCCCGCGAACTCCAGCCGTCCGTCGTCGGCTGTGCCTTCGACACGAAAAAACTCGGCCAGCGGAACCTGCCGGTTGCCATGATAGATGGGCAGCCGCTCGATCTCTGCCAGGCTCTTGCCGCGCAAGGCATCGGGCGTAATACCTTCAATCTCAACCGGTACCGAGGTTTGGCCGATATACGTGAGTCTCAGGGGCATGGGCGGGAGTATAATCACCACTTATGGGCGGGCGAAGGCCCCGGTGGTTAGGCTTTGTTGATGAACGCAAGAGCTTTACAGTTGGCCGCCAAGTGCCTGCGATGCGATGTGCCGGATTGATTGTGTGCGGCGGCAAGAGCACGCGGATGGGCAGGTCGAAGGCGCTGCTGCCGTTTGGTGCCGAGTGCATGTTGCAGCGGGTAGCCCGCTTGCTGGGCAGCGTGGCGCAGCCGTTAGTGGTTGTGGCGGCGCGCGGGCAGGAACTTCCCTCGCTGGGAGAAGGTATCCGGGTCGTGCGAGACCGCCGCGAGGGCCGCGGGCCGCTGGAGGGTTTGGCAGCGGGGCTGGCAGCCCTGGCAGATGAGGCCGAAATCGCCTACGCCACAAGCTGCGACGTGCCGCTGCTGGTACCGGCGGTCGTACTGCGTCTTGTGGATCTGTTGGGCGAGCACGACGTGGCCGTGCCCCGTACAGACGGCTTTTACCATCCTCTGGCCGCCGTGTACCGCACGCGCGTGCTGCCGCACGTAGAGGCGCTGTTGGCCGCCGAGCGCTTGCGGCCGGTCTACCTATTCGAGCGTGTGCGCGTGCGCGAGGTGGCCAAGGAAGAGCTGGTGGACCTTGATCCTACACTGGCCACGCTACGCAATCTGAACTGCCCAGAGGACTACGAGCAGGCGCTCATGGAGGCGCGCCTACTATGAAGAACCGGGATCATGTACCTCTTGGCTGGCGAAGCCTCGGCGCGTTTTGAGAGCCCACGGGCACCAGGTTAGCACAAGAGATTGGCTTGACCGCGTTTAAGCTGATAGCTTACGATGACGATTTGTGAGTCTCCACGAGCGTTCCGATTCCAGGCGCATGTTCCTCCGTTCTCACAGCCGATGGCTGGTCGCGCTGTACCTCTGCGGTGCATTGGCAGCAGCACCGCTTGCGGGTGTTGTGCATCGACATGAGCTATCGGTGGATTGGGCTGGCTGCCAAGCGCAAGGTGGGGAGCATGCGTCCAGCCACGCGCCGGCGGCCGCGCCGGGCATAAGCCCTTGGTTAGGCCACCCGGACGGCGCCGGCGCACCGCACGACGGGGGCAGGTGTGCGATTTGCCACTTTCTGAGCGAATGCCCAATCGCCGGCAATGGGCCGGCCTTGGCTCTTCATGCACTGACCTGTGCGCCGCTCGCGGAACGCAGCGAGCAGGCAGTTCCAGACGGGCGGCTGTTCGCCGCCTGGCCCAGGGCTCCTCCAGCGTAGGGCCGAACGGCATGGCAGCGGGCGAGTAGGGCCGCGCTTTGCGCAACCTTCTGGCCCACTGCTGCCCGTGCTGCCAGGGTACGCGCCTGCGCGAGGATCTTCCTGGCGGCTTCTTGCTGGTCTGGAACAACGGAAACTAGTCGTGGAGAGATAGCCATGAACGCGCCACGCCGGGGCTTTACGCTCGTCGAGTTGCTGGTGGTGATTGCCATTGTGGGCATGCTGGCTGCCCTGCTGTTGCCAGCCGTGCAGGCGGCACGCGAGGCAGCACGCCGCATCTCGTGCTACAACAATCTCAAGCAGATCGGGGTGGCGCTGCACCACCACCACGATACGCATGGCAGCCTGCCGCCGGGCTGGGTGGGGCGGGATCCGGCCACCGGGGCAGCGTGGGCCGAGGGGCCTCCCGGCTGGGGTTGGGCGGCACACCTGCTGCCCATGATCGAACAGCAGACGCTAGCAGACTCGCTGCGATATAGCGTGCCGATTCTCGATCCGCAGCACTACGAACAGCGGCTGACCCGGGTGCATACCTATGTGTGTCCCTCGGATCCGGCAGCGGCCACTTTTCCCTTGCCGGAGGAGGCCAATCCCGGCAATGTGCTCACCTGGTTGGCGGCGGCAAATTACATCGGCGTTTTTGGGACGAACGAGTTGCACGATTGTGAGGGACTCGCCATCGGCTGCGAGTGCGAGGGGGATGGGGTGTTCTACCACCTGAGCCGCACGCGGTTTCGGGATATCACAGACGGGCAGAGCCAGACGCTCATGGTCGGCGAGCGGGCGAGCAAGCGGCTGTACGCCACGTGGGTAGGCGTGGTGCCTGGCGCCGAGGAGGCCTTTCAGCGCATCTTGGGCGTGGCCGATCATCGCCCCAACCACCCGGACAACCATGAGGATGACTTTACGAGTGCCCATACCGTGGGGGCCAATTTCCTGCTGGGAGATGGTGCCGTGCGGCTGTTCAACGACAGCATCGACGAGGCTGTGTTCCGGGCACTGGCGACGCGTGGCCGCGGCGACCTGGTTCTAGACCGATATTGAGGCGGTCGGGCCGAATTTCCTGCCGCCACATCCTGTGGCCTTAGCAACCCTGACGCCAAGCCCTGAGGTGGCTCGGGACCGCCGAAGGAAGCTGCCTGTAGAGGCGATTCGGTGCAGACAAACTTCGGCTACTCTTTGGCCGCAATAGCGGCGGTGTGTGCTACACCCGCGCGATTCGGTTGCCTGCAACGCCCTGCGCACGCCCGGCACGCCACAGGGTCGCACGCATTCCGGCAGAAGCGCCCGCGTTTTGCCTGCCACGCCAAACATGGCGGCTGGCGCCTTGATGAGGTAGACTAGGGCGATGCTCCGCCTGGCGAATGCCGTTCGCAGCCGCCGCATTCGGAGCCGTTCTTCCAGGAGTCTTGCTGCGATGAGTAGCGATCAGCCCCCAGAAGTAAAGCGGCGCCTGGAAGAGATCGAGACCCAGTGGAGCCTTGTCGCACGCGCACACGAAGGCTCAGAGAGTTCTGCCGGCGAGGCGCGGCGGGTGTTGGTACTGCGCTATTTTCCTGCCATTCGCAGCTACGTCGGCGCACTGATGCAAAACGACCACGACGCCGACGACCTGGCCCAGGATGTGGTTAAGCGCCTGATGCAGGGAGACTTTGCCCGTGCCACCCCCGAGCGGGGCCGCTTCCGCGATCTGCTCAAAGTCGCCGTTCGCAATATGGTGCGCACCTACTGGTCCCGCGAAAACCGCCGGCAAGGAGCGAATATCGACATCGAGCAACTGGGCGAAGAGCAGGCCCAGGAAGATCCCGATGATGGAACGTGGGTGAGAACCTGGCGGGACGGCATCCTCGATCTGGCGTGGAAGGCCCTGAAGGACTACGAAGCTCGCACGCCCGGCGCACTCGCCTATACGCTCCTCAAGCTGCGCGCCGAGAACCCGAACTGCGACTCCGCCGGCCTGGCCAAGTTGCTTAGCACCAAGATCGGCAAGGAGTGGAAGCCCGACGCGGTTCGCCAGCAATTGCGCCGAGCGCGGCTGCGGTTCGCCCAGTTTCTCGTCGACGAGATCGCCGGCAACATCTCCGACCCGACCCCCGAACGCATCGAGCGAGAACTGATTGACGTAGGGCTGATCGAGTACGTACGCGAGTTCCTCCCGCAAGACTGGCAATCTAGCGGCCGGTTGCAAGAGAAGACCTGACCGCGGCGGCGCGTGCGCAAACGGCCCGCGGCAACCGCGTCAGGAGTTTGCCTTCTTCTTGCTCTTCTTGCCGCCTGGCTTTCTTTGCGGCCGCTTTTCCACCGGATTGCCGTCTGCCTCTGCCGGCGGCCCAACGGCGCCGGGCGCGTCTTTGGCTGCGGGGGCGTCCTGGGCTGCGCCAGCATCCTTGCCTGCGGGAGCCTCGTCGCCTGCCGGCCGGTTGCCAGCTTCAGCTTGCTCGGGGTTCGCTTCGTCGTCTGCGGGCCGCTGCTTTGCGCCTGCTTCGCCCACGGGCGCCCCAGGGAAAGGCTGAGGCACGCGCGCATCTGCCGCCGGCACCTCTCTCAGCACAGGCTCCAGCGGCTTTGCCTCCTCGGCAGCGTGCGGCGCACCGGTGTCTGCCAGCAGGTAACCCGCCCAGAAAAACGGATGGCGCGCCAGCGGCGGCTCCTCCCGGGGCTTGGCCTTGAGACGCGGCTCCGCTTCAGGATTCAACGTGGCCTCCCAAGATAGCAGCACGCTCCGCTGCCACGCATCGGCAGCCATGCTGTGCGGCAGCTCCTGGGCGAACTCCCGCACCAGGTCGAAGCTGGTCTGCCCCCCCGTTCGCCAGCGGCTCAGGAGGATAGTGCGCACGCCTGTGGCCATCAGCCCGCACAAGGGCAGGAAGATGTCGCTGCCCGCGCTCGCGGCCGATTGGCCCTTGAGCGAACTTTCTGCGGCCGTGTGAAAGCCAGGAAGCAGCACGCATTCGGGAACGCCCCAGGGCAGCACAAACCAGCTTGAAAGTGCGGCCCCGGCCTCAGCCCGGTCCACGGCAAAAGGCGGCCAATTGTAGGGGCCGCCGTCTGCCGCCGGTACGTCGGCGAGCACGATCAATTGGTCGAGTTGCGTACGGTAGAGGGCCGAAGGCGCGGGCAGGGGGTTACCCAGCGCCACGGCTCCTGTTAGCGACTGGCTCAGTTCTGCGAACGCCTGTTGGGCCGCTTCGGCAGGCGCTCGCGGGAAGAGCTTGCCCAGCACAACCCCGCTTGCCAGGACCTGGCGGCGGGGGCGGGAGTCTGCGACTGCCAGGCCGGCCGTTGGCGCATATCGCACGCGGAACACGCTGATCAGCGGCTTTTCCTCGCCCGCCACGGGTACATGGATGCATTCGAAGGGCAGATACCAGAGGGCGCCGTCGGGTACGATGACCAGCTCGTCGAACAGCCCGGGCAAATCGGCCTTGGCATCTTTGAGCAGCAGGTCGTAGAGCTGCCGGGCCGGTTTGTGCCACTCTTCGTTGCTGACGTCTGCCAGAGACAGCTCTTTGTTTTCTCCGTATTGGCCAAGGGCTCGCAGCAGCGTGAGCAACTGTTTCTGCACCGTGGCAGGCGTGCCGATCTTCCACAGCCCGTACTTGTCTTTAGACATGAGGAAGACATAGAGCTGGCGGCTGGTCTTGAAGAAGGCGAGCAGCCCCTGGCCTGGGGCGAGCGCGGCTTGGATCTCCCTAGCGGTCCGCACCGGCGGGAAGACCGTGTTGCAGGCCTCGCGGCGGACGGCAATCTGCCGCAGCAGAATCTCCTGCTGCGCGCTCAGCTCGGCGAGGCTGGCCAGGAGCTTGGGGCGCTGTGCGTCTGCATCGGCGGCTTCGCCTGGCGGGGGCAGGGCAGCAAGCTGGGCACGTACGCCGCGGATCTGCTGGGCAAGCTGGTCATATGCTGGGAAGCGGACCAACAGCGCCTGCCGTTGTAACAGCGCGTCCTGGGTCAGAGCGGCCTCCGGCGCTTCGAGCACCCAGCGCAGGCTGAGCAACCGGCCGCCTGCATCGAGCGTGGTGAGGAAGCGGTGCCGGCGAGCCAGGTCGGCGATTTCTAAGGCCTTCTCCGCCTCCTTGCGCTGCAAGGCCAACTCGAACCAATGTTCAAAATGCTGGTGGTGCGGAATGGCCTGCGAAGAGATCGATTCCAACGGATCGGTTGCCCAATCGACCGGCGTGGGATCGCGCAACACCGTGCCAAACAGTTCCGCGGCGTCTCGGTCGGAAAGAGACTTGCTTTGCCAAAGGCCGTCCACAAGCTGCATGTGGAACAGCCAGAGAGATCGATCCTGCTGCATGCCGAGAACCGCAGCCAGCTCTGCATCTCCATCGGGGATCCGGCCCTGGTCGTACTGCAACATGGCGGCAGCGAATCGCAGCCGCGTCCCGATCCGGCCCATTGCCATGCTGCGGCGCGCCGCAACATTTCGGGCCGTGTTCAGGTAGCCATCCGCCAACCTGGGCTGACCGATCAGGCAAGCATTCTCAGCGGCTAGAATCAGCAGCGAGGCCTGCAAATGCCGCAGGTTCTCCCGATTCGCCCAGACCGCTGCCGCTTCCAACGGAGGGTATGGGCCTGGCCGATTGCCTATCACGTGGGCCAGGTGCCCCAAGCGGAAGGCCTCTTCCAGCAGAATCGGGTCGAAGAACATGGCCGCCGAGTAGGTCGTCTCGGCGAACAGCGATTCGGCAGCGGTAAAGTCGCCGTTTTGCAAGGCGATCAGCCCCAACTCGAACAGCACCGTAGCGGTGAGCGGGTGGTCGAACTCTCCCGCGGCCACAATCGCCCGTTCGAGCACCGTCTTGGCCTGGGCGGTCTTGCCTTGCAGCGTGTAGGCCACGCCCAGTTGCACGTCGTGGTATACCTCGGACCAATGGTTCGGGTGCGAATGGGGCTGTGCCAGCGCCGCCGTGAGCTTGGCGGGCAGTGGGTCCTTGGGGCCGACCGGACCGGCCAGTTCCCGCCACCGCCGCATGGCCAGACACGTGCAACGCACGATCTCCTGCACGTTCACAGGGTACAGAACCGGCGCCTGGACCACGCCTCCTTGCACGAGCAGGCGACGCTGGTCGAGTTCTCCCTGGGCCGTAAGTTGGGTTTCGCTGTAGCGGCCCACGGTAAAAACTCTGCTGCTTGCGCCCCATGGCACGGGCCGCACCTGGCCGGGCCCAGCGGGCTGGATGACATTGTCGAACTGCACGCGGGCCATCCAGTCTGAGAATTCCACGGCAAGTTGCAGTGCATTTGTATAGTGCTGTAGCGCCTGCTCGTACTGGCACATGTGGTAGTAGCACTCGGCCATGAGCGTCTGATAGCAGATCGAGTCGATCCAGTAGCCGCCGGGGCCGAACTTGATGGCACCGCGAGCCTCGGATCGAAAGCCCCGCAGCGCCTCGGCAAACTCTCCCTCGTAGAGCAGGGGGTAGACGGCAAAGTAGCTGGGCGAAGGCGCCCCCCGATCGAGCGTGGTGGGAACGGCCACGGCCTGCGCAAGCGTAAAACGGCCGCAGCCGAACAAGACCGCCGCACAGGCGCACGCCAGCACGGTGCCGTGTGGGCCGCCCCGCGCCGCATTTCTGGCTAGCCGCATAAAACGCCTCCTCTTCTGGACGCCCACTCTCAAGCTGTGCCATCCCTGAGGATACTGGCCTGCTGCAAGCATGGCAAAAACTCTGCGTTCATTTTACGGTTCCCCAGCCGGCAAATCTGCTAGCACGGGCACATTCTGCCAGGTTTTTTTGCCGCCGCTTCAAAGTTTGCCGCCCAGGTCGGTCGATAACGAACCTGTCGATTTTGCCATCAGGAACCGTGCCGCCTGGCGGCAGGCGCTTCTGGCGAGGTCCCTTCCACGACAGCGGAGGTCGGCGATGAGCAAGCCTAGCACTCCACATTCCTGGCAGCGGTGCTTGCAGTGCAGCGCCACTGCGCTGCTTCTGGCGGCCCTTGCGGGCTGTCAGGTGCATGTTGGAGGGCAGACGCTCCCCAGCCCCTACTGGCATTACGACGATGTGCAATATTTCCCGCCGGGCAACGAGTTCAAGCTGGCCAATGAGGCAGCCGCCATGAAGGAGGCCCAGCAAGAGAAGGTGCCGCCTGGCGGGGTACAGCCGGCCGAGATTCCAGCGCCCGCCCCTGCACCCGTAGTGCCGGGTAACCCCTAGGCCGGAGAAGCGGCAACCGGCACTGCCTGATTTGGGTAGTGCGGCCCATGCCGCGCCCGTTGCTATGCGACGCATGGCGGGGCGAAGCATACGGATACACCGTCGAACATGAGCCCGATTCAGTCGGGCGCCGCTGGCGAAGGCGTTGCTCTCGTCTCACAGACGGAGCCGTCCGGCCCTCACAGCGGCGCCAGGGGGGACGGCACCCTTCGCTCCTGACGTCCGGGTTTGCCTCTGGCCCCCCGGACGTCAGGACCGCGAGGGGGGAGTGAACGCTTGCTCTACGTAGCATAAGCGTCCTCGCTTGTGCGGATGTGCCGGACGTGTTTGGCCTGCCTGAGCAAGCGAGGACGCTTGCTCTACGGCGCGCGCGCTTGCTCTACGAATCCGTAGCATAAGCGTCCTCGCTTGTGCAGACCTGCCGAACCTGTTCACCCTGCCTGAGCAAGCGGGGACGCTTGCTCTACGGCGCGCGCGCTTGCTCTACGAATCCGTAGCATAAGCGTCCTCGCTTGTGCGGGTGTGCCGGAGATGTTTGGTGCGCCCGAGCAAGCGGGGACGCTTGCTCTACGAATCCGTAGCATAAG
>FWPU01013079.1_pt1 | contig 10672 bp, 9 predicted proteins | sample 2228361 | NCBI WGS metagenome assembly FWPU01 (sample SAMEA103939777, study PRJEB20133) | metagenome | reverse complement strand
CCCACGGCACCCCTTGGCCAGACCGAACAGGCTAAAGCCCGGCCCACGGCACCCCTTGGCCAGACCGGACAGGCTAAAGCCCGGCCCACGGCACCCCTTGGCCAGACCGGACAGGCTAAAGCCCGGCCCACGGCACCCCTTGGCCAGACCGAACAGGCTAAAGCCCGGCCCACGGCACCCCTTGGCCAGACCGGACAGGCTAAAGCCCGGCCCACGGCACCCCTTGGCCAGACCGGACAGGCTAAAGCCCGGCCCACGGCACCCCTTGGCCAGACCGAACAGGCTAAAGCCCGGCCCACGGCACCCCTTGGCCAGACCGGACAGGCTAAAGCCCGGCCCACGGGCCTTACCGTCCCTTGAGCACGTTCCGGGCGACGACCATCCGTTGCACCTGGTTGGTGCCCTCGTAAATCTGGAGCAGTTTGGCGTCGCGCATCAGTTTTTCCACGGGATAGTCGCGCATGTAGCCATAGCCGCCAAAGATCTGTACGGCGTCGGTGGTCACGCTCATCGCCGTATCGGCGGCGAAATACTTGGCCATCGCCGATTCCTTGGAGTTGGGCTGCCCCTCATCGGCCAGCCAGGCGGCCTGCCAGGTCAGCAGGCGGGAGGCCTCCACTCGTGTGGCCATGTCGGCGAGCATGAACTGGATGGCCTGCTGCTCGGAGATCGGTTTGCCGAACTGCACCCGCTGCTGGGCGTACTCGGCGGCCAGTTCCAGCGCCCGCCGGGCCACGCCGGTGGCCAGCGCGGCCACGCCGGCCCGGGCATAGTCCAGCGTCTTCATGGCCACGGAAAAGCCGCGTCCCTCTCGACCCAGCATGTTCTCAGCCGGTATGCGCACATCGGTGAAGGTAATCTCCGCCGTGTTGGAGGCGCGTTGCCCCATCTTGTCCTCGACTTTGGTGATGGCAATGCCGGGCGTATCCGCGGGGACGATAAAGGCGGTCATCGAGCGGGACCCACGCTCTGGATCGGTCAGGGCAAAGACGGTATAGAGGGAAGCGATCGCCCCGTTGGAGATGAAGCATTTGACGCCGTTGAGCACGTACTCGTCGCCGTCACAGAGGGCGGTCATCTGGACGCCGCCGGCATCGGAGCCGGCCCCCCGTTCGGTCAGGCAGAAGGCGGCCAGTTGCCGCTTCTGGCACAGGGGCAGGAGGAATCGCTCTTTTTGCTCCTCCGTGCCAAAGAGAACCAGCGGCGTTGTGGCCAGACTGTTGACCATAACGGTGGTGGTGATGCCGGCACAGGCCCAACCCAACTCCTCGGTGACCAGGCAATTCTCCAAAACGCCCTGTCCGCCCCCGCCGTACTCGGCCGGAACGGCCAGGTTAATCAGGCCCTCCTCATAGGCCCGTTCGATGAGAAAGGCGGGGTGCTCGCCGCGTCGGTCATATTCGGCCGCGACCGGAAGAATCTCCTCCTGGGCAAAACGACAGGCGCGGTCCCGCAGTGCCTCCTGCTCCGGGGTCAGGCGGAAAGCAATCATGGGCAAACCTCCTCCTGTGATGCCTCTGGGAACTAACACAATGTGGGGCCGATTATAACACAGGAACAGGGAGCGAGCAACTGGTCTGCCGGAACTGCACGGCGATACCAAAGTCGCGTCGGTGTGGCACGAATGGCCAGGGCCCGGCTGCAGGCACGTGACGCGCGCGTGCGCTGGCGCCTTGTCGGGCCGGCTCTACGCGGCACGGACGCCGAGGCCGGGCCCTTCCCGGCAGAGGCCAATGACTTTGATATGGCCGTGCCGGAACTGCGAGGGCTGGTTCCACCTTCGATTTTTCCATCCGACCAACACCTCCCCGGAGATTGGGCGCTATCCTCCCGCAGGGTCTGGAAAGGCGCATCTGCTAGAGACGGAAAGGTGCATCTGGCATAGACGGAAGGCACATCTGCTAGAGACGGAAAGGTGCATCTGGCATAGACGGAAGGCGCATCTACTGGAGAGGGAAAGGCGCATCTGGCATGGAGGGAAGGTGGTTCTACTGGAAGCGGAAAGGTTCTTCTGGCGTGGAGGGAAAGTACTTCTGGCACAGAGGGAAAATACTTCTGGCACGGAGGAAAAATGCTTCTGGCATGGAGGGAAGGCGCCTCTACCGGAGAGGGGCAGGCGCATCTACTGGGGAAGGGAAGGAGCTTCTGGCATGGCGGGCAGGCGCATCCCAAAAGGTTGGCCCCTTGGCCGGCGATTGTAGCGAGGTCCGGGCCCGGTGTGTCCCCAACTGAGCGACTTGGAACTGTCTAGGCGACGGGTCGGACTTGCTCCCGCACAGGGATGCCCCGGCGGCGCAATTCCTGGATAAAGCGGCCGGCCGGGACAAAGGTCTCCAGTCCGCCAGCACCCCGCGGTGTCTCTCCCCGGACCATCATCTCGGCCACAATGGCCGCGCTCCAGCCGGTGGTCCGCTCCATTGCCGAGAACCCGCTCTCGGAGTCAAAGTGGTCGATGACCTCGACCAGCGCCTCCGCCTCTTGCCCTTTCTTCTTCCCCAGCGCCTTCACCCGCACGATGACCAGGTCGCGGTCCTCAGGAAAGGTCACCTTTGGTTCAAAGAGGGCATGAAAGACCTCGCGAGGGACGACCTCCACCTCTCCCACCCGGATCGGTGCCAGGCTCCACAGTCCCAGGTCGTAGAACGCCTTCAACTGGGCATAGTGGCCGGGGTAGCGCAGGGTCAGATTCTGGAGGGTGCGCAGGCGGCCCGCGAAGGTCCAGGGCATCGTGCTGGTGCCGCCGCCGGCGACGAACGCCTCCAGGGTGCCGATCGGTTCGGGGAACTCGACCGTCTCCACCTCGCTCATCGGCTCGACCTGGACGATGCGACCGTCGCGGATAAAGATGGCCGGCTCGGCGTACTCGTTGGTCAGGCCGGCGATGTGGAAGGTCAGCAGGTAGTTGAAGGGCGGGCGGGGGTTCTGGGGCAGGCCGCCGTCCCACATATACACCTCCCCGGCCTCATCCAGCAGTCCCATCGCGTAGACGATGAGGACCGTGCCCATTCCGGGGACCTGGCCGCAGTCGGGAATCAGGCTGACGCCGGCCGCCAGGGCCTGCTCGTGCAGTTGGTGTTGCCGGCGGACGATCTCGGTGTTGCCTCCCAGATCGCACATGTGGACGCCGGCCCGAATCGCCGCCCGGCTCAGGTCCAGGTTGTAGTAGTAGGGCACCGCGCTGAGGAGCACGTCCGCCTCCTGGAGCAAGCGGGCGACGGCCTGGGGGTCGCTTACATCCACCTGGCGGGCCTCGGCGACGGTGCGGCCCAGCAGGCGGTTGACCCGGTCGGCGGCCCGCCGGGCCGTCTCCAGGTGGAGGTCGGCCAGGAGCACCCGGCCGGCCTCTCCCCAACGGGCCATGTCATAGGCGGCGGCGGTGCCTTGCCGGCCGGCCCCGATAACGGCGTACCTGGGGTTCATCTGGTTCCTCCTTTTCCACAACAACGGTCAAAAGGCGAGGCCATCATACCCAAGGGCTGCCGGGTTGTCAAACCGACTGGCAAAATCGGGACAGTTGTGGTATGATACCCCCTGAAGATTTGAACGGGACGTAGTCAATGCGGATCGCGGTACTCTCGGATATCCACGGCAACCTGACCGCCCTGGAGGCCGTTCTGGAAGCGATCGGGGACGACGCCGAGCAGGTCTGGTGCCTGGGAGACATTATCGGATATGGCCCTGACCCCAACGCCTGTGTGGAGCGGGTGCGGGAGGGCGGGTTTATCACCGTGGTGGGGAACCACGACCATGCCTGCCTGGGGCATCTGGACCTGGCCGATTTCAACCCCGATGCCCGCCGGGCCTGCGAATGGACCAGCGAGCGGTTGAGCCGGGAGAACCGCCTCTTTCTGGAGGGCCTGCCCGATACGCTGGTGCAGGAGGAGCGATTTACCCTGGTCCACGGAAGCCCCCGTGCACCGGTCTGGGAGTATGTCGCCAGCCCCGAGGTAGCCTTGGAAAACTTGGCCTTCTTTGAGACGCCGATCTGCCTGGTCGGCCACACGCACGTCCCCCTGGCCTTTCACCTGACGGTAGAAGATGAGGACGAACGGAGCCGCTGCGAGCGACGCTGGCTCCAGGACGGGCAGAGGCTGGACCTGAGCAAGGGCCGCTGGATTCTGAATCCGGGCGGGGTGGGCCAGCCCCGCGACGGCGACCCCCGCGCCGCCTTTCTCCTGCTGGACACGGCGGCGGGAACGGCCGAGGTCCGTCGAGTGCCCTATGAGGTAGAGGCGGTCCAGAAACGGATGCGCCGGGCCGGCCTGCCCCAGAGCCTGGTCACCCGGCTGGCCTTTGGCTGGTGAATGAGGGGCCGTTCGCGATCGTCCCCCACCCCCGAATCCAGACCAGGCCCCAGGAACGGGGCCGATCCCGATCCGCCCCCTACCGGCGGTACTCCTGGACCTGCCGGTAGTGCTCCTGAACCCGGGCCAGGCCCCAGGAGAGCAGAAATTCGGCCTCGGCGCGCATCTCTCCGTCCCCCACGCTCTGAAACAGCCATTCCTGGCCGTCCATTGTAAAGCGATAGCCCTCGAGAAGGGCGGCGTGGGCCTCGGCCATCTCTGGCGGGGGCGTGATCGCGCTCAGGGTGGCATAGATGTGGCTGAGGGTGCGGGGGTTGGTGTAGCGCAGCACCGGCCAGACCGCCGGGGCGGAGTACTCTTCGGTGCGTTCGATATAGGACAGGACGGCCTGGCGGGCCTGGCGCCGGCCCTGCCCCCAGTGGATGCCCCACCAGGTCAGCCCACCGGCCACCAGGATGGCGCTCAGTACCAGGCCGGCCAGGGCGATGCGCCGCCGGGCCCGTTCCTCCCGGTTCATCAGGGCTCCCTTGGGGGGGAGGTGGGCCGGCCAGGGGACCAGCGGTCGCCCTCCACCTGATAGACAGCGGCCTGCTCCAGGATGATCGGACGAAAGACCTGCAAGGAGGTCGCCGTGATGAACACCTGGTAGCGGCCTTCCAGGAGCCACCCCTGCAGGTAGGCCTGCCGCTGGGGGTCCAGTTCGGAGAGGACGTCGTCGAGGAGGATGACCGGCTCCTCCCCGCTCCGCTCCTGCAACCACTCCACCTGGGCCAGTTTCAGGGCGATTGTGGCGGTGCGCTGCTGACCCCGTGAACCGTAGATGGCCAGGTCCACCGGGCCCAGCATAAAGCCGAGGTCATCCCGGTGTGGGCCGAGGAGGCTCGTCCCCCGCCCGATCTCCTGCCGAAAGGTCTCGGTCAGGGCCTTGCGGTAGGCAAAGGCGACCCCCTCCACCCCTTCCTCCGGCGCACAGGGCACGCTGGGCCGGTAGGTCAGGGTGAGCGGTTCCGACCGTCCGGCCAGGCGGCCGTGCAGTCGGGTAAGCCGGTTGTTGATGTTGTCGAGCAGTCGCCGGCGGGCGACGATGAGGGTGCTGCCCTGCTGCACCAGTTCGCGGTTCCAGAAGGCCAGTTGCTCCCGCGATTCGGCCGGCCGACCGGTCTCTTGCCACTGCCGCAGCAGGCGGTTGCGCTGCAGGAGAACCCGCTGGTAGCGCCGCAGGGCCTGCCAGTAGAGCGGGTCTGCCTGCATGAGCGACTCGTCCAGGTAGCGGCGTCGGCGGGCCGGGGAACCGGAGATCAGGCGCAGGTCCTCTGGTTCAAAGAGGACCACCCGCAGCCGGCCGGCGGCCTCGCGGGCCCGCACCTCCCGCCGGTTCACCCGAAAGCGCTTCTGGCAGCGGTTCCCGATGCGCCCCTCGTGGTCCCGGGTGCGCTGGATCACCACCTCGATCGCCTGCGGGCCGTCCTCGCGCTGCACCCGTCCCACGATGCGGGCAAAAGGAGGAATGCCCAGTTCGACCGGCGCGTCCCAGTGAATCAGTTCGCGCTCGGCCCCGGCCCGCGGCGAGCGGGTCGTGGCCAGAAAGTAGACCGCCTCCAGAAAACTGCTCTTGCCGGAGGCGTTCTCGCCCCAAAGGATGGTCGTCCCCGGTTGGAGGCGCGCCTCCAGGGAGCGGTAGTTGCGAAAGTTGGTCAGCCCGACATAGAGCAGGTGCATCGCCTTTTCCGCCCGAGGGATCATCCTGACCGGCAAGCGCATTATAGCACAGGGCGCGGGGGAAATCCAACTTGACACACCCCCTCCCCCATGTTAGAATAATTCCGACAACCAGGAGACAGAACGATGGATCGTCGGTGCTGGTTCGAGCGGTGCTGGTACCAGGAGCGCAGTGGGTACTCCTATCCGGCCCCCCGAGGGGGGACCGGCTAAGGTTCCACGACCGCGAACCATCCAGGGCCGCCCATCGCAGCGAGATGCCGGGAGCGTGGAACCACAGGGGCCACGCTCCCCTTTTCTTTGCTCAGGAGGAAGGACCGATGGTGACACAAGACCTGGAACGGCTGCTCCGTCGAGGGGTGGCGGAGGCGATCGTCCGAGAGGAACTTGGGGAGAAACTGCGGGCCGGCCAGCCACTGCGCCTCAAACTGGGGTTCGACCCCTCCAAACCGGACCTGCACCTGGGCCATGCCGTCGTCCTGCGCAAGATTCGGCAGTTTCAGGACCTGGGGCACCAGGTCATCCTGATCGTGGGGGACTGGACGGCCCAGATCGGGGACCCCTCCGGCCGGGATGAGAGTCGCCGGCGGCTTACCCCGGAGGAGGTTCAGGAGAACGCCCAGACCTACATGAAACAGTTCTTTCTCCTCGTGGACCCGGAGCACACCGAGGTGCGCTGGCAGAGCGAATGGTTCAACGATTTCACCCTGGCCGACGTCTTTGACCTGACCAGTCGTTTTACCCTGGCCCAGATGATGCAGCACGAGACCTTTCGTCTGCGCTACGAGCAGGGCCGGCCGCTCAGCCTGATGGAGATTCTCTACCCGCTTTTACAGGCATACGACTCGGTGGCGATTCGGGCCGACGTCGAGTTTGGCGGCACCGACCAAAAGTTCAACATCCTGGCCGGCCGGGAACTGCAGGAGGCCCTGGGCCAGCCGTCCCAGCAGGTCCTCCTCTGCCCCCTGCTCGTCGGCACCGACGGCCGCAAGATGAGCAAAAGTTTCGGCAACACGATTGATCTGACCACCCCGCCGAAAGAGATGTACGGCCGCCTTATGAGCATAGCTGATGTAGTTATGATGGACTATTTTGAAAACCTGACCGATCTCCCCGATGCCGAGTTGGCCGCGATTCGACAGGCGTTGGCCTCTGGGGAGGCCCATCCTATGGAGGTGAAAAAGCGGCTCGCCCGCGAGATTGTGACCCAGTTCCACAGCGCCGAGGCCGCCGTCGAGGCCGAGGCCGAGTTCGAGCGGATCTTTCAGCAGAGAAAACTCCCCTCCGAAATCCCCTCTTTTATCATCGAAGGGGAAATGGTGCTGATCGATCTTTTGAAGCAGGCCGGCCTGGCGCCCAGCAAGAGCCAGGCCCGCCGCCTCATCCAGCAGGGGGCCGTTACGGTGAACGACCGGTGCGTGGAGGACCCCTTGGCCACCGTCAGTCCGCAGGATGATGGGGCGGTCATTCAGGTGGGCAGGCGCCGCTTCCTCCGGTTACGACGCGGCTGAGGGGCCGGTCGGGGTCCGGCATGCCGGGCCCCAACAACCGGCCCCAGCCCGGCCAGGAACACCATGGAGGTGAACGATGGATGAAGCAGCGACCCGGCCCGACCTTGTGGACACCGCCGTGATCATGTACACCTCCCGGCGGATTCTCACCGGCATCATCCGGCTGCCGGCCGGCACCCGCCTGAGTGACCGCCTAAACCGCTCCCCGGATGATTTTCTGACCATCCACGACCCGCGTATCATTGACCTGGAGCAGGGCTGGGTCGAGCCGATCTCCGAGGCCGGCCCCTGGTTCGTCCATCGCTCCGAGGTGCTTGTGCTGCACGAGGTCTCGACCCCGGCGGGGCGCGGCCGGGTGGTCGGCATCCCCCAAGCCCGCGTCCCCCGCTGCCCCGTCATCGTGCGGGCCTATGTCGGCCACTTTCGGGTGGTCGGCACCCTGCACCTGCCCCCCGACTGTGATGTGCCCACCTTTCTCAACGGTGCACCGACCCCTTTTCTGCCGATCACCTTTGCCCAGATCGCCTTGCCTGGGAGAAAGGACCTGGATGTCGTCCAGGTCCCTTTTGCCCTGTTGAACCGGAACCGCCTGGTCATCAGCGAACAGGCCAGAGAGGACGTCTCCCCGGCAACCGACCGGTTCGGCGTCCATTGAGTTTTCAGGAGGACCGATGAACCGACCGAAACTGGAGTGGCTTTCGCAGGAGGATGTACGACGCATCCTGGAGGAGTCCTACGCCCTGCTCCAGGACCCCGGTGTGCGGGTGTATGATGACGAGACCCTGGACATGCTGGCCGACCATGGGGCCAGGGTGGACCAGGACAGCCGCACCGTGCACATCCGGGCCGACCTGGTGGACGGGGCACTGGAGACGGTGCCCCGTTCCTTTTACCTGTACGACCTGGAGGGCCGACCGGTCGTGCACTATGGCGGCGACGACGTCCACTTTGACCCCGGCTCTGCGGCGATCTATGTGCTCGACCACGGCAGCACGCGCTCGCGCAAGCCGGTCACCGCCGACCTGGTCGCCCACCTCAAACTGGCCGACGTCCTGCCGATGATGGACGCGGTCAGCACCGCGCTGGTCTGTGCCGATGTGCCCGAAGAGATTTCGGACCTGTACCGGTTGCACCTGGCCCTGCGCGTCAGCCGCAAGCCGGTCGTGACGGGGGCCTTTGCCGTGGAGACCTGGGCCGTGATGCACGAGATGCTGGCGTTGGTGGCAGGGGGGGGGGATGCGCTTCGGAAAAAGCCCCGCGCTGTTTTTGACTGCTGTCCCTCGCCGCCGCTGCTCTGGAGCGAGATCACCTGCCGCAACCTGGTGGACTGTGCCCGGGCCGGCGTCCCCGCCGAACTCGTCTCCATGCCGCTGGCCGGGGCCACCGGGCCGGTCACCCTGGCCGGTTCGGTGGTGCAGCATGCCGCCGAGTCGCTCAGCGGAATTGTTATCCACCAGTTGGCCGGGCCGGGGGCGCCGATCGTCTGGGGCGGATCGCCGGCGGCCTTTGACATGCGCACCGGCACCCCGCCGATGGGCGCGATCGAGACGATGATGATTGATCTGGCCTACGTCCAGGTGGGCAAGTCGCTGGGCCTGCCCACCCACGCCTACATGGGGTTGAGTGACGCCAAGGTGGTGGACACCCAGACCGGCATGGAGGCCGCGCTGGGTCTGCTCCTGGCCGCCCTGGCCGGCGTGAACATGATCTCTTCGGCCGGCATGCTCGACTTTGAGAGTTGCCAAAGTCTGGAGAAACTGGTCCTGGACAGCGAGATTATCGCCAGTGTCCGTCGCTTCCTGAAAGGGATTGACACCTCCGGCGACAGTCTGGGGTTGGAGATTATCCGTCAGGTAGGCCACCGGGGGAACTTTCTCTCCACCCAGCACACCCTGCTCAACTTCCAGAAGGAGGTGCACCTGCCCTCGCCGGTGATTGACCGGGACTTTCGCCAGACCTGGGAGGAGAAAGGTGCCCTGGACGCGGCCGAACGGGCGCACCGGCGGGCCCGCGAACTGATCGAGGCCCATCAACCGCCCGCGTTGGACGCCAAGGTGGAGGCCGAACTGAAGCGGATCACCCTCCAGGCCGGCCGGCCCTACGGGTTGGACCGTCTGCCCGCCTGGATTTAGAGCCTGTCCGGGCAGGCAGGAAGGCCTGTTCCATGAATGCTCGGATTAGCACTGGGTGCACGGTTTCGTACCTTCGTGCCGGCCTCGTCTGAGGTAAAGAGCAGCGGATTTGCTGCAAATAAACCGGCACGAATCAAGGAACGAATCTATTAGGAGGAACGATGAGCGAGCACGACGCCCTCTTGCAAGAGATGGCGCAGAGCGTTTTGGAAGGAAACGCCGAGCAGGCGGCCGGCCTGGCCCGAAAGGCCCTGGAGGTCGGGTTGGAGCCGATGACGGCGATTGAGCAGGGGTATGCCCCCGGCATCCGCGAGGTGGGGGACCGCTTTGAGCGAGGCGAGTACTTTTTGCCCCACCTGGCCATGGGGGCCGAGGCGATGAAGGCGGCCCTGGCCGTCCTGGAGCCGGAACTGGCCCGCCGCCGGGAAGAGCGGACCACCCTGGGGCGGGTCGTCATCGGCACCGTGGCTGGCGACATCCACGAGATCGGCAAGACGTTGGTGGCCACCATGCTGGCGGCGAACGGCTTTGCCGTCACCGACCTGGGGGTGAACGTCCCCGTGGAGGGGTTTGTCGAGACGGTGCGCCGGGAAAAGGCCCAGTTGGTCGGGCTCTCCGCGCTGCTCACGACGACGATGCTGGTGCAAAAGGAGGTCATCCAGGCGTTGGCCGAGGCCGGCCTGCGTGACCAGGTGCGGGTGATGGTCGGCGGGGCCCCGGTCACCGCCGCCTGGGCCGAGGAGATCGGCGCCGACGGCTATGCCGAGGACGCCATCAGCGCGGTGCGCAAGGCCCGCGAACTGCTGGGGGTCTGAGTACACGGTTGCGCAAGTTTGTGCCGGCCTTGTCCAGGGAAAAGCAGAGGATTTTCTGCTCTGGGGCCACGGCGATACCAAAGTCGCGTCGGTGTGGCACGAATGGCCAGGGCCCGGCTGCAGGCACGTGACGCGCGCGTGCGATGGCGCCTTGTCGGGCCGGCTCTACGCGGCACGGGCGCCGAGGCCGG
>FWPU01013078.1_pt1 | contig 10672 bp, 8 predicted proteins | sample 2228361 | NCBI WGS metagenome assembly FWPU01 (sample SAMEA103939777, study PRJEB20133) | metagenome | reverse complement strand
ACTCCGAACGGACGCGGGTGAACCTATCATCCAGCGCCTCTCTATCCACCCTTCGACGGAAGGAACCGTGTGCTGCTCCACGAATTAGACTGAGTCTACAGTCAGGAGGTGTTGACCGATGCTCCAAAGCCCGACAAAGCACGCCCTAATGCTTCTTATTGTCGCGCTGATGGTGACAGGCTGTGGCGGCGTCGTCGTGGGCCCACCACCGCCGCCGGCGGCTCCGAAAATCTATGTGGCAGACCGCGACAACGACCGCATCGTGCGGGTCGACGACATGACCGGAACCGGCTGGACGACGTTCGGAACCTCCGGCTCCGGCACGAACCAGCTCGACTCTCCCGTACAGCTCTTCGTGGATGCCAGCGGCAGGATTTACATATCAGACCAGCTCAACAACCGCATCGTGCGCATCAACGACATGTCCGGGGGCGGGTGGACGGCCTACGGATCTTCCGGTTCCGGGACAGGGAACTTCAGCGGGCCCCGGGGCATATTCGTGGACTCGGCCGGCAAGATCTACGTCGTGGACCAGGGGAACAACCGCATCGTCCGCATCGACGATATGAGTGGAACCGGGTGGACGGAGTTTGGCGGCCCCGGCGGAGACCCGCTGAACACGCCCTTCGGGGTCTACGTGGACGCAACCGGGAAGATCTACATCACCGACCAGGGCAACAACCGGATCGCACGTATGGACAACATGACCGGCGCGGGGTGGACGACGTACGGGAGCTTTGGCTCCGGCCCTGGCAACTTCAACGGGCCGCGGGGGATCTTCCTGGACGCCTCCGGCAGGATCCACGTGGCAGATATGAGCAACAACCGCATCGTGCGGGTCGATGACATGTCGGGAGCAAATTGGACCGCACTGGGCACATTGGGCAGCGGGTCCGGCGAGTTCAATCTTCCTGTCGGCATCTACATCGACTCCGGCGGAAAGATCTTCGTGGCCGACCACCAGAATCACCGCATCGCACGTATGGACGACATGACCGGAGCTGGCTGGGTGGCCCTTGGAGCCATGGGCGGCGGCTCCGGACAATTCAACTTCCCAACGGGGGTTTTCGTCCGCTAACCTATGGATCGGGAGCGACAGGCAAACGGGAGGGAGGGGCCGTCCCCCCTCCCGTTTTTCCATACAAACAGCCTGAGACTTCCGCAAGATTTGCCAAAATACATCTACGGCGGTCGATTGCACCAGATTCCCTCTTCCAACCACCAACATTCTTTCTCATGCCGGATAGACGTCGGACCTCCCATATGAAAGCGTCTAGTCGAGATTCCACCCGATGGCTGGACGCCGCCAAAGTGGGAGCCTGAAAACCGGCAGTGTCTCTCTCGCTGAGAATCATCGAGCGTTCGGAAGATCTGGAAACCCTGCGGGAGCCATGGGATGAGCTCGCCTCACGCACAAATGCGGGGCTATACCAGACCTGGGAGTGGACGTTTGCCTCCGCCAGGTACCATGTCGCCACGAGCAGGCTGTACATACTCTCGGCATGGGACGGTACCAGGCTGGTGGGCGTCGCGCCCTTCTCCCGGCATGTGTATAAGCGAAAGCTGATAACCACATGCGCTCTCCAGCCGCTCCGTGAGACTCATCCGGAGAATGTAGAGGTCGTCGTGGCCGAGGAGTATAGTTCGGCCGTGGCGGAAATCTTCGCCGACCATCTCACGCAAGAAACATTCTGGGACACGCTCCACCTGCATTCCGTCCCCGCCGACTCCACTGCCACCGAGCGTTTTCTTTCCGTGATGAGCAGCCGGGGCCACAATATCTCACCCGAACCAGGTAGGCCATTGCTGGTTGTCCCGCTGCCGTCATCCTTTGACGAGTACCTGGGGAGGCTGCGGAGCAAGACCAGACAGAACCTCCTCTGGAAATCTCGCCATCTTGCCCGCCTCTGTGTCGTTGAGGAGCTTCGGCCTGGTCAAGACTTGGGAGAGGCACTGCATAGGTTTCTCGAGCTGCACGATCTTCGCTGGCGCCGCCTACAACGGAAGTCCCTCCTGGCCGATCAGCGCCTCCGTAGCATCTACGGCGAGGTCGCTAGGCTTCTTCACGAACGTGGCTGGCTCCGGCTTTCATTTCTGCGGTCGGAATCCGGCTACCTCGCGGCTCAGCTCGTCTTCTGGCACAACGGACGAGCATACGGCCGCCAGTCCGGCCTCGACATCTCGGGGGCCTGGGCGCGATACTCGCCAGGTTTAATCCTTGCTTTGAAGAATATAGAGTGGGCGATTCAGGCGGGTCTACGCGAGTTCAGACTCGGCCCGGGGGATGAGCCGTACAAGTGGGACTTCGCACCGGAAATGATCCCGACCGTCAACTACCGGATAGTGTCACGCGCTCTGGAGACGCGGGCCAAGCTGTTCTTCGATTTCCTGGTCCAGCGTGCGCGAGGGGTTGCGAAGAGCGTCGTCACACCCGGTCAGGCCATCGGAAGTTCCCTGTCAGATCCGTCTGGATAGGGTAGCAGGCTGCTGAGCATTATCTGGCCAAGCGCCGGCAGGGCCGTCACCCCGTGAAAGATCCTGCGGGCTACTCCGCGCACGGTGTGGTCCTCACTGTCCGTGCCGGGGCCCCGCACCACATGCCGGAGCATCAACCCTGGCATCCTCTCCACCCGATCCACCACGAGACAGGCAGCCAGGGGAGCGACGCGAGAGTACGGACGGGCGAACTGGTCCGCCGAGGCGCGCGCCGCCAGGTTCCACTGGACCCGTTGGGTGTAGTTATCTGGTTGAGCAAATGCTCGAGCGGCCGCCGGCAAGGGGACGTCGAGCAGGGACGCCGCCAGGTACAGGGCGGCTCCGCAAACCGACCTCATTCCCCACGCACGCGCCCGCACAGCCAGAGCTTCCCAATCAATCTGATCCCGCCGGTGGAAGACCATACGCCCGATGTCCACCACCAGCCGAGGAGACCAGTGGTGTTGCGGCAACTGCATGGCGACCAGCAGCATATGATCCGTCAATTCGGGAACGAGACAGGAGCGGAAGACTTCTGAGTGCACCGATCGCCGCCAGATCGCCTCCAGGTCGGGGAAGTAGGCTCGCTGAGGATCGAAGAGATCAAAGTGCACCTCTACCATCACGGGGAACATCCCATCCCGCCGTACCAGTCGAAGGTGAAACGGGTGATTGCCGCCGGCAGGCGAGTATCCCAACTGTTCAAGAACCCCTGCGGCTGCCTGCAGCTCCCCGCGCTGCACCATGATGTCCAGGTCCGAAAAGGGCCGAACCGGCGCGCCGGCGGTAACCTCGTCGAGTGCGGGCCCCTTGAACAGCAGGACCGACAACCCCCGAGAGGCCAGCGCTGTAGTGACCTGGATCAGCTCATCGCGAAGACACCGGTGCCGGACGAGCAGTTGGAAGTACTGTACTCTGAGCCACTCCAGGACATCTTCCGGCACATCGCGGGCATGCCACCGCAGGCGATCGTACACCACGGCCACGAGCCCGGTGCGGTATACCGCGTAGCAGAAGGCGAGCCAGTCCGTCTCCGCCAGCCGCGATGCCACGGCTTCAACCGGCAAGGCCTGCGCCCGCGGCTTGGCTATCTCAAGCAGGAGGGACCCCACGGTGCCTACGGCCCTATCTGCGTCTGCTCCGAGGCATGGCCAGGGCTGCCACGAAGCGGGAAATCACCGCCCTACAGAGAGCGGGGGGCTTCCTACCGGTCTTCGTGTTACGGTCACCATGACACCCGATGTGGTGGAGCCGGGAGCAACGGACACGCCGGTTGTCTCTCCGAAGAAGTCGCCCCCGTCGACCAGGCCATTCCCATTGACGTCCTGCCAGGCGAAGACGCTTCGCACGCCGGGCGTGGCGTTCGTTATGAAAAACGTACCGCTGCTGCTTACGGCAACCATGTCGCTGGCCACGGCGATGGAGTTGTCCGAGGATGTTCCCGTGAACGCCCGCATCAGGTTGGTGCCGCCCGGCGCGCCCAGAGCCGCTCCGGCGTTGACCAACCCCCACCCAAAGTAGGGATCGTAGCCCGCTGGGCCCAGGTCAGTGGCGGAGCTCTGCAGGACGTTCTGCACGGTGCCGGGCGCGGTCACGCCTTTGGACATGAGCAGGGCGGCCAGCCCGGTTACATGGGAGGCGGCAAACGACGTACCGTTCATGAACAGGTACTGGCTGGAGGCGGCCTGCGTGCCGGAGGTGCTCAGTATGCCGTCGGGATAACCGTCACCATTCAGGTCACTGCTGAGATCGCCTCCCGGCGCCGCCACATCGACGCACGATCCGAAGTTCGAATAGGGAGCGCGACCGTTGACGATGGTGGTGGACGCGACGCCGATGACATTCGCGAGGCAGACTGGATAGCGCGGTGCCTGGTCCAGGTCCCTGGCGTCGTTACCGGCGGAAGCCACCACAACCACGCCCGCGCCAACCGCGTAGTTGATGGCATCCTGGAGTGCCTGACTAAAGTTTCCGTAACCGGTTCCAAAACTCATGTTGATGACCCTGGCACTGTGGCTCACCGCGTAGTAGACGGCATCAACTATTCTGCTCGTCGTTGCCGCACAGCTCCCACCGTCGTTGGTGAAGACGCGAAGCGGCATGATCCTCGCACTCCCCGGCCCGCCCCAATTAACGCCGGCAACGCCCCGTCCGTTGTTTGTAAGCGCCGCAATGGTGCCGCTGAGGTGGGTGCCATGGCTGGGAGTTGCTGCCTCAGGACATCCGGAATCCTCCGGGTTCGTATCGCCGTCGACGAAGTCGTACCCGGCTGCCATCACCCCCGCCAGGTCTTCGTGGCGCGAAAGGATTCCCGTATCTATGACCGCCACCACCACCAAAGCGCTGCCAGTTGTCACCTCCCAGGCGGCAGGCAGATTGATGCTGGCGTAGTGCCACTGCGAGGGATACCCGGGGTCGTTGGGAGCACTGAACGCCGGCTGCATCACGGCGGCATCCGCATACCAAAGGTAGTTGGGCTCGGCAAACTCGACCAGCGGATGAGCACGAAAGCGGCTCACCGCCGCTTCAACTGGCTCTCCTGTGGTAATTCTCAGCAGGTAGAGGCCCGTTCGAAGGTCGAAGTGGAGTTGCTCTGTCCCCAGGCTCGTCTTCAACGACTCCACCTCTGCCGGGTGCACGCCTCGCTTGAACTTGACCAGAAGCTGCCCGGAAGCATACGAAGGACGACCCGGAGGGACGCGCCCGACAGCCGGGAAGGATCCGGCGCCGAAGGTGGTTGAGCCAGCCTGCGCCGTCGACACCGATACGCCCACAGAGCCGGCGACGCTGCCGACTGCGGAAACGCCGCTTGCCGCACCTCCGCAGGCTGCGACGAGGAGGGTGGCAAGAGCTACCAGACAGCAGCAGGCTTGCCACGCCTGACTTGCTCGCGTCCAGGCCAGAGGCAGGCGAACTGAGGGAACTCTGGAAAGGCCGCGGAGCATCTGCTCTACCACCCTCACGTATGTGCCTGTCACAACGAGGAGACTGCCAAACGCCCTTCCAGTGCTCAGACGCGGACCAAATGTACTCTTCGCCGGCCTCCGCCAAACATGTTCAAGCGGCCGTTGACCACCCATACGAACGTGTACCTGGGCCTCCGGCCGACGAAAAAGAGGATCCTGGCTGTGGCATGCCAGCCAAGCCGTTCGACGGCCTTCCGGGATTGGATGTTGTCGGCGCCGACAAGGCTGTACGCCTTCCGAAATCCCACCTTGCGAGCGTAGAGCAACTTCTCCCTGGCGACCGCACTGTGAATCATCTTGCCCCGCCAGGTGCGCGAGGTATAGGCAGTATGAAAGTAGGCCTCGCCGCTCCCCAGCGCTCTCTCGATGGGCGGGTCGACCAAAAAATCTATTGATCCACCCTCTCGAATCCAACCGCTGTGAACAATCTCATGCCCGATCTTGGCCACGAAGCATCGCTCCCAAGGTTCCTCCGCGTGCCGGGGTATGGGCCATCCCTGTGTCCTGGCCAGAGTCAGGAGTTCCTTGATGTCTGCACCATCGGCCACAGTCACCGCAACATCCACTTTCGGGTGGACATCTGGAACCGGCTCGGCAAGATCCCGTTCATAGAGGTTGACCAGCGACAACTGCCCGAGCGGAGATAGAAATGACTTCGCCAGATACCACAGAAGCGGCCAGAAACCACGGTACCTGAGCGTGCTTACAACCTCACGAGAGCGACGACGCACTCTTCTAAGCAATCTGGCCGGAAAACGCATCACGCGTGAGAACACCCCTGGCATCGGCTCCTCCCGGCAGCGGCGGACTCTGCGTGTTCTACGGTGACGCTAACCCCAGAAGGCGACGGGCGGCAGCTTCAAACCCGAGGCGACGGCACGGACTATCCTGCCGACTCGCCTGGTCGCTCCCTGCAGAACCAGCCGCACCTGAGTCGATAACCTGCTCGAGACAACGCGGCAACAGTACGTAGTCCTTCTCTGGGGAGCGAAGTCCAGCTTGTATGCCTCCCCCTCGCGACCGAAGGCGACCTCTTTCATGCCCATGCGGATGGCCTGCGCAAGCGAGTCGACCATCAGTCCCCTGACCGGAGAATGCCGGGACCAGGGTGAGGAGGGATCGAACCCGCACTGATGCCAGTAGACGCGGTCACGGTGCCAGAAAGCCAGGTGCGCGGCTACAGGCTCCTGTCCGACACGCAATATCGAGAGCCGCACCAACCCTCGGGCATGCAGCATCCTCACCACGTCGCGGTAGAATGCTGAGAGATGCGGGTCTGCCAGCAGGCTCCGCGTCCCCTTGTGTGCAAAGCGAAGGGCGTGGAGATGGAGGAGGGTATCCAGATACCCGTCGATCTCGCCCTGCGGAGAACACACATCGACAGCGCCGGCCTCCATGATGCGACGGTACTCCCGCCGCATCTCCTGCCGCGTCTTCATGCCGAGGGAGGCGAGATACTCTTCCAGAGATCCGGGTAGGACGATCACGAGATTCGCGGGGCCGTCCTCCCGGAACACGCTGTGCCCCCGCCGCTCCATCGCCTCCAGGAAGGGCGGGGTCAGCCTGGAATCTGCAGGGACCAAGTCCAGGTTCAGCACGTCCCAATCCTCTGACTGCGCGAGGTGTGCGCCGAACGCCTCACTGACTGAAGCGTAGTGGTCCCTGGCAACCAGGAAGTCCTGTGTGTCAGAGGCAACGCCGAAGAAGCTGAGACCCTTGATCTCTACGATGCGCCCGCCGCTCGCTTTAGCGGCAAGGGGCGCGATCCCCACAAGCTTCCCGTCCCTATGGGCCGTAAGGATCCGCAGGCGACTCCCTCCGCCAAAGTGCTTCCAGGCGGCAAAGGCCCATTCCCACGTCTGAAAGATGCTACCCCCAGCCTCCTCCACCAGGCGGTCCCACGGTTCGCGAAGCAGTTCAAAGGCATCAGGATCGTTAGCCTCCTTGATGGCAATTTCGGCCACCGCTCCGCCGGAAACAGAGGCGGTGAAATTCATACGTGTCACATTCGACGACTGGGCACCCAACGCCTTTCCTTCCCGGGGAAAGAGCAACGTCTTTCCTCTACGTCAGTGTTCTCTCCGCCGTACGGATCACTCCGAGAGCCCTCATCCGCGCCTCGGCTTCCTCCGAATAGTCCCGAAAGTCCTCCTGGGCCTGGGCCCACGCAACGTACTCGTCGACCAAGCGCTCAAGGGGCACCAAAGGCTCCCATCCCAGCGCCTTGAGCCTGGTCACATCGGAGAAGATGTGGCGTGTGTCGCCAAACCGGTAAAGGCCTGGAATATGAGGGCTGAGCTCCACACCAGCGCGCTGCGCCACCAGCCGAGCGTACTCCAGAACAGAGACCTTGCGGCTGCCCCCCACGTTGAACACTTGGAAGTCAGCCCGAGGATCCTCGAGAACGTGGACGTTCGCCCGCGCGACATCCTGGACTGCGACGTAATCCCGAAGCTGCTGACCATCCTCATAGCACACCGGTGGCCGCCCGTGCAGGAGTCGCTGAACAAAGACGCGGAGGACACCGGAGTACGCATTCCTGAAGGCCTGGCGCGGTCCCTGGACGATGGAGTAGCGCATGCACACCGTGGGGATACCGTAGCGCCGCCCCAGGTTTAGAGCGACCATCTCCTGTGCGTACTTGCTTATTGCGTACTGATTGTGGGGGTTCACGGTCGCCTCATCCGTCCACTGAGGCTCCATGGGCGAGCCGCACCGTGGACAACGTATCTCCCAGTCGCCCCTCCGCAGCTGCTCCTCCAGTCGCGGAGGAGGAAAGTAGACACCATGAGAGTCCCCTGAAGTTTCCCCGGTGCTGCCCATGATGCAGCGGTATTTCCCCTCGCCGTAGACCGCCTGGGAAGAGGCCACGACAACCTTGCGGACAGGAAGGCGTCGTTCGACGATGAGTTCATAGAGCAGGGCAGTCGACACGGTGTTGGTGTGGAAGAACCGCGAGAAGTCCGGCAGGTAGTCCTGGTAGGCGGCCAGGTGAAACACCGCCTCCACTCCATCCAGGGCACGTTCCCATGTTCCCCTGTCCCTTACATCGCCCAGAACGAAATCCACATCTCCCGCAGGTACGTAATCGGGGAGGCGCTCCGCGGCGTGCACCGGTGGGAGAAGGGCGTCAAGGATGCGCACGGCATATCCCCGCTCGAGCAGAAGGTCGACGGTGTGCGATCCGATGAATCCTGCGCCCCCGGTGACCAGTACTTTCACGGCTGATGGGAACCCCGTCAGTAGTTCTTTCCTGAGATAAGGTAGAGAATCCCTCCCACGAGAATCTTCAAGTCCAGCCAGATGGACCAGTTGTCGATGTACTCAAGGTCCAGGCGGATCCACTCCTCGAAGTCCCGTGGCTGTCCTCGCAGGTGCCAGAGACAGATCATCCCAGGTCTCGTGCTAAGCTTGCGACAATGCCGTTCCTCAAATTGCTCCCATTCGTAGGTCAGAACCGGCCGCGGCCCGACGAGGCTCATGTCCCCCTTGAGGACACTCCACAACTGCGGCAGCTCGTCGAGGCTGTACTTACGCAGGAGCCGGCCCAGACGCGTGACGCGCGGATCATTTCTCATCTTGAAGACAGGTCCGGTAGCCTCGTTTCGATCCATGAGATGCCTCTTCATCTCATCGGCACCCACGACCATGGTCCGGAACTTGTAGGCCCGCAGCGGCCGGCCGCCCTGCCCGACAACAGGCCAGCGATAGAATACGGGGCCGCCTGATGTGATCCTGATAGCCACAGCAATAAGCAACAACACCGGGGAAAGAAGCACCAGCAGGGGCAGAGAGACGCAGACATCAATGCCTCGCTTGACCGCCCGCTGCGCCAACTGGCTCATGGCGTAGAACCCCGCCCGCATCGAAGCGTCGATCTTCCTGCTACCGGCTTGAGACAAGGCCGATGTCCCCCAAAGGAGTCATTTTGTGCCAATAACAGGCGAATTCACCGGAACGAACAGGCATGGAACATACTGAGGGTCTCCCTGCGAGCCCCACAGCCAACCGCCCGCAACGTCTAGGGCTGCATCGCCCCGGGCATATCCTCCATGAACGAACCAAACGTAGCGACGCCTCCGATAAGGGCAAACCAGGAGCGATCCTGGGACGCAAAGCCACGGGACCTGATCGATGTATTGTTGGGAAGCCGGTCAGGCCAGCCGGGTTGCCGACAAGGCCGTGCGAGTGCTTTGTGTGCCCTTGCCGGGACCCAGCAAGGGCACGACATTTTGTTGAAGAGGGTGGCAAAGTGAACCGGATCTGCTCACGACGCCATCGGTTGTGGCCAGTGATGATCCGTCTACTCCTGACCCTAGTCCTTATCGTTGCCGCGACTTTGCCGCAACACGTTGCCGGTGCCCCGGCAGGCGCCCTTGCAACCGGATGGCTCCGAGGGCGTGTCATTGACATCTTCAGTGGTCTCGGGTTTCCCGCTATCGTCGCCGTGCACGGACCACAATCATGGGCGGGCCGCACTGATCAGAGCGGATACTTCGCAATCCGCGTCCGTGAGGGCAAGTACTTGGTGACGGCTTTAGTTTCCGGTCGGTGGACGGACCCGAAGTACACCACTGTTTCCTCTCGAAAACCTGCGACGGTTCTTCTCAGGGTTCGGTCCTCTTCTTTGCGTGATTCTGCCATGAGCCCTGGATCCCGTACCCCAGGAGTCAAGCCTACGGCGAGCACCTCCTCGGGAGGCAGCGGCTCTGAATCCGCGTCCTTACCGGCACCAGCGCCAAATGACCACGCACCTTCGTCACAGTCAGGTACCAGCTCGGGTGCGGGCACAGCCCGCCAGACCCGCCGACCTGCGCCAGCGACTACCCCGACACCGACCCCTAGTCCTCAACCCTCTGTCGCCAAGACAGGTGAGGCCACTCCGCCCCACGTCACTCCGGACGCGCCAATGCCTGTAACGACGCCGTCGCCGACTCCTACGCCTGTGCCCGCACCCACTCTGACGCCTGCGCCGACCAGCACACCAAATCCAATAGCGAATCCCGTGCCCACCAGTACACCGAGCCCTTCGCCGAGTCCTATCCCCAGTTCAGTACCGACGAACACCGCCAGGGACCCCGCAAGCTGGCCGTTTGACGCTGAGAGCCCATGGAACTATCCCATTGGCTCGGGAGCCGTCTTTGCTCCGGAGACGATGCCTAGCTGGAGCCTGAGCGGGGGTGGGTACGCCAACATCGAGTGGTACTCCATCCCCACGTATGTGGCCACTG
>FWPU01013077.1_pt1 | contig 10673 bp, 9 predicted proteins | sample 2228361 | NCBI WGS metagenome assembly FWPU01 (sample SAMEA103939777, study PRJEB20133) | metagenome | reverse complement strand
CCGCGGTGCCGCTCATCCTGCGCACCCTGGTCGCCGACGGCCGCCTCGAGCCGCGCTCCGTCTCCGCCCCGACCGTGCGCCGGCTCTACCGCGAGCACGGTCTCGACCGCCGCAGCCGGCGCGATGCCGCAGTGCCACGCATTCGCCTGCGCTGGCAGGCCGAGCGCCCCGGCGCGCTCTGGCACGGCGACGTCTGCCACGCCGGCGTCATCCTGATCGATCAGAAGCCCCACCCCGTGCGCATCCACGCGCTGCTCGACGACGCCTCGCGCTACGTCGTCGCGCTGGAAGCCCACCACTCAGAGCGCGAGGTCGACATGCTCGGCCTGCTCGTGCGCGCGCTGCGCCGCCACGGCCCGCCCGACGCCCTCTACCTCGACAACGGCGCCACCTACCGCGGCGACGTCCTGCGCACCGCCTGCGCCCGCCTCGGCATCTCGCTCCTGCACGCCCGCCCCTACGACGCCCCCGCCCGCGGCAAGATGGAGCGCTTCTGGCGCACGCTGCGCGAGGGCTGCCTCGACTTCGCCAAGAACCTCGCCTCGCTGCACGACGTCGGCGTCCGCCTCTGGTCCTTCCTCGACCAGCACTACCACCGCACCCCGCACGCCTCGCTGCTCGGCCGCTCGCCGGGATCGGTCTTCGCCGAGGCCGGTGCCGACCGCCTCGACGACCTCGACGAGGACAAGCTGCGCGCGGCGCTCACCGTGCGCGTGCGCCGCCGCGTGCGCCGCGACTCCACCGTCGCCCTCGACGGCGGCGACTACGAGCTCGACCAGGGCTACCTCGCCGGCCGCCTCGTCACCGTCGCACGCTGCCTCGTCGACCTCGGCGATCCCCCGTGGATCGAGCACGAGGGCAATCGTCACGCCCTGCACCTCGTCGATCCGGTGCGCAACGCGCGCCGGCGCCGCATCGCGATCGAGACCACGGCCGCGGCAACCGACAAGGCCGTCGCCTTCGACCCCGCCGGCGCGCTCCTCGACCGCGCCTCGGGCCGCCGCACACGCCAGCAGGAGGACCCCGCATGAGCACCCCCGTCGCCTATGTCGCCCACTTCGGCCTCTCCGCGCCGCCCTTCTCCAAGGAGATCGAGGACCAGCACCTCTGGCTCCCGCCCTCCAAGCGCGAGCTCGTCGACGAGCTGCTCGACGCGCTCGCGGCGCGCGACTCGGTCGTGCTCACCGGCGAGCCTGGCGTCGGCAAGACCTGCGTCCTGCGCGCGCTCCGCCACTGCCTCCCGCAGCAGGGCTTCCGCCTCACCTACTGCCACAACGCCACCCTCGGCCGCCGCGATTTCTACCGCCAGCTCTGCCTCGCGCTGGGCCTTTCCCCGTCAGCGACCGCGGCCGCGGTGTTTTACGCCGTCTCTACCCACGTCGAGGAGCTCGGTCGCGAGCGCGTCTTCCCCGTCTTCCTCCTCGACGAATCCCACCTCCTGCACCAGGACACGCTCGACCACCTGCACATCCTGCTCAACTACGAGTGGGACCGCCGCGCGCTCCTCTCCCTCGTCCTCGTCGGCCTGCCCGAGCTGCACGATCGCCTCACCCTGCGCCGCAACCGCTCCCTCTACTCGCGCATCCATCGCCGCCTGCACGTCGATCCGCTCGTGCCCGACGACACGGCCGAGTACCTGCGCGTGCGGCTTGCCGCCGCCGGCTGTGAGCGCGAGCTCTTCTCCTCCGACGCCGTCGCGATGCTCCACGAGGCCACCCTCGGCGCCCTGCGCGACATCGACCGGCTCGCCACCGCGGCCCTGCGCGAGACGGCTAGGAAGAAACGCAAGCTCGTCGAGCGCGACGCCGTCGCCCGCGTCGTCGAGGCCGACTCTCGGGAGATCTCGTGAGCCGCCGCCACGCCGATCCACCTGCCGCCGCCCCCTCCGGCCGCGACGCGATCGTCGCGGTCGATGTCCTCGAGCGCGCGATCGCCGCGACCGAGCGCGCCCGGTCAATCACGCCATCATCGACGATGACCGCCCTCGCTCAGCCTCGCGATGGCCATCACTCAGCCGGTCCGCGACGTCATTAACCAGCGTGAGCGGCAACAGCAAGGAGGATGGACCTGCCGATCAGGGAGGCGGCAGGGTTTCCGCGCTGAAGGGATGGGTCTGGACGCCCAACGTCATGAGCTTCAGGTAGATCTCGTGGTTGGGCAGGTAGACGAGATCGCCTTCCGAGATCTCGGGGTAGAACTCGCGCGCGATGGTGTCGGCGTCCGCAAGTCCGATTCGAAAGGAGATGATCGTGCCGACGTTCCCCAGGATCGCGTCGCGGATCTCGGGCGCGAGCTGCGAGAGGTATTGGTGCGCGAGCACGAGCCCCAGCCGGTACTTCCGGAGCTCCGAGAGCATGTTCGCCAAGGAGAGCGTCGTGAAGTTCTGGAACTCGTCAAGATACAACCAGAAGGGACGCCGTTCGGTCTCTGGAATCTCCGCGCGGCTGAAGGCGGCGTTGCCGATCGAGGAGACAAGGAGTGATCCCAGGAGGTTCGCCGTGTCCTCGCCGATCTTGCCCTTGGCGAGGTTGACGACGAGGATCTTGCCCTCGTCCATGATGCGGCGAAGGTCGAGGCCCTCCCGTTTGCCGCTCAAGATCCCGTAGAGGAGGGGGTTGGCAAGGAACGCGCCCACCTTGTTCTGGATGGGAGCGATCGCTTCCGCCCGGAACCGATCCGGGTAGCCCGGGTACTCGCGAAGCCAGAAGCTCCGTACCTGCGGGTTCTCGACCCGCTGCCCGACGCCGCGGCGGTAGTCGTCGTCCGAGAGGAGCCGGAGAACATCGGCGAGCGTCGGCTTCTCCTGATCGAGAAGCGCGAGTAGTGCGTTCCGGAAGATGTGCTCGAGGCGCGGTCCCCAGGAGTCCGCCCAGAGCTTCCGGAAGACCTCGAGCATCCCGGAGGCGACCAGCGAGCGCTTGTCGAACGGAACGCCGCCCAGGGGGTTGAACGCGAGGGCGTCAGCCCGCTCGGGGACGTCGAAGGAGATGACGTCGTCCTTGCGCGCATCGGGAACGGCGGCAAGGACGTGCTCTGCGAGATCGCCGTGCGGGTCGACCAGGGCGAAGCCGTGGCCGGCGCGGATATCGTCGCGCATGAAGGTTTCAAGGAGCGTCGACTTGCCCGTGCCGGTCTTCCCGATCGCGTAGATGTGGAAGAGCCGGTCCGAGGTCCGGATGCCGAAGCGCTTCCGCTCTCCCCGGAAGTTCGTCCGTGCGAATACGGTGAGATGGTTTCGTTCGTGGTACATCCTCTCCCATGGTGGGAGAGATCACCCATCGCGCCGAGACCGGGAGAGTTGCCGGAGTCGGCAAACCGCCCCGCCCCGAGCTCTTCTCACGAGACTTCTAGGCTTGACGCAGAGGCTCTTTGGACAAAGGAGGTTTGCGATGAGCCAGGAGCAGAACGGTCGGACGCGGTCGCCATCCCGTTACCCGACGACCCAGATGCGGGTGAAGCGGAGCGTGAGTCCCGACGGCAGAATCGACTCCCTCTCGGTCGAGATCACCTCACCGCTCGATGGTCTCGATGCCGACGAACTCGCGCGACGCGCGCGAGAGATCGTCGCCGGCGAGGCCAAGGTGATCGAGGTCTTTCTCGGGAAGGAGAAGGTCGACGCCGCTCCCAAGCCCAACGGCAACGGAGTCGAGGGAACCCCGGCGCGGATGCTTGCCGTGGGCGGCATGGACACCGAGTGGGGCAGGCGCCTCTTCGTGGTCTTCAAGGTCAACGGCGAGACCGCACGAGTATTCGGCTCCCCCCGGAAGCTTGCTGGCGTGCTCGCCTCGGCCGGCATGCCGCTCGAGGAGACCGCGATCGGCGAGGGGCTCGAGCTCGACGTCCCGTGCCGGGTCGTTGCCGGCCGGACCCCGGACGGTCGCTATCTCTCGATCGAGAGGGTCCTCCCGGCATCCGCCACCTGATCCACGGGCCAGACGTTCTCCGGAGCGTCTGGCCATTTCTTGTTGGTCGCCCCTCCGAGCGGCGCTCCAGCGAGGCGGTCGCCCGCAGGACCGGCCCCACACCAAACCCGGAAGAACCAACCCCGATTCGTATGCGGGCCTGCGGAGGAGACTCTGGTGCCTCGGCGGAGGGAGTTCTCAAACGACCGGAAACGCGTTATCAGCAAAAATGGCCGTCAATGGCGACTACGAACTCGTAGCACCTCACGACAGTTCGGTATTGGGCTAGGCAGCGGCGGTCGCCGTAACCACGGACATCTCTGCCCCCGGCTCCACGAGCATCTTGTGGCACCTGGAGAGGTACTTCTCCAGGTAGAGGAGATGCTCGGCGTAGAACGCCGGACCGTCGAGATCGCCGGTAGTACGATACTTGCGCTCCATGACGAGACGAGCCGCCTCACCAGCAACAATCTCGGCGATCAAGACGCGAGCTGTCGGGGAATCCTGATGCGGAAACTCGGGTCCGGGTCCGAGGTACCGCTTGATCGCGGAGTGGCCCCCGAGAATCTTGATCGTGGTGACCTCACCGACGCGCTCCACGTAGGCACGATATCGACCCTGCGCCTCATCGACGATCTTGATGTCGAGGCGCGGCCCTCTCCCGTCGTGTTGCGACACGATGATCTCGCACGTCGCCCGGGACGCTCCGAGCGTCGCGGTAAGCGTGCCACGCGCCCCGAGGACTCGCGGATCGACCTGTACCTCGCCGATGAAGCAGAGCTCGTCCTCATCGAATTCGAGCGTTACCGAGCCGCCGAGGACCACGATCCCTGCGTCGGACGACTCGACGTGGACCACGGTGCTGTTCGCCCGATTTATCACCTCCACAGGAGCGCGCAGGACAAGCGAGCGGCGCTTCGCGTGAGCGAGCTGATAGCGTGGGCGCTCGAATTCGAGCTCGATGGGTGGGACGGGATCGGGAATCTCACGCTCGGGGCGCACCTCGACCGTGGCGACCGCTTCTGCATCTCCGCACCGGACGGTGAGCAGCGTCTCTTCGTCTTCGATGAGAGGTCAAATGTGGATGCGTGCGATCCCGCAGTCCTCTCGGCGAGGGTGATCCACCAGCGGGATCGGTGACGTATCAAGCAGCTCGATCACGCCTTCGGGATCGACCTCGACCTCAATCGAATCGGCGCCGAGCGAGCGGAGCGCCACGACCGAGATGGTCTTGTCCTCGCCCATGTATAGCACTGGGTTCTCGGGGATGATTCGCAGCTTCTGAGCGCGCTCGCCCTTCTTGTCGCCCGTGAGCCCGTCTTCGTCGATGTCTCGGAGGTCGGCATCAACGAGCTGCCCGAGATCGCGCCCGAGCGAATCGAGTGCCCGGCGAAGGCGCGCGCTCTCGCGGACCTCGCTTTCCTTGGCCTTGCGCTCCTCCTCGCGCACGAGCTCCGCAAGCAGCGGCTCGACGGCAGCGACGAGCGCCTTATAGAAGGGGTGCTCGTGCTCAAGCCCATCACGGCTGCGCGAGATGATCGGGATAGGATTGAGCGCGGTGTGCTGGCCCCCGCGTGCCTCCACGTTGTCATACTCCAAGGCGATGGCGTCGATGTGCTCACACATGATCGAGCCGGTGAACCAGTGCGCGTGGGGGTTGCCTTCACAGGAGAGGAGCGTGTTCTCGTAGATCGCGCGACGGCCCTTGATGAGTAGCCCTTCAGGTCGGTAGGGATCGCTGCTCGGGTTCTCATACCGCTCGGCGGTTCGTGAGATGGTGACCGATACGGTCGCGTCGTCGTACCCCGGCACGGCAACGTCGCGTGCAAGGACCTGCGTCAGCGAGGGCTGACCGTACCGTATGCCGTCGGTCGTGCCATCATTCAGGTCCACGAGGGTGAGCTCTCTTCGTGGGTCGGAGTTGATGTCACGGAGCTGGTAGTGCTTCGAGAGTTTCTCGACGAGCGTTCGGTGCTGAGGGCACCGGAACCGTCCCTCCACGGTCACCGTCACGACTGTGCCATTCCCGCGCGGCACGCCGAGGCGCTCCCGGTCCTCGTCCTTGGCCCTGCGCTCGATCGGTTCGTCGAACGACCCGTCCGACTCCAGGGTCATCGCTGAGTAGTAGCCGTCGCAGATGGACTCGAAGGTCACCGGGCCGAATGCAGCCAGGTCCTTCGCGCCGCGGCCGAGGTTGCCACGTACACGGGCCCCATCCTCGAACCCCGACGTTCGCGTGCCGATGTCGCCGATCGCCTGCGCCATGCGCGCCTTCCGCATGCCTTTCGCGCGGTCGCGCACCACCACGCGCCACGGACTGCTCCGCCGATGCTCGACCTCGATCCGGATTTTGCCCCGCGCGTCGTCGCCGTAGGCGTCATCGCAGTTGGTGATGAGCTCGATCAGGCCGCGGACGATGTCGCCCTTCATGGCGTTGCTGGCGTCCTGCTTGAACGCTCTCGCGGTGTACGAAACCCGACGTGTGCCCACTGTGCCCTCCTTCTAGAACCAGTCCGCTCGCTTCTTGGCGAGCGCATCGAGAAATTCCAATGCATCGAGGCGCCCCGCTGAGTAGGCGGCGGTGCGAAGCGTTTCGAGACGGTCGCGGAAGACCGATCGTGAGCTGTCGGGTGAACAACGGAGCATCTCCGCGACCCGCCACTTGTCCTCAGTCATGGTGTCCGTCTGCTTCCATGCGTTGAACACAGGGCTCTGCAGCGCCTGCCCAACAAGACGAGACGGCATGCGCGTACTCGGAGCACGCACACGCTGATTACCGCCGAGTGCTTCGGCGAGGCGCTGGAAGTTGTCTTCTATCCATCGCTGTCCCTCGACTGTGAGGCGTCGCAATTCTGCCCCCTTCTTCACGAGGAGCTTCGGCTCACGCCCCTCGGCGTCGCGCAGCGCCTTCGAGCACTTCTTCAGGTCCGGAAGATCGGGCCGCGTTCGCCAGCTCAGCCGCAGTGGGGCCAGCTCGAATGCCTTGATGAACACGGCCTCGACATCAACGAAGTCGTCGGCGCCCCCTAGGTCGTACAGCGCCCAGAGGAAAATGTCGGAGTTGGTGACCGGCTCGGAGCTCATCGTGCTGCCGCCCGACGACGCCTGCGAGTTCGCCGCCGCGCCAGCGCAGGGGTGCCCCATTCGGCAAGGCCATACGTGCCGCGAGCCGTGCGAGTGAAACGATCACGGTGGCGACTCAACCGAACGATGATGTTCGCTTCGTCGCCACGGCCGGGAAGGGCCACGCCGCGAGCAATCAACGCCTCGCGGATCGCTGAAATGTGAAGCGGCGAGCCTGCCGAGCGGAGAATGTCCTCGGCGGTTGCTTCAAGATCGACGCTGCTCGCGGGTGGTGCGGCCGAGGAGTCGGAGTCACCTCCAGGATGCTTGTTGCCGGGCACCGGAGAGCCGCCCCTCGTAGTACGAGTCTCGACCTCGATCAGCTTGGTCACCAGGGCCAACCGCTCCTCTACCTGAGCTAAGGCAACTTGTTTGGCGCGGACCTCGTTCCTGAGCTCGTCCGCCTGCGCGACGAGGGCCGCCTGCCATGCTGAAAGCCCGTTGATGTCCGGGCCGCCCTTCGTATCTACCATCGGGCCTGCTTGTAACCGGCGTAGATACGGTTGTCAACATGTAGGTACAGAAGGTATGCCGTAGGATACGGCGACTCTAGCCGGGCGCGCGCTGCGAGCGCATGGCGTCGGGACCCACGGCGCCCGGCAAGCGAGATGGCCCTCGGTCGACACCTGAAAGCCGGCCATTGGTCGAAGATTCCCGCAGAGCCGGATCAACGAGCTCCTGCCCGACGCGGGCGCCACGGCATCCCGAAGCCCAGCTTGCGCCGCGACCCGGCGGCCGCGTCCGCTGCCTGAGCGCGCCAGCGCTCGCCCCTCTCCGCGCCGCCCCCCCGGCGCGACCGTTCGGTCGACACCTCATTGGTCGGTCTTGCCGGCGGGCCGGGGGAGCGCACCGCGATCCCTGCCGCCTTCAGGTGTCTTCGATGCGACGTAGCGGCCAGCCGAGTTAACCCAGGACCAGGACCTGTTCGCGTTTCTCCGTGCTCAAGACGTTGCCCATCCCGGCGCGGGATCGGCTCCCGCTCCGGTCGTTAACGTCCCGACGCGCTCAGCCTCCGTTGGCCGGGTTTCAGGTGTCGTTCAATGACCGATTCCTACACCCGAGGGGAGTGCCTCCAGCGTCTAGGCGGCACATTCCCCGGGAGTGTCGGAGATTCGTCGGAGCGGTGCGAACGTTCCTACGTCACCTCTCAAGGCGAGGGTTCGAACGTCCTCTACGTACCTCCACATTTCCGAATTTGACGGCTGTTTCGACCACCGCCGGAACGGTTTGTTGGCCTCCAGCAACACTGTTCGGTCGCGGAGCCGAGGGTTCGAACCTACCGTTTCGACGATGAGACGTTTCTCGCGAGGTTCCGCGCGCTCGAACCGAGAAATGAGGCCAGCGTTGGATAAAACGAACTCGCGGGCGGGTTCGAACCACGAGCGGGCTCGGGAGAGCCGCTCGAGGGACTCGCGGAGCCGGAGCTCGTCGCGTTCGAGCTCGGCGCGCTCGCGCAAGAAGTCCTCGTCGGAGAGGACGTCGCGAACGCGGAGCCGCGTGAGGTTCCGGAGCTGGGTCTGGACGGAAGCGAGCGATCGCAGGGCGGAGCGGCGTTGCGCTTCTCGGTCATCGACGCCGGCGCGCGAGAGGCGATCCACCCGTGCGAGGGCATAGCTCACGACGGTCTGGGGCGGGACGACCTCGGCGAGGAAGTCGAGAAACTGGCCCTCGAGTTCTCGTGCCTCGATCGAGGGCTGCCGGCAGACGTAGTCTCGTCTGCGTCTCGTGCAGTGGTAGTAGGTGTAGCGCGAGCCGAACCGGTTTACCTTGTTCTCGGCGGTGACCGAGAGCGTGCACTCCCCACATCGGATGAGGCCGGTGTAGGGGAAGTCGTAGTGCTTCGGTCGCACGCGCCCGGGACGCCCGAGGATCTCCTGGACGCGCTCGAACTCGTCGAGGGTGACCATGGGCTCGTGCTTTCCCGGGTACGTCTTGCCGTCCCACTCGAGTACACCCGCGTAGAAGGGACTCGAGAGGATCTTGTAGACGGTGGGGAGCGCGATGGGGACGCCACCGCTCCGTCTTCGCTGCGGCGAGGTGAGGCCCCACTCCTTGGTGGCGATCTCCCAGATCCTCCTGGGCGGATACGCGCCCGTGAGCGCCAACTCCCAGATGCGGCGCACGAGCGGGAAGCGTTCGGGGTCCGGAATCGTGGTACGAGTCGCGGGATCGTTGAGGTAGCCGAGCTTCGCCCGCGAGGGAAGCCAGCCGAGTTCTATCTTCGTCCGGTTGCCACGACGGATGTTCTCGGAGAGGGCGTCCGAGTAGTACTTCGACTGCCCGAACATGATCTGGAGCATGAACTTCCCCTGGGACGTGTTCTCGAAGGTGTAGTTCGCGAACTTGAGGTCACGGAGCCGGCCCGTGTCGAGGAGGTAGACGATCCGCCCGCCGTCGATCGAGTTGCGGGCGAGCCGGTCGGGATGCCAGGCGATGATGCCCTGGGCTTCCCCCTTCTCGATTCGGCGGATCATGTCGTCGAAGACGGGTCGACCGGGTGTCCGTGCACTCCGCGATTCGCCGAGGAACTCGATGATCTTCACCCCCGGCCAAGCAAACGCGCACCGCTCCATCTCGCGGTGCTGCGAATCGATCGAGAGGACCTGGCGATCCTCGTCCTCGGAAGATTTTCGGCAGTAGAGGAAGTAGTTCATGGGGCTGGAGGTGGCTGCTCGAGGAGCAAGCGAAAGAGCTCGATGACCTGCGAGGCTGATCGACGCGCGTCGTCAGCCGAGATCTCCTCGCCGAACTCCTTCTTCCAGATCTCCTGGTACTCGCGGATGTCGTCGTCGGTGAGCTCCATGCTTGAAGCCTACGAGGAATCGCTTCCGGTGGAGGAGGACGGAGGAGTTGCCGTTCTCAGCAAGAGGCCCATCCTCTCCGCATCGTAGAAGATCTACTTGACGGACGTCAACGCGGCCGGCGCAACAAGAGGAAGGGAAGTGTGCCGTCGACGGCAAACCGCCCGGCCTTCGTGCCGCCGAACCGCAGCCGTACCGTGGGGCCATGGACCAATTCACTCACATCAACGACACCGGCGAGCTCCGCCGACGCATCCCGATCGTCTCGTCGGTCGAAAACGACGGGCGCACGATCGAGATGATCTACGACCCGAAGCGGAGGAAGACCGCGTTCGCCGTCTGGCGAGACGAGAAGTGGACGCTCGAGCTCCAGATCGATGCGGGACCGAACCGGAAGCTTGTCCCGTACTCGCCGTACAACAACCTCATCAAGAACCGGATCGTCGTCTTCCCGGCAGGACCCGAGGAGTACGGTACGGAGGCCGAGCTCGTCGCGCGGGTACAAGCCTTCATCCATCGCTACGTGGATGTCTCGCCGCTCTTCGAGCGGATCTCGGCCTACTACGTCCTCTTCTCCTGGCTCTACGACGGCTTCAACGAGCTGCCCTACCTCCGTGTCCGCGGAGATCCCGGCAACGGCAAGACGCGATTCCTCCTGACGGTCGGCGCCCTCTGCTACAAGCCGATCTTCGCGTCGGGCGCTTCCACGGTCTCACCCCTCTTCCGCCTCCTCGACACGTTCCGGGGAACCCTCATCGTTGACGAGGGTGACTTCCGGATCTCGGACGAGAAGGCCGAGGTCGTGAAGATCCTCAACAACGAGCCCGGACTGTGGGGCTGGTGCGAC
>FWPU01013076.1_pt1 | contig 10674 bp, 4 predicted proteins | sample 2228361 | NCBI WGS metagenome assembly FWPU01 (sample SAMEA103939777, study PRJEB20133) | metagenome | reverse complement strand
AATGCGTTATGAACCAATTGTTTCTCGTTTCTTGGATGTAGGATTTAATGCTATATTTAAAAAACTTTACAAGATAAAACCTACACTTGATCTATTAAGAGCATTACTTGCTAACGGGTATTCTCAGTATTTAAATTTGAACATGATCGAACCATACTTACCACTGATTGTATTGAGCGGTTTTGATACGAGTTCTTATGACAGTGTCACTAATTTTGCCATAAAGAATGAAGAGGCTATTGAAAAATTAGCAAATAGTTGTTGGGGTAGTGGGAGTAGTTTTGCGTGTAATTCAGAGTCGTTAAAAGACTTAAAAATTCCATCGATAGGTATTTTATCTCCTGAACTTATGGCATGTTATTTTATAAATAAAATGAGGATTTCAGCTTCTTACCCTGAATGTAATAAAATAAATGACATATTCGGACAATCCGTGTTAACATCTGGTAATACGGATACGATAGTCACAGGTAGTCCCCCCACAGAAACAAGTATTATTTGTAAAAGAGGTAAGGATCGAGATGATAAAATCAAACCTTGTCAAACAGGGTCGCTAAGTGAATATTTTAATTTGATTTATCTTAAATGGAAAAATTCTAATAGGGATGATATATTCTACCCACTCAATATATTAAACAACAAGAATGGGGTTGGTGATCTTAAATATACTCCTATAGGTTTTATGGCGATGTTCTTGAAAGGAAGTGATTATATAACCTCTGATATGGAGAATATTGATGATTTTCTTGCAAAATTATACGACCATAAAGCACTTTTGAATATGTATATAATAAGTAATGTGGGAGAGGTTGAAAATCTAATAACAAATCTTGTGAATAATACTAATTCTAATTCATATGTTGAAAAGTTACAAGCTTTGATAAAAAACGATATATTGGAGGCAATTTATTACCTAAAAAGTGTAAAGATGGACAATCAAGATGTTTTTGTTAGAGATTTTTATGACTATGTTATAAATCAAAATTTAACAGATAGTAGTGAGTTTAATGCTTTTATTATATTTCTTAAATCAATTCAATTGTATGATGATGAATTTTGTAGCAGCTTATTTAACACTCCTGATATTTCTGCACTAAAAAGTTTTGAAAAGAATTATTTCACAGCCCATACGGAAAGTAGTAGTGTAAGTCGTGATGTTTTTTTCGCATACCCTTATTATATAAGACAAGAATTTTATGGTTGTATGGGAACATATTTGGGAAAATTACTACCACTACCACAAGGTGGAAGTTCATTTACCGAGGAACAAAAAAAAGCTATTGTGAGTGCTTATATACCTATCTTATCAATAGTATCCCAGGGAATTAATGGTTTTGACAGTTTGAGAAAACTTATGAAGGACTATATTATAAGGTTTGCAGGGGTAAATAGTGATATTATAGATTCTAAAAATACATCGGTTGCGACTTTACCTGATGTTATTAGAACCCTTGGAAATATCGCTACCAGCGCTTATGACGCTATAACAAAATCAGGGATTAATGAGCTTTCCAATGTAGGGTTCGACTATCCTCTAGAGGATATGGGAAAGGTAAAAACTTTATTAGAAAAAACAGGAGGAATAATAGGTAATAATGGTTTAACTAAAGAAATCAAAGCTTTGATGCTTGCCCTTAGTTTAACTCAACCTGTAGCAAAGAACTCATCTAATATATTATATGCTTTACATTATAGTTTTTTCACTAAGTATGGTTTTATACCTATTTTCGGTATCAAAGGTAAGGGTGGTACGGACCAGAACGCGGAAAATAAATGTGTAGCAAATGAACATGATTTATCAAATATTGACTCACACGATAAATTTGTGAATTTTGTAGGGATTGTTAAAAGTGGCTTTCAAATTAATAATGATACTACTCCTGATGATTGCCGTTGTTTTACAAAGGACTTTGATTGTTTTTATGCTTCGCTTGGGATTGAAACGAGTATGTCAGCAACTTTAGAGTGGTTAAAGGCGTTAAGAGAGAATATTGGTGGTGGGAGTGTAACCTTACCGCAACTAAAAGGGGCAGGGAATGAAGACCTTACTACTTCCTTCATGAAGTTTATACCATACACGATGCTGACGCCATTTGCCCCAAGTAGCTCAACAGATCCCTTTTTTGGAACTTATGATCCAAATCAAGTGGGTCAGATAACACCTTTTACCTTAAAGTGTTTATACGCAGTTAAAGCGTTTGTTGATTATTCACAAATGGCGTCGTCGAATCTTAAGCAATATATTGAAGAGTTAGAGGTCAATACGAACCTCAATAATAATAATCAACCCTTTAATAAGCTGTGTAAAGAGGAAATATCGGGGAAGTTAGAAGTATATTTTGACAACACTTATTATTCTAGAGATTCTATGTTTAACGGGGTATATTCACCTAAAGTTTTTGGCGGGGTGTTTATATGTAAAGGAGGTACCGGTGCTTCCCCGCCTATTATGACTCCTCTCAAACCAGGTATTACTTTCGATAAATTATGTGGCCAATGATTCTAATCTTACCACTACATAAGTTAAGTTAGGATGAGCAAACTGGAGAGGAAAAAGAATAATTGGATAGTAGGGGGCTTGAAATGGAGAGAAAGAAGAATAAAGGGATAGTAATAATAGTATCATTTGTTTTTTTGGCGATTTTAAGTAGTGTGGGCATAGCGTTTTTATGGTTTAGTGGTTTAGAAAAAAACGCTCAAGAGAATTTTATATTTCATGTAAAGGTTCAACTTGTAGCTCAAAGTGGTGCAGAGTTTGCAATTTCAAGATTAATGGATTTGGTTTAGAGCAAAAAAGGTCTTGGGATGCTATCTATGAAGAAGGTGGTAAAAAGAGTATTTGGAGTTATCCGCTGGAAGCTTTTGATGATGCTAATAACAATGGGGTATACGACAAAGGAGAAGATGTTTATGAGGATTTTGATGGAGATAAGGTTTATGGAATTCCCCGAATTGAAACTGTTTTGATACCTTCTTTTTCAAGTGGAGAAGAGAAAATTCTTGTGAATAATATAGATATTGGATATTCTAATAAATTTGTTTCATTGGATGAAAAAATGTTTAGCGCTTACAAACTAAAAGTAAGGGATGCTCATAGTATGATATATATAAATGGACCTGTGGTTACGGATGGTCAATCTTTTGCATTGGCGGAATATGTAATTAATATGTTAAACAGGTTAGGTGATCTTGTTACCTATCCAGATGGTACTTCCTTTAATAGTAGGGCGAAAGAGTTAAATAAAGTAGAGAATTTAGGTAATAGAATAAATATGATTTTAGCAAAGACAAAGAACATACCGAACAAATTTATGTTAACAGATGAAGCATTTTTGATGGAGGATAATTTAAGGTTTGAAAAGGAAGAGTATGATTTAATAAAAGAATATATAACGACCTACGGGTGGAAAGATACTTCAGTTATAAATCCTGCGTCGTTTGATGCATTTACTGACGCATTTGGATCAGGAGAGAAGGCACCATATAGTATGTTGAAAATAAGTGGGACTTTAAGAACACCGCAGAGTTCATTTGCACCACATAAAAATTCAAAATCTGGTATTCAAAACTTAAATACGCAAAACTTAAATACGAATGTCTTGTTATCTTTATACAAAATGTGTCCTCCAATAATAAAAGGTGTAGATTGCGAACAACCTAATATAGGAGGAGCGCCTCCTCCTAGGCGGACGAGAAAACATGAAAAAGATAGTGAAACAGACATAGTTTTGGATACATTTGGCTCTAAGGATGATGAACCGCCATTTCATAAGGCGAGAGTAAAATTCCAACCTCAGTTTGTTGATTACTCATTACTCTTACAGGAAAGAGCCCCTATAAATATCAATACTGCACCACGTGAAATATTGATTGTGACTTTCGAAAATTTGAAAGGATGGTTCTTTGATAGAAAACAAAGAACATTTGTTAATCCCGGAAGATATAAAGAGACACCACTGATTGATTTATCACAGGCAATAAGATTAGCTGATCATGTTATAGCATATAGAAGGAAACAACCATTTACAAATTGGAATCAGTTTGAAAGGTTTATAAAAGGATTAGAAAGTGATACAAATTTTGATAGTAAATATATTATCCCTGGAGGATTAGATACAAAATTAAGTTTTTTGAGTGAGTATCAGAAACAAGTAGTGATTGCAAATGCAAACCCCAATACCCGTATGGGTGATTTTAATCCAGATGCAACTTATGACGCATTTTTCGTTGACTATATTAGTAAAGATAAGTTATTATATTACACCACAGAATTTACTTTTAGTTCGATGGGATATTACGAAATTGAATCAGTTGGGTTTGTAGCAAAGAAAATAAATCCTGCTGTAAGAAGTCAAGTTGTTCCTGTAGAAATATTGACTGAGTATTCTTTGACCTATGATGTAAGATTATTTGAGGTTTATAGACATACAAATCAACGTGATTTTGTTGCAGAATCAGTTCAATGGATAGATGGTAAGAAAGTTATTGTAAAATCAAGACCTTCAACATCTCTTGTAGTTTCATATCCGGAGAATTTAACCAATTTAGGGAAAGTGGAGATAAGTGAAGGTGAATATAGATTAAGATTACCTGCTAATGCACCTGCAGGATTTGATGGTTATTTATCAATAGCACCCAAAACCGAAGATATATCATCTACTGGCAATTTATATAGTTTTTATAATAGTTTTACTAAATCCTTTGAGCCGGAAGTTGCAGAGTATAGAAGCGATATAAGCGAAATTCGTGGTCAGGCAGATGAAAAAAGAAGTGTTATTGATACTTATATGGGAAAAGGAATTTTTCCACCAGCAAGATTGCCTCTGCCAGGTTATGGTATAAATATAGCTCATTTAACACGGTCAACATTATATAATGATGGTTACTTTGCCCATGAAAGTTTAAGGTATCCTTATGAATATAACCCCGACCCAAATGCTAAGTATGGCTGGTCATCCAAAGGTTCAAGAAGAGTTATAGATGAATATTTAGGATATCCGGAAGGTAAAGGAGAGGAAGAATCTGGAAAATGGAATATAGGAAAAACAGGAGCGATTGAATTTTGGTTTAAACCGACATGGGATTTATATGAACAAAAGGACTCTGATAAAGATACACGAACATTATTCTCAGTTGGAGATGCAGAAGGAGTGTGGGAAGAGACTGGAATTGAACCTGAGCAGGCTTCAAGTCCTGGCGGTATGTCAAGGGGTTTGCATGCGTGTAGGAGATGGGACGCTGATTATCCGACATTAACATATATTAAAAAATTTTCATTAAATGTTCCTTATGGAGATCCTGTAATAATCAATGCAATGGTAAATGCCTATCGTGTAACGAAAATTATAGGAGAGGAAATACTATTTCCAAAACCAGATGAATGGAGTAAATGGGAATCTTTAAAAGCATATGTTGAACATAGAAGAACTAGTAATTTTATCCCTGATTATGCGGCAAGGCGTTCAGAGGAAGCAGCAAAGCGAATAACCGAACTTATGTATTACCAAAGTGATGATGTCCAACAAAAAGTTGAGGAAAGGTATAGAGAGATAATGAACATTGGGTTTCCTGAAGAACGACTTGTTATCTTCGCACGCAATAGAAGAATCGCTGCGTTTATTGGCAATAACTATACAGAAGAATCAGGTATAGATGATTTTGGAAATTTCAAAAGTGCTGCAGTACCACTTTTCAAAGAGGATTGGAAACGTGGCAGTTGGCATCACATACTTCTTGTGTGGACCCCAACCAGTCAGGATGAAACAGAAGAAGTTGAAGTTACACTATATGTCGACGGTAGAAAAAGCGTTAATCCATATAAGACTACTCCTTCCATATAAGACTACTCCTCTTGTTAGAAATCAAAAAAATTCTATGTTTTTTGGGACGAATAGATTTAAAAAGAATGTTTCAAATGGCTTTCCTTTGACAGCGGATGGGACGATAGGAAGTTTTAAAATTTACAAGAATGCATCCGCAGCTTTGAACAATATGAGAAGGTATGGATATGATAGGTACTGGGGAAGAAAAGAAGGTAAGAATCAAATATACTGGGGTGCAACAATTGCGGAGTTTGGTGAAGGAGGTAGAGTTGGAAGGTTAGGAACTGTTTCCTGGAGCGAAAGAATCCCACCTGTTGGTGGCAGTATTTTAAATGGTGGGGATATTTTAATTAAGGTCGTTGCGATAAATGAAAAAGGTGAAGAAGATGAAGAATATGTATATCCAAACGATGACAATGCTTTAATTGGATATAATGGTGAAGATAATTGCCAGTGCGTTAATGAACTGGGTATCAGAATTTATCATCCTGATAGTCGTTTTTGTGCAAGCCAGATAGGCGGAGGCTTCCCATTTATGCATTTGAACGATAGATATAAACAAGCTAGTAAAAATAAAAAGAAATTCTTAGGATTAAAATATTATGTGTATTTTACACCCCCAAAAACAATCCCCATTTCTGCCACACCAATTTTGGAAGATATTACGATTACATTCATAACTAAGCCTGAAATATTAAAAGTTCATGAAACCACGAAAGAACTAAAATGAATACGAAAACAGAATCAGTTTTGTATTTCAAACGGCTACTTCATATTTTAATTTCCTTCTTTTTATTTTTCGCAGCCTATTTGTGCTCTCAAGAGCCTACCTCTTCTACAACTGATGAAGAAGAGGAGGATTTTTCAACTACTGTAACAATTTCGCAGAGGGATAGGGCACTTAATCGTATCCAGCAGGCACTACAAGCTATACGGGATGAAATACAGAAATTGCAAAAAGAAGCTAAAGAAAGGGATAATGGTAATGGAGCTACAACCGGGAATCCTAATGCTAATGCTAGGAATGAAAGAGACAAAGAAGCAAAGCGTAAGCTTGCAAAAAAGATTAAAAAACAACCCAAAATTGTTGGTGTAAGAGGACCTGGCAACGCACCGATAAGTCCTGTTGTAGCAAGACCTAAGCCTGTCAATACAGTTCCTGCTACTCAAATAGGGGGTAATCTAACTCCATCACAAAGTACCCAACAAACTACACAACAATCTTCTCTATCTCCTCCTGCTTCTACTACAAATAATGCGGGAAATTCAAGTGGGAGCAGTACCCAGCCAGTTGACTTTAATAGTATGATACAAAAAGCTTTAGAAAAACTGCAACAAAAATTGTCACCAGAGGATATCGATAGTGAATTAGAAGAGTTGAAAAAAGAGGAAACAAAAAGAAAAATATTACTACAAATGTACAAAGATGCTCAAGCAAGAGCGAATGAAGCATTAGCATTATGTGCAAGAAGACTGGGTGTGACCAACGTTCCAGCATGTTCTAATGATAACGGTGGTACATGCAATAGTTCTGGGGTAGGTAAGGAAATTTTGTGTTATGAATTATGCTTAAGATGTATTGACCTTGATACTGCTATAAAAACACTATCAGGATACTCACAGAGTGCAACTCCTAATCAATCATTAGAACAAATTGCAATGCCACCAAGTCAGTTCAATAGGTTATTATCCACCATAGAGGCTATAGAATCAAAGTTCTCTGAAATTACTCCAGGTATTGGTGAAGCATATGCAGCTTTTACACATTTTAAGAAGGTGTATGATGGAGTAAAAGTAACAACAGGTCCAGGTGGGAGTCGAGTGTGTCCAGAGGATGTTAAATTTGAACTTTTTCTACAAAACATTAGAGATGCCGAGGCAATATTTGAGTATTTAAATAAATTAAGATTAAAAGTTGTTAATCTCGCAAAAAGAGAAAATATATACGTTAGAAAGGTAGACGGGAAGGAGTACATAAGGGACATTTTAAGAACAGCCGAGGATGAAATATCACCAGTTGACATGGATTTTTATAACAATACGATAGTTAAATCTCAATGCTTGAAAGAGTTATTAAGAGGTGATATTGCTACTGCATCTCCAACAAGGGAATGTAAGAAAAATTGGGACGAGAGAATTAAAAGTGTTTACGACAATCAATTTATACCCATGGTCCAGCTATACGGTCTCATATGCAATACGCAAGCGGCTGGTGAAAAAAGGAGTAGTGATATTGATACGATGGAGAAATTTCACAAGGAGATGTCCCAGAAGCCAAAAAAAGATGACTTCATTAGAATGGGTTTACCCTTATTGTATTACATATATTTGAAAAAAAAGGACACAGAATTTTTAGGTAAGCTAGAAACTCTATATAAAAATTTTTTCAATCCGGATGATGGATGTTACAAAAAATTATTTGATAGAGTAACTGGTACAGCGCTGATAGGAATTCTCAACATTTATATTGAGAAATATGTTATGAGCGAGGCAGAAGGGGAAATTAACATAACTCCTGCGATCAATACCGATGGTAGTGCCTTACCACCTGCGCCTTTATATAAATCAATGCCTCCTGGTGGTGACTGGTTTTCTAATGAGCACGTTGGTGATTATTTTAAAACTGTTATTCAGAAAGACATACAAGATAATATTGTAGGAAAATTTGAGAATGTGGTTTGGACTCAATTTTGCAAACAGTTTTACCAAAAAGTAATAAAGAGGGTAATGGACTCCAATAACTGGGATACTAAGTTGCCGGATAAGCGCAAGAGCACATATGATCATATAAAGAATACTTTTTCAGAGTGTATCGGAAATGCCTCGGGTACTGAAAATTGTTGCATAGATATTTTGCCGAAGATAGCAAGCTTGTTGAAACATGATAAAATTGATAGATTGAAAATAAAAACTAAATATAAAATCCTTGAGGGAAGAGATTGTGAAAGAGTTGATGATAAGAAAATTATTTGTAAAGGGTGGGGTCCCTATTTATTTAAAGTGCAAGAAGAAATCTATAAGTCAATCCGAGGAGATCTTAATCAATACAGAAATGAAACAGGTACTTATATTAACAGTATGAATGAGGATTGTAATGTGTGGGGACTTGAGAAGGAGACATGTAAGAAGTGCATAGACAACTTATATGATCTTATTTTTAAAATTGTGCCTAGTGGTGGTAGTAGTGATAATGACGAAGATTTTGAAAAGTATGTAGCAAAGTAGAAAACTTAAAATGTGAGGGGATTTTTTGCTTTATTAAATAGTTGCATAAAGATTTATAATAGTTAAACAGGAAAATAAGATTTTTAAGACATTTTTACAAGTAATAGGAGGAAGGGTAACTTATAGCGAAAATCGAGGGCTATGACACATTACTTAAAACAAATGTTGCTGAGAATGAACAACTTTTAGACAGATACTAATATCTTGTTTGAAGGTTAATAATCTGAGAGATGTTTTTAAAAATTCTTATAAATTTTAAACAAACTCTTTTTAGAACACTTAAAACCTTAAAACTATTATGATAAAAAGTAGGAGGAAGTGAAATACAAAGATGGGGAAAATAAAAAGTAAAAAAGCAAAATAATACCATTTTCAATTTAAGTTTTCATTTATATATGGAAATGATGTTAATTTAGATACTATCTCAAGATTTTTATAATACTTTTTCATTGCATTTTGTAGTTCATTTTTTACATTCATCTAAACTATCGTATATCTTGTTAAATAGTTCTTTTCCGAATTCTTCAAAAATCCTTTTCACAACAATTTAGTTGGGGACTATAAGGTGGTAGAAGAATAAGTTTTATATTGCCCGCTTATTAATTGTTTTGCTCAAGATAAGCACCGCAATTATCTAAAGTATTAATGCCAACGAATTACTTGTTCATCTTTTTCTAAAATTCCTCTAAAAAATATACTGACAATACTAGTAAGAGATGGCAAAAAACGCACATATCTTACCTATTTATTAATTGTTTTGCTCAGAAGAGCTCTGCAATTATCAAGTACTAATGCTAATAAATTACTTGTTCATCTTTTTCTGAAATTCTTCTAAAAAATATGCTGGAAACACTAGGAAGAAAAGGCAAAAAAACGCACATATCTTGCCTGTAAAAGATTTAATGCCAAATAAGTATACAAATACTCATGCCCTATCTTTACAAGATAAGATGGTTTTATATTTTTATTTTTTGGTGTCCATCTTTTCTTGTTATCATTTTATCATTACTCGTTCCAAGCCTCATTTTATTTTCATACCAACATTCTCTTTCTTCTACGTTGATTTTTATGTTTTTTTAAATTCTTCTTGTTTTTCTAATGATACTTTGTAATTTTGTGGTCTTCCTGTTTTTAACTTAATCTTGTGCAACTTAAAAAAGTGTCATACTTTGGATATCTTATAACTAATCTCTTATCTATCTTTTATCATTTCAGAAGCTTTTGGCAGTGTAGAGGGTGTTTTCTCTTCTCACTTGCATAATTTCATTAATTCTTCATAAGAAATCTTGGTGCTTTTTACTTTTATAATTCCATTCCAAAATTTTGTTCAAACCCTTTTGAATGTATCTTTTTCATAGATTCTGTAAATTCCTGTATGTATATGTTACCATACTTGTTAATTGTTTTATTTGAGTGGTTTTAAAACCTTAAGTTAAGACGCTTTCTTAGTGTCACATTTTTCTGCTTCCTTAAACGGCATGAAGAACCTAAAAGGGGAATATTAACTTACTTATCAAAAGGGTAAAAAAGAGGAAGTTGGTCAAGATTAAGAAAAGTATCTTTTAAGTTGAGATAGATTTCTTTTATCAAAATAACAGATGCTACTCTGGTTAAATGTGGGTCATTT
>FWPU01013073.1_pt1 | contig 10677 bp, 8 predicted proteins | sample 2228361 | NCBI WGS metagenome assembly FWPU01 (sample SAMEA103939777, study PRJEB20133) | metagenome | reverse complement strand
CAAGTAAAAAATAACATACTTACTTAAATCGGATTTCTTTAATGATATTGCAGACATTTAGAAAAGTGAAGGTGGGCAAGGAGATTTTACCATTGACAAAATTTGCTTATTTTGCCAGATTAATAACTTAAGAGGAGGGTATATTAATGGAAAGGTTTTATTTTAAGCTTTCTATCTGGTTCTTATGCCTTAGCCATATATTTATCGGGGAAGGATTTTTGCCCAATCTCTCTTGGGGGCAAAATAAAAAACTTCCCATTGGACAAATAATCGCTCGGGGCGAAGTCCAATTTAGCCTTAAAGAAAATATCTGGAAAGATATAGAGCCTGCCTACTTCCCCTTATTCTCAGGGATGAAAATTAAAACAAGAAAAGGCTTAGCCAATATCTTCTTAAAAAACCATAGCCATGTGGAATTAAGCAAAGATACTATGATTTTGATTACTGGTATGGATAATATACGCCTTCTTCAAGGGAAGATAGACTTCCGCATACCAGCGCGAGCAAATTTTAAAATGCACTTAGGTAATTTACTAATCCAAAAAGCTTCCTCTCAGTTAGCAGACCAAGGAACTCATTTGGCAGGTGAAGAAGTTATAGGTGAGCTGAATCTGACCGCGCATGGGGCGATGAAAATTAGCCTTATAAAAGGAAAAATTTCTGTGATAAATCACGAGCAGCAGGTTCTGGCTGCTCTTTCCCAAAGAGATTCATTGACTATTCCTGCTTCCTTAGTTAACCAGCCCTTGCAAGAAAAAATAATACCCCTAAAGATTGCTCAGGTTGGGGAAGAAGAATTAGCAGCCGAGCCCGAAAAATATGCCGGAATCTCAGCCAAAACTTGGGGAATTATTGGTTTAGCTGCTCTGGGAGCCACAGGAGCTCTCATTGCTGCTGGAGGCGGGGGAGGTGGAGGGGGTGGAGCCCCGGCCTGTCCCTAAAAAAATCCTGTAATCCTCCAAACCAATTTTCACAATTAAAGATGAAGGATTTTCGCTCGAAGCTGCAATATTCTTATATACTAACTTCCCTTATTTTCTGTGCCTGTGCTTCTTCTACTCTTCCTCCAAAAGACACAGCTTTTTTGGATAACAAGCTTAAAGAGATTGAAGCGTCCCGGCAAGTGAAAGCCATGAACGAAAGAATAATTATGACCTCAATGGCACCGGCTATGTCCGCCCGGGATTATAAGATTGGCCCAGAAGATCTTTTAGAGATTTCTGTCTTTGAAGAAGAAAAGCTGCATAAAAAGGTAAGGGTTAGCTCTCAAGGGCATATTAGTTTCCCCTTGTTGGGTACTCTTTATGTTAAAGGATTGACCGCTAGCGAATTAGAAAAAGAAATCAGAGATCTTCTGGCTGAAAAATATCTTCGCGATCCCCACGTAAGTGTATTCATAAAAGAATATCGAAGCCAGCGCATCTCTGTCTTGGGCCTCGTCGAAAAACCAGGAATATATGAAGTATCAGGGCCCAAGACGATCTTGGATATGCTGGCCATGGCTGGTGGATTAAAAGAAGATGCAGGGCAGCTTCTCTTTTTAATTCGCCCCCCAGCCTTGGAGAAAAGCTCTGCGGGAAAGAATAAAGAAAGCAGAACGGCTCCTCCCCAAACATTGGTAATTGATCTGGATGAATTACTTCTAAAAGGAGAAGCCAGCCTTAACCTGCCAGTGGTCGCAGGGGATATTATCAATGTTCCTGCTTCCGGAAAAGTTTTTGTGGGAGGAGAAGTAATCCGTCCCGGTGGATTTCCTCTAAAAGGCAAAAAACTAACCCTTTCCCAAGCCATTGTCTTAGCCGAAGGCATAAAACCAGAAGGCAATGGAGCAGAGACTAAAATATATCGCTTTACAGGAAAGGGAAACGAAAAAAAAGTTATCTCCGTGAATCTTTACGACGTGCAGAATGGAGAAGCTCCGGATATTTTCTTACAGGAGAATGATGTGGTCTTTGTCCCAAAGAGTGGGGTCAAGAACTTCCTTTATGGAGTAAGGGACACTTTCCGAGGGATCTTTGGTTTTGGCATTGGATTTAGTCGCAGTTTCTAATCTGACGGAAGAAAGGATGGGGAGCCATGAAAAATGACGGAAAATATTTGCCCGCCGAAAAATTAGCACCCCTTCCTTCTGGCGAATATATGCCGCTTGCTTATCCCGAAGAGAAAGAAGTCAATCTGCGTGATTACTGGAAAGTTATCCGGAAGAGACGGTGGACAATTTTAGCTTTCTTCATAATCGTGGTCGTTACTACAGCTATCGTCACCTTTACCATACGCCCTATCTACCGCGGAACGGCCACCATTTTAATCAATAAAGAAAACCCTCAAATTTTAGACTTTAAAGAAGTCTTTGCCGTAAATACTATGGATTTGGACTATTATCAAACCCAATATAAGATTCTGGAAAGTCGCAGTCTGGCTAAAAGAGTAATCAAAATTTTGAAATTAGCTGAACATCCCGAATTTAATCCGCCTCCCGCGCGAAGTCCCTGGCAGAAGTGGAAAGATAGCTTTTGGAGTTTTTGGGAGCAAAAGTTAGCTTTCTTGGGTGTTGAACCATTCCCCGAAACCGAAAGAGGAGCGGAAACAAATTTCGAAGCTAAGCTTATTGATGAATTCCTCACTAAGTTAAAGATCGAGCCGATCCGCAATTCGCGCTTGGTGAAGATACACTTTGACTCTCATTATCCTGAACTTTCTGTACGCGTACCTAATACTTTAGCTGCCGCTTATATTCAACAAAATTTGGAAACGCGTTTTACCTCTACCGAAAAGGCCAGAGAGTGGCTAAATCGACAACTGGCCGACCTGAAGGCTAAGGTGGAAAGAGCGGATGAAGTTTTGCAAGCCTTTGGCTCCAAGCATGATATTATTTCTCTGGAAGAAAAAGAAAATATAACTACGCAGCGCCTCATGGAACTTAACGAGGCTTTAGCAAAAGCAGAGATGGAGCGGATGGCCAAAGAAGCTCTCTTTCGCCAAACGCAAGACGACCACCTTCACTCTTTACCCCTTCTTTTGGAAAATAAGCTAATTCAGGAATTAAAACAGTCGCTTATTCAACTGGAAGCCCAATACCTGAAGTTGGGTGAAAAGTATAAGCCTGACTATCCGGAGATGAAACGCTTGCAAAGCCAGATGGAGGTCCTTCAAAAAAGACTCAATGGTGAAATCCAAAAACTTATCGCTAGTATAAAGGCTGATTACGAAGCAAGTTTAAAAAAAGAGAATCTTCTGCGCGCTGCTTTTGAAAAACAAAAAGCCAAAACGATGGAGATGAAGCAGAAGGCTATTCAGTACAATATTTTAAAGCGGGAAGCGGACACCAATAAAGAACTTTATCGAGGTCTCCTGCAGAGAATGAAGGAAGCAGGAGTTTCAGCCGGGATTACGGCCAGTAATATTCAAGTGGTCGATTATGCTGAACCTCCGCTTAAGCCTTTCCAACCTAACAAAAAGCTTAACTTGCTCTTGGCCTCCTTGGTTGGTCTATTCCTTGGCGTAGGTTTAGCTTTCTTCTGTGAATATTTGGATAATACTGTAAAAACTGCCGAAGATATAGAAGGATTAATTCACTTGCCTTCTTTTGGTTTGATTCCCGAAATTTCCAAAGAACGGCGCCAACTCCTCGGGGCCGGCAAATCTTATCCGGTAGAGCTCATCACCCATGGGCATCCCAGATCTATGTTGGCTGAGGCTTACCGTAATATCCGTACCTCCCTTCTCTTGTCCTTTTCCGAAAGACCACCGCAAACAATCGTCTTCTCTAGTCCTAATCCGTCTGAAGGCAAAACCACAACCGCTATTAATACGGCTATTGCCCTTTCCCAAACAGGGGCGCATGTCATTATTATCGATGCTGATATGCGCAAACCCAGGCTCCATCAGATTTTGACGCGGGGAAATGGACTTGGGCTCTCCAATTTTCTTTCGGGGAGAACTTCTCTCGAATCAATCATTACTCCTACCCGCATTGCCAATCTTTCTTATATCCCAGCCGGCTCTCTGCCTCCTAATCCCTCGGAGTTAATAGGATCTGCCCTCTTTAAAAAGATGGTTCAGGCGTTAAAAGAACAATTTAATCATATAATCTTTGATTCGCCACCTGTATTAGGTTTCGCTGATACTACCATTCTTTCTACCTTGGTGGACGGCGTTGTTTTAGTTGTTTTGGGAGGCAAAACTCCCAAAGAAACTCTGCAACGAGCGAAAGAGGTTCTTTTCCAAGTGGAAGCCCACATCTTGGGCGTCGTTATCAATCGAGTAGACATCCGCCACTACGACTATAATAATTATTACTACCACTATTATTACGGGAAGGAAAAACTAAAGAAAGAACTGCCTGCACCTGCAGCCGAAAAAAATTATTAATGAAGAAGCGCCGCCAAAGAATAATCTTAGGTTTATTAGTGTTAATCTTTTGTTGCCTTGGCGGAGCCTCGATTATTTATACTTGGAAGGGTTTTTACCCGTATCATCCGCCTTTTTCCGCAGCAGGTCTGTTCTCCGCCATCTACAACGATCCAACCAATCCTGATCCCTATTACCGTTTGGGTTTATTTTACCAATGGGATATTCGCCACTTCCACTTAGAAAAGGCGATCCATTATCTAAAGGAGGCCATTAAACGCAATCCTTTAGAACCAGAATATTGGCTTAACCTGGCTCAAGCTTTTCAGAAACAAGATGACTATCCCTTAGCTGAAGAAGCCCTCAGAATGGCCCTCATGGTTTCTCCTACAAGTTACCGCAGCAGATGGATAGGAGGCAACCTCTTTCTCCAAAAAGGAGATTATGATCAAGCGCTTCCTTACTTCTCCTTCATTTTAAAGAATTACCCTGCCCAGAGTAGATCGGTCTATGAAGTTTGGGAGAAGGCTGGAGGTGATCGCTATTTCATCCTGCAGAAGTTAATACCGGATGACCCTTTGGCGCTTAGCCAATTTTTATCCTATCTTGGGGAGGTAGGAGATGGCGAATTAGCTTGGCGAACATGGCAAAAACGAAACTCTCTGGGATATAAACCTTCTCCACCAGAAACTCTGCAATTTGTTGAATTTCTCATCGCTCAAAGACTTATTATCGAGGGGTTCCAAATATTTCAAGATTTGCGCCACCAAGAGGGTTTAGCTCCTTCTGCCCCCAATTTAGTTACTAATGGCGGATTTGAAGAAGAGAAATTTTTAAATAAGGGATTTGACTGGCGCTTAAACCAAGGAATAAATTTTAACATTGTTTTCGACGAATCGATCTTTTATAGCGGGCGAAAATCTCTAAAAATTACCTTTTTGGGCAAAGAAAACCTGCACTTTCACCATGTTTTCCAGTACGTACCATTAAAACCAAACCAGGATTATCTTCTTCGCGCTTTTTTGAAGACCGAAGCTTTGACAACTCAAAGTGGCCTTAAGTTAGAAGTGGCTAGTATTAATGGCTCTTTTTATAAACAATCCGCAACCTTAATCGGGAGTAATGACTGGCGGGAGGTGTCTATTTCTTTCCGCACTCCTCCCGATCTTCAAGGAGGATTAATTCGCTTTCGCCGAGACCAGACTGATAAATTTGATCGCTTTATCTCAGGAAAGGTATGGGTGGACAATGTAAGGCTGGAAGAAAAAGGGCCCTTTAAAAATTCAGTTAAAAAGACTTTGGCCGTAAATAAGGAGTAAAGAAGAATGAAAGACTATTATGAAATTTTAGGGCTGGATGAGGATGCCTCTCAGGAAGAAATTCGGGAACGCTGGCTGGAGCTATCCAAATTATACCATCCGGATGTGCTTAAAAGTTCAGAGGCAGACGAACGGATCAAGGAGATAAACGAAGCTTACCAAGTGCTCAAAGATTATTCTTCGCGTTTAGAATATGACCTGAAGAGAGCCTTACAAAAATCTGTTCTCAGGAAGATTGAGGAAAAGGAGGAAAAAAAATCACCCTGGCCAAAAGTTATTTGGCCAGCAGGTGTATTGTCTGCTGTAGCTCTTATTATTTTTTATATAGTTTTCAAAACCCCTCCGCAGGATGAGCTAACCTTAAAAAAGCCTGTCCCTAAACAGGATAAAATAAAGGAAATTATTCCGCCCCCCGCTCCGGCTCCTGTCCAAATGGCCGAAATAGAAAAAGGGAAACTCCAAGAAATACCCAAGGCAATCGCGCTAAAGCCTTCCCAGGAAGAAGAAAAACCTATAACTGCCGAGAAAAAATTGGCACCCTCCAAAATTGAACCGGCAAAACCTCAAGAAAAAAAACCTACCATAGCCAAAGTGATAATCAAAGAAGCAAAAAAAGAACCGGAAAAGGTTAGAATTCCAACTCCCCTTAAAACCCCGCAACCGGCTAAGACTATTCCGCCTGGAAAGCCTGCAATTCAACCCCAGAAACAAGAATCACGAATCAAACCAGGGGTATTGGAAAAACCTAAAGATATAGAAAAATCTCGCCCATCTGTAATAGCCCAAACTGAGCCTTCTCCCGTGCTCCCCGCCCAAGAGCCCCAAAAAATAGGGATATCAGAAAAATTAGAAAAACCCCCAATTCAACCCCAGAAACAGGAGTCACCAATAAAAGTGGCCGAAATGGGAAAACCCAAAGAAATAGAAATAGAAAAAACTATCCCCTCCGCAATGGTCAAAGTCGAACCTCCCACCTCGCCCCCCGCCCCAGGGCCAAAGGAATTTGAGGTGCCGGAAAAGTTAGAAAAGCCCAGGGACATGGCGAAAGCTCCTCCCCCAGAGGCTGTTAAAACTTTAATCCCGCAACCACCTGAATTAAAACAAGAACAAAAAGCGGAAAAGGTGGAAAAGACAAAAGAACCCCCCAAGCCCGTTGAATTAGTTACGGATATGAAGCCCGAACCCGTTAAAGTAATACCACCTGAACGGCCCCAGATTATGGAAGCTAAAAAACCTGAAAAATTGGAAAGGCCTGAAAAAGCAATGCCCTCTAAAGAAGTAGAAGTAAAGAAATTTCTCGCTGATTACGTCTCTAAATACCAACAAAAAGATGTGGAAGGATTTATCGCCAATTTTTCAGCCCAGGCTATTCAGAACCAAAAGTATAAATTAGCGGATATCAAAAAAATTTATAAAAATTTCTTTGATCGCAGCCAGGAAGTTTATTATAGTCTGGAAGACGTACAAACTGCGGACCATCCTCAAGGCTTGGAAGTAAAAGCCAAATATGAGCTGCATCAGGTGGCTAAGAAGGATGGAGAAAAGAAATTTTGGAAAGGACAAATTCGCTGGATTTTAATCAAAGAAAATGGCCAGCTCAAAATCATCTCTCTTGACTACCAACATCAAAAATGAATTTCGGCGATGCCTTAATTAAGAACATCATCATCTTTTTACTCATTTTTACACCATTAGCTTTTGGGGCCATAGAGATATGGGCATTTTCTATAATGGAGATAGGTATTCTGGTGATCATAGGTCTTTTAATAATTCAGTACTTTTTCTTTTGGCCTTCCAATAACTCGGTTTATTATAAGCCCTCCTTTCTTCCATCCGGAATCATGTGGCTTAGTCTATTGTTCATAGGGCTAATTATCCTCCAAATAGTTCCTCTCCCTTCAGAACTTTTAAAAATCATCTCCCCTCAAGGCTACCACTTGCGCCAAAAATTAATGTCTTTTCCCGGCATTACTTCAGGGCTTTTTGCTTATTGGCCTATCTCTGTTTTTCCTTTCGCGACTAAAATTGAATTTTGGAAATGGGTGAGTCTCTTTGGGTTCTTCTTCGCTCTCTTAGCTTGGCCCAATTTTCATTGGCGAGAACGGTCTAGTCGTCAGTTTATAGTGGTCATCATTTTCGTGGGTAGCGCGGAGGCAATCTATGGCCTTTGCGAATTCTTCAGCGGCCATCAATATATATTGTCTCTCAAAGGAACATATTTAATGTCTTCGGTGATGGGCACCTTCATTAATCGGAATTATTTTGCCGGCTACTTGCTTTTAGTCATCCCTCTGAGTGTAGGCTTTCTTTTAGGCCGGCAAGTTGCTCTAGTCAACCAATATCGGGGTTGGCGCTACCGTTTAGCCTCTTTGGACGGCAAAACCACTCTCCTCGGTTTTGCCATTATTCTTATGATTCTCGCTCTCCTCTTCTCCGCTTCGCGGATGGGCATTATCAGTCTGCTGCTTTCCTTTTCCTTTCTCTCTCTTTTTTTCCGCCAAAAAGAGAAGGGCCATCTATTTTCCAGGACTACTGTCTTTATTTTGAGCTTGGCTTTGCTTTGGGGTGCTTGGATTGGCCTGGATGCAATAATAAGTCGCTTCTTCAGTAGCTCTGATGATTTTAAAATGCGCCTCCTCTTTTGGAAAGATACGGTGCGCCTTTGGAAAGATTTTATTTTCTTTGGCTCTGGGCTGGGCACTTTTGCCCAAATTTTCCCTTTATACCAAACTTTCTTTATGAATGCCTTTATTACGCACGCGGAAAACGACCTTCTGCAACTAATGGCTGAAACCGGGTTGATCGGTATTTCTTTAATTTCTGCCCTTTTCTTTTACCTCTTCCTTAAAATACTCAAAGGCCTGCGTTCTTTGGCCGAAAGGGATCCGCGGCGCTATATCGCTAGGGGAGGAACAGTGGGCATTCTGGCCTTAATTCTCCATAGTTTTGTGGAAAGAAACTTGCAAGTACCAGCTAATGCCTTTTTATTTACTTTTCTTTGGGCCTTAGTTTTAAGGCTGATTTATCCCCCTTCCACCGCCCTCCCTTCTTCTTCTGCTTTAAATAAATAAATTGCCTTTCTATAATGATGTACCTAAAAAATATTGATATTATAATAGGCAGATTTAATTCGCCAAAGAATAAAGCCGACGAAATGACGGGAGAAAAAAAATTAAATTCCTTTGTGAGGAAATAATAGATCTTCATGTTCACCTTCTTCCGGGAGTTGATGATGGGCCAGCGGATCTCGCCGAATCTTTACGGATGTGCCGATTAGCTTATGCTGATGGCATTCGTACTTTGGTAGCTACTCCGCATCTCAAGCCGGGGCTCTATAACCCCTCCAAAGAGAGCATTTTAGCCAGATTGGGTGAACTGCAAGATAATTTGAAGAATGAACCTGCGGTAGGTCAGGGGCAAGCAAGAATAGATTTAAAAATCGTCCTCGGGGCTGATATCCATCTCAGTTTTTTCCTGCATCAAAATTTCACCTGGGAAGAGATTATTTTTATTAACCATAATCAAAAATACCTTCTCTTGGAACTGCCGGATTATTTTCTAATCGAACCTGTTAAAAAATTTATCGCCTCCTTTAGGGAAAAGGGGATTATTCCCATTATTAGTCACCCTGAGCGGAATTCGCTTCTGCAAAAGAATAGAGGAGTCCTCGCCGACCTCATTAGATTAGGAGCTCTATCGCAAATCACAGCGCTGAGTATCACGGGTTTTTTTGGGCAAAAAGCTAAAAAAGCCGCCTTTTCCTTTCTTCGCCAAAATCTGGCCCACCTTTTGGCTTCAGACGCTCATTCCAGTAAAAGTCGCCCGCCTATCCTCTCTAAGGCTTTAGCCAAAATCAGTGCCCAAATAGGTCCGGAAAAAGCCCGGCGCATGGTCCACGACCTTCCCTTAGCTATTATTGCCGGAGACCCTGTCGAAATCCCCGACCCAGAAATTTGAAATTATTCGGCTCGGTGCTTTTTGCTGGTTTCCCCATTTTATTTTTAAAAGAGAATAATCTAGGCAGTCCGCAGAATAAAAATTAAATTACTCTTTCAGCCGTCCAATCTGGATTAGGGCTTTACGTAGAATCTCACGATTTTCCGGCCGAAGGGGAACCAAAGGTAAACGAAGTTTGCCCGCAGGCAGACCCATCATATTCATGGCTTCTTTAGCAGGAGCCGGATTGGACTCAATGAACAGGGCCCGGACAACCGGTAAAGTTTTAAAATGAATCTCCCGGGCTTCCGCAATCTTTCCTTCTAACAGGAGGTGAATCATCTGGTAATATTCTCGTCCGATTACATTAGCCACCGCCATAATTCCCCCATCGCCTCCTAAGGCCATCATGGAGAAAGTCAAGGCATCCTCACCACAGAGGACGTAGAATTTCTTATTTCCGCCGCGTGTGCCGCGCATAATTTCCATAGTGATCATCATATCGCCACAGGCGTCTTTCATGCCGATAATGTTATCAATTTTAGATAGTTCAATCATGGTTTTGGCTTCAATTAGGCGGCCTGTGCGCGAAGGAATATTATAGATAAAAAGGGGCAGCCTAGTCGCTTTGGCGACAGCCTCAAAATGGGCCAGAAGGCCATCTTGGGTGGGTCGATTGTAATAAGGACAAACTTGTAAGCTGGCATCTGCGCCCACAGCTTCAGCATGCTTTGTTCTTTCAATAGCTTCCGCTGTGCTGTTTGAGCCCGTACCCGCCATAACTGGTACCCTTCCGCGGGCTTCTTTAACTACTACCTCGATCACCTTATCATGTTCTTCATTAGTTAGCGTAGGAGATTCACCTGTTGTTCCACATGGCACTAAACCGTCACATCTTTCCTCTTCAATGAAATAGTTGACCAATCTTCGCAGACCATCCCAATCAACCGAATAGTCCTCCTTAAAGGGAGTAATTAATGGTACATGACATCCTGCCCAAGTTTTTGGTTGCATAAAATCCTCCTTTAGTTTTTTAAAATAAAAATATTATTAAAAAAAAAAAAAAAGCCAT
>FWPU01013072.1_pt1 | contig 10677 bp, 4 predicted proteins | sample 2228361 | NCBI WGS metagenome assembly FWPU01 (sample SAMEA103939777, study PRJEB20133) | metagenome | reverse complement strand
CGCTCACGCCGCCCCTGAACGTTCCCTGGGCGCGAACGGTTGCAGCCACCTTATCGCCCCTTCGGGGCGAAAAGGGTGAGCTGGCATCCTTACCGCCGGCAGCGACGCGACAGCCGGGCGGCGGCGTCAGGCATCCCCCCATCGGAACGGGTAACCGCTTGCGGGCGGCGTTCGTCCGTGGTATAAGGCACCGATGCGGCTGATCCTTTGCATCTCAGCCGGTATTTCCTCGGGTCGCTCGCATGGCTCTGGTGACTTTGCGCGTGCTGGATGGAGCCGACCGCGGCCGGGTGTTTGCCAACGTGCCGACCCCGATTACCGTCGGCCGCGAGGAGGGCAATATTGTCCAACTGAATGACGAGCGCGTCAGCCGGTATCACTTGAAGATCCAGGAGGACCAGAACAAGGTGGTCCTCACCGACCTGGAGAGCACCAACGGCACGAAGGTCAATGGCGAAAGCGTGCAGCTTTGGATTTTGCGTCCGGGCGACATCATCGCCATCGGCCGGACCGTATTGTTGTTTGGTTCGGATGAGGAGATAGCGGCCAGGCTGGCGCGGCTGCGTGGGGCGGACCTGTCGGCGGGCGTGCCGCTGGAGGTGGACGAGATCGATCCCTTGGCCGCCACGGCCGCACTCCAGGCCGAGTTCCTGTGGGGCGACGAGCCGGTGGCCGAAGGGACGCTCCACACCCTCTTGCCCCCCGAGCTGCCGCGGGGGCTGTCGCCCGGCCAGTCGGCCCAACTGGCCGAGTTGCTTCAGTATCTGCACCTCCGCTTGCGGCAGTTGATCCTTTCGGTGCGGATTCCCCCCCGGACCGACCAGGTGGTCCTTCAGCTACGCCAGTGGCAGAACCTGCTGGACCTCCAGAATCGCCTGGCCAACTACATCCGGCAAGTGGGCGAGCCGGACGGATAGCCCCAGGGTGTGGCAGCGCGGTACCGCCATCAAGAGGGTTCGACGCGGTTGGCACACGCCCAAGCGGGGTGCCGGGGCTTGGCTTTGCCGGCGGGACCTTGTGGCTTGGCTCCCCTGGTTTACGGGCCAGCCGCCTCCAGCAGGATCCGGTCCAGCCCGAACATGTACGCCTTGATGGCCTTGGGGTTGGCCCCGACGATCTCCACGGTCAAAGTGTGCTGGCCTGCGGCCAGTCCGTGCGTCCCCAGCGAGACGGGCGGGTCTGTGGGGATGACCTCGGGGTTGTAGAGGTCCACGGGTTGGCCGGCCGGTTGGCCATCGACATAGAACCGCACGATGCCGTAATCGCGGGCCTTGGTCAGCACAGCGCGGAGGTGATAGCGTCCGGCCTTGGGCACGGCCAAGGCCAGTTGGAGCTTGTCGCCCGGTTTGGCCTCGGTCCACCAGAGCTGGTCGTTGCGGTCCCACTGGCCGCGGAACGCCCGCATGTCCTGCGTCTGGACATTGCCCGGCGGCTCGCCCAGCACCTGGAACCCGCCGGCCGAGACCGGCCCTTTCTGATAGTACCCGTGGCGCTGGGCCGCTGGGACTGGCTCATAGGGGTCGGTGCCTTCCGGGGCCAGGTACCACACCGGCAGGCAGGCGTACAGCGTGCCGCGGTCCTCGTTGCGGTAATACTTCTCGATGCACGCCTCCAGCCCGGTCTGGAAGGGGACGTTATCGGCGATGTGCCACCGCAGCACCGACTGATGGCCGCGGTTCTTCTGCGTCATGGTCTGGGCGTGGAATGGGCGCTGGAACAGTCCCGGATGGCACCATGCATAGCCGAAGTAGTCCTCCGACCCTGTGCCGAATGTGGAGGGGAACTTCTCGCCATCGACGAAGAACTTTTCATCGCCTTCGCCCCACCAGCCACCCCGCGGGTTCCATACGTGGAGCATGACGCCGCAGAACCGGCCCCGGCCCTGGGTGCGGAGCATGACCCAGTCGGGCCAGCGGTCGGCAGGGAGTGTGAAGGTGTCGCGGTGCCATTTGGCATGGAAGTACCCCAGGCCCTCGAAGGGGCGGTCCAGCGGGGCGTGGCTGATCTGGAACTTCACCGCGTGGGGCTGCGAGTCCTCGTTGAGCAGTTCCACCCGGGCGCTGCGGGCAAAGGGCATGTACCACAGGGCGTAGTACCCCTCGGGGGTCATGCCGGTGGGAAGCGTGCGGTAGTGGTTCTCGCCCGGCGCGGTGCCGAAGAAGTCGCCCAGCGGGCACCACACGGCGGGCTTGGGCTGGCCATCCCAGGTGATCCGCAGCACCAGCCGCCTGAGGGCCGCCATCTGCGCCTCGCGGTCCTTGAAACGGTCCTGCACTTTGGCGCGGATGGCGGTGATGGCGGCCGGACCCGAAAGTTCCGCCACAACCTCGGTCTTGCCCGCATCGACGAAGTGTACGCCGATCCGCTGGAGCTCGCCCGGCCGGTCCCCTTTCGGATCCGTGCCCAGCCTGGTGGCGAAGAAATCGTTGACCCGCCGGAGCGCCGCGGCATTCTCGGCGGCCAAAGCCGCGCTGAACGTCGGCACCCGCGTGCCCGGCGGAAACGTCTGGTACACGAAGTGGTAATAGGCCCCCCAACCCTTGTCGGCCACGATCTTGCACGACTTCTGATACGGAATGGGCACGTACAGGTTCTGGCCGCTGCAGCCCATCTGGTTCAAGTCGTACGAAAGCATCGGGTAGGCAAAGGGGGGCGTCTTGCCGTCGAAGTACGCGGCGAAGGGGAGATCGACGGCCGGCTGGTCCTGCCCATCCAGGTAGATTCGCACGTGCCCCTTTTCCGCACGGGCCGACCAGATTCGCCAGATACAGCCGGGTCCCTGCATCTCGGCCATCACCACCTGGTCCCCCTCGCGGCGGATGAAGTGGCCGCCGTCGCCGTTGGCGTCCCAGTGAACGTACTTGCCTGTCTTCTCGTCATAGCGGCTGGCCCGGTCATAGCTGGACCACTGGGCGCACTTTTCGCCAGGGGCGGGCAGGACGGCCAGGTGTTCCAGGTCGGTCAGCCGTGCCACCAGGTCGGCATAGGAATAAGAACAGGGGGTTTGGGCCTCGGCCGACCAAGCGACCGGCGCCAGGGCCATGATGGCGACGAGGACGGCCCATTGCCAGGGCCTGGATCCCCAGCAGCCGGCGGCCGGCGATTTGTCCGCTCCGGCCGGCGACCGATAAGTCCAAAACGCTCGCCCGTGGGCAATTGCGTGGTTCATGCCATGTACTCCGCAACAACATCGCCAGGTCCCAGGCAGGCCCACCGCCTGCCCGCCTGGGCATTATCGGTCACCGAGTGCGCCCACGCAATCGCCGGCCGTGCCAGGGATCTCGCTTCCAAACCCGCGCCGCGAGCAAGCGGCGGGGGAACGCCGGGCTCAGGGATCCTCGTCGTGCCGGCCGTCGCCCGGCTTGCCTGCGATGGAGACCCAGAGTGCCACCGCGGCCGCCAAACCAAGCCCCAGAATGGCCAGCACGATGAGCTGACCTTCCGGCGGCACGCCCAGCCAAGTGAGGAGCGAGAAGAGCACCCCCACCAGTGCGACCGCAACCAGCAAGCTCCGCAAGCGGAACTGGATGGGGCGATCGCTGCGGTCGGCGGCTGGCCTTTCGTTCATCCGGCAGGGCCTCCTATGAGCCGATTCACCGCTGCCAGTGCCGGAACCTTTTGACGGCCTCCAGGATGGCCTGGCGGCGCTTCTCGTAGAAGGCGACCAGGGCGATGGCCGCCACGCCCAGGCCGATGCAGCAGAGGTACAGAATCCATGTCTGGCGGAGGTCCACCGCGGCATAGCGGACCATGGTGACGACCACCAGCGCCAAAAACGTGGTGCCGAGGTACAGGAAGGAGCGCACCCGCAGGACGATCCCGGCCAGCACGCCGGCCAGCGACAGCCCGATCAGCACCAGCGGCAGCCACACCGACTGCCCGATCGCCCCGAGGTACTGGATGCTTGAGGGGATATAGATGGTCGACAGGCCCAGGTAACGCAGCCCGGTGCTCTGGGCTGGCGTGAGCCGTTGGTGGTTGAGGAACTCGGCTACCAGGATCGATAGCCCGATAGGAATGAGCCAGAGCTGCGGGTTTTCCCAGAAGCCCCACTGCAACTGCGACCAGAGGACCCACAGTCCGAGGTTGCCGGCCGCGATGCTGGCGGCCAGGAGAAGCCCCTGCCAGGCCGAGGACCGCCGCGTCGCCGCCATGAATCCGTAAAAGGCCGAGATGAGGAACCATACTGCGGGGCTCCGCCCGGCCAAAAACGCCGGCTGTTGCGCCGGTTTGACCAGCCAGAATCCGATCACCGGCGCAAGGGGCAACAGCAAGGCGGTCCGCTCCAGCGGTTCGCTGAGCACCGCCAGGCCGCGCCGCTGGAACAGCTCGCTCAAACCCGCTCCCGCAAAGGCCACGACCAGCGCGATGAGCATCCAGTATCGGGCCACAATCCCCAGGCGGAACAGAGAGGGCACCGTCAGCCTCAGATGCACGAACAGGAGGAGCAACAGCACCTCGGCCGCATAGACGTAGATCTGCCGGCGCTGGTCGCTCAGTCCGAAGGGGTCCAGCCGGCCCACGAGGGCCACCGCCACACAACCCACTAAAAGTCCGATCAAAGCGGCGGCGACGACGATTGCCGCCGCAGGGGCCATTGGCGCGCCGGTGTGGGGCTCATAAAGGTACGCCTCTTGAAGCAACCCTGCTGCCAGCGCGGCCAAAGCCACGCCCGCAAAACTTCTGGCGGAGCGCTGCCCGGAGCGGATCCAGGTGCTGCCGGGCTGTAGCACGTAAGGCAGGCCGAATCCGGCGATCCAAGTCATGGCCCCGGCGCCGACCATCAGGATCACCGTGCGGTGCATCCAGGGGGCTAGCTGGGGAGAAAGCAGAGCCCAGCCAACCCCGCTGGAGGCCAAAAGTCCTAGCCAAAGCGTGCCGTGCTGCCAGGGCCTCTGCCACCGGCCGCTTGCTTGCTGGGCCACTAGCGCCCCTGCTGGCACCAGGAGGGCAAGGGCCAATGGTCCGGCCAGCCGGCCGGCCAGCGCCGGGACCTGGTCATGGGCGATCCTATCGAACGCCGGGTCCATCGAGACCCACACGGCCAGGGCGGTGCACAGGCCGGTCATGATCGCCTGGACTGCCGGAAACCAATCGAACACGGGCGAAAGCGTCTGGCCTGCCAGGGGCAAGCGGAGCGTCGAGGCCAGCGTCCGCAAGCGTGGCACGAGCCTGGCCACGGCCGCGCCGGCCAGGACGAGCACCGCCAGTTCCCCGGCCGCAGTATAGGCCAGCGCCAAAGGCAATAGCTGGCGGGCGTCGAGCGTCATCCCGTAGGCGACCCCAGCCAGCAAGTGAAGGCCAAGGGGAGCGAACCCGGCTGTGCGGTCGCACAGCAGGGCGATCATCGCCGCGGCCAGGCCAACTGCGCCCACCCAAGCCGCGCGGTCGATTCGGGCATGGGGCACCTCGAGCACGTCGGCCGCCAGCAGAGCTGCCGTAAGCCCGGCCAGGGCGAGCAGGCCCAGAATGGCCGCGGCATGGCTGAACGGCCACTCCTGCCCAGCCCATCGCAGGTGTGGCACCTTTGCGGGTCGGATGAATGCCAGGAGCGACCAGAGCAGCGAGCCGATCGCCAGGCCCAATACATTGAACCCGGTGAAGCTCACGAAGTTGGGGGCGCCCCAGGCGGCCCAGGCCACGCTGGCGGCCACGTTGACGACCAATCCCGAAAGCCACACATAGCCCGCCTGCCGCTGCCAAAGGGCCAAGGCGCCCGCGCAAATGGCTGTCAGTCCGATGGTTGCCAGGGACCACCACGGCCGCGCCGGGTCGCGGTGGGCATAGATGACGCCCAGCCCCACGGTAAGCACTCCGAGCACGGTGACCCAGTGGCGCACGGAAATGGCCGGCAACAGGGGGTGCATGGGGGCGGCCGGCGCCTCGGGGCCGGCCTCTCCGGCCACGCGGAGATTTCGCCCGAGAATGCCCACCGCCAGCACCAAGGCATTCAGTCCGGCCCAGGCGGCCATTAGCACATGGTAACCCAGCCAAGGCGCCAGCCAGGGGGGCAACGGGAGTTTGGGGCCGTGGGCCGCGGCCCAGGCTGCAAGCAGCACCCCGGCGGCCAATCCCAGGCCCACCCCCACATGAAGCAGGTCGCCGGGGGCTATGGGGCGAAGATACCACGCAGCCGCTGCGGCAGCCGCCGCAAGGGCGATCCAACCGGGGAGGGCCGCCAGGTCGGCCAGGTTCGGGCCAATCCGATCCGGGGCGAGGAGGATCTGGCTGGCACCAAACACCCCCAGTGCCACGGCCGCCATTGCCCCCAAAGCGGTTTGCAGGCCCAGCAGCGGACTGCTCCGCACCGAGAATTCTCGCAGCTCGTAAAGCCGTTTCCGGGCCGCCAGCCAGACCAGGGCCACGACCGATGTGGCGATGGCGTTGGCCTGCACCAACAGCACCCACCAGTCGCCCAGGGCCAAGGCTGGCCTGGCTTGCCGCTGGAAATACCACACCACCAGCGAGGCGGCCAGGTTAGTCCCCAGGGCGGCTGAAAACGCCCATCCTTCTTGTCGCCGCCACACGGCCATCGCAGCGCAGGCGATTGCAGCCAGGGCGATGGCCGCCGCCCCCCACAACGGCTCTTCCGGTTGTACGTGGAAGAATGCGGCTTTGAGGCCCAAGAGCACGGCCAGAACGCCCGCAGCCACGTTCCAACCGGCTGCCGCGCGGATGAGGCGTTGGGGAGGGCCTTGGGCTTGTTGTAGCGTGCGCAACGGGGCGATCCACCAGGCAGCGCCCACCACAAATACGGCGTAGGCCGCCCAGCCCAGCATCAGGGCCCGATAGCCCCACTCGGGCTGTGCCGCCAGCAGCCCCCGCACCGTGCAGGCCAACAGTCCCAGGGCACCCATGCCGGCCAGGCCTGCCACCTCGGGCCGAAACCCAAGGCCGCTGGCCCTCTGCCGCTGCCCATAGGCGACCAGCGTGGCCAAAAGAGCCATCCAACCTGCGGGCCGACCCGCCGCCATGGTCCACGCGGCTCCCAGATCGAAGGACCGCGGTATCGAGAAAGCTAATCCGACCAAACCGGGCGCCAAAAGCGAAACGTTTCCAAGCAAGGCCAGGCCCAATTGGATTTGCATCAAGATCCGGGCCTGCCATCGGCCATCTTCACGCCACACCGGCCAGCGATGGCGGACCGAAAGCCACGCAAGGGCCCAAAGGGCCGGGGTGATGGTTATCCATTGCAGGCTCGCCACGTGGTGCGCGATGCCTGGCGAGCCGACGCGGACTGCCAGGTGCAGCCCGCGCCCCACGGCCACCAGCCACGTCATCATCAGGCCGGCGCCGAAGGCGTAGCCGGCCGAATTCTCCCGCACCGCCAGCAACACCAGCCCGGCGGCCAGCAAGAGAAGCGGCAGGACATAGGACACGCGGATGTCCATTGTGGCGAGCACGCCGGTACCCACCGGGCCTTGGGGCAGGAATCCGTCGATGCGAAGGCCAACCCCCTGACATGTTACCAGCAATACAGGGACGAGCAGGGTGGCCAGCAACACGGCGTGCGCGCCGGCTAGCGCGGCGTGCCCCGGGGCCAGCCGGGCGCCTACGCGCCGGCCAAGCCTGCCAAGGCCACGCCGGTACCAAAGGGCTAGGCTACCGGCAACAAACAGGAGGGCCCCGCCCCATCGCAAGGCGGTGGCCGTAGCCAGCGCCGCGCCCAGGCGCCCGGCCATCAGATACGGAACCGTGGCAGCGGCAAGCAGGGCTGCGAGCACCTCTGCCGTGCCCCAGCGGTTCCACAGGGCCGCCGCCACTCCCAGGGCCACAATGACAAGAGCGAGCCAGGCTATCGGCCCGAAAGCACCCATCGTGCTGGGCGCGACAGGCCCGGAACCGGGCAGAAGCTCATGCTGGCAGGCTGCCGCCGCATGGAAGCCGGCCACCAGGAACTGGCCCGCCGCCACGGCGTAGCTTACCACTCGGTCCACCGCCGGCCAGGGCGGTTCCAACACTCGCCGGGCCGCCGCATCACCCCGAAAGGCCAGGCGCACCCCTTGCCACGCCAGCGTGACCAGGCCCAGGGCAAAAGCAAACACTTGAAGCGAGCGGGCGTCGGCCAGGTCCAACTGCGTCGCGCCATTCCAGGGGTGACGCTCCAACCAGGCCGTGGCTGCCAACACCGCCGCAGTGCTGAGCACCGCCTGGCCTGCGGAAAACAGGCTGGGCCATCCCCGGCTCCATGCCTCGACCAGCCAGATTGCCGACAACACAGCCAGACAACTGGCCAGATAAAGCATATCCCGGCCCGGCATACTGGCCGCCGCCAACAGGGCAAGCACCGACGAGATGAGCCCGCTCTGTGCCAGCGGCTGGGTGAACACCCGCCACACCTCGTCCGGCAAAGGGGTATGGGCCGCGGTACCGGCGGGCGAACCCGAAATCCCGCGGTCCGGTGTGCCGGCCGCCGCGCCTGCAATTCTAAAGCCCAGCCCGATGCCGATACCCTTGCTGGCGGCCACAGCCAGCGCGGCGTGGGCCAACAAGGCCACCAGTTGGGGCAAATAGACGGCATCGCGATAGTTATGGACCAGCGTGTGGACCAGGCCCAACAGCACCACCGCCGACCCCAGCCACGTCCTTGCCGGGCTGCGCCAGACCCAGGCCATCACAAAACATAGTGCCGCCAGGCTGGTGAACGTGACCAGCGGCAGGGGCGAGGGGTGGGCCATCTGCCACGCCCCAAGGGCAAAAGCCAACGCCAGGCTGGTGAACGTGACCAGCGGCAGGGGCGAGGGGTGGGCCATCTGCCACGCCCCAAGGGCAAAAGCCAACGCCATGGCTGCCATTGCTTCGGCCACGTGCAAAAGGGGCAGCCGATAGACCTCGGCAAGCAAAGCATACCGCTGCCAGAACATGCTCTCCCTTCTTGCGAGTCGGGTGAGTGCCGCTCCGCCGAGGCCGAACACCAGGGATTGGCCCGCCAGCTTGGCCGCCCAGATCGGCCCGAACTGCCGGTCGGTATACCACGCCAGGCCCCAGAGCGTGGCTCCGACCCAAAGCCCCAGTCCCAGGTAGGCGAAACGCTTTCGAGGCCACCGGACTCCCATCGCCAGACTGACCGCGCCATACAGGGCGAAGACGAACATTGCATCCAGGTCCCGGGCCGCGCCGGTGGCCAGCCGGTGCACGCTCACCAGAGCGAGGCTCGCCAGCGCCACCGCCGCGGCACCGCCTAGATATTGCGCGGCGTGCCGCCGGTGACCGGACCGGGCAAGTCCTTCGGCCGCCACCGCCAGAAGGGCAAACAGGCCGGCCAGCGCCGTCCCGCTGCGGGCGTCGCCAAGCAGGGCAAGCAGGTGCCGCCCGCCGTCGGCCGGCAACTCTAGCGACAGATCGCCCACCGCTAAGTAGAAGCCCACCAGATACGCGATGGCCATGCAGGCGATGGCCCCGGCATGGGCGAGGGGCATCCGGTATCGAAAGGCCGCCAGCACCAGCGTGGCCGCGTTGAGTACCGCCACACCGATGAGGCCTGGGGGCCAGGGCCAGGCTGCAAGCACCGCGGCCAGCATGGCGGCCAGCCCGCCCAGGGCCACGGCGGTCCCGGCGGTCCGAAAACCTCCCAAGGCTGGATCGCGCCCTGTGCCGCGGACCACGACCAGGCCGCTGGCCAGCAACGCGACCGCCGCCACGGCCGCAAGGGGCGCAAGATGCTGGAGGCGGGCCAGGGCCCCTTCCCCCATCGCCCCCCTGGCCACCACCAGGCCGAACGCCACCGCCACGGCAAACGCCCCCGTTCCCAGGAGCGAAAAGATGCCGGCCACACGCTCGCTGTCCAGCGCCTTGGCCCCAGCCGCCCGATGCAGGTGGCTCCCCATCGCCAGGGCGAAGAGCGCCACCGGCACGGCTCCGGCCAGCACCACGCGCCATATGCCGCTTCCGGCCCCAAGCAGATGGCCAGCCACCAACACCGCCGCCGCGTTGCCCACCACTGCCAGCACCTGGTGCCACGGCGGGCCGGGAACCAAGACCCGCGATGCCTCCCCAACCAGATACGCGAACAGGGCTAGCGACAGCCCCTCGGCCGCCAACATCGGCACCGACCACCCTTGACGCGAAAGGCTGACCACCGCCAGGAAAATCAGCGGCACCAACAGCGTCGCAATCGTCAGCCAGGTGCGCCCCGTGATCTCCAGCTTCCACCGGTAATAGGTAAAAAACCCCAAACCAAATGCGGCAGACGAGATTGCCACGAACACGGCCAACTGGAGGTAGTTTTCCTGGATCTGATGCCAGAGGCTGATGACTACCGCCACCGAGCCGCCCACAATCAACAGCCCGCCGACGATCACCAGAATGAACTCCCCCAGGCGGATGTTCCTTTCTTCGAGGAACTCCAGCAAGACTTCGCCCCACGACTTTTTGGGTTCCAAAGGGGCGGCGGCAACCGGGGGGAGCTCGGGCCGAACCTGGGCCGCTTTTGCCGGCGTGGCAGACAGGGCCGGGGTAGTTAAAGGAGCCGGCCCGGCCGGAGGGGCCGAAACAGCCGGGGGAAATGGCCCAGCCGGAGGGGCCGGCACGGCCGGGGGAAATGGCCCGGCCGGAGGGGCCGGCACGGCCGTGGGAGATGGCCCGGCCGGAGGGGCCGAAACAGCCGGGGGAAATGGCCCGGCCGGAGGGGCCGAAACGAGCGGACCAGGCGGTACAGGTGAAGACACCGGCCCAGGT
>FWPU01013071.1_pt1 | contig 10677 bp, 10 predicted proteins | sample 2228361 | NCBI WGS metagenome assembly FWPU01 (sample SAMEA103939777, study PRJEB20133) | metagenome | reverse complement strand
CGTCGGCCGTGGCGGCTGGGCGGCGGCGGGCCACCGCCACGATGATGCCCAGACCGACCACCACCTCGGCAGCCGCAACCACGAGAACGATGAACACGACGACCTGCCCGCTGATGTCGTTGAGCATCGAACCGAACGTCACGAACGTGAGGTTCACGGCGTTGAGCATCAGCTCGATGCACATGAGCATCACCAGAGCGTTCCGCCGGACAAGGAGGCCGATGGCGCCGATCCCGAACAGGATGGCGGACAGCGCGAGATAGCCGATGTTGACGTCGTTGCCCATCAGGCGGTCTCCTCGCTCAGGGCCTCGACGTCCTCGGCGTCGAAGGTCTCGGGTTCGGGCAGCGGCTGCAGATCACGGGGTCGGCGGGCCAGGAGCACCGCTCCCACCACAGCGATCGTCAACAGAACAGCAGTGACCTCGAAGGCGAACACGTAGTCGGAGAACAGCTCTCGCCCGACCTGGCGGATGTTGTCAGCTCCGATCTCCTGTTGCTCGCGGATCGCCTCAGCCGAATCGACTGGTGCAGCAACAGGGGTGATCGCCTCGTTCGAGCTCGGCTCGCCGGTCACGAGCTTCTCACCGCCGATGAAGAACACCGTGAGCAACCCGGCGATCAGCACCACACCGGCGGCCATGGCCAGCGGCCGCTGGGCCACAAGGGGCTCAACGGTGAGGTCCTCCTCGCGATCCACGCCGAGGAGCATGATCACGAACAGGATCAGCACCACGATCGCGCCGGTGTAAACGATGACCTGTACCGCGCCGAGGAACTGGGCGTTCTGGTTCAAGAACAGCACCGCGACGGCGAAGAGCGTGGCGACGAGGCTGAGAGCCGAGTGCACCGGGTTGCGGGAGAAGACCACCCCGAGCGCGCCGCCGAGGGCGACGATCGAGCAGACGAAGAAGATGGCGACTTCCATCGAGGGGACGGGCATCAGTGGCCTCCCCCGTGACCGCCCCCATGACCGTGATCGGCACCGTGTACGTGGTCGTGCCCGTGTCCATGCCCGTGATCGTCGCCTCCAGCGGCAGCGGTGAGCGCGTCGGCACTGGCCTGGTCGGGTTCGGGATCGCGCACGCCGAAGCCGAGCTCACCCGACCACGCCACCTTGCCCTCGAACGCGGCGTTGCCCGCCGCCGATGTCGCCCGCATCCACGCCGAGGTCGGGATCTCCTCCCCCGGGCGCCAATCCTCCCAGGGCAGCTGGCGGGGCCGGCCCTGATCGTCGACGAGCAGCTCCTCTTTCGTGTAGATGGCGTCGAGCCGGTTGGTGAAGGAGAACTCGAACAGCTTCGACTCGGTGATGGCCTCGGTCGGGCAAGCCTCCACACACAGGTCACAGTGGATGCACCGCAGGTAGTTGATCTCGTAGACGTACCCGTACCGCTCCCCCGGGGACACCGGATCGTCGATCGGGTTGTCGGCGCCGCGCACGTAGATGCAGCGCGCCGGGCACACGCCTGCGCACAGTTCACAGCCGATGCACTTCTCCATGCCGTCCTCGTAGCGGTTGAGGACGTGACGGCCGTGGGCGCGCTCGGGTTTGGGCGCCTTCTCCTTCGGGTACTGAGTGGTCACCCGGTCGCCGAAGATCTGTTTGAACGTGACGCCGAAGCCTTCGAGGTAGCCCATCAGAACACCTCCTCCAGCTCGCGCCGCTCCCGGGCGGTGCGGTTGGCCGCTCGGAGCAGCCCGGCCGCCACGAGGAGCACGACGAGGTCGATGGCGCCGACGAGGGCCGGGTTCCAGTCCTGGTCGAGGGCGAGCCGAATGGTGCCGAGCACCAGGAGCCACCCGAGCGCCACTGGGATGAGCAGCTTCCACCCCAGGTTCATGAGCTGGTCGTAGCGGAACCGGGGCAGCGTGGCCCGGAACCACACGAACATGAACAGGAACAGCAGAACTTTGAGGAAGAACCAGACCAGCGACCAGACCCAGGCCGGCCCGATCGGCGCCGGACCGGAAGGACCGCCGAGGAACAGCGTCACGAAGATCGCCGACATGGTGATGACGTTCATGAACTCGGCGAGGAAGAACAGTGCGAACCGGATCGAGCTGTACTCGGTGTTGAACCCGGCCACGAGCTCCTGCTCCGCCTCGACGAGATCGAACGGCGGGCGGTTGAGCTCGGCGGTGCCCGCGATGACGAAGATGATGAACGGCACCAGCCCGGTGAGCACGATGCCCCAGTTCGGCACCCAGCCCCACGGACCATCACCGGCTTGATACGCGACGATGTCGTGCGTGCTGAGCGTGCCGGTCACCAGCACGACCGCCATCGCCGACAGGCCCATCGCCGCTTCGTACGAGACCATCTGGGCCGACGCCCGCACCGACCCCAGCAACGGATACTTCGAACCCGATGACCAGCCGGCGAGCATGATGCCGTACACCGCGATCGACGAGATGGCGAGCGCGAACAAAACCCCGATGGGCGGGTCGGCGAGCTGAAGGTAGGTGTCGTGGCCGAAGATCGTGACCTTGCCCCCCTCGCCGTTGGCCCAGTTGCCGCCGATCGGGACGATGGCGAAGAGCAGGAAGGCGGGCACGAAGGAGAGGAACGGCGCGAGCACATACACCGTACGCTCGGCCCGCTCCGGGCGGACGTCTTCCTTGAAGAACAGCTTGATGCCATCGGCGAGCGTCTGGAGGATGCCGAAGGGACCCGCCCGGTTCGGCCCGATGCGGTTCGTCATGTCGCCGTGCACCTTGCGTTCGAACCACACCATGAACATGGTGGCCACCAGCAACAGGGCGAACACCACGACGACCTTGAGCAGGACGATGAGCACGATCGTCCGGTCGATGTTGCCCGCGAGCAGCGGATCACCGGTGAGGATCACAGGGTTCACGCCGTCTCTCCCACTTCGATGCGGATGTCGGTGACCCGCATCAACGCGTCGACCAGCTCGCTGACCGGTGCATCGGGCTGGTTCAGGTGGATCGCGGCCGTGCCTCGCAGCAGCTGCGGATCGGTAACCACCTCCACCGTGATGGCGCCACTGGCCGACTTGACCTTGAGCTGGCGTCCCTCGGGCACACCGAGGCGTTCGAAGTCGTACGGATGGATGCGCAGCCTCGTCCCTGGCACGAGCGGGGCCAGCGCGGGCGACGCCTGAGTGAAGGTGCCGAGGTCGTAGAGCTTGCGCCCGGTGACCAGTCGCAGCGAGTACGCGTCGAGTGCCGGTGGGTCGAGCGGGGCGCCGGGCTCGAAGCGCAGCAGCGGCGGCGGGACGGGCACCGAGTCCGGCGCATCGTCAGCGCGCTCCCCGTCTTCTTCGTCACTGCCGGTACGGGACGCTGGCTCGGTCGGTTCATCGGGCCGAGGCTCGGCAGATCCGGCCCCGGCGGCCGAGTCGGGCGTTGACTCGGTGACGTCGGGAAGCGGTACCACGACTCCGTCCGCGCTTGCCGGCGCGAAGAGGAGGTCGAGGCTGACCCCCCGGTGTGACGGCGCAAGCCGCTCGATCTCCTCCCAGATGTCGTCGGGTGACTCGAGACGCAGGTCGGTTCCCAACCGGTGCGCCAGCTCCGCCGCGATGATCCAGTCGCTTCGCGCCGTCCCGGGTGGCGTGACCTTCTGATTCAGGATGCTCACCCGGCCTTCGAGGTTGGTGGTGGTGCCTTCGACTTCGCCGAAGCCCGCCGCCGCGAGGACCACGTCAGCGGTCTGGACCGACTGGTTGAGGAACAGGTCGACCGCGATGACGTTGCGAACCATCTCCAGTGCCTTGGCGGCAAGCTGACGGTCGGGGAAGTCGGTGAGGGGGTCGGCGCCGAGAAGCACGAGGGTGTCGATCCGTCCATCGGCGGCGGCACACAGGATGCCAGTGGTGTCCAGGCCCGGTTGGGCGGGAACCGCCGGCCATTCGTTCGCATACCAATCGCGGGCACCGGCGAGCGTGACCCGACCCGGCAGCAGGCCGGGTGCCAGTCCCATGTCGAGCGCGCCGTGGATGTTCCCACGCCGGACAGCCGTGAGGAACCTGACCGCGGGGAACGCCTGGTGGATGGCGGCGGCGGCATCAACGACCCAGTCAGCGGCCTCGACTATCGACTGGCGCCCCAGCACCACGCTCAACGTGCCGGCCGCGACCGCCTTCTCTACCGTCGCCCGGGCCAGGCCCAGCTCGGCCGGGTCGACCCCGCCACCGTCACGACCCTGCGGGATCCCGTGGATCAAGGCCCGCACCGCTTCGTGTACTTCACCGGGACGGTGCTGGAGGAAGTGCCGAGTCAGGCCGGTGAGCCCGGTGCGCACCGGTGCCACCTCGATGATCGTCGCCCGGTCATGGACGGCGGCGTGCCGCAGGCGCAGGAACAAGATCGGCAGCTCTTCTTTGGGATCGGGACCGATGTAGAGGATGGTGCCCCCGGGTTGGCACACCTCGTCGATCGTCGCCTTGGGGAGACCGAGCACCACCTCGGGTGGCAGCTCGTCTCCCAGCCGAGCATCGACGTTGTCGGTGCCGAGCACGCCCTTGGCCAGCTTGGCCCAGGCATAGGCCGACTCGTTGGTGAGTCGGGCTCCACCGATGACACCGATGCTGCCCGGCCCGCCGGTGGCGAGCGACTCGGCGAGCATCCCTGCCGCTCGCCCGAGCGCATCGGCCCAGGTCGCCACCTCGAAACCGTTCGCGCCCTTCACCAACGGGACGCGCAGGCGATCATCGCTCTGCACGGCCTGGAAGTTGAACCGGCCCTTGTCACAAAGCCAGCCCCAGTTCACTGGGTCGATGTCGACACCCTCGTACCGCAGGATCTGGTCCCGCGAAGAGTTGATGGCGATACGGCAGCCGACGGCACAGGTCTGGCAGGTGGACTCGGTGGTCTCGAGATCCCAGGGGCGGGCGCGGAAACGGTAGGGCGTGGTGGTGAGCGCGCCCACCGGGCAGATCTGCGCGGTGTTGCCGGAGAAGTAGGAAGCGAACGGCTCGTCGGGGAAGACGTTCACCTCGGTGTTGTTGCCCCGGTGAATGAAGTGGATGAGGGGGTCGCCCGCGACTTCTTTCGCAAACCGCGTGCAGCGATCACAGAGGATGCAGCGCTCACGGTCGAGGAGGACGAGATCAGAGATGGCAATGGGCTTCTCCTTGTGCCGCTTCTCCTCGAGGTAGCGGCTCTCGCCCGGACCATAGGTGAACGTCTGGTCCTGCAGAGGGCACTCACCGCCCTTGTCGCACACCGGGCAGTCGAGCGGGTGGTTGATGAGAAGGAACTCCAGCACGCCCTCTTGTGCCTTCGTCGTCACCTCCGACTCGGTGTCGACCACCATGCCGGGGCTGCACTCGAGCATGCACGTCGGCTGGAGCGTGGGACCGCGTCCGGTGTCGACCTCGCAGATGCACATCCGGCACATGCCCACCGGCTGCATCCGCGGGTGGTAGCAGAACCGGGGGATGTAGATGCCGTGGCGCTCAGCGGCGTCGATGATCAGCTCGCCCTTCGCTGCGAGCAGTTCCTTGCCGTTGATCGTGACGGGCACGCCTTCAGGTGCCTGCTCCACGGGACCGGCGGCCGCGTCGCTCATGCGTGCTCACCTCCCCCGGGGGACGCCACCGACACCGGTTGAGGTGGGGCGGCATCAGCCCGCGCCTGCATGCCCCGCCGGATGTGCGCCTCGAACTCCGGACGGAAGCGCTTGATGGCCGAGGCGATCGGCGAGACGGCCGACGGGCCGAGCGGGCAGATCGTCGTCTGCCTGGGCGGCCAGGCGATACCGGGGCTGATGTTGTCGGAGACGTCCATCAACAAGTCGATGTCGCTGGGTCGCCCGTAGCCGTCGAGGATGCGGGTGAGGATCCGCTCGAGCCAGGTGGTGCCCTCCCGGCACGGCGTGCACTTGCCGCACGACTCGTGGGCGAAGAACCGCACCACCGCCAGGCAGGCCTTCACCGCATCGGTGGTCTCGTCCATCACCACGATCGCGCCCGACCCGAGCATCGAGCCGGCTCTGTCGACGGTGCCCTTCTCGAGCGGGAGGTCGAGATGCTCCTCGAAGAACCAGGGTGCCGACGCGCCACCGGGGATGAAGCACTTGAGCTGACGGTCACCGCGGATGCCGCCCGCGTACACGGGGGCATAGATGATGTCGCGGAACGTCGTGACGCCGTACTCGACCTCGAACACCCCAGGGTTCTTCACGTGCCCCGACACCGCGAACATGCGGGTGCCCTTCGAGCTCTCGGCGCCGAGCTCGGCGAACGTTGCTCCACCCTTGGCGAGGATCCACGGGATGTTGGAGAGGGTCTCGACGTTGTTGACGATGGTGGGCTGCATGTACAGACCCTTGGCCGCGGGAAAGAACGGCGGCTTCAGTCGGGGCATCCCCCGGTTGCCCTCGAGGCTCTCGATCAGGGCCGTCTCCTCGCCGACGATGTAGGCACCGGCGCCCCACGCCATGACGACGTCGATCGAGAAGTTGGTGCCCATGATGTTGCGGCCGATGTAGCCCTTTGCATAAGCGTCGTTGAGCGCCTGCGCCACGCGCTCTTGTGCCAGGGCCATCTCGCCTCGGATGTAGATGAAGGCTTGCGCCGCGCCGATCGCGTACGAAGCGATGAGCACACCTTCGATGAGCTGGTGGGGATCGCGCTCCATGAGGAGGCGGTCCTTGTAGGTGCCGGGCTCGGATTCATCGCCGTTGACCACGAGGTAGCGGGGCCACACTCCCGGCGGGCAGAAGCCCCACTTCACGCCGGCGGGAAACCCGGCCCCACCCCGGCCGAGCAAGCTGGCGGTCTTCACCTCGTCGGCGACCTGGGCCGGCGACATCGTGGTGATCACCCGCCGAAGCGTCTCGTAGCCACCCGTCGCCTCGTACCGCTCGATGGTATGGGAGTCGGGGAACTCGAACCGGCTTGTGATGATGCGGGGCACGTCGGTGATGGTCACGGCGCCGCTCCCTCCGCCGGAGCGGGCGGCTCGAAGTTGCGCATCCAGACCGGTTCCGACGTCGCCTGCTCGGGCGGCACGATGAGCGCACGGCGGTCGGCCGGGATCGACTGCCGGACACGGGCCAGGGTGCCGTGCGGCGGGATCTCGTCGTCGAGGCGACCGGCGCGCAGGTCATCGACCAGGCGGTCGAACTCCTCGTGGCTGATCTTGTGGAAGTAGCGGTAGTTGACCTGGAGGCACGGCGCCTCGGTGCAGGCCGCGATGCACTCGACCTCCTCGAGGGTGAACAGGCCGTCAGCCGTGGTGTTGCCGGGCTTGACGCCGAGACGCCGCTCGGCGTGCTCGAGCAGCTCTTCGCCCCCGCAGAGCATGCACGAGATGTTGGTGCAGACGTTCACCAGGTAGCGACCGACCGGGTGCAGCTTGAACATCTCGTAGAACGAACAGGTGCCCAGCACTTCTGCCGGCGTGCAGCCGATCAGCTCGGCGATGTGGGCCATGGCGTCAGCCGCGACATAGCCGTCCTGTTCCTGGGCGAGGTGCAGCAGTGGGATGAGTGCGGACTTCGGGCGCGGGTAGCGGGCGATGATCTCCCGGGCGAGCTCGACGTTCTCCGGAGTCAGGCGGCTCACCGGTCCACCTCCCCCATGATGGGGTCGACGCTGGAGATCACGGCCACCGCGTCAGCGATCAGCCCTTCGTGCATCATGTGCGGAAGCGACTGGAGATTGGCGAAGCTCGGGGCGCGGATGTGCATGCGGTAGGGCACGGAGCTGCCGTCGCTGACGAGGTAGCAGCCGAGCTCGCCGCGGGGTGACTCGACCGCGACGTACGCTTCACCCTCGGGGACCTTGAAGCCCTCGGTGAAGATCTTGAAGTGGTGAATGAGCGCCTCCATCGACTCGTCGATGCGGGCGCGGGGCGGGGGTGTGACCTTGCGGTCCTGGACGCGGTAGTCGCCAGCGGGCATCTTGTCGAGGATCTGGCGCACGATGCGCATCGACTCACGGATCTCGTTGAGCCGGATGGCGTAACGGTCGTAGCAGTCGCCGTACGTTCCGACGATGACGTCGAAGTCGACCTCGTCGTACGCAAGGTACGGCATGGCCCGCCGAAGATCCCAAGCGAAACCGGTCGAGCGCAGGATCGGTCCGGTCACACCGAGGGCGATGCACTCCTCGGCGGAAATGATGCCCACGCCCTGCAGGCGTTCCCGCCAGATCGGCTGACCGGTCATCAAGGTGTCGTACTCGTCGAGCCGGGGCGGGATTAGGTCGAGAAGGCGCAGCACGTCGTCGCGCCATCCGGCCGGGAGATCGACGACCACACCACCCGGCCGGATGTACTCGTTGTTCATGCGCAGGCCGGTGACCTTCTCGAAGAAGCGCAGCACCTCCTCGCGCTCCCGCCAGCCGTAGAGCATCATCGACACCGCACCGATGTCCATGCCGTTGGTGGCCAGGAACAGCAGGTGTGACGAGATGCGGTTCAGCTCGCACATGAGCATCCGGATCCACGTCGCCCGGGGAGGCACCTCGATGCCGAGGAGCTTCTCGGTGCACAACGAGAACACGAGCTCGTTGAAGAAGTTGGACGCGTAGTCCATGCGAGTGACGTTGGTCGGGCCCTGGTAGTAAGTGAGCTCCTCCCCGGTGCGCTCCATACCGGTGTGCAGGTAGCCGATCACCGGCTTGGTGCGCAGCACGGTCTCGCCTTCGAGCTCGAGCATCAACCGCAGCACTCCGTGAGTCGACGGGTGCTGGGGCCCCATGTTGATGATCATGGTCTGGTCGTGCTCGCCGGTGTCCGCAGGGATGTTCTGGGCCTCCGCCTCCGAGAGCCGCAGCACGGCACCCCGCTCCCGCAGCAGCTCAGCCGCCGACGTCACGTCGTCGGCCACGATCTCCTGAGCACCTTCGGACGTGCGCGCCACCTCCTCGGGCGTCGGCTCGCCGGCGATGATCGCTTCAGGCGGGTGGAGATCGTGTTGGTCAGTCGTGCTCATGGCGTCGGTCTCACCGCGTCGACGGCGCAGCTTTGAACTGCACCGGGACGCGGCCGGAGTTGTAGTCCTTGCGCAGCGGGTGGCCGACCCAATCCTCCGGCATCAGGATGCGGGTCAGATCGGGGTGGCCAGTGAACGAGATGCCGAACATGTCGAACACCTCACGCTCGTGAGCATCGGCACCCGGGTGGACGTCGGTCAGGGTCGGGCACGTCGGGTCACCCTCGGGCACCTGGACCCGCAGGCGAATGCGATCGGCATCCTGGAACGACAGCAGCGTGACGACCACCTCGAACCGCTCAGGCTCGACGCCGTCAGGGAGGTTCCGATCGGCCTGGTACGTGAGGTAGTCGACCCCGGTCACGTCGACGCACAGGAGGTACCCGTCAACGTGAAGCTGGCGTACCACCGCGACGAGCTCGTCGCGACCGGGATGGAGGACGCGCTGGCCCCGCGAGTAGGTCACGGGAACGCCATAGAGCACCTCGGTTTCGGGAGGTGGTGCCGGCGCGGCGGGTTCGTCGGCGGTCTGCGTGCTGTCGGTGCCGGTCGCTACGGGCTCGTCGGACATGCGCTACCCCGAACGCTGCTCGATGACGAGTCCCGCCCCTTCACCCGCACCCCGCCGGCGGGTCAGCTCACCCGTGCGGATCTTGTCGTGCAGCGTCAAGATCGCGTGCATCAGGGTCATGGGCCCCGGCGGGCAGCCTGGCGCATACACGTCAACTGGGACGATCTGGTCGACGCCCTGCACGATCGCGTAGTTGTTGAACATACCGCCGGTCGACGCACACACGCCCATCGAGATGACCCACTTGGGTTCGGCCATCTGGTCGTAGATCTGGCGCAGCACCGGCGCCATCTTCTGGCTCACCCGACCGGCGACGATCATCAGGTCGGCCTGCCGCGGCGACGCCCGGAACACTTCCATTCCGAAGCGGGCGAGATCGTAATGGGCCGCACCGGTACCCATCATCTCGATGGCGCAGCAGGCCAGGCCGAACGTGGCCGGGAAGCTGCTGTTGTAGCGGGCCCACTTCACGAGCCGCTCGAGGTTGCCGGTCAGGAAGTTGTGGCTGAGACCCTCGAGCCCCTTGTCGAGCAGCCCCCCCTCGGCCGCCATCAGGCTGCCTCCCCCGCTCCGCGTGGCCGGCCTTCGAGGCCGACCCGCCGAATGGTCGTCGCCGAGGTCCGGGCCGGCGATACCAGCGGAGTGCGCCGCTGCCGCTTGACCGGCCCCCACTCCAGGGCTCCGTTGGCGATGAGGTACACGAACGACTCGAACAGGGCGGCGGCGAAGATCGCGATGGCGACCAGCCCGAACAGGCCCAGGCGCTCGAACACCATGGCCCACGGGAAGAAGAAGATGATCTCGATGTCGAAGACGATGAAGATCATCGCCACGAGGTAGAAGCGCACCGGGAACCGCTCGGGCGGTTCACGGCCCGGGATGATGCCGCACTCGTAGGGCGCCTCCTTGGCCCGAGTCGCAAGGCGCGGCGCCAACACCCTGGACACCACCAGGCTCAGGGCGCCGAAGACGACGGCCAATACCAAGAGCGCGAAGACGGGTAGGTACTGGCCCACGGGTCACGCTCCCGCCTTGACCGGCTTCTGCCTGCGGTTGGCCCACGCCGTCTTGTCCCGGAAGTGCAGCAGCAGGCAGAAGAAGGCAAACAAGCTCGCGCAGATGACGAAGAACATGGCCGGCTTGAGCCGGATGTTGCCCTGGTCACGGATGAGCACGACCGATACGATCGGAGCATC
>FWPU01000101.1_pt1 | contig 10678 bp, 7 predicted proteins | sample 2228361 | NCBI WGS metagenome assembly FWPU01 (sample SAMEA103939777, study PRJEB20133) | metagenome | reverse complement strand
TTGCGTCTGAAATTCCAACGGATACGGTCGCTCGACTTTTTGTCCGTTGATGTAGAGCGCGTATTCGTAGCGGAGACCGGGCTCAACTTTTTCTGCAATCGCTTTGGCGATAAACGCCGTATGCTTGTTCGTGTAGATTTCTTGTGTCGTGAATTTCCGTTCCGGCTTTCCCTTTTCCCAGTATTCGAATTTCACCTTTGCTTGCGATTTGGTTTGCACCCACAACAATGTTTCTTTCATGTCGCTGTATCCAAGCATCGGACCCGACTGCAAGAGTTCGGCTTGCGCCAAGAGCATGGACGATTGAATAAGAAAGAGAAACGATACAACGATGTTTTTCATTGGCGAGATGAACGGTTGATTAAAATTGAACTTTATTTTTGAAAATTACTTGCCGAGGTTGGAAACATAAAGCGCGTGCGATTAAACTTGTGTAAATTTTCAAAGTGCGCATTGCTGTTTCAAAACGAAACTGCAAATCGAGAGCTATCTGCTCAAAGCATCAAGAAAAACATCTGACCAAAACAAGAACCATGCTCTCATACATCAAAGCCAAGCCTGTTGAGAAACTCATTTTCGAAGATTTCATCAACGCCGTTCCGCTTACGCCTTACTACGACGACGGAAAATGGCTCATCGAGTTGATAGATCGAATTCGACCCAATAAAGGCGAGACCAGCGACGATGCCATCAAACGCTTTACGCACTTCATTCAAATTTTGAGGAAGTCGCCCGAAACGCTTGCAAAGTTCAAAGTTTATTTCAGTTTTCAGATTGAGACGCGCAATCACGTTCGTCTCTTCACGGAAGAAGGCGTGAATGTGCGACCGAGTTTTTTTGCGGAAGTGTTGGGGCGATTAGGCGAAAAACTTCTGCCGCCGCTTTACAATCCAACGGAACTTGCTGACTTTTTCGATGCCTGCTTTTGTGAACGCGATGACCACATTTGGGTGAAAGCCGTTCCGAACACGCTTTGGCTTGAACTATGGCAACTTTTGAATCGCGACGGTGCGCTGACGGCGGTCAATGTGTTTGAGATTTCAGTCCTTCAATCCATACTCGTGCTCTCGCATCGCATCAGCGCGATGGGTTTAGAGCCTGATTTGATGAAGCGGATTCCACCTATCGAGCACTTCGCCTCGCCCTTTCTTGTGATGGATACAGAAGTCGGAAATTATGTTGAAATGTATGAAAAGCGATTGGTCAAATCGGAAGAAGTAACCGACAACATGCTCGCTGTGCAGTATGAGCGCGCCATGAACACCATTGGCAAAACGATGGACTGTTTGGAACAGGTTCAAGAAAGTCAAGCCGTGCAAGGTGTGAGTCTGAAGTTGGTGTATTTGCTTTATCGGATTCGCCGCGCCATGAGCCGAATGAAAACCTTGATGCGGTTGCTTTCGCCGTTTGACCGTACGAATCAATCCATGTTGGGCGTTTCGCTCTTCAAAGAATTGGTGTGCGCCGTCAATTCAAGCCACGACTTGAAGGAGCATTTTTCCGAGAACACCAGCCTCTTGGCTTACAAAGTCGCCGAGCACACCAGTTCAACGGGCGAACACTACATCACCTCAACACGCAAGGAGTATTGGGATTTTCTCGTTGATGCCATGGGCGGCGGATTCATCATTGCTTTTACGAATTGGGCGAAGTTCCTCATTTCTTACTTGAACGCCGCGCCGCTTGCCGGCGGAATTCTTTACAGCCTCAACTACGCCGGCAGTTTTCTCACGATGCACTTCTTTCATTTTTCGCTGGCAACGAAACAACCCGCGATGACGGCGTCGGCACTGGCTCGCTCGCTCGATTCCGACGACGTCAATCAACATAATCTTGAAAATACCGCCGACCTCGTCGCAAAAATTTCACGCAGTCAATTCGCGGCGTTTCTCGGAAATCTTGCTGTGGTTTTGCCGCTCGCCTTTTCGCTCTCTTGGATTTGGTATTTTATTTCAGGCGAACATATTGCCACCGAAGAAAAAGCTTTTTACACCATTTCATCGTTCAACCCATTCACGACGCTGACGATTTTCTACGCCGCGCTCACCGGCGTGATTCTTTATCTCGGCAGTTTCGTTTCAGGATACTGCGACAACTTCGTGATGTATGGACAGCTACACGCCCGAATTCGCACACATCGCTTTTGGAGACGCTTCATCTCGGAAAAAACCCTCGATAAAATCGGCAAATACTTAGAGCAAAATTTGGGAGCCGTTATGGGAAATCTCTTTTTGGGATTTGCACTCGGTTTGACGCCGGTTCTCGGTCAAATCACGGGTCTTCCGCTTGACGTGCGGCACGTTACGATTGCAGGCGGCGGCTCTGCGATTGCCTTGGCAAAAATTTGGGATAAACTTTCCGCCCTCGACATCGCCGTTACGCTCTTCGGCGTCTTCTGCGTCGGGCTACTCAATTTTCTCGTCAGTTTCAGCTTGTCGCTTTCGCTTGCCGTTAGTTCGCGACGCGTCAATCTCAAAGAAAGCCGTGCGCTCCTCGGCATTCTTGCCGAGCGATTCATATCGAATCCGATGCAGTTTTTAATCCCGCCGAAGTTGCATGCCGACGACTTGGCGTTGCAAAAAACGCCGCCGAAAAACGCCGCCGTCGGTTAGCGACTTTTTTCGACTTCCCTCGCGTCAAAATGAATCCCGCTCTTTGGGGACACGTTGTACGTCAGACAGCGGCAGTTTCAGTTTCTCTGCAATCAATTCATCGCTCAACCCTAATTCTCGCAACAAAGGCACCGTGGAAAGTTTGCCTTCTTGCCTGCCTTTCGCAAAGACTTCCTTGTAAAGCGTGGTGTCTTTGAACAACGCTTCTTCTATTTCCAACATCGCTTTGACCTCCTCTTCGGTTAGGTTCTTGTATGTCAAAATTTTGAACAGTAATTGCAAATGTGTTCGTCATTATATCGTGGTCATTGCAAGCGAAGCGAGGAATCCACTGACGCGCTCGAGGAGAGTCGCTGATGGATTCTTCACTTCGCTACGCTTCGTTCAGAACGATAAACACGAGAGAGTTACATGACCCGAAATAGGTCTTATCACGCTTGTTTGTGAACGGAAATTTGTCGTTAATGCAACTATCATCTCAAAAAACGAAACACCCTGAAGTATGACCAACGAAACGCTCATCAAAATTTGGCGCGACCTCTGTGCCGAAGAATCCCGCTTGCAATCCGAAATCGCATCGCTGAACGAACAACTCAACGAAGTAAAGGCACAACTGCAAACCGTCTTGAAGGCAAAGTCTGAATTGGAACGCCAACTTCCGACAAGTTTTCAATCGCAAAAACCAGCAACGGCGTTTTCAGAGGCGTTCAAATTTGCGCGCCTCAACGGCTTCTTTGTGAAAACGGTGAAAGTCGTTGAGGAGTGAGGATAAGCCGAAGAAAGCAAAAGAAGGCTTTCAATATTTAATTGCTTGCCTTACAGTTGCACGCCGAGCGTCAGATAAACGCTTCGCCCGTCGGAAGGAATGATGCCCGGACCCGGATACGACTCCGCGCGACGCGTGAAGTAAAAATTATCGGTCAGATTATTTATCCCCGCTTCCACTTGAAACCAATTGAATTGATAGCGTGCGGAAATATCCATCACCCAATAGGCTGGAATAATGCCATTGACAGCAGTGGCAGTTCGCACGGCGTTGGTCGCATCGGTGAAATGCTCGCCGATGTATGAAAGTTGAAATGTCGTTTGAAACGCCTTGTGTCGTGCCGTTGCACCGGCGCGCACCGTTATGGGCGGCACAAGTTCAACTTTGCGATTGCGAATCGAGGGCTCGTCGGTGTTGATGTAGCGAGCGTCTAAAACGGCGATGTTGGAGAAAATCGATAGGCTCGTGCTTGGCGTGTAGCCGAAGAGAAGCCCGTAAAGGTCGGCTTCAATCATGGTTTCAACGCCGTAGGTGCGTGAGTCGGCGATGTTGGTTCGGAAGCGATATGGCACGAAGAGCGGTGGCTGGTCGCTTTTAAGAAGCAATCCGATTTGATTGTTGTAGCGCAAGTAAAAGAGCGTCAGGTCATAGTAAATCAGCCCTTTGTAGTTGCCGCGCAAGCCTAAATCGGCGTTGTAGCCGCGCTCGTCTTGAATGTTCGGGTCGACGACGAAGTTGGGATTAACAATGCGCAAATCGCTGAACGTGATGGAGCGATAATTTTGAGAAAGGTTGGCGTAAAGTTCCATGCTTTCGCTCGGCGTGTAACTTGCGCCAATGCCGAAAAAAACAAAGGCGCGATTGCGAACCCGTTGCTCTTCTTTGCGTAGCCTGCCGACAACATTGCCCGCACCGTCGTAAGAAATTTGTTGGAAAAATCCTTCCGAAGCGGTGGAGATATACTCGTAGCGCACGCCGGGCGTGAGCGTAAAGTTCGGCGTAATGACGAAGATGTTTTCAAGAAACGCCGAATAGTTGCGGTTCGGAAATCGGAAGTCGGAGTTCATCAGCGTGTTGGGGTCGAGAAAAACAAAGGTCGGATTGGCAGTGCTGTCGGCGTCGCCTTGTCGCTGGGTGGTTGTGCCGTGAAAAGCACGCACCCCAACAAGCACCGTCGATTGATTGCCCAAGAACTTGTATCGGTGAATGAGGCGCGTTTCATTGGCGAGGTTTTTGAACTCGCCTTGAATGAGCGTGCGATTGCGCGTGCCATCGAGGCGCGGCGTAAAATCGGCTCTCGTCATCGGCTCTAAATTTCCAAGCGATTCACGACTTGAAGCAAGCGCGTAAAATCGGCTGTTGAGTTGCGTGGTCGGAGAAAAGACATAATCCGCCGTCAGAGATGCCACATGCCAATCCACTCGAAACCAGTTGCGCGGACGCAAGGATTGACGCGGGTTTCTTAAAAAATCATTGTCGAGAAGTCCGCCGGGCTGACGCGCTAAGTAGTTCATAAATGTGTAATCCGCGCTCAATGTCAATTTTTCGCCCAGTGTATAGCGTGAAGAAAAGTAGGCGGTATGTTGGTCGAATTCGGAGTTCGCTCGCCAGCCGTCGCCGCGCTTGAATTGATAGAAGCCGTAGTAGTTCAGGTTTTGAACCGTGCCGCCGATGCTGTTGAAGGAGTTGAAGAGACCGAATGAGCCGCCCGTTTGCCGTGTGAAAAATTCAAACGGCTTGTCGGGGTTGCCGCGCTTGAAGACGAAGTTGAGCATACCGCCGAACTGCGTGCCGTATTGGAGCGACGCCGCGCCGCGCACCACTTCAATGCGTTCCAACGCTTCAAACGGCGGCGTGTAGTAACTTTCAGGATAGCCGAGCGGGTCGGCGGAAATGTCGTATCCATTTTGGCGAACGTTGAAGTTCGAAGTCCGATTCGGGCTTAATCCTCTGCCGCCAATGCCGAGTTGAATCCCGCCGCCGTCCGATTCCCAGATGTTCAACCCAGAAACTTTGGCAAAGGTCTGCCGCGCTTGATTGACCGCCAAATTCGCCGTTACTTCTTTCAGCGTAATGACTTCGGTTTTCTTGGCTTCATAAATCGCCGTGCCTTCAACCGACCCCAACTTTGAAATGCCGAAACGATTGGCACTTTCGCCTTCGACCAAAACTTCGCGCGATTGGTAAGTGCGCCGCTTCAAGCGAAGGTTAAGCCTTGTGCCGCTTGGCGTGATGTCGCAAGCGAGAATCAAACGCTCAAACTCTATTGCAGAAACGATAAGCGAATCTGAACCGACTTGCTTTGCCTGCAATCGGAACTCGCCCTGCTCATTCGTAATTGCGCCAACGCCCTGTGCTTTGAGCATCACCGAAGCACCCGCAATCGCTTCGCCCGTCTCCGCGCTTTGCACCGTGCCTGAAACCACTTGTGCCTGCACAGGCGCACTTACAAAAAGCATCGCAAACACAATCCAGCGTTTCATTCTTTCGCCTTTGAGAGCGTTGGTTCTTGATTGAAGGGAAGTATCCATGAGTTATCGCTCAATCCCTTTTTGACGGCGGCGAGATTGACGGCGGGGTCGATGAGCCTTTTGCCCAATCGTCCGTTCATTGTGGCGTAGACTTCGGCGCGCACTTCGGGATTATGAACGCCCTTTTCTGCGTAGTGGCGTTTGAGAAAGTGAGCAAATTCCAAAATCATATCGGGCTGAAACGACATTTGTTTTTCTTGTGTCGGATTGAGGAACTCGCGGTTATCGACCACGCCTTCGCGACCTGTTTGTGTATCCTTGACGTAGAAAATCGCCGTGCCGGCTTTTTCGACGAGCATCACGCGCCACGAAAAGCGATAGCCTTGCTCGTTCCAGAAAAATTCAGTCGGATTCCACCACTCGTTTTGTGGATAGAGCAGAAAGCGAAACGGAATCAAAATTTGAAGCGCGAAGTGAACGGCGAGCACGCCGAGCAAGAGCGGCTCGAAGCGCGTTGTGAAAAGCCTCTGCGTCGGTGTTGCGTTTGATGACAAGCGCGGGAAAATCTTCGTTATGATTGAACGCAAAAGTGTAATGGCTTTCTTGTGAAAGGCTTCCGAAAAGAAAATCGTCGTCGCGCCAATCATCACAATCGGAAACACGCCAATTTGAAACATCATGCCCGTGATGACATGAAAGCCAATCACGGCAAGGTAGGCGAGCGGGCGCGTCGGTTTCCACATCAGGAAAAACACAATCGTGCAATCGTACATCATGCCGCCCCAACTGAAAAGATACGCCGTCAGGTCGTAAGGCATTAGCCAACCGATGAGCGGCAAGGCGTCTTGTGCGCGTAGCCACAGGCGAAGCGGCATGGCGTTCAAGAGCCATTCAGAATTGATTTTCGCAATGCCCGCAAAAATGTAGACGAGTGCAAGTTGAAATTTGAACAGGTCAATCGTCCAGCGCGGCACTGCGGCGCATTCCGATTCAGGTTTTCGCCAAACATCGATTGAAAAGTATCGGTGCGCAGGCACAAGCGTTAAGAGAAACGCCGTGATGCTAACGAAGTAGTAGTGATTGAGATAGTAGGCTTTGTCTATCAGTTCAACATAGGTGAAGGTGAGAAAAAAAACGATGGCGGAGAATCGATAAAACGCGCCGAGCATGATGCCGATTGCGCTCACGCCCATCACCAAAAAGACGGCATACATTCCAGCCGCGCCGAGCGGCTCGACCCACTCAAAGCCATCATACTTGAAGTGAAAAACGGGCGAGATGTATTGGTCTTCTATCCAATCCAAGAGCCAAAAGCGCACCGTGCTGATAAGCATCACAAGTCCGAAGACGATGCGAAACATTGCAAGCGGCGCGCTATGAACTGGCGTGCGAAGAAAGTTCAAGAAGTTGTTCAACATCGCAGACTTCATCGGTTAGTCGCCGTCGCCACTGCTGAATGTGATAGAGAGCGAAAGAAGCGACGCCATTTCACTTTTGAAAAAGCGCGTGTGTCGTTGCAGTTCGGTGTGCAGCGCGTCGACTTGCGCAAAGTTCGTAGCGATGAGCTCTGAAAGACGCGCGTCGATAGGCAAGGCTTGCAAGCGATTTTTCACAACGGCAAGTTGGGCTTCGGTTTGCGCAATCAATTCATTGCCATTGGGAACGCTACGCAGATACTCGACAAAGCCAACGCGATCGACACCGTCGCGACCAATGCCGTAGTAAAGTTCTTCAACAGCTTTCAGATGCTCTCGCATGAAGCGAAGGGATTTGCCGCTGTAAAAGGCTTCGACACGCGTCGGTTCAGGCTGAGTTTGTCCCGGTCTGCGTCCGAGCGGAACGCCAAGCTTGAAGTTTTTAATGCTTTCAAAGTTTTTAACAAACTCGTTGTAAAGGAGCGATGTGGAACTGCCTATATCTGTGCCGACATTAGAAACAAACTCAGCACGGTAAGTTTGCCAACCTGCCACAACGGCATCGATAGTGGCTTTGAGTTCGGTTGTAATTGTGAGCAAATACGCGCGCCGATTTTGATTGCTGAATTTGCCAACTACTTCGCTCACGCTGACGGAGTCGTAGAGCAAATACTCAATCGCATTGAAGCCGCGTGTGTCGCGGGCAAGGTCGTTATCGAAGGTGCGGCTCGCAATGAAGGTTTCAATTCGCGAAGCACTGGTCGGAAAAACCCCGACTTTATCGAAGAGCGCACCTGTGGAAGTTTGCCCTGGACCGAAATTAAACCCGTTTGCATATTGCCACGAGAGATAGGCTTCTTCCCACGCCGTTCTCGCGCTTTGCAACGTCGCCTCGCTTGGCGTTTGCACAAAGAGATTCACGGCGTTGTTTAAGGCATTGACTTTGGTTTGAAGGTCTCTAAAACTCGGAATGATGATGTTATCGGCGACGTTCTCGAGCATCTCGCGGCGATTGAAACTGTCGCCCGGATTATCCGTCAGCGCGTCTTTACAGTTGAAAGAAAGAAATGCAAGCGCAACGCTCGCAACTGCAACGGTGAACTTTAAGGGTAATTGCTTCATTGGACGAGAAACAAATTTTAGGTTGATGAAAATTTGGCGACAAATATAATGCTTATTTAGACTTTTTCTAAATCTACGAGAAGAATCGGAATTCACACTAATTTGTTCCTGCATTGGAATCGCTAAATGCCTTAAATAACTTTCGGCAAAATCATGAAGCGTTCAGCACAACCATGACCGACCTTCAACTTCCAGAAGCACTTCAAGCGAAACTTGATGGGTTGCCAACGTCGCCCGGCGTCTATCAATTCAAAGACAAAACGGGCAATGTGATTTATGTCGGGAAGGCGAAAAACCTGCGCGCGCGCGTGCAATCCTACTTTCGCAATCTTTCTGACCATAGCGAAAAGACGCGCCTGCTGGTGAGCAAAATTCACGACCTCGACTTGATGCTCACCAGTTCCGAAGTCGAAGCCCTGATTCTTGAGAACAACCTCATCAAACAGCTCAAACCCAAATACAACATCAATCTCCGCGACGACAAGTCTTATCCTTACATCGTCGTTACGAATGAACCCTTCCCGCGCGTCTTCCCGACGAGAACGGTGCGGCGCGACGGCTCAAAGTATTACGGTCCATATACCGAAGCCAAGCAAATGCGCTTTCTGCTTGATGCCGTCGGTGAAATTTTTCAAGTCCGCAGTTGCTCGCTGAAAATGACGCCCGAAACGATTGCGCAAAAAAAGTTCAAGGTCTGTTTGGATTATCACATCAAGAAGTGTCAAGGTCCATGCGAGGGTTTTCAAAGCATAGAAGATTACCGCGCCATGATTGAGGAAGTAAAGCGGCTTTTATCAGGAAAAACGAAAGAGGTCTCGCGCTCGATTGAAGCACGCATGAAAGAGTATGCCAAAGAGCTGAAATTTGAACAGGCGGCAATGCTCAAAAAGCAATTAGACGCGCTCAATCGATATTCATCGAAACAAAAAGTATTGAGCACCGACGACATTGACCGCGACATTTTCGCCGTCGTTTCCGACAAGAGCGAGGCGTGCGGCGTCGTCTTCAAAGTGCGCGACGGCAAACTGCTCGGCTCACAGCACTTTTATTTTTCAAATGTGAACGACGAATCGGAATCGCTCATGCTCTCGCGGCTCTTGGAAAAGTATTACTTGGAAACAACCGACGTGATGCCCGATGAAATTTTTGTGCCGTGCGAAGTGGAATCGTGGGAAGCCATTGAATCGCTCATCAAAAAGCGCGTGCAAGAAGCGGGCGAGACCAAATCCGTTCATCTCGTTGTGCCACAAATCGGCGACAAAGCAAAACTCGTAGCGATGTGCCGCGCCAACGCCGAACATCTCTTGAAAGAATATCTCTTGCAAAAACAAAAACGTGGCGAAGCCTTAGCGATTCCGAACAGCGTCTATTCGCTCGAGCGCGATTTGCGCCTTCCGAAACTTCCGCGCCGAATCGAGTGCTTCGACAACTCGCACTTTCAAGGTGCAGAGACCGTTTCTGCAATGGTTTGTTTCGTTGATGGAAAACCAAAGAAATCGGATTATCGCAAATTCAAAATTCGCACCGTCGAAGGCATTGATGATTTCGCCGCAATGGCGGAAGTGATTGAACGGCGTTACAGCGGCTCGCTTTCCACCGAACTGCCGTTGCCTGATTTAATCGTCATCGACGGCGGCAAAGGGCAACTTTCCGCCGCCGTTGAGGTCTTGGAACGGCTCGGCTTGAAAATCCCTGTCATTAGCTTAGCGAAGCGATTGGAGGAAGTCTTTTTTCCGAATGAATCGCTTCCCTTCAACTTGCCGAAAACGTCGTCGTCGCTCAAACTCTTGCAACAAGTGCGCGACGAAGCGCATCGATTCGCCATTACCTTTCACCGCGAGTTGCGCGACAAACGCACGCTCTCAACCGAACTCTTGGAAATTGACGGCATCGGAAAAGCCAAAGCCGAAAAACTGCTCAAAATCTTCGGCTCGGTGGCACAAGTGGAATCGGCTTCAATCGAACAGTTGGAACAAGCCGTCGGCAAACGCACCGCCGAAACCTTGCGCCGCTACTTCGACCAAAAACGCAACAAAGCGCAAGAGGTGATGAATAATGAGCCATGAAAAATGGAACGCAACAGTTGAGAGTGAAGCGTTAAAAGTTGAGAGTTGAGAGAGACTGCACTCAAAGTTCATCTGTGCGCGTTCAATGATTTAACGTCATTTAGAAGGATTGCCGATTTCTCTACCGATGCAAACTTTGACCGCTACGGTGTAACACGCATTTGGTAACCATTCTGAAACAGAGTCGAAGCTCACCCTGTCCCGACTTTGCCCCGGGACGTCCCTC
>FWPU01013068.1_pt1 | contig 10679 bp, 9 predicted proteins | sample 2228361 | NCBI WGS metagenome assembly FWPU01 (sample SAMEA103939777, study PRJEB20133) | metagenome | reverse complement strand
GAGGCAGAAAGGTCTTCTATATTTGGAAGGTTCGCGAATTCATTGAAGACAACTATGAACTGGACAAGCGCGTCTACTTCGAGGAGTCCCACTTAGAGATGAACCCAGGCGCGGGCGGCAGCTTCTACGCCGATATCTGGCGGCTCAAGGATGACAGGGTCGCACAGGAGACGACGCCGCCATGACGCCCGACCAGACCACCTACGTGGTCCTGCCCACCTATAACGAGAGGGAGAACCTGCGGCCCCTGGCCGAGGCCCTGCTGGCCCTGCCGGTGCCCGGCCTCCGGCTCCTGGTGGTGGACGATGCCTCACCCGACGGCACCGGCCAGTTGGCCGAGGAGCTGGCCTCGCAGCACCCGGGGCGGGTGGAGGTCCTGCACCGAGCCGGCAAGCGGGGCCTGGGCACCGCCTACGCTCAAGGCTTCGCCCTGGCCCTGGAGCGGGGCGCCGACTACGTGGTGCAGATGGACGCCGACTTTTCTCACCCTCCGGAAGTAGTACCCGCCCTCCTGGCTGCCCTGGCCGAGCACGATGTCGCCATCGGCTCCCGCTATACCCGTGGCGGCGGCACCGACCCCCGCTGGACTTGGCGGCGCAAGCTCATCAGTCGCTCGGCCAACCTTTATGCTCGCCTGGTCCTGGGCCTTCCCCTGGCCGACGTGACGGGCGGCTTTAAGGCTTTCCGCCGTCAGGTGTTGGAGGCCATCAACTTGGAGAGCCTGCACGCCACCGGCTTCGGCTTCCAGGTGGAGGTCAACTATCGCTGCCATCGCCTCGGCTTCCGCCTAGCCGAGGTGCCTTTCGTCTTCCAGGAGCGGCGCTGGGGCCGCTCCAAGATCGGCCTGGGCATGGTCCTGGAGGCGCTCTGGAAGCTGTGGTATCTGAAGCTGCGATATCGTTCCCTGCCTCCTCCCCCTCAGAGTCGAAAGGGGTCCGCCACTACCGTTGATCACCGTTAAGCCAGCCCTGGCCATCGCCGTCCCTGTGTGGCAGCGGCTAGCCGTTAGCCGCCAGGACCGCCTCCAGGCCGCCCTGCTGGCGGCCATCTGCCTGCTGCCGGTCCTGCTCTACGTCCCCTTCCTCAACGAGCCCTTCATGCGTGACGAAGGCTTCTACGCCGCCACCGCTCAGTCCATGCTAGAGGGGGGCGTTCCCTACCGCGATGCCTTCGACAACAAGCCGCCGCTGATCTTCGGCTGGTACGCCTTTAGCTTCATTGTCTTCGGCCAGCACCTCTGGGCGCCCAGACTGCTGGTATCATTGCTCCTGTCTCTCACCACCCTGCTAGTCTACTGGGAAGGGCGGCTCCTCTTCTCCGCCAAGGCTGGCCTTTTGGCTGCGGCCGCCTTCGCCCTATCTATTGGTCTGGCCGAGTTCGAGACCAACGCCAACACTGAATACTTCATGCTGCTGCCCATGGTAGGCGCCCTGGTGGCCTTCACCCTGGGCCAACGGACTCATCGGCTATCTTGGTATTTATTGTCGGGGTTCCTCAGCGGCCTGGCCATCATGACCAAGGAGGTGTCCCTGTTCAACTTCGCCCTCCTGCTGGCCTTTGCGGTGGTCCCCACCCTCCAAGAGCGGCGCTGGAAGAGGCTCGTCTCGGGTCCCAGCGGAGCGCTGCTCCTGGGGTGCGGGACTGCCTTCTGGGCGACGGCCTTGCCGTTTCTCGTGCTCGGGGCCTTGGGCGACTTCTTCGATGCCGTCGTCAGGTACGCCTGGCAATGGTCCGGCGAGCTGTCCTGGGGCACAAAGATCTCTAAGGCCTTGCGGGCCCCGCCGTATCTCCTGTTTGTCGCTGGGCCCTGGGTGCTGGCCTCCCTGCTGGGGATCCTGTTCACCGTCCGCGACCGTCCTGAAGGCAAGAACTGGCTCCTGGTGGGCTGGCTGCTGGCCAGCGCGGTTGGTGTCGCCTCCCCGGGACGCTTCTATGACCACTACTACGTGCAATTGCTGCCGGCCATGAGCCTGTTGGTTCCGGCTGGCGCCTACTTCTTGCAAAAGAGGTGGCAGCAGCCGCCTATCCGAGCGGCTGCTTACCTATTGGTTCCCTTGAGCATCCTGGCGCCTGTCGTCATAAGTGCCGACGTCTATCTACAGCCGAGCTACGCCGCTCGGCACGAGGCCAAATACCCCGATGACCCCCTGGCGCTGTGGGAGATACAGAGCCCGGAGCTGGCCGCCTATATCCGCCAGCGCACCAACGAAGGCGACTACATCTATAACCTGGGCTTCAACAGTGAGCTCTACTTCTACGCCCGCCGCCGGTCGCCGACGCGCTTCCTCTTCAGTCGGCCTCTGGAGGTGGATAAGGGCCTGGTGCCCAAGGCGCTGGCGGAGCTGGAGCGCAACAAGCCCATCTACATCATCGATTCCGCCCGCTATGAGACGTGGCGGGAGCGCCGCTACTATCCGCCGGAGATCGAAGCCTTCATCGAGGAGCACTACCATTATGCGGGCAAGGTCTATTACGCCGATGTGTATCGCCTCAAGGACAGTCAGCGTTAGGTGCCATTAAGGCAGGTTACCCGTGCTGACGACAGACAAGCGAAATAGCAAGGCCTGCCCGGAGCCGGTGACAACAGGGCGCCGGTTCTGGCAGGTCGTGGTCATCCATTTCCTTCGCGCTTTGGTGCTCCTGGCCGCCGTGGCCTCGCTGGCCGCCGTCCGCTACGACGTTCCCCCCTACGTCTATCCCATCGCCGTGGTCGTGTCCCTGACCGCCATCTACGTCACCGCCGGCCAGGGCAGCCACTTCCGCCCCTGGGCCGTCTACATCCTGGGTTTCGTCCTCTTCGCCCACCTGCGCACCCTGGCCGACGAGACCGGGAATCCCGCCCGTTTCCAGTATGCCATCGACCTGGAAAAGATGTTGTTCGCGGGTGTGGTGCCCACCCTGTGGCTTCAAGATCACCTCTACGAGTTAGGCAAGACCGGCGCCCTAGAGGTTTACTCGCTCGCAACCTATCTCACCTATTATCCGACTGCCCACTTGGTTGCTCTGGCGGTGTGGCGACTGAATCCCAGCCGCTTTCGCCTATATGTCGCTGCCATCCTGGCCACTTTCTATCTGGGTCTGACCGTATCGTACGTCATACCGACCGCCCCGCCCTGGCTGGCCGGACAGACAGGCGATCTGCCTCACGTGTTCCGCATTCTTAAGGATGTCACGGACCAGGTGAGCCCCGAGGCCTACCAGCGCGGCTATGAGGTGGCGGGCACCAACGACGTTGCCGCCATGCCATCGCTGCATATGGCCGTCACCTTTGTCATCGCCTTCATCGCCTGGCGGTTTCATCCCCTGGCCGGCCTTGTGGCCCTCCTCTACGCCGCCTCCATGGGCTTCGCCCTGGTCTACCTGGGGGAACACTACGTGGTGGACCTGCTGGCCGGCCTCCTGACGGCTGCCATCGCCTGGAAGCTGGCCGACTGGTGGTGGCAACGGCGTCAGGCCAGGGCCTCTCGGCCAGCGGCGGCCCAGGTGGGCAGGCCCCTGTTTCCCATGCCGCCGGCCTCGGTTTCCGATTTAACCGGGCAGCCGGACCCTTAGCGGAAGAGGTCCCGCTCCGGCGGCCGGATGAGGTCCCGGGCCCTGCCCTGCCCCTGGGGATACCGATAGCCCCTTACGATGGCCGCTGGCACTCGGGAGAGCTTGCCCATCACCAGCTCCGCTGCCCCCGCCAGCTCGTCGGCCACGGCCATGGTGGTGACGCGCAGGATGTAGCCATGAGGGTCGGCTTGCCCAACGTAGTCCACGAAGGGCGACATACCGGCCACGCCCACCGCCACGTTGGTATGGCCCTCCCGCCAGGGGCGCCCGAAGGTGTCGCTGATGATGACGGCGATGCGGGCGCCGGCCCTCTCCTGAACCCCTTGTCGTATCTTCTCAGCCGATGCATCGGGGTCCTCAGGGAGCAGCGAGACGTAACCCTCGCCCCCTACATTGGAGGAGTCCACCCCGGCGTTGGCGCAGACGAAGCCCTGGCTGGTCTCCGTAATGAGGATAGAGCCCGCCTGCCGGACGATGCGCCGGCTCTCCCGCAAGATCACCTCTACCAACCGTGGATCCCTGTCGATCTCCTCAGCCAGGTGGCGGGCCTGCGGGGAAGGCTCCACGTCTCGCAGAGCAATCAACCGGCCCTCGGCTTTGGAGACCACCTTCTGGGTGATCACCAGGACGTCGCCGGACCGGAGGGATGTCCCCTGGCGCTCGGCCGCCGCCACTATGAGGGCAGCCAGGTCGTCGCCGGGCTGGATCTCGGGCAGGCCGTCGATGGCGATGACGCGGATCTCGGCTGCCACTGGGGCCCTAGACGCCAACGATGCGCACGCCGGTGTGCGACTTGTAGATCCTATTGATGTTCAGGAGCAGGGCTGTCCATTCCTCCAGGTAACGGGAATTACGCAGCGCGCCGCCGTCCAGAGCCCGCACATACTCGATCTTCTCCGCCTGCTCCATGATCCGTTCTTTGGCCCCCTTGTGGTCGGCGCAAACGATGACGTCGCCCTGCATGGGCTTCTCGATGCGCTGAAGCTGGCTCCCGTCCAAGTGGTGGAAGGCGCTGACCACTTTAGCCCTGGGCACCAGCAGCCGCGCCTGCTGGGCCGCTGAACCCTCCTCCACGGTGACGGCCTTCACGCCGTCGCGACCAAACTCCAGGGGCGCCACCACGTCCACCAGGATCTTGTCGCCGATCTCCTCTCGCAACGCTTCCAGGATGTCGCGATGACCGGCCCAGGGGACGGTGATGAAGACCACATCGGCCTTGCTTACTGCCGGGGCGTTGAGAAGGCCTTCCACCTTAGCCTCCGGAAGCTTGGCCTTGACCTGGGCTGCTGCTTCCTCGGCCCGCTCCTGGCTGCGGGAGCCGATGAAGATATCGTCGCCGGCCTTGGCGAAGCGCATGGCTAGGCCCAGACCCTCGGGCCCTGTCCCGCCGATGAAAGCTATACGTGTCGGTTTCGCCATAGCCCCCCGATTATATACGATAGGTGCCCAGCGGCAAGAGCCGGAATGGCCAGCCACCTCCCGGCGCCCCATTGTCTCGGAGGCCAGGGCCCTGATACCATCAGCCCGACTGGGAAAGCAGGCATCGTTAACGGAGGGCGGTGGAATTGGCTGACCTGGCGACCTTGCGCGCCGTCTGTCCCGAGCCCTACGCCTTCTGGCTGGACAGCGCCCTTGTGGACAATCGTTGGGGTCAGTGCTCCTTTTGGGGCGTGGACCCGGCGGTGGTGCTCCGCTCCTGGAGACGGCGCGTGGAGCTGGAACGCCGACACGGCCAGTGTGAGCGATTCGAGGGCGACCCCTTCGAGGTGCTGCGGGCGCTGCTAACTGAGTGGAAGCGCCTACCGAGGGGCGCCGCCGTCGGTTATCTGGGCTATGGCCTGAAGCGGCATATCGAACGCCTCCCCGACACCGCCGTGGATGACCTGAAGATCCCCGAATGCTATCTGGCCTTCTACGACCGGGTGCACCCCTTTGATCCGCGGCCGTTAGCCCCGCCTGCGCCAGCCCTGGGCCTCCCCGCGCACTTTCAGGGGCTTAAGTCTAGCTTTACACGAGAGGCCTACGAAGCCGCCGTGGGGAGGGCTCTCGACTACATCAGGGCTGGCGACATTTACCAGGTAAACCTTTCTCAGCGCTTCCAGGCCCAGTGCCGGGACGATCCCTTTCAGGTCTATCTCCGTTTGCGCGCCCTGTCGCCGGCCCCCTTCGCTGCCTACCTGCGCTACCCTGACTTCGCCGTACTGTCGTCGTCCATGGAGTGCTTCCTGCGCTACCAGCCCCAGGACCGACTTATCGAGGCGCGGCCCATTAAGGGCACCCGACCGCGGGGCCCTGATACCACCTCGGACCGGGCCCTGGCCACGGAGCTTCTGGCCAGCGCCAAGGACCGGGCTGAGAACGTCATGATCGTGGACCTGGAACGCAACGACCTGGGCAAGGTGGCGGAGATAGGCAGCGTTGTTGTGACCGGCCTCTGTGAGCTGGAGTCCTACGCTACGGTCCACCATCTGGTTTCCACCGTGGGGGCCCGCCTCCGGGCCGACCGGGACCTTGTCGATCTGCTGCGGGCCATGTTCCCCAGCGGCTCCGTCACGGGCGCGCCGAAGATCCGGGCCATGGAGATCATCGACGAGCTGGAGCCGGTGGCCCGGGGCGTCTACACCGGCGCCATCGGCTACCTCGGCTTTGACGGCACCATGGAACTGAACGTCGCCATCCGGACGATGGTCATTAAAGATGGCGTCGCCTCCTTCCACGTGGGCGGGGGCATCGTCGCCGACTCGGACCCGGCGTTGGGCCGGGGGCCTGCCCCTTCGGGCTTGAACCCCTCAGGGCCAAGCCTGAGCTTGTCGAAGGGCCTGACATGAACTGGGTGTACCTGGATGGCGCCTACGTGCCGGCGGACGAGGCCCGGGTCGTTGCTGACGACGCTGGGCTTCTGTACGGACGTGGGGTCTTCGAGACGTTTCGGGCGCGGCGAGGTACCGTCTATCGACTGGAACGCCACTTCCATCGGCTGCGGACGGGAGCGCGCGTCCTGGGCATCGGGCTGCCACTGGCGCTGGAGGAGCTGCGGCTCGCCGTCCGCCAGCTTGTCGAACGCTGCGGGTTGGAGGACGCCCGGGTGCGCTTGACCCTCACCGCCGGCCCCGAGGGCGGTCGGCCCTCCTTCCTGATCCAGGCCCGGGCGGTCACGGACTACCCCGAGGAGCTGTACGAGCGCGGTTTGTCGGCGGTGATGGCCTGGGCGCGCCGGAACGAGACCTCTCCCCTGAGCCGGATCAAGTCGCTGAACTATCTGGACAACCTGCTGGCCCGGGAGGAGGCGCGTCGGGCCGGCGCCCACGAAGCCCTGCTTCTGAACATCGCCGGGCTCATGGCGGACGGCAGCGCCAGCAACATCTTCATCGTTCGGGAGGGCGAAATCTTGACCCCGCGGGTGGAGGACGGGGCGTTGCCAGGCATCACCCGAGAGGCGGTGCTGGAGCTGGCCCCCGCAGCCGGGATCCCCGCCCGGGAGGCGCCCCTCACCCCGGACGACCTGTGGGTGGCTCAGGAGGCGTTCCTCACCAACGCTGTGGGCGGGGTGATGCCGCTGGTGTCGGTGGACGGCACCAGCCTTGGCGACGGCAGACCGGGGCAGATCGCTCGCTGCCTCAGGGAGCTTTACCGAAGGGCTGCCACTAGCTCGTAGCAGGAGGGGAGATGATATCCAATAGTGGGGTAGGTAACGCCCCCGCGTACACCTTGACGTGTCCCAGCCGCATGTGTATTCTGTAACAGCCCCATGCCCGCTATGCCATGGCCCCTGCGGCGAAGAGTCGCGCCTTGCTTTCGGAACCTGAGGCCAAAGTGCGGGCTGTCATGGAAATCTGAACCAGACCTACGAGGGAGGTTAGCATGGGAAACCGTCTGAAAGGAAAGGTGGCCATCGTCACTGGCGCAGGCCGCGGCATTGGCCGGGGCGAGGCCCTGGCTCTGGCCGCCGAGGGTGCCGCCGTGGTGGTCAATGACCCCGGCGTCAACCCCGATGGCACTGGCCACGACAACGGGCCGGCCGACCAGGTGGTGGCGGAGATCCGCGCCCGGGGCGGTCAGGCAGTGGCTAACTACGGCGATGTCAGCAGCTTTGAGGACGCCCAGGCCCTGGTGCAGCAGGCCTTGGACGCTTTCGGGCATCTGGATATTGTCGTCAACAATGCCGGCATCCTGCGCGACCGCATGATCTTCAACATGACGGAGGAGGAGTGGGACGCCGTCCACGCTGTGCACCTTAAAGGTACCTTCAACGTCACCCGCCATGCCTGTGCCGTTTTCCGCCAGCAGCGCAGCGGCCGTATCATTAACACCTCCAGCACCTCAGGCCTGGGCAATATGGGCCAGGCCAACTACAGCGCGGCCAAAGAGGGGATCGTGGGCTTCACGCGGACGGTGGCCCGGGACATGGGCCGCTACGGTGTCACCTGCAACGCCATTCGTCCCACCGCTGGCACCCGCCTGACCATTAACCCCCAGATGGAGGCCGCGCGGGCCCGTGCCCTGGCCGCCGGCGTCAGGCCCGTCGGCGCGCCCACCACCGAGGAGATGGCCAAGCTAGTCCCGGAGGCCATCGCTCCCCTGGTGGTCTATTTGGCCACCGATGAAGCCCACTACCTCAACGGGCGTATCTTTTATGTGCGTGGGCGCGAGATAGGCCTCTACCCGGAACCCGAGCCCATACGTATGATCTGGGCCCCCGGCGAGATGTGGACGGTGGACGAGCTGGCCGAGATATTCCCCCAGAGCATCGGCCTGAACCTGGTCAACGAGTGGGCTCCGGCGGAGGCCGCGTCCTAAATCGAGTGGCCGAGGGTGCAAGGCCCGGCGTTTGGCGGTGGCCAGCCCTAAGGGGCTGCCGGGGCCCGGGGTTATGTCAGTTCTCGAGTTGGTCCGCCGGCGTTTGGAGGAGCGGGAGGGATCCTTATCGCCCTTCGCGGCCAGGAGCTATCAGTCGCGGGGGAGGAAGCGACCCGAGGCGCCTTCGCCGCTGCGCACTGAGTTCCAGCGGGACCGGGACCGCATCATCCACTGCAAGGCCTTCCGGCGGCTGAAGCATAAGACCCAGGTATTCATCGCGCCGGTGGGGGATCACTTTGTGACTCGCCTCACCCACACCTTGGAGGTGGCCCAGATCGCCCGCACTGTCGCCCGGGCCCTTAACCTGAATGAGGACCTGACGGAGGCCATCGCCTTGAGCCATGACCTGGGGCACCCACCCTTCGGCCATGCCGGGGAGGAGGCCCTGGCCTCCCTGCTGCCGGAGGGCTTCCGTCACGCCGAGCAAAGCCTGCGGGTGGTGGAGAGGCTGGAAAGGGGCGGACGTGGCCTCAACCTCACCTGGGAGGTACGGGACGGTATCCTCAACAGCTCCAAGGTGCGGGAGGATATCCTGGCCGAGGGCTACGGTACCCCCGCCACCTTGGAGGGGCAGATCGTCAAGCTGGCCGACGCCGTGGCCTACCTGAACCACGATATCGCCGACGCTATCCGGGCCGGCCTCCTGCGGGAGGAGGACCTGCCGGCCGTTGTGCAGGAGCGGTTGGGACGCAGCCACTCCCAGCGTATCAACACCCTGGTCTGCGATATCGTGGAGACGGCCTGGTGGGCTACCGGTGAGGTGGGGGCTACCAGGCACGAGGGCCAGAGGATCGCCATGAGCGAGCCAGTGCGAGAGGCGGCCAATGTGCTGCGGGAGTTCATGTTCCAGCGGGTCTATCTCTGGGAGGGCCGACGCCAGGAGGCAGAGCGGGCCCAGGCGGTAGTGCGCTTCCTCTTCCACTACTACCTGTCCCGCCCCCAGGAGATGGAGAGCGACTTCGTCATCCCGACAGACCCGCCCTGGCGGCAGGCGGCCGATTACATCGCCGGCATGACGGACGGCTTCGCCCTGGACGCGGCGGCCAGGCTGGGCTTTCGTGGCTAGATCGCGCCGGCCCGAGGGGAAATGATGGCACCTTTTCGGAACATCCTTTCGGCAACGTATCTGGGCCGTAACTTTTATAGCATCACAATGTTCTATAATAATGGCGGTAAAGACGGGTGCAGCGGCTGAACACCCCCGTGAGACTGATGAACCCCATCGAAGAGGTCAAGGCGCGGCTGGACATTGTGGAGGTCATTGGCCAGTACCTGCCGTTGCAGCGGGCGGGCCGCAACTTCAGGGCCCTCTGTCCCTTCCATGTCGAGAAGACGCCCTCCTTCTTCGTGTCACCGGAGCGGCAGAGCTGGCACTGCTTTGGGGCCTGCGGCACGGGTGGCGATGTCTTCGCCTTCGTCATGAGAAAGGAGGGGCTGGAGTTTGGTCAGGCCCTGCGGCTGTTGGCGGAGCGGGCCGGGGTAGCCCTGCCGGAGCGACCTCAGGAGGCTAGAGAGGAGGAATGGGAGCGGCTGCGCCAGGCCAACGAGGCGGCGGCCCAGTACTATCACCACCTGCTCTGGAACAGCGAGGCAGGGGCGGCGGCCTACCGCTATCTAGAAGGCCGCGGCATCGATGTCGGGACGGCCCGTGATTTCTGTCTGGGCTATGCGCCGGTGGGCTGGCAAAACCTGGCCCAATACCTGGGTCAGCGCGGCTTCAGCCAGCAAGAGTTGCTAGCGGCGGGTCTCCTGGTCCAGGGCGAAGGGGGCATCTACGACCGCTTCCGTGCTCGGCTCATATTCCCCATCCGGGATATGAAGGGTCGGGTCATTGGCTTTGGCGGACGAGCCCTGGACGACAGTTTGCCCAAGTATCTCAACACGCCCCAGACGCCCATCTTCGATAAGGGACACACCCTTTATGCCCTGGAGCGGGCCCGTGATGGTATCCGCCGTGAGGGGCGGGCCATCCTGGTAGAGGGCTACATGGATGCCATCGCCGCTCATCAGCACGGCTTCACCAACGTGGTGGCCTCTATGGGCACGTCTCTTACGGAGGGGCAGGTACGGCTGCTGAAGCGCTACACCCGGAACATGGTGCTGGCCCTGGATGCGGAGTTTGCCGCAGGATACCTGGAAGAGGCGCGCTACCGGCAGCGCCGCCAGGAGGCTCTGGCTCGCCTGGCCCGCTGGATCGAGGCGACGGAGGGGCCGGCAGCGCCTCCGAGCGCGGGGGCCGATGCAGGCCGGCCCGGCGGAGCCGCCAGGTG
>FWPU01013067.1_pt1 | contig 10680 bp, 10 predicted proteins | sample 2228361 | NCBI WGS metagenome assembly FWPU01 (sample SAMEA103939777, study PRJEB20133) | metagenome | reverse complement strand
TTCTCAAATTCCGCGGCGGCATGCCCCTTTTGGGAATGACGCGGATTTTCGGTATGTACCGCTTCGCCAACTCGATGGCCCTGCTGGACGCCGCCATTCGCAAGGTGCCGCCCGAGCAGGCTCTGGGGGCCAAGGGCTTCGACAACTACAGTTGGCACACGGACCTGCCGCCGGGGCACCCCATGGTCACGGGCCAGCAAACCGTCGAATTCGATCTCTCCTCGGTCGAATACTGCAAGACGCTGGTCGTGTGGGGCATGAATTGGATCACGACCAAGATGCCCGACTCCCATTGGCTGACCGAGGCCCGCCTCAAAGGCACGCGCGTCGTCGTCATCGCCTGCGAATATTCGGCCACGGCGACCAAGGGAGATGACGTGGTGGTGGTGCGGCCGGGCACCACGCCCGCCCTGGCGCTCGGCCTGGCGAACGTGATCCTCCAAAACAAGCTCTACGACGCCGAATACGTCCGCCGCTGGACCGACCTCCCCTTGCTGGTGCGGATGGACACCCTTCAGCGACTGCGGGCGTCGGAGGTCTTCGGCGGAGAACCGGCGGAGTTGAAGAACGCCACCCGGGTTCTGGCGGAGGGCGAAAAGGAGCCGCCCCCCGGCCTGCAATCGGACACGCTGGTGCCCGAAGCCTTGCGACGCGAATGGGGCGACAGCGTGTGGTGGGACGAAGAGGTGGGCGTCCCGCGGGCAATCACCCGCGATGAGGTGGGCGAAAAATCGACCGTCGGCCGCGCTCTCCTGGAAGGCTCCGTCAACGTCACCCTGGCGGACGGCAGCGTCGTCCCCTGCCGGCCCGTCTTCGACCTGGTGCGGGAATACGCCGCCCATTTCGACCCCAAGACGACGGAGGAAATCACCTGGGCTCCCGCTGCGGCCGTGGAAGCCCTGGCGCGGCATTTGGCGCACGAGCCGGGCACCACGCTGTTCGCGATCGGCATGGGGCCGAATCAGTTCTTCAACAACGATAACAAGGATCGCGCCATCTTCTTGCTCGCCGCGCTGACCGGCAACGTCGGCAAGCTGGGGGGCAACGTCGGCTCGTACGCGGGAAACTACCGCGTGGCCCTGCTCAACGGAGCGCCGCAATTCATCAACGAGAATCCCTTCGACATCGAAACCGATCCCGCCAAGCCGGCCCGGCCCAAGCAGTACTGGAAGCCCGAGTCGGCCCACTACTACAACCACGAAGATCATCCGCTCCGCGTCGGCAATCGCGTTTTGACGGGTTCCACGCACATCCCCACGCCCACCAAATCGCTCTGGTTCGCCAACGCCAACTCCATCCTGGGCAACGTCAAGTGGCACTACAACACGGTCGTCAACGTGTTGCCCAAGATCGAACTGGTTTGCGTCAACGAGTGGTGGTGGTCCACCTCCTGCGAATGGGCGGACGTGGTGTTCGGCGTCGATTCCTGGGCGGAGTTGAAGCATCCCGATATTACGGCCTCCGTCACCAATCCCTTCCTCTCGGTCTTTCCACGGACGCCGCTGAAGCGCATTTTCACGACCCTGGGCGACATCGAGGTCTTGGCCCTGACGGCGTCCAAGTTGGCCGCTCTGACCGGGGACAAGCGGTTCGAGGACTACTGGAAGTTCGTCCGCGAGGGCCGCACCGACGTGTATCTCCAGCGGATTCTGGATTACTCCGCCGACGCCAAGGGATTCGACTTCGGCCGCTTGGAGGCGAAGGCCAAGGAGGGCGTGCCGGCCGTGCTGCAGAGCCGCACCACGCCCAGGTCGGTGGGATACGAACAGACGGCCGATTCACGCCCCTGGTACACCAAGACGGGCCGCCTGGAGTTCTACCGCGAAGAGCAGGAGTTCATCGAGGCGGGCGAGAATCTTCCCGTGCATCGGGAGCCGGTCGATTCGACCTTCTACGAGCCGAACGTGATCGTGGCGCCGCCGCACGCGGCGCTCCGGCCGGCCGGCCCCGAGCAATACGGCGCCGCCCGGGACGATCTCTCGTGCGAGACGCGGTGCGGTCGCAACGTCGTCCTGTCCTGGCAGGAGACCGCGAAGTCCCCTCACCCCTTGGCCAAGGACGGCTACCGCTTCGTCTTCCACACGCCCAAGTACCGCCACGGGGCGCACACCAATCCCGTCGATACGGACGTGATCGCGATGCTCTTCGGCCCCTTCGGCGACGTCTATCGTCACGATAAGCGCAGCCCCTTCGCGGCCGAAGGCTACGTGGACATCAACCCGGCCGACGCCAAGGAGCTGGGCATCGAGGACGGCGACTACGTCTGGATCGACTCCGATCCCGAGGATCGTCCCTTCCGCGGTTGGCAACGGAACGCGAAGGATTATAAGTTCGCCAGGTTGCTGTGCCGAGCGCGGTACTATCCGGGCACGCCGCGGGGCGTGACGCGGATGTGGTTCAACATGTACGGCGCGACGCCGGGTTCCCAGGAAGGGCAGGAAACGCGACCCGACGGCTTGGCCAAGAATCCGCGCACCCAATACCAAGCCATGTTTCGCTCCGGTTCGCACCAATCCGCCACCCGCGGCTGGCTCAAGCCCACGTGGATGACCGATTCCCTGGTCTGGAAGACGATGTTCGGCCAAGTCATCGGCAAGGGGTTCATGCCGGACATCCATTGCCCGACGGGCGCCCCCCGCGAGGCGATCGTCAAAATCACCCGAGCGGAACCGGGGGGACTGGAGGGCGAGGGGCTTTGGCGGCCGGCCGAGCTGGGAATCCGGCCCACGTACGAATCCCAGGCCATGCTGCGCTACTTGCAAGGCGACTTCATCGCCCGGAACGCGTCCTCCTCCAATACCACGCAACCCCAAACTCCGCCGAAAGGATAGCCATGGCTCCCGTCTTCAATTGGCAAATCGGTCGCACGATGTCGTATTGGTATCCCGAATCGCGGCCCCGGCGGCAATTTGCGGCCGTGTTCGACACCAACAAGTGCATCGCCTGTCAGACCTGCACCCTGGCCTGCAAGACGACGTGGACCTCGGGCAAGGGGCAGGAGTACATGCTGTGGAACAACGTCGAGACCAAGCCTTACGGCAGCTATCCCCTGGCGTGGGACGTGAACCTGCTTTCCGCGCTGGGGGCGCAGTCGTGGGAAGGGGATCGCTACACGGGGCGGACGATCTTCGAGGCCGCTCCCGCCGGTGAGCGCGTCCTCGGTTGGCGACCGGCGGACCTGGACTATGCCAACCCCAACGTGGGCGAGGACGACTGCATGGGTGCGGTCGATCACGGTGCCGCCATGCAGTTGCCGCACATGGCGTGGTTCTTCTACCTGCCGCGCATCTGCAACCACTGCACGTATCCCGCCTGCCTCGCCTCTTGCCCGCGCGGCTCCATCTACAAACGACCCGAGGACGGCATCGTCTTGGTCGATCAGGGGCGCTGCCGGGGGTATCGCGAGTGCGTCAAGCCCTGCCCCTACAAGAAGGTCTTCTTCAACCCCATGACGGGGACCTCGGAAAAGTGCATCGCTTGCTATCCGAAGCGGGAGCAGGGGTTGCAACCGCAGTGCTTCGTGAATTGCATCGGGAAGATTCGGTTGGCGGGTTACATTTCGCCGCCCGATGCCGCGCGCCCGGAGAATCCCATCGACTATTTGGTTCATGTCCGCAAGCTGGCGCTCCCGCTCTTCCCGCAATTGGGGTTGGAGCCGAACGTGTACTACATTCCGCCCGTTCATGCCCCGGCGAAGTTTCTGGAGCAGCTTTTCGGGCCGCGTGCCGCGGCGGCCGTAACCGCCTACCGCAACGCGCCGAGCGACCCCGACCTGGCCGGCCTGCTTCAGCTTTTCGGTTGCACGGAACAATGGATTTCCCATTGGCGGCGGGACGGCGATTGGGTGACCGGCGCGGACGAGCAGGAGCGGGAAATCGTTCGCGTTCCCCTCCGCGAGCCGGTTTACATTCGCGAGGCCTTCGACGCGGCTCGGGGAGTCGCCAGAACCAATTGCCCCTGAGGGAGGTTGTTTATGCGTTCTTTATGGATCGGCGTCATCGCTTCGGTGTGCCTCATGGTCGTGCCGGCGGGGGGCTGCCGCAAACCCGCCGCGACCGTCCCCCTCGCCGAGGTCGCGGTCGTCACGGCGGACGCCTTGCCCGACGATCCGGAGGATCCGACTTGGCGGACCGCCCCCGAGTATCGCACCGCGTTGCTCTTACAGGACCTTGTGGAACCGCGGCAGATGACGGCCTCCACGCCGGAACTGCGCGTCCGCGCGATCTATTCCGGCGGGCGTCTGGCGGTGCGGCTGGAGTGGGACGACGCCTCGCAAGATGACGTGGCGGGGGCGGCGGCCTTCAGCGACGCCTGTGCCGTACAGATCCCCCAAACCGTGGAAGACACACTCCCGGCGCCGCAAATGGGCGAGGCCGGCCGGCCCGTCGAAATCACACTCTGGAAGGCCGTTTGGCAACGCAATTTGCAGCAGGAGGATCGCGGCATTCGATCCGTGTATCCCAACGCCGTGGTCGATCACTATCCGTTCGAAGCCGCGTCGCTCGAGCCGGGTTCGCCGCCGCAACGCGATATGGCCGAGCGCTACGCCCCCGCGCGGCACGTCGGCAACGACATCGCGGAACCGCAGTCGTCGCCCGTCCAAGACATGACTTCGGAGGGGCCGGGCACGATCACCGTCCGGCCGCAAGGCTCCATCGGCCGAGGACGCCGCACGAAAACGGGTTGGGCCGTGGTCATCGTACGCGATCCGGGGCGAGGATTCGCTCCCGATCGACCCGGCCAAATCGCCTTCGCGGTGTGGGACGGCTCGCACGGCGAAGTCGGCTCGCGAAAGATGCGAACCGCGTGGATCCCTCTGCGAATAGGAGGAACGCCGTGACAGGACCGATCGCCGCCCTCGATTCCGAGCCCCGACGACTGCTGCACGATGCCGCTTGCCGACGGCTGGCCGCGATCCTCTTCGCGCCGCCCGGCGAGCATTGGGCGCGGGAAACGGCGGCCTTGGCCCGCGAAATCGAGGACCCCGTGCTGACCGCCGCCGCGCGGCAGGCCCTGAGCGAGGCCGATCCCGCCCTTTATCATTCGACGTTCGGGCCGGGCGGACCCGTCTCGCTCCGGCAAGTCACGCATGCGCTCCACGTCACACCGGGGGCCTTGCTGGCCGAACTGGCCGTTTTCTACCAGGCATTCGGTTATCAGCCCGATCCCGCCGAGCCGCCCGATCACCTGGCCGTGGAAACCGACTTCACCGCGTTCCTGTTGTTGAAGCAATCGTATGCATTGACATGCGGTCGGGACGACCGCGCCCGCGCGATCGCCCAGGCCGAAGAGCGATTCGCAGCCCGGCACCTCGGCATCCTGATCGGGGCGGTCATCAAAGGCTTGCGACGCTTCCCGATTCCCTATATGCTCGCTACGGTGGAGTGGTTGGCGGAACGGGTCGGCTGCGATACGGCGAGAGACGGTTCCGGCGATGCCGTGTTCCGTTGACGCGGCGGTTCGGCACTGGGGAAACGTTTGGCGAACAATCCGGTCGTCCGGCCGGACTTGGGTCGTTTCCCGGCGACGCCGTGCGCGACCGGTTTACGATGCTCCGAGGGATGGAGGGCGTCCGAGCATACACCGGCTTTCGCGGCGGGGCCTTGCTCGTCGGGGCCGGAAAGGCGCGCACGACGCATTGCGTCCTGCACGGTATTCCTTGTTCCTCCAGGAAATGAGAGTCTCGTCGGATTCCTTTCCCGGCCGCGCCCGAGTCTTGAAAATCATGCGGACTTTTCGATATCTTCGGCTCTCCCTGACGTCGGCCTGCTCGATGCGGTGCACGTATTGCCGCCCGCCGGGCTTCAACCCGCCGCGCGACGAAACCCTGCTCGACGCCGCCGAACTCGAAGCCGTCGTGCGGCATTTGGCGGATCGCCGCGGGCTGACCAAGGTCCGTCTGACGGGCGGTGATCCCACGGCCCGAAGTGATCTGGTCGAGATCATCGAGCGCTTGGCCCGAATCCCGGCCATCCGCGACCTGGCGATGACCACCAACGGCCTGACGCTGGCGCGATCCGCGCGCGAATACCGCCGCGCCGGCCTGCATCGCGTCAACGTCTCCTTGGATTCCCTGAACCCCGAAGTCTTCGCGCGGATCACCGGCCTGAATGCCCTGGATCGCGTCCGGGCGGGAATCGAAGCGGCGCTCGAGGCCGGCTTGCGGCCGCTGCGGCTGAATACCGTGGTGCTGGCCGGCCGGAACGACGGCGAACTGCTCGATCTGGTCTCGTTCGCCGCCTCCATCGGGGCCGAAATCCGCTTCATCGAATTGATGCCGATGGGACCCAGGGCGGCCGGTTGGACGGCCGATTACGTGTCGGCCCGGACCATGAAGGAGCGCATCGCCCCCGGCGTCGCCCACTGGGAACCGTTTCAGCACCGCCGCGAATCGGCTCGCAACTACCGCCTGACCCTGAAGGACGGACGTTCCGTGACGGTGGGATTCATCACCCCCATGAGCGTGCCGTTCTGCGATTCCTGCGATCGCTTGCGGCTGACCGCCGACGGCCGCATCTTTCCCTGCCTGATGGACGGCCCGCGCGGTTCGTTCCTCGCCGCGGTCCGCCCCCGCTTCGACGCCGAGGAGTTCGACCGTCTCTTGAACGAGGCTTGGAGCGCCAAGCCGTTGATCCATCCGACCTTGGGTTCCGCCGTGATGACGGCCGTGGGAGGTTGAGTGCATGAGCAGTACCAATCCAGAGGCCCCGGAAAAGGTCCCGCAGACCTTCAAGGATTTCATTCGCAAGTTCCCCGAGCTGGGCGCGGCCCACGAGCAGGTGGCCCAGGCCGTGGACAAGGCCGGCCCCTTGGACCCCAAGACGTGCGCTCTGATCAAGATGGGCATTTGCATGGGGGCGGGCCTGGAATCGGCCTTTCGCAGCCACGTCCGCCGGGCACTGGCCCACGGCGCGACCGTGCAGGAGATCGAGCAAGCCGTCCTGCTGGCCATGAATACGGTGGGTTTCCCGCGGACCGTGGCCGCCTGGCAGTGGGCGTGGCAGCAGATGCAGCGGGATCGCGAGGAAGGGAATCGGTCCTGATGCGCGTGGAAGTATTGTTGTTCGGGCCGTATGCGGAAAAGGCGGGGTGCCGGGCGGTATCGATGGAACTCGCCGCGCCGCAAGATCGCACGGCCGGCCGCGTGCTTCAACTCCTCGCCCAACGGCATCCCGAGCTGCGCGAGATGCTGGCGGCGGCGGTCTTGGCGGTCAACCATCAGGCCGTCCCGCCCACGCATCCCATCCGGCGGAACGACGAGTTGGCCGTGATCGGCTTGGTGAGCGGTGGATGAGCGACGAGATTCGTGCCGAAATCGTGGACGGTCCCCTGTCCGACGCCGAACCCTGGGCGGTGCCGGGGGCGGGCGCGATCGTGACGTTCGAAGGCATCGTCCGCCCGGACGAGAACGGCCGCACCATTTCTGCCTTGGAGTACGAGAGCTACGATCCCATGGCGCGGGCGGAGCTGCTCCGCCTGGCCCACGAGGCCGCCTCCCGCTTCGCCTTGCTGAGCGTGGAGGTCCTGCACAGCCGCGGCCGGGTGCCCGTTCGCGGCTGCTCCTTCCGCCTCCGCGTCGCCGCGCGCCATCGCGCCGAGGCCCTGAAGGCCGTGGAGTGGTACGTCGATCGCCTCAAGCAGGAAGTGCCGATTTGGAAACGCGCCGTCGGCGCCGACGGCAGCGCGGAGAAGACCGCATGACCCCGCGAAAGCCCGGGACGTTCGCCTACGAATCGCCTTCGCACGCCGTGCAGGCCCTCGTTGAACGGCTTGCGCCGGTCGCGGTCGAGACGGTTTCGTTGCAAGAGGCGGCGGGACGCATCCTGGCCGAGCCGCTCCTCACCGATCGCCCCAGCCCTCCCTGCGACGTCAGCGCCATGGACGGCTATGCCGTTCGGCTGGAGGATATCTGTCTGGAACGACTCGCCGTCGCGGGGGAAGTAACGGCGGGCCGGGCACCGCCCCCCATGCCGGCCGGCGCCGTCCTGCGCGTTTTCACGGGGGCGCCCATCCCGCCGGGTTGCGACGCCGTCATTCCTCGCGAGGACGTGCACGAACTTCCCGACGCCGTCGTCCTCCCTGATGCCTACGCCGTCGAGTCGGGACGGCACATCCGCCGCTGCGGGGAGAACGGGCAGGCCGGGACGATCGTGGTCCGGCCGGGCACCGCCGTCTCTTCCGCCGTGATCGGCGCCTTGGCGGCGTTCGGCGACTCCCGTCCCACCGTTTATCGCCGCGTCCGCGTCGCGATCCTGGTCACCGGCAACGAGGTCCGCGGGCCTGACGCGGAGGTACGGCCTTGGCAAATCCGCGACGGCAACGGCCCGGCCCTGGCGGCCATGCTGTCGTCCCTGCCTTATGTCGCACTGCAAGGCCTGCGGCATCTGCCGGACGAACCGGACGTACTCCGCGCGGCCGTGGAGGAAGCGTCCGATGCGTCCGACGCCCTGCTGTTGACCGGCGGCGTTTCCATGGGCAATTACGATTTTGTGCCCGGCGTCCTCCGGACCATGGGCTGCGAAATCGTGTTCCATAAGTTGCCGATCCGGCCGGGCAAGCCGGTGCTGGGGGCGTTGGGCCCGCGCGGACAGGCCGTCGTCGGGCTGCCCGGCAACCCCGTCTCCGCCCTCATTACCGCCCGCCGCATCGCCGTCCCCCTCTTGCGCCGCCTCGCCGGATGTGCCGTCCCGGAAGTACCGCGGCCGGTCGTCGCCCTGCGCGAATCGGCGGGCAAGCCCCCGGACTTGTTCCGCTATCGGCTGGTGCGCAGGATCGCGGCCGGCGAGGCCGAGGCCGTGCCCTCCCTGGGATCGGGAGACCTGATCAGCGCCGCCCGCAGCGACGGATTCGTGGAAATTCCCCCCTATGCCGAGGACGGCGGAGCCTGGCCCTTTTTCTCCTGGAGCGCCGCCGATGACTGATGGACTGACTCACTTCGACGAGACCGGGTCCGCGCGGATGGTGGACGTCGGCTCCAAACCCTGGACCTCGCGCCGGGCGGTTGCCGCGGGCCGCGTCCGAATCAGCCGCGCCTTGGCGGACGCGATTCAAGCCGATCGCCTGACCAAGGGAAACCTCCTGGAGACGGCCCGACTGGCCGGTATTCAAGCCGCAAAGCGGACCGCCGAGTGGATCCCCTTGTGCCATCCGCTTCCCCTCGACGCCGTAAACGTCGAGGTCCGCTTGCAGGGCGAGGCCGTGGAAATCCTAGCCGAAGTCCGCACCGTCTGGAAAACCGGCGTGGAGATGGAGGCCTTGACCGCCGTCAGCGCCGCAGCCTTGACCGTCATCGACATGGGCAAGGCCGTGGACCGCGGCATGGTGATCGAGCACATCCGGCTGGTTGAGAAGTCCGGAGGGATGCACGGCAACCGCGGCCCGCACGGCAGGGAGCGAACGGAGACGCCCATTCGGGCGGCCGTCCTGACGGTCAGCGACCGGTGCTCGCGCGGCGAGGCCGACGATACCTCCGGGCCGGCTTTGGCGGAAATGCTGCGGTCCCGCTTGGGCGCGGAGATCACGGCCGCCGCTTGCCTGCCCGACGAGCGAATGCAAATCGCCTCCCTGCTTCGCCGCTGGGCGGGCGACGCCTCGCCGCCCGATCTGATCCTCACCACCGGCGGTACCGGGCTCAGCGCTCGTGATGTCACGCCCGAGGCCACCCGAGACGTCATCGAACGGCGCCACGAGGGCTTGACCGAATTGATCCGCCTGCGCTGCTACGCGAAGACGCCGCGGGCATATCTTTCGCGCGGCGAGGCGGGCGTCATCGGCTCCACGCTCGTGGTCAATTTGCCCGGCTCTCGCGCCGGCGCCCTCCAATCGCTGGAAGCGCTGCTGGACGTTCTACCCCACGCCGTCAAGACGCTTCGCGGCGAATCGACGGACCACTCCGCGCGGGATGCCCCCGCCGGTCGCCTCCCCGAAGGCGAGTTCCACGCATGATCCGCCTGCCCACGTACATTCTCGCGGGCGGTCACAGCCGCCGCTTCGGTTCGGACAAGGCCCGTGCTTTGTGGCGGGAACGGCCCCTGATTGTGCATGTCGCCGACGCGGCGTCCGTCGTCGCCTCGCGCATCACCGCGGTGGCGGACCGGCCCGGCAAATACGACGACCTCGGCTTGCCCACCCTCTCGGATCGCTACGGCGGCTTGGGACCTTTGGCAGGATTGCAAGCCGCGCTCCACGATCTCAGGGAGGGGGAGCCATGGTTGCTGCTCTGCGCGTGCGACGCGCCGGGCTTGCAGCCCGAATGGCTCCAACGTTTGTTGCCCCAAGAGGACGACGATTGCGACGCCGTCGCCTTCCGCGACGAACGCCTGGAGCCGCTCCCCGCCGTCTATTCCGCTCGCTGCCTAAAGGAGGCGGAACGCCGGCTCCAAGGGAACCAACGCAGCCTGCGCGGACTACTGGAAGCGCTCCGCGTCCGCGAGGTGTTTTGCCCCGAACTTCGCATGCGGATCTGGCAGATCAATACTCCGCAAGATTTGGAACTTCTACGCGCGGGCGATCGCGCGGATTGAGCATCTGCCCGCGACGACACGAACCGCCGGCATAAGCCGCCTGTGATAGAGCCGGCAAACGTGTGATGGCCGGTAACCGCGTCACGATCCGCGGACGTGCGCCGCCGGTAGATGGGGAGCTTTGGCTGACTGGGAGCCGCGGGCGGATGGGCGGCCG
>FWPU01013066.1_pt1 | contig 10681 bp, 9 predicted proteins | sample 2228361 | NCBI WGS metagenome assembly FWPU01 (sample SAMEA103939777, study PRJEB20133) | metagenome | reverse complement strand
CTTTGAGCCAACCATCTTCCATCCCGACAAGCTGCCGCTGGAACAGGTGTCGTTCGTGACGCCGTTTACGACCAGCAACGTGGTGCAGGTGGGCAAGGCGATCGAGCATCTGCACCGCACGATGCCGGAATACACCGCGCAGTATGACAAGTACAATGTCGTGCGGCTCGCCGGATCGAGCTACGACTCGTACGAGCTTTTCACCACCACTCCGGTTAAGGCGTTCGAGGATTTGAAGGGCAAGAAGATCGCGACCGCAGGCGCCGCGTTGCAATGGCTGCGGGGAACGCCCGCGGCCCCGGTGCAGAGCAACATGATGCTGTACTACAACTCCGCCAAGACCGGGGTGATCGACGGCTTCATCATCTTTCCGTCGGCGGTCAAAGGCATGAAGTATCCGGAAGCGGCGCCCAATCTCACCATCGTAGGTTTCGGCGCGCAGTATGCGGCGGCATTGCTGGTCAACAAGAATGTGTGGAACAAGCTGCCGCCGGGCCTGCAAAAAATCCTGCGTGAATCGGCGCAGGAATGGGGCGCCAAGGCCGACGCCATGATGCAGAATCTGGGCGACGACGGCATCAAGGCCACGCCCGGGTTCCCTGGGGGGCAGGTGTTTCGGTTCGATCGCAAAGAGCAGCAGAAATGGGCGAGCGCGATGCCGAACATCGCCAAGGAATGGGCGGAGCGGATGGACAAGCAGGGTCTGCCGGGGTCGAAGGCGCTTGCCGCCTACATGGCCGAGGTGCGCAAGGCCGGCGTTTCGCCGGTGCGCGACTGGGACAAGAACTGACCTCTGACGAGCTGCCTGATCCATGGCGAACCGGCCGCAAGCCTCGCCGTCGCACGAAAGACGGGGGGCGCCACTGGGCGCCCCCCGCAGTTCCATGTTCGGGACCTTTACCAGCATCCTCAACGTCATCGGCACGGTTCTGATCCTGGCGATGGCGGTGGCGGTCAACGCGGATGTGCTCGGCCGCAATCTGCTGCTCCGTCCGCTGCCCGGCGTGCTCGAGTTCGTGGGCCTTTCGATCGTGGCGATCGTTTTTCTGCAAATGGCCAACACGCTACGGGAGGACCGCCACGTGGCGAACGACGTGCTGATACGGGTGCTGGGTTCCGCACAGCCCCGGCTTACCGCCGCGTGCTACGTCGTGTTTCACCTCATCGGCGCGGTGCTCATGGGGTTGATCGTATGGTTCGTGTGGCCGATTTTGATCGACAACTATTACGGCGGCTTTTACCGCGGCACGCAAAACGTCGTTGAAATCCGCATCTGGCCGTTCATCGTCGCCATCATCATCGGCGCGGCGGCAACCGCCATCCAGTATCTTGTCCTTGCGTGGCATGCCTTCGTTCGGGCGTCCGGTCAAGCCCGGCTTGAGCGATGAGCGAGCTCTGGATCGGCGTTGTCTGCCTCGGCGCCAGTCTGGTGCTGATTCAAACCGGCATGCATATCGGCGTGGCGCTGATGCTGCTGTCGTTTGTCGGTGTCTGGGCCATCAAGGATTTGACCGTGGCCGGCAAGCTGCTCGCGAGTTCGGTGTCGACGTCGATCGCCTCGGACGCCTATGCGGTGATCCCGCTGTTCGTGCTAATGGGCCTGTTCGTGTCGGCGACCAACATGGGCCGCGACACGTTCGATGTGGCGGCGCGGTTGTTGCGACGCTTGCGCGGCGGGCTGGGGATCGCGACGGTCGCCGCCAACGCGGTTTTTGCGGCCTGCACGGGCACCACCATTGCTTCGGCCTCGGTGTTTACCAAAGTGGCGGTGCCGGAAATGGTGCGGCACGGCCATTCGCCGAATTTTTCGGTCGGAGTCGTGGCCGGCAGTTCGGTGCTCGGCATGCTGATTCCGCCGAGCATCCTGATGATCATCTTCGGCATAATCGCAAATATCTCGATCGCGGATCTGTTTACGTCCGGCGTCCTGCCCGGAATAGTGCTGTCGCTGGCGTTTGCCCTCACCATTCTGTTCCTGGCGTATTTTCGGCCGGCATTTGTCGCGTCGGACGCGACCGCGCTTCGCAGCGGATACGCCGGGCCGCTGGCCGACGCCCCCATCTGGGTGTTGAGCATCAAGTTTCTGCCCGTGGTGGTTCTGGTCGCGACCGTGCTGGGCGGGATTTACGGGGGGTTCTTTACGCCGACCGAAGCGGGCGGGGCGGGTGCGCTGGCGGCATTCCTGATCGCGCTCGCTCGGCGTGAACTGTCGCTCAGGGTGTTTTGGGAAATTGCGCTCGAGACCGGGCGCGTGACCGCGGCAATCTGCTTTCTGTTGATGGCGGCCGCGCTCTATTCGCAGATGCTGACGCTGTCGGGTCTGCCCTATGCCGTCGGGCAGTGGTTGCAGCATGCCGGATTCGGATTTATGCCGGTGCTGGTCGGCTATCTGCTCGTGCTGATCGTTCTGGGCTGCTTTCTCGACTCGGTTTCGATCATGCTGATCGTGCTGCCGTTCGTCATCCCGGTGTTCGACAGTTTCGGCGTCAATCTGGTATGGCTCGGGCTCATCAGCATCATCGCAATCGAGATCGGGCTGCTTACGCCACCACTGGGAATTGCGGTGTTCGTGGTCAAAGCCAACCTCGAGGATCAGCGCATCACGACCTGGGACATCTTCAAAGGCACGACGCCGATGACCCTCACCATGGTCCTCGTGCTGGTGATCTGCGTACTGTTCCCGGGGCTCGCACTGGTGCTGGTCGGCCAGAAGTGGAGTTGGTGGTGAACGGCCGCCCAGGCGAATCGCGGCCGTCACTCAGATTCCCAGATAACCGGATTTGATTTCATCGTTGGCCCAGAGTTCCTCCGGGCGGGCGGAGTAGACGACCTGGCCCTTGCTCATCACGTGCACATAGTCCACGAGCTTGAGGGCCAAGGCGGCATTCTGCTCGACCAAGAGGATGGAGAGACCTTCCTGCTTCAGCTTGCCGATCACCTCCCAAACGCCCTGGATGATAATGGGGGCGAGGCCCTCGGACGGTTCGTCCATGATCAGGCAGTCGGGATTGGTCATCAGGCCGCGGCCGATCGCGAGCATCTGCTGCTCGCCGCCGGACAGCGTCTTGGCGCGCTGGTTACGCCGCTCGCGCAGGCGTGGAAACAGTCCGTAAACGCGCTCGAGGCTCCAGCCGTGGCGGTCCGCATTGCGCTCGGCCACCAGCAAATTCTCCTCGACCGTGAGCGTGGGAAAAACGCGCCGGCCCTGCGGCACAAGACCCATTCCGCTGCGCACGGTGTGGAACGACGGGATGCCGGTGATGTCAGCGCCCTTGAAAAGGATCTTGCCGCGGCGCGGCGGCACAAATCCCACGATGGAATTCACCAGCGTCGTCTTGCCGACCCCGTTGCGCCCCAACAGTCCGAGGATCTGCCCCTGCTCCAGACGCAGCGAAAGCCCCTGCAGCACATAAGCGTCGCCGTAGTAGGTGTGGATGTCCTGGACTTCCAAGATCGCCATCAGCCGGTCCCCAAGTAGATCTCCTGCACCTTCCTGCTGTTGCGGATTTGCGCCGGTGCGCCCGTCTCCATGACCTCGCCGAAATGAAGCACGGAAATGTGCTCGGCGAACTCGAACACGACGTCCATGTCGTGCTCGATCAGCAGGATGGCGAGGTTGGGGTCAAGGCGATTGAGGAATTTCGTCATTTCGGCCGACTCGCCGGAGGAAAGTCCGGCGGCCGGCTCGTCGAGCAGCAGAATCTTCGGATCGCTGGCGAGGCCGAGCACGATTTCGAGCTGCCGCTGCTCCCCGTGCGACAGGTTGCGGACCTGCACGTCCTTGCGGTCAAGAAATTGGGCGCTCTCCAGCAGGCGGTAGGCTTTCTTGTAGACGTCGCGATACGACGAGAGGAAACGCCACATCACGAACTTGCTCGGACGCAGCCCCTTGATGGCGAGCAGCACGTTGTCGAGCACGGTGAGCTTGGGAAACAGGCTCGTCACCTGAAAAGTGCGCGCCATGCCGAGCGCGGTTCGCTGATGCGTCGGCCATTTGGTGACGTCGCGGCCGAACAGGAGCACCTGACCGGATGTGGCCGGCAGGATGCCGGTGATGACGTTGAACAACGTCGTCTTGCCGGCGCCGTTCGGGCCGATGATCGCCTTGCGGTCGCCGGCCATGAGCTTGAGGGTGACGTTGCGGACGGCGTGCAGGCCGCCGAAGCTCTTGGACAGGCTTCGGAGCTCGAGCACCGGCGCGCCGGCGTCAGCTGGCGTCGTTCGGTTCACGCGCCTCCCCTTCGCCCCAGGCCGGGCGCCAGGGCTCCATTTGCGGAGCCCTGGCCGCGATCCTCAATTGCAGAACTTGCAAGGCGGAAAGTCTCGGCTGTACACGGGCTGCTTGAGGAACTCGTCCTTCTTGAACTGCCCAAACTGACCGACGTTCGGATAGGTCTTGATGACCGTGTTCCAGAGCTCGTCCTTGTCGTAGCCGAACATCTTCTTCTTCTCGACTTTCTTGATGTAGATGTTCTGCACCGGATTGCGCATTTCATCGAAGCTCACCGGCCCGCGGATCGTGTCGAGGTTCTTGAGCGATGCAAGCTGCTTGACGAATGCCTCCTGGCCGGGGAATTTGCCCTTGTTATCGGCAATGACCCGGTGGATCATCTGGGCGGTGGTGTAGTTGCTCTCGGAATAGTACGAGGGCACCTTGCCGTATTTGGCCCGATACCGCTTAACGAACGCCGCATTTTTCGGCGTGTCGAGCGCGGCGCTGTATTGCAGCGCGGAGACGTGGCCGATCACCTCGTCGCCCATCGAGGGCAGCACGAATTCATCGTAGCTCGTGCCGCCGCCGAGCACCGGCTTCTTGTTGCCGGAAGCGGCAAGCTGCTTGGGGAAGCGCAGCGACATCGGACCGACCATCAGCGTGAAGATCGCGTCCGCGTTCTGCTTGATCGTCGGGATGTAAGGCCCGAAGTCCTGCGCGCCGAGCGGCGGCCATATCTTCTGGATGACCTGCCCACCGCAGGCCTCGAATGCCCGCTGGAACCCGCCGATCACTTCGTGACCGAAGGCGTAGTCGGCGCCGATGGTCACGATCCGCTTGTAGCCCTGCTCGCAGGCCCATTGCCCGAACGGATGACTCGGCTGCGAGCTCGACCAGCCGGTTCGGACCATGTAGGGATATTTCGCGAGATCGCGCTGGGTGAGATCGTCGGCGGCGGCAATCGAGACGACGTAGACGGTTTTTTCGGAGGTGCTCACCGGGGCGAGCGCGTAGCCGGTGGTGGCCAGCAGCCCGCCGACCATGATGTGGATCTTATCCTGCAGAATCAGCTTCTTTGCCTTGGTGACGGCGGTATCCGGCTTGCCCTGCTCGTCCTCGACGATGAATTTCACCGTCGCGCCGCCGAAGTTATTTTTCACCTCGTCGAGATAAAGCTGAAAGCCATCGACCATGTCCTTGCCGACCTGCGCGAAGACGCCGGTGGTCGGGGCCAGGAAGCCGATTCGCAACTCCTGTCCCTGCGCCAGCGCGCCGGCACTGATGGCGAAGGCAAAGCCGCCGCCGAGCAGCATGGAACTAAGGCTTCGACAAATACTCTGTTGCATTGCCCTTCCTCCGATGTTGTCGTACCGCTGCTTAAGAAGACGGCACGGATGCCAATTTTCTCTGTTCAGTCACTTCGCTCAAACGCAAGCGCCGTTGGCGGATGCGCTCGGGAATTCCCATCAAGCCGCTCGGCAAGTATAGAATCGTCAGCACGTAGACGCCACCAAGCACGTACTGCCACCACGGCACCAGCGTGCTCAGATATTCGCGCAATCCGAACACGATGAACGAGCCGATCACGCCGCCGACCAACGTCCCGGCGCCGCCAAGGACCGCCATCAACAGGGCGTCGACGGAGGTGGTGAGCACGACGTTTTCCGGGCTGACGATGCCGGCGGTGTGGGCCCACAACACACCGGAAAGCCCGCCAAAGGCGCCGGCGATGATAAAGGCGATGTACTTGTGCAGCCAGGTATTATAGCCGAGGATGCGCATGCGCAGCTCGCGCTCGCGAATGCCGGCGAGGCTGCGTCCGAACGGCGAGCGCACCAACACGTACATGATCAATAGCGAGACGGCGAAAAAGCCGAAGACAAGATAGAAAAAGTTCACCTCGTTGGAGAGGTCGATACCGAAATTCGGACGGACGCGCAGATTAATGCCATTGTCGCCGCCGGTCAGCGAATTCCATCGGTAGGCGAGGCCCCACACGCATTGGCCGAGCGCCAGCGTGATCATCAAAAAATACACGCCGGTGGCGCGGATCGCGAGCAGACCGAAAAACGCGGCGAGCACGGCGCCGCTCAGAATACCGAGCAGGATCACAATCCAGAAATCATAGCCGAGCCCGAATTCGTATCTGGTTGCAAGGATGGCCGTCAGATAGGCACCGACGCCGAGATAAGCGGCCTGCCCGAGCGAGGGCAGGCCGGTGTAGCCGAGCAGGATGTCCAGACTCATCACCAGAATCGCGAAGGCGAGCGCCCGGGTGACAAGAAGAATAAGGAACGAATTGGTGTTGGGCGTAATGATGGCGACTGCGGCGAGCGCCGCCACAACCATCAGAACTTTGGTTCGTTGACTTACCTGCATTCCTCATTCCCGTCCGAATAGGCCGGTCGGTTTGACCGCCAGAATCAACGCCATCGGCGCATAGAGCGTGAAGTAGGAAATTTCCGGAAACAGCGCCTTGCCGAAGTTGTCGGCAAGACCCACCAGGACCGCGCCGATGGCGGCGCCGCCAAGGCTGCCCATGCCGCCGATGATCACCACAGCGAAGGCGAGCGGCAGTATCTCGAAATCAAGCCCGGGATAGATGCTCAGGAAAGCGCCGCCAATCACGCCGCCCAGCGCCGCCAGAAATGCGCCGAGCGCGAAAATGAACATGGAGACGCGCGAGGTGTCGATGCCGACGCCGCGCGCCATCTGGGCATCATCAACAGTCGCGCGGACCGCGGCGCCCATGCGGGTCTTCTCCATCGCCAACCACAGAACGATGCCAATGACCAACGCGGTGGCGATCATGAACGCGCGATACAGCTCCAAATAGATGCCGGCGATGCTGAAACTCTGTGTCAGCACGGCGGGAGGATCGATGTTGAAGTTGTTGCCGGTCCAGATGTCGAGGGCCGCCTGCTGGAACAGGAACGCAAAGCCGACGGTCAGCAGCACCTGGCGCAGAGGGTCGGCTTCGATCGGCGTGATCGGGATGCGCTTAAGCAACAGATGCACGCCAATGGCGGCAATGACGGCGGCGATCGCAAAACGCGCCCAGGTGAAGCCCGCGGCATTGACGACGAGGAAGGCCAGTCCGAGGCCGAGCAACGCATTGCGCAGCCATTCGAGACCGACGGTGCGCAGGAACAACCGCTCCATCAGCAAGCCGACCACCGCAATGGTGAGCGCCGCCACAGGCAGGGCGAGCAGCCAGGAGCCGGTCGTCCAGATCACCGAAAGCGCCACGTAACCGCCCAGCAGGAAGTAGGAACCATGCGACAGATTGACGATGCGCATGACGCCAAAAATCAGCGAGAGGCCGCTGCCCACCAGGAACAGCAGGGCGCCGTAGGAGATCCCGTTGTAAGTCTGGACGATCCAGAAATTCCAATTCATGTCCGCCCAACTTTCGTGACGGAGAGCCGGGAGATTATCGCAGGTTGGGCCAGGGCCACAGCCGGCCACAAAGCCGCAGGAACGCTGTGAATTGCGAAGCTAATCACGCGTGGTCCCTGTAGAAGGTGGTCCCTGTAGAAGATGGTCCGAGAGGAGCTCAACGCGCGCGTCCCGGGCGCGACTTAGGGCCTGACTCCTGCTTCGGCGGGATGACCGGAAGAAGCAGAAAGGGCGATTTCCCACCGCCGAAATGGAGGTTGGTGATGCCGCCGAAAATTTCCGGCGGTCGATCCAGGGGATCGTTATGGAGGAACGGTCCGCAGCCTCTCAGTTCGTTCTTGAAATTGGACAGGCGGCCGCCGCTCGGGCCGGGATACTCGTAGTCCTTGCCGCGAATGGTCAGAGCAATGCGGTGGCCGGGGGGGATGACGATGGAGGTCGGCCAGATCTCGATGTCGAGCTCGACCACTTCGCCTTTCTTCAGCGGCTGCTTCCTGTCGTGGGTATGGTAGGGGCGGTATGGCGTGGAAAGCCGCTTGTCGAGCTTGCGGTGCGAGGCGCGGAGCCAACCCTGCGCGATCGGAGTGTGGGGATCAATCGCGCCCTGGAAGACCACCTCCTTCATGTTGGCGTCGAACACGCGCACGATGGCGAAGATGTCGGCGTCGCTGGTGCTCGAGGAGACGAACAGCTTCAATGCGCAGGGGCCTGTGATCTCGGTTTCCTGCGCGAGCGGCGCGGACATGAAGGTCACTCCGTCGCCCATTGCCGCAAAACTGACCACTGCCTTGCCGCTGGCGCGTTTCTCGCCGAGCGAGCCGTCAACGGGGTTTAGATAAAACCTGGTCCACTTGGTGCGTTTGAGCGGCCACTCGTTCTCCAGGCGCTCGACAAACTTGTCGATGTGGCGGACCTGCAGGCGGACGCGCGGCTCCTTGTCCCAGCCGTTCTGCTTGCCGTGCAGGAAATAGTCGAAGAAACGGAGCTGCAGATTGCGGCCGTAATCGGTGTAGAAGTGCGTCCAGTGCTCGATGCCGTGCACTTCGAGCCATTTCTGCTTGGAGGCGGCGCGCACGAAACCTTCGAAATTGCCGCGCGGATGCAGGCCCTGGCCGCCCCAATTTGCGGCCGACAAGAACGGCGTTTTCACCTTGGACCAGATCGGCGAGCGGGCCTTGTGATAGTCGTCGTCGAGCGGATGGGCGCGGATCTCGTCGCCGAAGTTGCAACGGTTTTTTGCCAGTTCCTCCTCCGACAGGATTTCCGGTCCGCACACGAGCTCGCCGTGCACGCGGCTGCGCTTGCCGCGCTCGCCGGCGCCGTATTGCACGGTCTTGACCTGCATGTCGTACCAGTTTTCCCAGAACGTGCAGAGAATTCCGCCGTGGTGGGTCATGTCGCGATACCAGTCGGCGGCACCTTCCCAAATGCACATGGCGGCGAGGTGCGGCGGCTGCAGCGTGGCGACGTGCCACTGATTGATGCCGTAATAGGAGATACCGTTGAGTCCAATCTTGCCGTTCGACCAGGGCTGCGCCGCGGCCCATTCGATGCAGTCGTAGAAATCCTTGGTCTCGCGCGGCGAGAAGTGGTCGATGTACCCGGGCGAGCAGCCGCAGCCGCGCGAGTCGACGCGCACGCAGGCATAGTCGTGCGGAACCCATTTCTCGGGATCGACGACTTCCCAATTCTGATAGAGGTTGCTGGAGCCGGCCGTGACATCGGGGTGCTGCTCGGCCATGCGCTGCCACGCGCTCGGATAGCCGTCCTGAAAGGCAAGACCCTTGGCGTAGGGGCCATAGGAGAGGATCACCGGGTAGCGGCCGTCCTTGACGGGTCGGAACACATCGGCGCGCAGCACGATGCCGTCGTCCATCACGATCGGCACATCCCACTCGATGCGCATATTGTCGCGCACTTCGGTGCGGTGTTGGTGGGTCTTGCCGGCAGTCGTTACCGCGGCACTGGCAACTGGTGGCATCGAGACCTCCCTGAAGTTTCTTGTGCTGCTGAGGCAAAGTCTGTCATGGCGAAGCCGTCGCGGCTAGTGCTTGCGCCGCGCCGCGCGGCGTCCGCGCCGGAGGCCGGCTTTGGCCTCAAGGACGGCGCAAACCGCCGCGGTGTCCTCATCGGCATGACCGCTGCGCATGGCGGCGCGGTAGATTGGCTCGGTGGCGCTGAACAAGGGAGTCGGGCAGCCGAGCTTGCGCGCGAAATCCCCGATCACCTGCATGTCCTTCTGCCAGACCGCAATCTTCATCGTCGGCTTGTTATAGCGGCCCTCAACCATCATCGGCGCGCGCAGCTCGAACACGCGCGAATTGCCGGCGCCGCTGGAGATCATCTCGTAGATCATCTTCGGCGGGAGCCCGGCCTTCATGCCAAGCACCATGGCCTCGGCGGAGGCGACGTTGTTGATGGCGACCAGATGATTGGCGACGTATTTCATCTTGCTGCCGTTGCCGAAGGCGCCGAGGTCGAACACCTTGCGGGCAAACGCGGAGAACATGGGCTTGAGCTTGGCGATCGTCCTGGAGTCGCCGCTGGCGTAGAAAACGAGATCCTTGGTCTGGGCCTGCGCGCCGGTGCCACTGACAGGCGCGTCGATCAGCACGTGCCCGGCCTTGCGCAGCGCCCGCTCGGCGCGTTCCTTGTCGGCGAGAGTGAAAGTGGATGCCTCGACGATGACCCGGCGCGGGAGGCGGGCCGCAACGATGGCCTTGACGGTGGCGTCAAGCGCCTCCGGCTTCGGCAGGCTGGTGATAATGACCGGAACCTCCGCGGCGAGCGCGGCGGGGCCCTCGGCGATGGAGACGCCATGCTTTGCCGCGGCCCGGCAGCGCGCCGGATCGACGTCGTAACCGACAACGCGCCAACCCGCCGCCGCGAGGTTTTTCGCGAAGGCGCCGCCCATGATCCCCAGTCCGATAACGCCGACCGCACCCTTTGTCTTCGCTGCACTCATTTTCAAAAACCTCTCCCCGCCTTTAACGTCCACGAGCGGTATTTTGTTTTGTCAAAGCGGAACATTCAGACCATATTGATCGGCGTGCGCCAAGCGCGATGTGA
>FWPU01010153.1_pt1 | contig 10682 bp, 9 predicted proteins | sample 2228361 | NCBI WGS metagenome assembly FWPU01 (sample SAMEA103939777, study PRJEB20133) | metagenome | reverse complement strand
GACTCTCAGCAAGTTTTGCTGACCCACATACCCGAGTACAGCCGTTGTCTTTTCCAGGATGGAGATAACATTCCACTCAACCCATCCTTGATTCATTACTCTCCAGAAGGACAGGTCTGGATTGGCAATCAAGTCCTCCAACAAGGGCTGGCGAACTCACGATTCACCTTACGTTGGATGAAACAATACATCCTCAGCCGCAGCCCCATCCGCATCCGTATTGAGGATCATGAAATCACACCCACTAAAGCAGCCCAGGACTTCCTCTCCACCCTTTTGACTTTTTTACGGGAAGAACAAGGAATCATCCCTCGAAAGATTGCTTTTAGCGCACCGGTTGAATCTTTTGAGTTCTACACAAACTGGCTGCGCACGCTGTCTGAAAATCATCACCTGCCCGAAGTTTCATGGATTGACGAGCCAATTGCCGCGGCGATCGGTTATGAACTTGAGGTTAAACCCGGTTCTATTTTCTTTGTATTCGATTTTGGCGGCGGGACAATGAATGCTGCAATGGTTATCGTAGAAAATGAATTATCCGCAAAAAACCAACCGCTTTGCCGCGTGTTGGGGAAAGCCGGGAAAAACCTTGGAGGCATGCGCATTGACCAGTGGCTTTATCAGGAGACCCTTTTACGTTTCAACTTGTCCGAAGAGCTCACTGCCGTCAGGCAGTACAGCACTCATATTCTTACGGCATGTGAAAAATTAAAGCAGGCCCTTTCACACCACCATCAAGCCACAACAGGGGATATTCTCCTCGGCAATGGTTTGGCTGTGAACCTCACTCTAAAGCGTGAGGAATTCGAAAAAATCCTCGATCGCAACCATCTCTTCGGGGAGATAACGCTTCTATTTCGTAATGTTCTCCATCAGGCTTACGAAAGGGGTTATTCTCAGGATCAAATTACCTCGGTATTAATGGTCGGCGGGAGCAGTATGATACCGGCTATTCAGCAGCATGTGCGGCAGTATTTTAAGGACACCCCCGTTCATGTTCAACGCCCACTGGATGCTGTGGCAAGAGGCGCCGCTCTTTTTGTGGGCGGAATGGGCATCCTCGATCATATCCGGCATGACTACGCCATCCGCTATCTCGATCCGGTTAGCCATCAATACGCGTTCCAGAAAATTGTTTCCAGCGGAACAGCCTATCCCACTCCTCAACCCGTCTCCCGGTTGACCATTAAACCCACCTTTGAGGGCCAAAACAAACTTGGGCTAGCCATATTTGAAATACGCAACCCCCTCGAAAGCAGTTTTTTCCAAGAGAATTTGGAGTTGATTTTTGATCCGCAGGGTTCTGCAAGGATTGTACAACTTTCATCTCAAAAAATTGAAGAAAGAACTTGTTTTTTCGTCAATGAGCATTGTCCAACCTTTCTCACCGCCGATCCACCATCGGAGCCCGGTCTTCCTCGCTTTGAAATATCTTTTTCTATTGATTCTCAAAAAAGATTGACGATTACTGCCCGTGATTTACAAACTGGGGTTATCATATTGGAGAATCAACCGGTTATTCGTTTATCCTAGTAAGGCTTAAGACAATGTCTCACATCTCGAAACTTAAGACAGAATGGGTTGATGCGGAAATTTTAATCCTCGCTCTTCGTGATCTGGGTTATCCCATCGAACAAGGCGAATTGAAAATCACCTCCCTCCGCGGTGAACAAACCGATGTAGAAATCAAAATTCGCCCTCCGCTGAGTGCAGAAATTGGATTCCGACGCAATAAAGGCAAATTTGAAATTATCGCTGACTGGTTTGGTGTGATGGGAATCAAACGTAAAGATCTTGTCCGACAGATCAATCAACGATATGCTTACCATGCAGCCCGTCAAAAGCTTGAAGAACAAGGCTTTTATCTTGTAAAAAAAAAAGATGAGGCTGGTAAAATTCACTTGCTGTTACGTCGAATGTTGTAGGGACAGATGATGGAAATTCAAGAGATCGAACTGACAATCCTGCCCGATGGAAAGGTTGAAATAAGCGTTCGCGGTGTTAAGGGGAATGCATGTCTGGAAATAACTCGCGCCATAGAAGAAGCCCTTGGAAATCAGATTCTAGAACGGAAGATGACCGCTGAAAGCCAGGAATCGGTTTCCCGTAATTCAAATTTGCTTCCACCTTTAGAAGTTAAAAGGTAACATAGAGTGGAAGACTCGTTGAGAATTCATCATTTTGAGACAGTCAGTTACTCGAATGGTCCGGGAAAACGAGCTGTCCTTTGGTTACAGGGTTGTACGCTGGGTTGTCCCGGTTGTTTCAATCCTCACACGCATTCCACAAAAAGTGGCAGATTGGTTCGATTGAGTAATTTGCTCAACCGCATTGTAAATGTCAGCCCCCTCATCGAAGGATTAACGATCAGCGGAGGCGAGCCTTTGCAGCAATTAACACCTTTGCTGAAATTTTTATCGGAAATCCGCCAGAAAACCAATCTTTCAGTAATTCTTTTCAGCGGCTTTACACTGGAAGAAATTCGCACATTTCCCTCCGCCAACCAATTGCTTTCTCTAATTGATGTATTGATTTCTGGACGCTATATTCAAACTCAGTCCACACATAACCTCTGGATCGGTTCTGGCAATAAAATCATTTCCCTTTTTTCCTCGCGATACTCCATTGAGGATCTGTCCAGTGTTCCGGAAGGTGAAATCATCATTCAACAGAATGGTGAAATTCTTTCCAGCGGAGTAACACCGCTGATATTCCGTTGAAATATGATGCAACAAAACCTTTTGGAGGAATTCCGCCGCACCCTGCTTGCCATTAGTGAAATCCCCCCTCTTCCCAAAGAGACTCTTCTCCGATTGCTTCAAAGGGGAATGATTCGGGAGCTGCTTGCCCATCCGACACGAGAAAGTATTACCCTCCTGGAAGAAATTTGCGTTTTTGCCCCCTTGCCCATAATCCGGCAAGATGCCTTAGAGGCATTGATTGTATTAAGTCAGCAAAACAACCCGGAGGCAATTCTGAGTTTATACCGCCTTTCTGTGGAAAGGGATTTTCTTCCGGCGATTTCGCATCTTAGAGCCACTCATTTGACCTGCCCTGATTCCCAACTTCAAGCGATTTTTTCCTTTCTTTACCTGCCCGAAATTGACATCACACAATCTTACGAAAATCTAGTCCTTCTCTCCTCTTATTTTTTTTACCGTGCCCAACCCTCAACCCGTCTCAAAATCACCCAATCCACTGCTTCGCCAGATAGACAACGCGTATCTCGACTGCTGGACACCCTTTTGTTCGACACCCCCGATAAATTTAACCGCCTGCTGACCATATACCCTCAAACCTCATCAGCAGAAAAACAAATCATCCTTCAGCGATTGTTATCACTGGTTGATTCTGATAATTCCACCGCCAAAGATCTTCTTTGTCAACTGGTCATTCACTTCGATGATCCTGCTGCTGAAGAAATCTGCAAACAACGCAATCTTTCTCCATCATCACCAACCGATAAAGCACTTTATTTTTTTCTATCCGGCCAATGGGATCTATACGAAACTTTTGACTTTACCCACCAATGGCTGGTGGAGGCATACTCATCTGCTGGACCGGCTCTGAGGCAAAAAATTCTGTCTCAGGCACGCAGCAGCGGTCAAATTGAATGGCTCTCCGGTCTTTCAGACAGCCGCCCCAGCGTTCTGTTATGGGAACTCACCCCGGCCGATTGGGAAAAGATTGCTCAATATCTTCTTGTCAATCCGTTCGAAAACTTATGGTCGGTTCTCTTACCTCGCGCCCCACTTTACTGGTCCGCATATTTGCTCAATCTCCTTTTTGAACATACAAATTACTTCGAAGACGACCCGGATTTGAAACAGATAGCCCGGCTTGCTGCAAAATGCATCTCCAAACCCCTTCCGATTTTCGAGAAAGCTGTCCTCCATTCTCCTGCCGGCAATGTATCCAGCATGGCGGTTTCCCCATTCGGTATGGAAATCGGCTTTGGCACCCTCGGCTCTTCTATCCATTTTCTTAACCTTAACTCACTGGAATGGCAGAAACCCATTCAAAGCCCCAATTCCCCCACACGGCTGATTGCTTATGACCCGCAGGCAAGTTATTTGATCAGTGCTGGCGGCGATCATCGCCTGCGCATCTTCCGCCGCCAGGATAATGTCCTGCTAAAAACATTGGAGGGACACAAAGGTCAAATTAGAGCGATTGTCTTTCAGTCCGATGGCCGATTATTTTATTCGGCTGGCTTCGATGGAACAATTCAATCGTGGCATTTTCCAAGCGGTTTAGCAGTCCATTCCCCCATGCCAATCGGAAATGAGATTTTTTCTCTCTTGATCGCGCCGGATAATCAACTGCTCCTATGTGCTGTTGCTGACCGTGCCTGTCATTTTATTTCTACCCAGAGTAATCACCTCGTTCATTCTTTATCGGAATTTGAGGATGTACCTCTGACAATGGCAATCAATAGGCGCCAAAAATTAGCGGTTGCTGCCCGTAACCAAACTATCCAGCAATTCAGCCTATCAACGTTTAAGCCTCTTACCTTGCCTTATCCAACCAGTGCTGTAGTCAACCACCTGATCTATCACCCAACCCTCCCGATGCTTTTCGGCATAGGACTGGATGGGAAAATTCACATATGGCATGAAGCCGATTTAAGGCTTCTTCTCACAATCGAACAGCATTCCCAAACCGCCAGCGGTTTGGGAATCACCCCCGATGGGAATACCCTCATCAGTTCCAGCACGGACGGCAAGGTTGTCATCTGGGATTTACAACCATTCCTCATGTTCTTTCAGCCCATTCACCACGATTTACATCATTGGATTGAAAGGATAGGCTATTGGTTAAAGAACAACCTTCAATCACCTGACATTCCCTGGTTGGATTTTGCCCACCACCTTCTTAAGTGGCAAGCACGCTTTGATATTCAGATTGATAATGCAGAACCAATCCAAATTGGCGGCTATGACATACTGTTGTAAAAAACTTTAACCGTAATGAGTATAATCACACCTTGACTGAATATATCTTCTCGGAAGTTTCATCGTGAACCTCAAAAAATTATTTTCAAATCCCGCAGAATTAAACGAAATACAATCCAAAAATTTTACCAACGTTCAAATTGACGCCGTTGGTGTTGGTCTAGCAAACGCGGCCGCACCTTTTTTGCCCTTTTTTCTCATCTTTTTGGTAGCAAATTCCTACGAAATTGGATTATTGACTTCCATGCCTGCCTTAGCCGGTTTGATTCTGGCAATTCCCATGGGGCAGTTTTTACAAAATCAAAAAAGGATCATCCCGTGGTTCAGCTTCGCCCGACTGGGTGTGATCATGAGTTATGCGCTCACCGGTCTGCTGGCTTTCTTATTACAAGGCCAGACTTTAATCAGCGGCATCTTGATCGTTTGGGCATTGGCTACCATTCCTCAAACCTTGCTAAATATCTCCTTTTCTGTGGTCATGAATGCTGTGGCGGGCCCTAATCTTCGTTATGAATTAATGACCCGCCGATGGTCTATTTTGGGAATTACCACAGCTGTTGCTGTTTTCATAATTGGTCAATTTTTAGATCGTATCGTCTTCCCTACCAACTTTCAAGCAATCTTCATCTTTCTTTCTGTAGGGGGATTAATCAGTTACTATTTTTCTTCTCATATTCAACTACCCGATTTTCAAAGCCCAACTTTATCAGGCAAAGTACCGCTTCGGCAAACAATCGCTCAATATCTGGCCCTCCTGAGCCGCGAAAAACCATTTCAATCGTTTGTCATCAAGCGCTTCGTGTTTCTCTCCGGCGCAGCCTTGACTCTACCTCTATTTCCCCTCTACTTTGTCCGCGAAGTTCAGGCCAGCAATAGTTGGATTGCTACCATCAATACCGCCCAAACGGCTATTGTGATTGTGGGATATTTCTTTTGGACTCAACAATCACGTCGGCGTGGTTCACGTCAGGTACTGCTCTGGACGACTCTAGGGGCAGCCATTTATCCAATCCTTGTGGCCAGCACTCATAATGTACTTCTTATCACAATTTTTGCCGGAATCAACGGGATTTTTCAGGCTGGTTTGAACCTGGTGTTCTTCGATGAGCTGATGAAAACTGTCCCCCCAGAATATAGCGCCACTTTTGTTTCAATTGCACAAGGTCTCCAATATGTCTCTTCCATCCTCTCGCCTTTGATCGGGACGTTCATCGCTGATGTTGCTGGTATTGGTAATGCTCTGATAATTGGAGGATTACTGCAATTTATCGGCTTTCTAATGTTCTGGCGCAATCGTCAATTAACTGTAATTCATAATCAACCCCAACAAGAGGCTTAAAAATCCCCTTTAGAACTCAACTCACCCAATCAGCCGGTAAGTGAATGATCGAATTCGTATAGAGGATGTATATTTGATCCTCTTCAACCTCAATCCGGGTTACTCCCGTATTGTTCATGACAAACCAGCTGCGGTATGGGGGGGTTATCCCCAATAGTTCGGTCATAAAATAATTGAAAAATGCCCCATGGCTGACCAACACTACGATGTGATTGGTGTATTGGTGCTGAGCCATCAGCCATTTGACCAACCGTTTTGCTCTTTGGTGAGCTTGATCATCCAATTCATACGATGCGTTATACCAACCCTGTACATTCAATTCCTGCACGAAATGCAAGCGGGGATAAGCCATTTTCAGTTCATCCGGTTTTTTACCGGGCAAGCCAATGTTGAGTTCAGTTTCGGGGTCTTTGAGATACACCCCACCAACCTCATGCAAATCCCGCACGCCTAAAATGGGTAAATTATACTTATCCGCTATAGGTTGAGCCGTCTGAAGAGAGCGCCACATCAGACTACTGTAAAGAAATATGTGATCCAAATTTGGAGGTTGATTCCCAGAACCTAAGGTCAGATAATGCTCAAAATGATTACACAACGCAATGGATTGCTTGACCCCCAATTCGGAAAGAGTTGGATCACTGGAACGACCATCGCTGCTGCCGGTTTGATCCCAAAGCAAATTATTGGTGGATTGTGCGTGTCTGATATACAAAATATGCATAAATCTAAATTCCTTTTCCGTTTATCAATACAGCCTGCCAATTGGTATATAATTCTCAAAATCCGAGGATCACCCGCCTATTATACCGTTCAAAATTCTTAATCTATGGTTCATCAAGGCTATTGGAATAACCAATCGGTTACAATCAGCGTCAAACCGAACTGTCTGACGATTAGCGTTGGCAGTAAAGAAGTGTTCAGCTATGACCTTGCCGGACGTTTATGGACCGCGCTTTTGGACGAGGTATCCTACCGACGTGGATTGGACGGGAAGATTGTGGCCAAATGGCTTACCCCTGATAAAAACCGCCGTCGCCGATGGCTTTCCCCGAAAGAGGCTGCCGATTTAATCCAGCATGGACACCTCCTTCTTCGTGCCCTTTTAGAGAAACTCCGCAATAAAGAGATTATGGTTAATCCACCTCTCGACGAAAAAGGCTGGAGCGATTTAGAAATTGCAGCATCTTTCGACATTGGGTCCGCCGAAGCGGATGTAGTGAAGTATCACCAGGTTTATAAGCCCGTAGGCATTCTTCCACCAGATCAATACATTTCGGTTGTCTTGCAAGCAGCCGAAGGATGCTCCTTCAACACCTGTACATTTTGCGACTTTTACCGCGATCGTCCTTTCCGTATCAAACGCGAGGATGAATTTCGTGAACACATCCGGGCTGTAAAGACTTATTTGGGCAAAGGTCTCAGTCTGCGACGCACAATTTTTCTCGGTGATGCCAATGCGTTGGTCATTCCAATGCCCCGCCTCATCAGCCTTCTAGAGGTCGTTCACGATGAACTCGATGTGGAAAGTCTGGGCGGTATTTTTGCTTTTTTGGACGGCTTCAGCGGCGAACGAAAAACTCCTCAGGACTTTGCCCGCCTTGCTGAGATGGGCTTAAAACGGGTTTACATTGGCATGGAGTCGGGTCACGCACCCCTGCTCAAATTTTTACGCAAACCTGGTACTCCCCAGGATGTTCTTCAAGCTGTCCAGAACATTAAGGGCGGCGGTGTCGCCGTTGGAATTATTGTGCTTCTTGGTGCAGGAGGAAAAACTTACGAAATGGATCATGTTCGCGATACCATTCAACTCATCAACACCATGCCGCTGGACACCAATGATTTGATCTACTTCTCCGAACTGGTCGAAAACGAAAATCTGCCATATGTCCAAACGGCCTTTCAACATTCGCTTCAGCCATTAAGCACGGAAGAACGCATTCAACAAGGTGAAATGATCGAAAATAATCTAATTTTCAACCCGAAAAGGGGAATTCCCCACATCAGTCGCTATGATATCCGCGAATTTGTCTACTGAATCCCCCTATCGTGGCGAGATAACGATTGCCTTTCACGGGGCTTTGACCGATTTTTTCAAGTCAGAAACAGAACCAATTGTCGTTCATTTTCAATTACACGAAAAAACCTCCTTAAAACACATTGTGGAAGCGTTAGGTGTCCCTCACCCTGAGATTGGAAAAATCATCCTCAACGATAAAGAGGTGAGTTTATCCTATCATCCTGTTCGTGGAGATTATATTCATCTCCACCCCTGGCAAAGCAAACCACCAACTGACGATGACAGCGAGCCAAGATTTATACTCGACAACCACCTGGGAAAATTAACTGCCTATTTACGTCTCTTAGGCATAGATGCCTTGTATAGTCACGAATATAACGATGAACGAATTGCCCAAATCGCCGCTGAACAAGATCGTATTGTATTAACTCGTGATCGAGGGCTGTTGAAGAGAAAGGTTATCCAACGCGGATATTGTGTCCGGCAAGACAATCCCCTCTCTCAATTAGCAGAGATTATTGACCATTTTCAATTATTACCGTATCTCCAACCTTTTCGCCGCTGCCCACGCTGCAACGGTTTGTTAGTCAAAGTGGATAAACAATCCATTCTCGACCAACTGTTACCATTGACCCGCATATACTATAACGATTTCAGTCGCTGCTCGAACTGTGGCCAAATCTACTGGAAGGGTTCACATTATGACCGCATTAAGACCATTCTTCATCGCTTTACATCCATCAAAGACGAGGAAAAATGAACTTCACCTTCCCGCTCGGTAAACTTCCCCATGAATATTTAGAACAACTCATTAACAACCTTCCTACAACTTCCGAACGGGTTATCCTGGGACCCGGCATTGGCTTAGATTGCGCCGTTGTGGAATTTGGCGAACGCTGTTTGGTACTCAAAAGTGAACCGATTACATTTGCAACCCGTCAAATCGGCTGGTATGCTGTTCAGATAGCCTCCAATGATATTGTCACAACGGGTGCAAAACCCCAATGGATGCTGCTCACCATGCTGCTACCAGAAAATCGAACCACTCCTTCCCTTGTGAACGAAATTTCTCAAGACATTGCTCAAACCTGCCAGCAGATGGGGATTGTGCTGATTGGAGGTCATACCGAAATTACCAGCGGTTTAGACCGACCAATCTTAATAACCACCATGATTGCCGAGACCACCCGTGAAAAATTAATTACCCCGCAAGGTGCGCAACCGGGGGACATCTTAATCTTGACAAAAGGCATTCCCATTGAAGCCACTGCATTATTGGCAATAGAATTTCCTGAAAAGTTAGCCAATGCCCTGAGCGAAGCGGAAATAATCAAAGCTCAAAACTTTTTGAAAGACCCCGGCATTTCCATCAGCCGAGATGCAGAAATTGCCATATGCGCAGGTGAAGTTCACGCCATGCACGACCCCACCGAAGGCGGCTTAGCTACCGCTTTGTGGGAACTTGCCATAGCCAGTCAGAACACATTGGTAATCGAGCCGTCTCACATCTATCTCCCCCCCATCTCTCGTAAGGTATGTGAGATATTTGGCATTGATCCGATGGGAGCGATTGCATCTGGTGCGCTGCTCATGGCTGTATCGCCGTCCTCTGCCAACGAGATTATATATGCTTTACAGGGAAGTGGAATTACTGCAAGCCAGATTGGTAAAGTAGAGAAGGGGCAGCCGGACGTTTTTCAAATTACACCCCAGGGACGAAAATTATTGAAAAAGTTCGAGCGGGATGAGGTTGCCCGTTTGTTTGAAACAATCGAATGAGTAGCGGAGTTTTGTAAACATGGGCTTTATTCTGTCTGTAATTTTCGGTTTTTTACCAATGCTCGTATTTGCCTTTTTCGTTTACTGGCTTGACCGTTTCGAGAAAGAACCCCGCCACTTATTAGGAGGCGCATTTGTTTGGGGAGCCGTGATCGCTGCCGGTTTTGCTTTTTTCATCAACACCCTCCTTGGAGCAGGCATTTTTGTCTTAACCGGTTCAGAATTCATTGCACAGCAAACCACTGGCTCAGTAATTGCACCACTCATGGAAGAAATTCTGAAAGGTTTTGCTGTTCTGATCGTGTTCTATTTCTATCGTAAAGAATTTGACTCCATATTGGATGGCATTGTGTATGCTGGTATTACCGCGTTGGGATTTGCTGCAACCGAAAACACTTACTATATTTATAATTTTGGTTATCTGGAAAGCGGCTACATAGGTTTGTTTACATTAGTCTTTATTCGTGTTTTTCTGGTAGGCTGGCAGCACCCTTTTTATACCGCTTTTTTCGGGATTGGCTTGGCTCTTGCGCGTTTATCCCCGGAATGGATCAAAAGAATCATCTATCCCACTGCAGGACTGGTGGTA
>FWPU01012454.1_pt1 | contig 10683 bp, 7 predicted proteins | sample 2228361 | NCBI WGS metagenome assembly FWPU01 (sample SAMEA103939777, study PRJEB20133) | metagenome | reverse complement strand
AGCGGAAATTATTTTCGCATACGCGCGTTGAAACCGGTCTTCCAGCGCGCGTGCCTTCTCACTGATTTCTTCCAAGAGCGGCCACATGGACTTTTTGCCCAATTCCCACCGCCGCTGGATGGAGGCCACCCGCACCTTAAAAAATTCGTCCATGTTGGAAGAAAAAATACCGAGAAAGCGCAAGCGTTCCAAGAGAGGGTTACGTTCGTCTTCCGCTTCCTGAAGCACCCGCTCGTTAAAGGAGAGTGTGCTGATCTCGCGTATTTGTGCTGTAGGCTTCATATGAAGTCATCATAACAAAGCCCCGAGCGTAGCACAAACCCACGCAATTTATTTCGCATAAGAGGAACATTCGCACGCACAAAAAGCGTCCTGTTCCGAGACACGTGCGAATGCCTCGCCTCCCTACCTTCAGCCAAAAAACTACGCCGTGTGCCGTACCTCGAGCGCCCGCGACTCACGGCGAACCTGAATATTCCACGACGGACCGCGTCACCGGCAAAGCCAAAGGTACCGATTCACGCCGCTTGCTTCACGCAGGGCAAAGGCTCCACATTCGGTATATAATCATTCTGCACCCCGGAGAGGGGATAATGTGTCTATAAGGATCGTATAGGACGCCGTAGGTGAAAGATGACGGAGCTGCGCCTCGTTCATACCAGCGATATTCATTTGGATGCCGCTTTCGGACTGCGCGCATACGCGCGTGAGTACTCTCGCGTTTCCTTCGGTGCGCGCCGCCGCCAAGCGTTGCGCGATGCGCTTCTCGCCGTTATACGATTTGCACAGGAATGGGACGCCCATGCCTTGCTTATCGCGGGGGATTTGTTTGAAGCGGAACGGATTTCACGGGATACGCTGGATTTCCTGCGTCAAACATTCGCGCAGGCGGCACCGCTGCCGATTATCATCGCACCGGGCAATCACGATCCGTACATTCCGGGTTCACCTTACGCAGAGAATTTCTTCCCCTTCCCCCACGTGCATATTTTTAGCGAGGCGGCATGGCAGTGCCACCGATTGGAATCGGTGCCGCTCGCGGTGCACGGCTTCGCCTTTGACGGCCCTGACATCTCCACCAATCCGTTCACACGGATGGAAAGTATGCCGAACGATGGTTATGCTCATGTAGTACTGGCGCATGGCAGCATGACCAGCCGAGTGCCGGAGGGTAAGAGTGTCTTTGCTCCTTTTGACGCAGAGCAAATGGTTGACCCGACGGTCGCCTACGTTGCTCTAGGGCATTATCACAATCTTATTCAATATACCAACGCGTCCGGCATTCCGTTTTGCTATCCCGGTTCTCCCGAGGGGCTGAATTTTACGGAACCGGGGCCTCGGTATTGCATGGCGGTGACGCTCACACTTGAGTCGGGGCGGTGGCGCGCGCGACTGGAACCCAAAAAGGTAAACCAGGCCGTGTATATAACACACGAGATTGACTGTACCGCCTTCTCCTCAGCGCAAGAGCTGGTTGAGGCTTTGCGCACTCTAGCACGACGCGAGACATGCCCAGCGATTGCGCGTGTGAAACTTACGGGAAATTGCTCTGCGAATTTTCGAGCGAAGTTACCGCCGCCCTACACGACGATTTTCTCTATCTGGAACTCCGCGACGAAACTACCCCGGCCGAGGACTATGAACAACTCGCGCAAGCGGCTACGAGCCTCGGCTTGCTCCTACGGAAAATGAACGAAGCGATCCAAGACGCCCCCGATGCGCGCGAGTATCGGAAGATTGTGCGGGCGCGCGAGATCGCCTTGGCGGCATTTCGCGGAACGGTGTTGCCTATACCTGGGGTCGAGGAAGAATACCGGTGAAATTTCTATACGCCCATATTTTCGGTTATGGTCGTTTTATAGGGAGGGAGTTCACGTTTGCACCGGGTCTGCAAGTGTTTTTAGGCCCGAACGAGCAGGGCAAAAGCACCCTCCGTTCATTTCTGACCGACATGCTGTATGGGCAAAAGCGGCGCTCGTCTGTATCCCGGCAATACGAAGACCATCACGCCGTCCGCATTCCTTGGCAAAATCCCGATTGCTACGGCGGTCTCCTGCGTTATGCCTTGGATAACGGCACGCAAATCGAAGTCGTCCGCAATTTTTCCAAGAATCGAGAGCAAGTGCAGATATACGACATTACCCTGAACCGCGAGATTACGTCGGAATTTCCCGTACTGCGCAACCGGGAGGTGGATTTTGCGGTAAAACATTTGGGCGTGCCGAAAGAGGTGTTTACCAGCACCGCTACCATCACCCATCTTAGTCTAGACGGGCTTGGAGACAAAGACGCTACAGAAAAAGTTCGTGAACATGTGCTGCGCTTGGCCGATTCCTTTGATGAAGCCCACACCGCGGAAACGGCATTGGGCCTGCTGCAGCAACGGTTGGAAGCCCTGGGCACGACTCGGAGTCGCACGAAGCCCCTACCGTTGGCGCAAGCGCGGGTAGAGGCGCTGAGACAGGAACTGGCCGAACGAGAGCGTTTCGAACGGGAATGGCAGGAACACCACGAGCAGCGCCGCCGTCTGATAGAGGATAAACAGAGTCTGGAAGCCGAGTATCAGCAAACTCAACAAAGCCTCGAACAAATTCGGCGTTATGAACTCCTTCGACGTGCGGTTCAGCGGCGCGAGCTACTCGCGGAGAAAGAAAAAGTCGAAACGGAGATGATGGCTTACAGTGACGTACGTGCCTTCCCCCGCGAGCAAAACGCCCACGTACAACGACTAAGCATAGAGATTAACCATGGGGAGGAGGAGTTGGCGCGTCTATCGGCTTCGCTCAAGCAGTTGCAAGAGGAATCAGCCCGAGAAGAGGCGGCGTTGAGGATCACCCCGGAAGAAAGCGCCAAATTTTCTACGTACCGCGCCCAATGGGAGGAGTGTCAACGGGAGTATAAGGATGCGGAAAGGACATGGCAAGAGTATCAGCGGCGACGTGACGAGGTCCAAGAGCGGGAAAAACGCCTTGAAGCGAAATTGCAACAATACCCGCCTTTCCATCTTGCTGCCGATACTCCAGATATTCCCGCCTATGTCCATGGACGCATAACCATCTTCACGAACGCTGAAGAAGAATTAAAAGGACTCGAAGAACGGCTGCGATTGGAACAAGAAAAAATCCAGCAAAAAGAGACCTATTTGAAACCGTTGCGCGAGCTATTTTCCGCAGAAGAAAACCTCATTGAAAAAATACGGGAGCATGAGGTGCTTTCGCTGCGTGCGAAAGAGCGTACACGTGAACTCGATGAACAAATATTTCGCCTCGAACAGAAACGCAACGAGCCGCGCGTACCGGTAAACAGCTTTGCGATACTTGCCCTGCTCTGTGGTGTAGTTATACTCGGCATAATCGCAGTCATGGTGATTTCAAAGAATTATGCGCTGTTCATGGCGCTTGTGCCGTTCCTGGTCATTTTAGGCTATTTCGGTGCAAACATCATTATGGGTTTACGCTGGCAACAAGACTTGGAACAGGAAATACAGCGATTACAAGAGGAACGTAAGCACGTCGCGGAAATGCCGGAAGAGTTGCGCGCCATTGAGCGGCTCTTCATACGCTCCGGGTGTGGAACGGCCCGCGAACTGGAAGCGCAATACCTGGAATACCGGTTGGAAGAAAAGGAATTAGAGGCCTTTCGGGAGAAAATGCGCGTCTTCGAGGCTGAGGTCAAGGAGATGCGCCGGTACGTGGAAGATCAATTTCAAGCCACACGCCTGGCATTAGCGAAGATGGGAGAAACGATTGACTCGTCCGAGCAACTGGCTGAGGCGGGTAAACGCATCCAGCAAAAATTCCAAAGCTATCTTTCCGACATCTGGGAACGCGACAAGGTTCGTGATGAGCTGCGTACGTTGCAAACAGAGATAACCCGTTGCGAAGAACGTTTGCGTGAAACACGAAACCGAGTCGCGGAAGCGGAACAACGGCTGCGCACCTATTTTGAGCAGCTGGGATGGAACGATGCGGAACAGCCTAGGAACTTTGAGCAAACCCTGGCGGCTTTTCACGAATGGCTACGCGGACAAGAGGCTCTACTTGTCCACCTCAAGGAAAAACGTCTTCAGGCAAACGGCTTAGAAAAACAAATCTTAGAACGGCGATCCGAGCTTGAGAAAAAGCGGCACGAGCGGCAAATGGTCTTCACATCGTGCAAAGTAAACTCACTGGAAGAGTGGAATGCGAAGTACACACGCGCGGAACACTTCCAACGTTTGAAAAATCAGTGGGAGAATATTGATAACCAATTAGAACGATTGGGAGCCGACGCTAATTTAGGGCTGGATCCTACGGATGAAGAAATACCCGCGCCCCCAGCGTCCCTTCCTTCTTACGATGCGTTGGTCAAGCGCGCCCGTCAACAGGAACAGGAGATTCATGCGATAGGAGAACAGTTACGCGCATTAGACACAGCGCTGGCACAAGCGGAGGCCCGTCACAGACCGCGTTACGAAATCGAAGAGGAATTGGCGGAAGCGGAACAGCGGTTGGCCTTGCTTTCTGAAGAACACGAAGCTACGCTCTACGCTATCCAACAACTGGAGGCCATATCGCAAGACCGACATGCGCGCGTCGCGCCGATTCTCAGTAAGCACGCATCGGATTATTTTGCGCGTATGACGGAGTACGCCTACAGTGAAGTACGGCTGGACCCGGAATTCCAATTACACGTACGTATTCCTCAGAAGGGCACGCTTCACGCCGACCCCGAAAAAGTGTTGAGCAAGGGAACGGTGGATCAGCTTTACCTAGCGTTGCGGCTCGCCTTTGTCACGATGCTGAGCCGTAATGCGGAGACGCTACCCCTCCTCTTGGATGATCCTTTTGCGAACTACGACGATCGGCGCCTTGCTCACGCCTTCGACGTGCTGAAAGACATGGCGCAGCGGCACCAAATTCTCCTCTTTACCTGCCGCGAAGATGTGGCGGAAACCGCCCAGGCGCGCGAAATTCCTGTGTATGTGCTGACCGACGAAGCGGATGCTCGGCATCCCCGTTAAGCGCGGATGCAAAAGAGCGGTAGGGATTCATCCGCCCTGCGGAGAATAGCCGCCGCACGGCTAAACGTGATACAGTAACCTGTAGACGCAACACTCTCTGGGATGACGAGCGCGGGCGGACTACGGAGAACTTGACGCATGGAAAACGCGCGAGCGATCGCCGCCGAGTTTTTGGGTACCTTCCTCTTGGTATTTATCGGTACCAGCGTGGCCACCCTTAGCACTGTGATGGACTATGGTCCTGCGGGTTTCATCGCCACAGGTTTGGCCTTCGGAGGGACATTGGCGGTATTGGTGCTGGTCATCGGCCCGGTCTCCGGTTGTCATGTCAATCCCGCCGTAAGCCTCGCTATGGTTATCGCCGGACAGCTGAGAAGTGCCGATTTGCCCTCCTACCTCGTGGCGCAAGTGCTTGGGGGGCTGCTGGCAAGTTTGTGCCTATATGGGTTGCTTACGGGGCTACCCGAGTACAGTCTCGCCGAGCACGGCCTGGGCGCTAACGGAAACCCGCAATCTCTCGAACCCTGGGCGTTGTTCGGCTGGGAATTCATTCTGAGCGCTTTTTTCATCTGGGTAATTCTCGCCATGGGAAGGAAACAAGCCACACCGCTTGCCGGCGCCCTAGCGATCGGAGGGTACCTGTTCTTAGCGCACCTGGTCGGCGTCCCATTGGGTGATGCTTCGCTGAATCCGGCGCGAAGTCTGGGGCCGGCTTTAGTACAAGGGCACACCGCCTTAAGCACACTGTGGATATTTTTACTGGCGCCATTGTTAGGTGGAATTGGGGGCGTGTTTTTACATCGGTTCGTAACCTCCGAGTCCGAGTAGACTCTTAGTCATACGCGCCGAATCGGCGGAACCGCCGACCTCCCTCGTCCCGCCGCTGTGCGAAGGGTAAAGAATGCTTCAGGGGGCCTGTAACGTATGATTTCTGTCATCAGAAAAAGTCCTGATACACAAATCCCGCCAGGTCCACCCCGCGGATACGTACCTTTGATTGAACTCCGCGGCGCTGTGCGCTATGATTGCATCCACTCCACGCATCGTTACGCTGTCACATTGTCAAACTAACCAATATGCAAGAAAAGGAGAACAGGCCCATGGCAGATAAAGACCGTACTCCCCAGAACGCGCAAGAGCAGCCAAAACGTGCGTCGGTTTCGCGGCGGGATTTTATCCGCAAGGGTGCTGCGGTGGCCGCCGGGGCGGTGCTGGGTGCATCGGCATCACGCCGGGCCCAAGCCAATCCGATGTTGTACAAGAGCATTTTTCCTTCGACGGTGTTGGGTGCCAACGAACGGATTTTAACGGGGCACATCGGCACGGGGGGCATGGGACGCGCGAACCTGGGTTTCGTGCTACAACGGGATGATATGCAACCGATCGCCGTGTGCGACCTGTACTCCAAGAACTTAGAGCGCGGTGCGGCCATTGTGAAGCAGAAATACAGCAATTTCACAACGCACCACGATTTTCGCGAGATCATTGACAACAAAGACGTGGATGCCGTGGTAATCGCCACGCCGGACCACTGGCATTGCCTGTGTACCCTTTATGCCGCCGACGCGAAGAAAGACATTTACTGCGAAAAACCGCTGTCCACCACGATCGAAGAGGGGCGGGCCATGGTCGAAGCCGTGCGCCGCAATAACGTGGTGTTTCAGGGGGGCACGATGCAACGGAGCGGAGAGCACTTCAAAGAAGCGGTCGAACTCGTACGTAGCGGGTATATCGGAAAAGTCTCCCGAGTGGAAACCTATGCCCACGACGACATGACGATTGAAGGCATCGGTATGGGCAGCGACGTTATGCCCGAGGGGTGTGATTGGATTTTCCATCAGGGATGGGTAAAACATCAACCGTTTAACACGAACCGCTGGATATATAATTTCCGGTGGTTTTTAGATTATAGCGGCGGCAAAGTGACGGATTGGGGAGTACACCTAATAGACATTGCGTTGTGGGCAATGGGCGACGATAAGGAGCCGAAAAAAGTTACGGCCGTCGGTGGGAAGTGGGTTGTAAAGGATAATCGCACTACACCCGATACGCTCGACGTGCTCTGGGAGTACGATGATTTCACGCTTAGCTTTTCGAATCGCGTCTGGAACAATGTACGTCCGCAAGGGTACAAAGACCACGGCATCATTTTCTACGGCACGCTGGGCATGCTGCGGGTGGATCGCGGTGGCTACGAAGTCGTCTCCCAGCCGCAAAACGGCGGCTGCAAACCGGTCCAACGCAGCGGCGGTCCCATGAACGAGCCGCATTGGGAAAATTTCGCGCAATGTGTGCGCACGCGTCAGCGTCCGATCTGCGACGTAGAAATTTTGCACCATTCCACGCGTACCTGCCATATGGGCACCTGTGCGTACGTCGCCGGCGCCACGCTGGAATGGGATCCCAAGCGGGAACGTTTCCGCGGCAAGGACACCAAGGCCGTGAAGAAGGCAAACGCCTTCGCGTATCGGCCGTATCTTAACGGTTGGTCGCTCAAACCACCATATTGGCGCGGCTAGCAATGCAAGGCGGTGCGTATCGCGCGGCTTTTCTAGGCGATAATTTCCGCCTTGTACTTACATGTTTGGGCGAAAAACGTAGATCCGTAAAAAACTCTACGCATCCCGGTTCATGCCGCACGCAAAGGGGCTTTGTTTGTGCTGCTGGAAAGTAGTTCGACGCGGTTTGTGCTTTGCCTGTTAGTTCTCGCCGCCTTTGCTGTCTTTTTCGAGCTTGGGCGGCAGGATGTGGTGACGGCGAACGAAGGGCAGCGCGCCGCCCCCCCCGCGGAAATGCTGCGTTCCGGAAATTTCGTCATCCCTACCCTGAATGGAAAGGACTACCTCGCCAAGCCGCCTCTGTTGTATTGGGTCATTGCATGCGTATACAAGGTCACGGGGCGAATCAACGAATGGACGGCGCGAATTCCCACCGCCGTCGCAGGTCTTTTGCTCACGCTTCTGGCCTACGTCATAAGCCGAAAACATATAGGCGAAAAGCCTGCGCGATGGCTCAGCCTGATGTTGTTGGCGTCTCCGTATGTCCTGGAACGTTCGCGGTGGGCGGAACTGGATGTTCCTCTTACCCTGACGACATTTGCGGCGTTATGGATGTTTTTTCAGGCGATGCAAGGCCCGCAGAGCACGCGGACATTCGCAATATTATTGGGTAGCGTGTGCTTGGCGGCGGCTATGCTCCTTAAGGGCCCTGTCCCGCTGTTGTTCTTGGCCATGGCTTATGTGGCTTACGTTGTGGTGGAAAGCCCCGATGCCGAGGGAATCGTGCGCCGAGGGCTACGATGGACCATATTCGCTTTTGCTCTCGCTTGGGTAGAGTATGCGCTGCAATGGGTCGGGTTCCTTGTCCAACGCAATCTTAACGTCTTTCCTTTCGGGCTGGCCTTGTTCAGTCTTGCGTGGATAATCGTCAGTGTGCGCGATGGTCGCCCTGCCGCGCGCCGAGCCGCCATACCGTTGTGCCTGTTCGTAGTTTTGGCCTCCCTCTGGGTGAGCCCTTGGCTGGTGCTTCTTTTCCAGCAAAAAAGCCTGATCGAATTGTTTGCGCTCATTCGCGCAGAATCGCTCGAACGCACCTATGTAGCGACGCCGATCAACAGCGGTACACCGTTTTATTACTTGATCGCGCTCCCCTTCATGTTTGCGCCCTGGGGCTTTCTCTTTCCCTGGGTATACCGCCGGCTTCGGCTCGGCGGAGACGACAAATCTATAGCGTGGTCTCAGCTCACGGCGGCATTGAGTGTAGGCTTATTTTCGTTGATTGCGGGTAAGGAATACGAGTACATTCTGCCGATTGCGCCCTTATTACTGCTGCCCGTGGCGGTTTCCCTTACCGAGTGGATTGCGCAGGAATCCGTGCTCGTACGGCAATGGACCCGCGTATGCCTCCCTCTCGTCATTGTCGCCGCAGTGGGCATTGCCGTGTACACAGCCGTGAAGGAACGTGACCTTCTCGCGGTGCTCGAAGTCGGCGGCGGTGCCGTGGTCGTGCTGGGGATTGCCGCAGGGTTGCGTTACGGAACGGCGGACCTTAACCGTCGAGTATTAGGGCTCGTCCTGTGTACACTCCTGGTTATTTTAGAGGCGCTGATCAGTCGCAGCTTTCACTATCGTGGGGAACGTTCTGCAAAAGAGCTCGCAACGCTGTGCCGTACGCTCGTGGAAAACGGCTTTGTCGTAGAGGCTACAAAGATATACCCGGATTTTACGTTTTATGCAGCCCACCCCATACAAGAGGTATTGGACTTCGAAGAGATTCTCAAGAAATTTTCAGCTTCTGAGCCGTATTTCTACGTGACGCGGGAGAAGTTGTTCGACCTGAAGACGCTGCGCCTGGATGGCGCGACCCCGGTCCAGCTCGCCGGGCCCGCAAGCAACAAGCGCCTTATACTCTTGGGCAACGCCGCCGCCAAAGAGGCGCTGGAACGCCTTCACGTGGGCATACGCCCGTAAAACCAGGCACCGATGCAGAGAAAGAGCGCATTCGCAAAGCCGGCCGCAATATACGGCGGCAGTTTACCCAGGTAGCCTAAGCCCGTGGCTGCGTAAAACGTGAGGGCGAACAGCATGCCGAAGCCGAGGCTCACGCCGAAAGATACCGCCAAACCGCCTTTGCCCAGGCGGAACGCGAAGGGTACCGCCAACATTACCATCACAAAGCCGGCGAAAGGTTGGGCAAATTTTACATAGAAGTCCACCCAATGCGTTTGCGTGGGTAAGCCCAGTGTCTCGGCGTAACGAAGGTCGCGCCATAGTCGGCGTGCCGATTTGGTTTCGGATCGTTTTTCCAAGGCAAACAGCGTTTCCGGCGATTCGGTGAAGGGAGCCGGTTGTTGTGTGATGCGGCTTACGCGCTGTTCCCAATCCCGTTTGGGGTCAAACTCAAACCAGCGACCATCTTCCAACATCCATCGGCGTGTGTCAGGGTCCCAATAAATCCTGCGTGCTCGTATCTCCTGCACCATGTCCGTGGAAAAATTGTGTAAGTACACGTCAGCGCCGCTGAGGGCGACTCGGTTAAACTTCACGATGTGACATGTCCACCCGCCCTGAAGGTTTGCCCAACTGATCCCGCTCTGGCGAAGGAGGCTGCGCCCGCGCCCGAAATACTCTTGCTCGATGCGGTCGGCCAATTCCGCGGCTGCCGTACACGTCATTTAATACGAACGCAGCCATGGAGAGCAATGCGCCGAGCCCTAGTACACTGCGGGCGATTCGATGCGCACTGATTCCGGAGGCGAGGGCGGCCGTTACTTCGTTCAAGCGGACGGCACGTCCGAGCACCCACAAGGTCGCTACCAACAAACCGAAAGGGAATACCTGGTAACGAAATAGGATAGTGGGCATCCACGCGACATAAAAAAGCATGACAACGCGCCAGGGCACGTTGTAACTGCGCACATTATCGAATGTATGGGTGGAGAGGTCTATAACAATGAATAACGCGCACAGTGCCACGAGCACTTGGGCGCTGGTGCGCAAGAATTGCCACCCTAGGTAACGGTCAAGAATGGTCCACACGGCAACCTTACACGTATACGTTGTTGGCACGGAAGCGAAATAGATAAATGCGGGGGCGCCGCGTGCGTGCCCGGCGCCCCGCATATACCGCCGGTAAAGGCTAGAAATGATCCGAGGTGTCTAATTTCGCCTCCAGCACAGGTT